>SDBU01002103.1_pt1 | contig 27137 bp, 25 predicted proteins | sample 2277071 | NCBI WGS metagenome assembly SDBU01 (sample SAMN10397929, study PRJNA504765) | marine sediment metagenome | isolation source: marine sediment core GS08_GC12, 126 cmbsf | place: Arctic Ocean: Gakkel Ridge, Loki's castle | collected 2008 | reverse complement strand
ATTTGGTCTGCACAAAAGATTTCGTTTCAGGTCAAGTGAAACTATTTTTGCGGCTGTAGCCGGAGCATCAGGTGTTTTTTTTGGTACTCTTATCCTGAGTGCCCTTCTGGTAACCACAGGAAGCGAATTTATTGGGGTAGCCAAATATGCTGCTCTGGCACATCTACCGGTAATGGTTATCGAAGGAATCATTACCGGTTTTGTAGTTTCGTTTTTAATGAAGATAAAACCGGAAATTCTGGAAGGAGAGGTAGGGTGAAAAAGGAAATTCTAAAGTTTTCAATTTATTTCATTCTTTTATCTTTATTTGTGATGATAACAAGTTCAAATATCTTTGCGCATAAAGTAACTATTTTTGCATACGCAGAAGGGGATATTGTCTATACAGAAAGTTATTTCCCCGATGGGAAAAAAGTGAAAGGTGGCCTGGTGGAGGTTTACGACAGCCAGGGGAACAAACTTCTGGAGGGTAAGACCAATAAGGACGGTCTCTTTAATTTTAAACCTCCCAAGAAGGATGACTTAAAGATAATACTTAATGCCTCTCTCGGTCATAAAAATTCATATATTCTTCCTTTTAGTCCCGGGAAGGCCTTCGTAGAACAGAAGAGATTATCCTCTACAGAAGTAATTGGTGGAATCGGATATATCTTTGGCATTATGGGAATTATTATGTATTTCCTCAGCAGAAAAAAGGAGAGATAAAAAGATGCACCTACCGGAGATTGATAAATATGCCCACATTAACTCGCTCTTTCATTCCTGGGATTCCAGGATTAAACTTGTCTCTCTTTCTTTATTAATATTTTCCGTAGTATTAAATCCCAATCTTATAATTGCCTCTTTTGTACTTCTCCTCGCGATAGTTCTGGTTTTTTTATCAAGGATTCCTTTCTCCTTCGTATTGATTCATTTACGCTGGGTGCTTTTATTTTGTCTTTTCTTCTTCATTATTATGCCCTTGACTGTTCCTGGTAATGAAATAATCAGGTGGAATTTTGTTAGTATTTCTCGGGAAGGCACTAAACTTGCATCCTTAATAACTCTCCGGGCAATTAGTGCGGTACTCCTCATATTCCCGATGATTGGCACAATGAGATTTGACACGACCATCAAAGCCCTTCAGAAACTTAAAGTTCCCAATAAGTTTATCCAGATGATAATGTTTACCTATCGCTACATCTTTGTTTTTATGGAAGAAGCAAGGAGAATGTTCATCGCTGCCAATGCCAGGGTGTTTAAGAAAGGAACAAATATTCGCACTCTAAAAATAATAAGTAATCTGATAGGGATGTTGTTCATCCACAGTTTTGAAAGGACACAAAACATCTACAATGCTATGGTCTCAAGGGGATACACTGGCTACTTAAAAACATTAGATGATGATTTTAGGCTTTGCGGAAAGGATTTTCTTAAGGGATTCTTCATTGTAGTAACAGCGCTTATATTGACCATTACCGGATGGATTTTATGAAAGAAATAATTAATGTAAAAGGACTAAAATACACCTATCCCGATGGCACAACGGCGCTCTGCGGGATAGATTTAACTGTCTCCGAAGGAGAAAGTATTGGCCTAATCGGACCTAATGGAGCAGGGAAATCAACACTGCTTCTTCATCTCAACGGTATTCTACGAGGAAAAGGCCAGGTGCAGGTATTGGGTTTAGAAATAAAGGAGAAGAATCTTATCTCTATTAGAACTAAAGTTGGTCTGGTTTTTCAGGACCCTGAGAACCAATTATTTATGCCAACTGTATTTGATAATGTTGCCTTTGGACCAATTAATACAGGTTCAGAAAAATGTAGAGTAGAGGATTCTGTGAGAAAAGCTTTAGAGGATGTTGAGATGGAAGAATCCGCCCAGCGTTATGCGCATCATCTCAGTTTTGGTGAAAAAAAGAGAATAGCGTTAGCTACTGTTTTATCGATGAATCTTGAGATTTTACTTTTAGATGAACCTACCAGTAATTTAGACCCCAGAGCGAGAAGACACCTGATTAAATTACTCAAGGGCTTCAGGGTCACCAAAATAGTTGCCGGTCACGATTTAGAAATGATTTTAGATATTTGTAATAGAGTAGTTTTATTAGATCGGGGAAAAATAATTATTGACGGTGAGCCCAAAGAAATTCTGAGCAATAAATCCCTGATGGAAGCGCATGGTTTGGAAGTACCATCATCATTGAAATTTCCTTATAATCATTCAGCAGATCCTGGGAAGTTGCTCTCCGCTGAGGAGGTCAAGAATTCTTTTACCTCCAATCCTTGTTTTTAATAGCACCTTCCCTTTAGGAGAAGGGGTAACTTCTCCAATAAGGCATGCCTTTCTTCCATATTTGTGTTTTCTCATTAATTTTAATAATTGCTGAGCATCTTTTGGGTTACTGAAAGCTACCAGTTTTCCTTCATTTGCCAGATAGAGGGGGTCAAAACCAAGCATCTCGCAGACCCCCTTAACCTCTTCGCAAATAGGAATTTTTTCCTCCTCAATTTCGATCCCGAGGTCTGAGACCTGAGCGACCTCATTTAAGATTGTTGCCAGACCTCCCCGGGTAGGATCGCGGAAACAGTGGATGTCCATACCGCTATCTAAAATTATCTCCACCAATTCCGATAAGGGAGCAAGATCACTTTTTAATTTAGTTTTAAAGTTAAAGTTGCCTCGTGCCTGCAAAATAGCGACAGAGTGGTCTCCTAAATTGCCGCTTAAGATAATCTCATCACCCGGTTCTACTCCTCGGGCAGAAAGATATTTTTTAATCATTCCAATCCCGGCGGTGTTGATAAAGATTTTATCGGCTTTTCCTCTCTCTACTACCTTTGTATCCCCGGTAACAACCTTTACCTTAGCTACCTGGCATGCCTTTTTTATAGAAAGAATAATTCTTTCTAAATCGTTTAAAGGAAACCCCTCCTCGATAATGAAGGAAAGGGAAAGGAAAAGAGGTTTTGCTCCCACCATAGATAAATCATTAACCGTCCCAAAGACGGCCAATTTCCCGATGTCCCCCCCGGGAAAGAAAAGTGGTTCTACGACAAAGGAATCCGTGGTAAAAGCAAATTTCTTTTTATTTAAAACTGCGCTGTCATCTAAGGCATTGAGGATTGGATTTCCTAAATTCTTGATAATCAGTTCATCAATCAGTTGATGACTGAATTTTCCTCCACTTCCATGCGCCAATAATATCCTTTTTTTATCTCCCATATTTAAAATAGGCGGCACAATTTCCTTCGCTGGAGACCATGCAGGGTCCAATGGCATTTTCAGGTGTGCAGGATTTCCCAAATAGTGGGCAATCAGAAGGGCTTTTTACTCCTCTCAAAATTTCTCCACAAATACAGCCCGACCTCCGAATAGTCCTTCTTACTTTCAAAGGGAATTTTTTTTCAACATCAAACCCCTGGTATTCCTCCCGTAAGAATAATCCGCTTTTCTCAATCATTCCTAAGCCCCGCCAATGACTGTCCTTTATTTCAAAAACCTTCTTCATTAGTTCCTGAGCTTTTTGGTTCCCTTCGGCTTTAACAGCCCGTTTATATTGAATGACTACCCTTGGTCTTTTTTCCTTAATCTGGAGAAGCAAAAGATAGATTGACTGGAGAATATCAAGCGGCTCAAAACCGGCAATTACACAATGGACCTGGTAATTTTCAGCCAGTGTCCGGTAGGGTTTTGCTCCGATGATAACGCTAACATGACCCGGGCAGATAAATCCATCGATCCTCACCTCTCTACTTTTAAGAAGGAGTTCCATAGCCGGAGGAATGAGCTTCAGGCTAGAGAGAATGAAAAAATTGTCTATCCCTTCTTCTTGTGCTTGAAGGATTGTCGCCGCAATGGTCGGGGATGTTGTCTCAAAACCAACGCCAAGGAAAATTACCATTTTTCCGGGATTACTCCTTGCAATATTCAAGGCATCAAGGCAGCTATAGACAACTCTGATGTCTGAACCCTTTGTTCTTTCCTTTTCTAAACTCGAGGTTGCCCCTGGAACCCGAAGGATGTCACCAAAGGTAGTAATAATGAAATCCCTTCTTTTTGCTAAGAGGATGGCTTTTTCTATTTCCGTCTCCGGCGTAACACAGACAGGACACCCCGGACCGGAAAGGAGATTTACAAAATCGGGTAAAAGTTTTTTAATCCCGGAACGGAAGATTGCCGTAGTATGGGTGCCGCAGACCTCCATCAAATTAATTCTTTCAGTTGAAAATTCGTACATCTTCTTAATCAACCTTTGAGCTAATTTCGCCTCTCTGAATTCTTCAATAAACTTCATTATAAATATTTATATTTTTTGATCAGGGCAAGGGTCTCCTTTGCCTGGGCCGGGTCAATCTTCTGAATGGCAAAACCGGCATGGAGAAGAATGTAATCTCCCTTTTTTACAGTAGGCAGAAGCTGGAGAGAAGCTTCCCTTTTTACTCCAGCAATGCTTACCTCAGCCAAAAGAGGAAGACCTTTGGAGTTTTTTTTCTTTATTCCGATAACCTTTGCCGGTATAGCCAAACACATTTTATTTTTGAAAATTTGCAATTACCGCCTGCCCGAGGCAAATACCTCCATCATTAGCAGGTACTTTCCTCTGTAAGTATAGTTTGAACCCACCTTTTTCCAAACCTCTCCCCGTTAATTCGGTAAGAAGTCCATTCTGAAATACTCCTCCCGAAAGGCAAACCTTGTTAATTTCTGTCTTCTCTCTGATTTCCTGACAGACACTTTCAATAATTTGAGCAATTGTGTAATGAAACTTTAAAGCAACGGAGGTTTTCGAAACTTCATTTTCCAAGTCCTTTACAATCCCCCTGATAATCAACTCAGGTTCAATAATGCAGATATCATTGCTTCTTTCTATTTTATAATTATAACCTTTGAAATTCAACCTTTGAGCTCTTTCCGCCTCTGCCTGCAGTTCCATCGCTGCTTGTCCTTCATAGGTAGAGAAATTGCGGATACCAAGAATAGAGCTAACTGCATCAAAGAATCTTCCTATACTGGAGGTCAAAGGAGAATTAACTTTTTGTTTAATCATAGAAAGAACAAGAGGAATCTTTTTTCTCCATCTTTTAGTAAACTCTATCTCAGGAAAATCGTTCCCGAAACTAAAGAAAAGGTAACTGATAGCCATCCGATATGGTTCCTCTATTGCTTTATCTCCTCCCGGTAAGGGAAGATATTTCAAATGGGCTATTCTTCTGAAATCTCGGTAGTTACAAACGAAGAATTCTCCTCCCCATATCCTTTTATCGTTCCCATAACCTGTACCGTCAAATGCTACACCGATGACCTTTTCTTTTGTTTTTATACCATTTTCTGCCATACAACTGGCGATATGGGCATAATGGTGCTGAATACCAATTACTCTACAGTTTGAGGAATGCTCAAATGCATATCGGGTAGAAAAATAGTCGGGATGAAGGTCACAGGCAATAATTTTAGGTTTAATCTCAAAAAGATTTTTGAATCTTTTAATTGCTTCTTCATAGAATTTTAAACTTTCGTAATCTTTTAAATCGCCAATATGTTGGGAGAGAAAGGCAAGGTTTCCCCTGGTTAAACAGAAGGTATTTTTCAACTCTGCTCCTGTAGCCAAAATTTCCTTTAGTTTGAAAGGTAATTCTATCGGCAATGGAACATAACCCCGGGCCCGCCGAATGAAACTTCCCCCCTTTCCTCTAATCTCTAAAATTGAATCGTCGCAACGATTATAGATGTCCCGATTGTGGAGAAGAAAATGTGAGGTGATTGAGGAAAGCTTTTTTATCGCCTCCTCATTTTCGATAACCATCGGTTCATCCCGAAGGTTACCCGAGGTAGCAATAATTGCCAAAAGGTTCGATTTTAATACGAGATAATGAAGAGGTGTATACGGCAGCATCACCCCAAGGTAATTATTTTTAGGGGCGATAGAACTGGCGAGGGGAGAATCGGATAACTTTCGTAGAAGAAGGATGGGACGTTGAGGACTCTTTAATAGATTTTCTTCCCTCTGCTTGACCACACAGAATTTTCTGATACTTTTTACATCAAGTGCCATTAAGGCCAGGGGTTTGGATGGTCTTTTTTTTCTCCGGCGCAATCTCTTTACCGCCTTTTCATTCGTAGCATCACAGATAAGATGAAATCCTCCCAACCCTTTTATGGCCACAATCTCACCCTCTTTTAATAATTTAATGGCCTCCTTTATAGCCATTTTTCCTTTAGTATGAACTATGAATCCTGGACTCTCGACTAAAGTAACCTCTGGTCCACATTTTTCGCATCCATTTGGCTGAGCATGATAACGGCGATTGGTCGGTTCTTCATACTCTTCCTGGCAGAAAGAGCACATCTTGAACTTTTTCATCGTTGTTTTTTCTCGATCGTAGGGAAGGTTCTTAATAATAGTAAACCGTGGTCCACAATCGGTACAATTGATGAAGGGATACTGATAGCGGCGATTGGAAGTGGTAAGAACTTCCTTTTGACATACTGAACAGATAGAGACGTCGGGAGCGATCAGAAGATTTCCTCTTTCTTTATTCTGGCTTTCTTTGACGAGAAATTTCTTATACCCTTGATGGGAAAGATGGATAATTTTTCTCCTGGTGATGTTTGCTAAAGGAGGGGCAGATTTTTCCAACTGAAAAAGAAATTTTTTAATTTGCTCTTTTTTTCCTTCTACCTCAATGACCACTCCTTCTCGTGAATTTAGAGTATATCCTTTCAGATTTAGAGAAGTAGCCAGCCGATAAACGAACGGTCTAAACCCAACTCCCTGAACCACCCCCTCTAATGTAACCCTTATCCTCAAAATAGGCCTACGGTCTTTCCCGTTTCATCAATATCAACCGGAATAAAGGCTGCAACTGAAGGAAGTCCGGGCATGGTTCTCATATTACCCAGAATAGGATAGAGAAAACCTGCTCCAACGGAGGCCCGAATATCACTCACCGGAATGCGGTAATTTTTGGGAACCCCTTTTAAATTCGGGTCATGAGAAAGGGAAAGATGGGTCTTGGCCATATTGATGCATAACTTATCATAGCCAAGTTTGGTATAGAGAGCGATTCTCTTCTCGGCTAAAGGCGAGTAATCCACCCCATCTGCACGATAAATTTTGGTCGCAATCGTCTCAATCTTCTCTTTGATGGAGAGGTCATCCGGATAGAGAAGATGGAAATTATTAGGTTCCTCGCATGCCTTGACAATCGCCTCTGCCGCCTCAATACAGCCGTCCCCACCCTTTGCCCAGGGGTCAATAGCAACTGAGGCATAAGCGCCATTATCAATCGCATATTTGCGGACAAATTCTATTTCCTTATCTTTGTCGGCAGTAAATCGGTTAACCGTAACCACCACCGGAATCCCAAAAGAGAGCATATTCTCCAGATGAACCTTTAGATTCTCGCATCCCTTCTCCAGGGCAGGCATATTTTCCTTTTCCGCTAACTCTTTGTCGTATTTCTGTCCGGGCTTAAGAACAAAGGCACCGCCATGCATCTTAAGGGCACGGATTGAGCAGGTAATAACAACGGCATCAAGTTTCAGTCCGCTTTGACGGCAGACAACATCAACCAATTTTTCCGCTCCGCAGTCAGCCCCAAAACCACTTTCGGTAATCACATAATCGGCCAATTTGAGAGCAACCATATTGGCGAGAACCGAATTATTTCCGTGGGCAACGTTGGCAAAGGGGAAACCATGGTCAATCACCGGACTATTCTCTAAACTTTGAACTAAATTCGGCTTGATGGAGTCCTTCATCAGCACGGTCATTGCCCCTGCTACCTTCAGGTCCTCTGCGGTCACAGGTTTTCCCTCGTAACTGAAACCACATATCATCTTTGACAATCTCTTCCTTAAATCAAAAAGGCCTGTGGTGAGAGAGTGAATTGCAGCCGTCTCCGTCGCTACCGTGATGTCATAGCCGGTTTCCCGTGGTATCCCATTTGCTTTTCCACCCAATCCAGTCACTATTTGCCGCAGAGCGCGGTCACTAACATCGACACAGCGACGTAAAGTAATATTGAGCGGGTCGATATTCAGTTTATTTCCGTGGAGAAGATGAGCGTCAAGCGCCGCATTAAATAGATTATGCGCGGTTTCAACGCTATGGATATCTCCGGTGAAATGGAGATTAATATTTTCCATCGGGATTACCTGAGAATAACCTCCTCCGCAGGCGCCACCCTTGATGCCAAAGGTAGGACCTTTGGAAGGTTCCCTGATGGTATTGCAGACCTTTTTTCCTATTTTGGCTAACGCTTGTCCAATTCCTAAATTGGTAACGGTCTTTCCTTCGCCTAAAGGAGTGGGAGTGATTGCGGTTACCGTAATGAATTTTCCATTAGGTTTTTCTTTCAATCTCTCCAAAACCTTCAAGTCAATCTTGGCCATATACTTCCCGTAGGGCTCAAGTTCATCCTCCTTAACCCCGAGTTTTTCCGCAATCTCGGTTATCGGCCTTATCTTTGCCTTTTGGGCAATTTCCAGATCACTAAGCATTTTTCCTCCTTTTTTCGATTACATCAAAGATTTTTGAACTGCCTGTTTCCGTTCTTCCTTTGTAATTTCATGAACGTATCTTAATAGCTCAATATCTTCCTGGGTAAGTTCCTTTTTTCTCCGGGACATCGCCATTTTTGCGGTTTCTAATTGCATCCTTAAACTATATTTCAAAAAATTATTATTGAGATACCACGCAAAAGAAGGAATAAATTTAGGAGAAATCTTTCCGCTTCCTACCACGTTACACATTACACCAATTACCGTCCCGGTATTCAGGATAGTGCCAATGCTTGTTTTAGTATGGTCACCAATGAAAGAGCCAACCTTGGTACTATTAGAATCGATAAGTTCTCCTTTAATGTAAACAGAAACACCGCTATAATCATTTTTCAAATCACTATTGGTAGTGAAGGCACCTAAATTTACCCATTCACATACATAGGCATGTCCCAAGAATCCATCATGGTATTTATTAGAATACCCATGAATGATACTTTCCTCTACCTCTCCTCCAACACGACAAACAGGACCGATTGACGTACATTCTCTAATTTTCGCTCCACCTAAAATCATAGAGTTCCTTCCTATAACCCCCGGCCCTTCAATTCTTGCAAAAGGAAAAACTTCAGCGTTCTCTTCAACAATAATCGGTCCCTCTTTCACATCAAGCACCACAAAAGGATGAATTTTTGCTCCTTTAGAAATATAGATATTGTTTTTATCTCCACAAATTAATGCTTGAGAATGCATTTCTCCCTCTACTCCCTTCTTTCCCAGGGCTTTAAAATCATCCTTAATCGCTTCTCCATTTTCATTGATTAAATCCCAGGGATAAGAAATTAATTTTAAATCCACCTCTTTTTGGGGAAGAATTTGCAAAACATTTTTTAAGAATTCAGAAAAATCGGAAAAATTAACTTTATTTATTGTTTCCTTTTTAATATTTATATAAGCAGCCGCTTCGTCCTTGATTCCTATTTCTTCGCTGACCGGAGAAACCTTTTCCTTTAACAATAACCGAGCGTTTAAAAGAAGAAAATCGTCATTTTTTAAACTATCCAAATTATTTACGGAAAATTGGGGATTTCTTTTTTTAAAAGAATTTACCAACTGCGGACGGATGAAAAAGCAAATCTCCGTATCCCCATAATTCCTCCTTACCTTTTCATAAAGAGACCTCGCCCCACACTTTAATTCAAAAACAGGTCTTAAATATGTCAGGGGATACAATTGGTCAAACTTTTCGTCCTCAAAAATACAAATTTTCATCTTTCCTCCTCTGCAATTTCGTAAGCATCAAAAGCTATCCGTATTTCTTCATTAGTGGGAATAACCCAGACCTTCACTTTTGAATTTTCTCGGCTAATTTCGGTCTCAATTCCCCTTACTTCTTCATTCTTTTTTTCATCAATTTCTATTCCCAACTCCTCCATTCCCTCCAAACTTTTTTCCCTTATATAAGGAACGTTCTCTCCAATTCCGGCGGTGAAAATTATGGCATCCGTTTTTCCCAGAACAGCGATATAACTGCCAATGTATTTCTTCAAACGATAACAGAAAACATCAATTGCTAATTTCGCTTTTTTGTCTCCTCTTTCTTTTGCCTGAAGAAGATTGCGCATATCATTACTTATTCCTGAAACGCCTAAAAGACCGCTTTTTTTATTTAAAAGATCGTTTAACTCTTTTGTAGAATATCCTTTATCGATTAAATAAAAAGTTATTGCCGGGTCAATATCCCCTGACCTTGTTCCCATTACTAATCCTTCTAAGGGAGTAAATCCCATACTGGTATCTACCGATTTCCCTTTTTTAACGGCAGCGATACTGCATCCATTCCCCAGATGGCAGGTAATGATATTTAAGTCCTCTTTATTTTTATTTAGAATTGTTACTAATCTCCTTGCCACATAACGGTGAGAGGTCCCATGAAAACCATACCTTCTAATTCCATATTTCTCATAGAGTTGATAAGGGATTGCGTATAAATATGCTTCCCGGGGAATAGTATGATGAAAAGCGGTGTCAAAAGCAGCGACCTGGACCGCATCGGGAAGAATTTTTTTACTTGCTTTTATTCCCATTAAGTTTGCGGGATTATGTAGAGGAGCCAAATCTATATACTCCTCTGTTTTCTTGATCACTTCCTCGGTAATTAAAACCGATTTTGTAAATTCTTCTCCGCCATGAACAACGCGATGACCAACTCCCGCAATTTCCCCAATCGAAGAAATTACCCCTTTTTCCTTATCGGCAAGGACCCCCATAATAAAGTTCATTCCTTCTTCATGATTGGAAACAGCTTTTTTAAACTCCAAATCTCCCTTTATGCTTTTGTGATGGAGAAAGGAAATTTCTTCCCCAATTTTCTCAAATAACCCTTTTGCAATTACCTTTTCTTCAGGCATTTCAAATAACTGGTACTTTATCGAGGAACTGCCGCAATTTATCACCAAAATCTTCATAATATGTCATTGCGAGTCCGCTCAGGCGGACGTGGCAATCTTGAGATTCTTCGTTTCACTCAGAATGACGCTTTGCGTCATATCGCCTCCACAGCCACTATTGAGGCAATATCAATAATATCCTCTTTCGTAGCTCCTCTTGACAAATCACTTATCGGTTTTGCTGCTCCCTGTAAAATTGGACCATAGGCCTTTGCTTTAGCAAGATACTGAGTCAATTTGTAGCAGATATTCCCGGAATTTAAATCTGGAAAAATCAAAACATCTGCTCTTCCCGCTACTTCCCCTAATTCCTTTAATTTTTTCTTGGCAACGTCAGGAACAAGCGCAGCATCCCCTTGAAATTCCCCGTCAATAAAGAGAGAGGGATCTTTTTCTTTAGCAAGTTGAGTTGCCTGAACAACCTTATCTATCAGGGGATGGGAAGCACTTCCTTTGGTAGAAAAGGAAAGGAGGGCAATTTTCGGTTCAATCCCTAATAATTGTTTTGCTGTTCTCCCGGAACTAATGGCAATATCGGCTAACTGTTGCGCATCCGGTTCAATATTTACAGCGGCATCAGCATAAATAAGAACTTTTTCTTTTTCTCCCAAAAATTCGGGAATAACCATAATGAAAAAACTGGAGAGGAGGGAAATATCTGCAGCAAGCCCAATGGTTGTGCGAGCAACATTGAGAATTATTGCTGTAGGACTTGCCGCTCCGGCAACTATTCCATCGGCATCGCCCTCTTTAACCATCATTGCTCCAAAAAGTAAGTTTTTCTTTACAAGTTGTCCCGCTATACCCTTCTCCACCTCTCTTTTCTTCATATAAGAGAGGGCGTACCTTTCCAGATTTTCTGATTTTTTCGGGTCTTGAATTTCAATGTTGCTTAAATCAATTTTCAAATCTTTGGAAGAGCGGTAAATTTTTTCTTTTTCTCCCACTAAAATTGGGATAACAATTTTCTCTTTCGCCAACTCTTTGACCGCCGTCAAAATTCTTTCATCCTTGGATTCGGGAAAAACAATTCTTTTGGGATTTTCCTTTGCCCTTTCCTTAAAATTCTGAATTAAGTCCATTTCTTTCATTCCTCTAATTTTCCCTGTTCTTTAAGTATTTTCCCGATAAATTCTACCGCCTTTCCCACAGTTTTCACTTCCAGCGACTCATCCTCATCCATTTCTATGCCGAATTCACGCTCAAAAGCGGCAACCAGTTCCAAACTCTGAATTGACTCCGCCCCCAAATCCTTTACAAAATCGGAAGATAAAGCAATTTTTTCCTCAGGAACCTTCAATAATGAAGAAACGGCTTTTTTTATCCTTGCTTCTAACTCATCCTTTTTCATTTTTTCTCCTCTTTATTCACGCTATTTCTAACTGTCCCATTATCTGCTTTACTGCCTGCAAAGCAACTGAACTTTCCGGTAAATCAAGTAATGGTTTCGCTTTGACGCTGCGTTCCATAATTTCTTCATCATAAGGTATTCTCCCCAAAAGCGGCAGTCCCACATCTTCCATTTTTTCCTCTCCTCGAGAATTTCCTCCGGTTTCATTAAGCACTAAATAGATTTTTTTAATCTTCAGATTGAGTTTCTGCGCCGTCTCCTGGATGCGTTTAGCCGACCTTAAAGCTACCGGCGTAGGATTGGCATTTACTAAAAGGACATCCACATCTCTCGTTGTGCGTCTTGATAAATGTTCCATCCCGGCTTCGTTATCCATAACTACATAGCGATAATTTCCTTTCAATTTCTCCATAAAATCTCTTAATAAGTTGTTGGCATGACAGTAACAGCCCGGCCCTTCGGTGTGTCCCATAACCAGGAGGTCAAATCCTTTTGATTCCACCAGAGCATCCTGGAATTGGTATTCCAAAAGTCTTTCCTTGGTGATGCCGGCTGGCAAATCTTCCTTCTTATCCATAATTTCATCTACCGTACTGACCACCGTTTGACTAAAGGTTATACCTAATGCCTCATTTAAATTGCTATTCGGGTCAGCGTCAACTGCAAGAATAGGTTTTCGGTTGGACTTCAACAAATGTCCAATGATTAATGCCGCCAGGGTTGTCTTTCCCGTTCCTCCTTTACCCGCCACCGCTATGGTATAAGCCATTATTTTAAAGAAAGTTTCTCAATCACTGTTGGAAAACGACCAATATCGGTATGGGGTAGAAATAAAGCCCCGGTGTATTCATTCATAAAGGATGGGTCGACACTGAGTTCGATATAGGTCATCTTCTTAGCAATTTCTCTGGTCTTCATCATCGCTTCATAGGATAAAAGAGCAAATTTTGCACCGGTCAAAGAACTGTTACCGATGAACTCAAATTTCTTTCTATCTAAATCGGGAAGAAGACCTATCCAGATTGACTTTTCAATATTTAAGTAGTTGCCAAAACCGCCGGCTAAGTAGATTTTGTCGACATCCTTCAGTTCTAAGTTCGTCTTCTTGGCGAGGACATCGGCCGCAGTGTAAATGGCACCCTTGGAATAAATAAGATTGGTGATGTCGGTCTGGGTAATGACAATATCTTCGTTGGTGTCACTATCCCTTCCCCGGACTAAAACAAACTCCAACCCCTCTTCCCCTTTCCTTACCCTCTCCGTATTAAGGTTCTCTTTAATCTTACCCGAACGTTCAATCACTCCTGCTTTGAGAAATTCGGCTAACGCATCGATGTAGCCAGAGCCACAGATACCAATGGGTTTAGTCCCACCGATGGTGGAATATTTTACCTTATAATCTTCCGGGTCTATCTCTATCTTCTGGATTGCTCCTTCCATCGCTCTGACCCCAGAGTGCACTCCACTTCCTTCAAAGGCCGGTCCGGCGGAAGAGGAACAGCAAACCAACCACTCCCTATTACCTAAAACTATCTCCCCATTGGTGCCAATATCAATCAACATCGAGAGCTTATTTGCCTCATCGATACCGCTGGCAAGAACCCCGGCAACAATATCGGCTCCCACATAGGAAGATACTCCCGGTAGGCAGGCCAATAGCCCCCGGGGATTAATCTTTATTCCTGCTTCTGCCGCTCTGATTACCGGCATAAAATTGGCCGTAGGCACATAGGGCTCCCGGCGAAGATAGGTGGGGTCAACCCTCAACAAAAGATGACTCATCGTCATATTCCCCGCACACATTACTCCCGTAATTTCACTAAGATTGATTTGATGCTCGGTACTTAAAACTGAGATGAGTTCATTGACCGTGTCAATCACCACGTGATGCAATTTTTCCAAACCATCCTTTTTTCCGGCATAGACCATCCGGGTGATGACATCTTCCCCATAACTAACTTGCCGGTTATGGGTTGCTTTAGTCCCCAGAGTTTTATCTGTATTTAAATCCACTAATTGGGCAACAATGCTTGTTGTCCCAATATCGATCGCGATACCAAAATTTCTCTTTGAGGTATCGCCCGGCTCGATCAAAACTATCTCGACAGTTCCATTGCGTTTACCCAAAAGAACGGTAACCTCCCAGTTGCTCTCCCGGAATAATCGTCCTATCTTCTTTACATTAGCCAGACCGGTTTGAATAATTGGTATCTCCAATTTACGCCTGACCTCCCGATAGAGCCGCTCCAGATCGCTGATGTTATCCTTCAAAGTGGGAGGGGGGAGTTTAACAAAGAGTTTGGTGGCTAAGGGGGAATGGGGGGAAATTTTTCTTTCCTTAAACTCAATCCCTTTTTCCACCTCTACGGCTTCACTGAAGAGCCCGGATAACCGCTCAACCTTTGCTTCTTCGGTTAGAATCTGCTCCTTTCCCAACCTGGAACCAGGTGGTACTTCTATCTCAACATCGCTATGGATGGTGGAACGACAGGCAAGAATATAACCTTTCTGTACTTCCTCCTTGCTCAACCGACCGGTAGGTTCAGAGACCACCTGTCCTTTTTTAACAATAACCTTGCATCTGCCGCAGACCCCTTCTCCACCACAGGAGGAGTTGATATAGACCCCGGCGGCAATAGCCGCATTCAGGATATCTGTCCCTTTCGGAACTTTAACCTTCTTATTATCGGGATGAAAAGTAATTATGCAATTAGCCATATTTGATTAATTTTCCCACTGTATCTTCACAAACAAATACGATATCTTCCGTAGTAAGATAGTCATAGATGCTGGAATCGAACAGAACCTTGCCGGCCGGAGGAAATTCCTCATCTCCCTGGTAAATGATAAAGGTTATCGGAACCTTAGGAAAGGCAAAAATCCTTGCGGAAGAATCGCCAAAATCTGCTTTCGTTCCTTTTAAGGTAAGGGATGCCCCCAAAAGGAGAGAATTCCTTTTCCCAAAGACCTTCAAAAATGGTTTGTGCACTCTACTTTCAAATACAGAGTAATAGAGATTCCCTCCGGGAATTTCTCTAAAGTCAATCAATTTACCCGAGAGTTGAGTTCCCTTGCTTCTATTTAAATAGTGAAGGATAATAATTTTCTCCCGGGGCGAAACCTCTCTATCATCCCTACCGTAGTTGCCTGATTTATCAGGCGGTGTACCGTAGTTGCCTGATTTATCAGGCTCTTTATCAATGTAACTAATCTCCAGCTCAGGTAAGTGAATGCAGTATTCCTGATTCAGATAATCTATTCTTATCCTTTCAATGTAGGGGCTTGATTTATCAAGCCCACTTTTGTTAAGAGCCGCTCCGCTTCTCTGAGCGATATTTCTTAAACCTGTTTCCTTGAATTCTTCAATCGCTAATTTCAATGCCGAATTCATTTAACTATTTAACAAGATTAACAGAATTTCTTTCAAATTTATTGTATCTAACGTTTTCGGGCTATATGAAGTTCCGCCGCCGTAGGCGGAATTTGGGCGAATGAAGTGAGCCGTATATACTACGTTATACGCTGCTGACCGAATCATTATAGTCTTCTCCTGGTTTTTCAAAATATAATAAGAATTCTTTTGTCCTTGTTAGCATTAACGATTTATATCTATCAATCTCTTTATTTACTTCCGACAGTTCGGCGTCGATCTTTTCTTTTTTTACTATACCTTCTGTTCTGTTTCTGTATTGCAGACGACTCATGAATAGATAAGAAATACTACCCATCGATATAATAGCCCCTATCATTGCAATAAAGATTGTTGGTGTTGGCAAAAATTTTATTCCTATAATCCCTAAAAGTACTACTACCCCGCCTAAATACACACCCATAATTGAGAGGAACATTGTAATTGTCAACTTCCTCTTTTCTCTTTTCCTTCTAATAATCTCTTTTTCTTCTTCTAATGTCTTTTTTCTGCCTAAAAGTGAGTCTACTTTATCTTGGTACTGATTAAATTTACTGAGTACCTTTTCCCCATACTTATCGATCTGCTCTCTATATTCAGGAAGAAACGATTTAACAGTATTAAATAGAGCGATTAAAAAAGTAGTAGGTTTATTAACATCAATAGGAATTTGTCGAGAGGCAAAAGCACTTCTAACTTCGAAATCAAAAGGTAAGGGAGGCAAACGATTCATGGATTGAAAAAGTGTACTTAAGTTTTTGTAATCTCCGATTTCACGAACATCTAACTTGTTTATAAGATGTCGGCGATATTCTGGGAATGCATCTCCAATCTGAATAAGTAAAGTATCAACTGCATCACTAGAAATCGGATCAAGTTCTGAAACGATAATAACCTTATTTGACACATTAGCCGAGATTTTTGATGTTGAATTGCTCCCTGCTTGGTTATCGATTATGATAAAATCATAGTCCTTTTCATGCATCTGGATTAATGAAAGAATGAATGACTTTAAAGCCTCTTCTTTCACAACAATAGAATCACAGAGCGGCAATTTTTTAGAAAAATTGACTCTTGAAGGAACAAAGTAAAGTCCCTCTCTAATTTTCAGAGAGATATTATCAACATCATTGGGTGATATTCTACTTAAGTCAAGTCCTCGTTCATTTATTATTTCATATATACCAATAATTTTCATCTGATCAGGATAAAGATACTTGTAGAAATAAGATGCGCCATTAGTGGCAAAATCAAAGTCAATCAAGAGTACCTTAAAACCAGCATCGTTCAAAAGATAAGATATACCTATTGCTACTGAAGTCTTACCCGCGCCTCCTTTTCCACTCAAGAAACTGATTACTTGGGTTTTTTTATAATTTTCATTATCCATATGTCTCACCTATAACTCCATCGTTTTAAACTTCAAAAAGTTACTCCTTATGTCAATAAGTTTTTCGTTCACGAAACTTATTATTCCGAGTTCGATACACTTATCTCTAATATAACCTTCTTTTATTTTTTGAATCACTGCTATATAAATATGCCGATGGTCTTCTCGACTAAAATAATCCCTACCTCCAACACAGTCACAGGTTTCTTTAAGATCCTCATAGTCCATTACATACCAACCAAGAGTAACATCAAATACTTTTCTTAAGATGGTTTCAATCACTTTTCTTAGTTTTTTACGTTTGAGATGATTCCTAATAGGTGCTATTCCTAAAGTAAGAATATTCCACCAAGTTGGAGAGCCGCTTAACCTAGAAATAGCATCAACAACATCATTTACCAAAGCATCTTTGTCTGTTGCATTAGTACTTATTACCTCCCTTATTTTTTCTTGGAATTCAAGATATTTTGCGACTTTGTTATCAAGAATTTGAATATCTTCTGACTTTGCAGTAGACAAACCTATCTGCGCTAATCCCTTCTTATTGCTGTTAGACATTTCTTATGCCTCTTCTCATTCCTCTTGAGGCCAGTTGCGTATAACGGCTAGCGGATATGCGAAATTGCCCACAAAGTGGGTAATTTGGGTCGAGCGAGTGCAACGGGATAAGGCTTCCGAAGGAAGCCACAGAGTCATGGGCGAAATCTCCTCTCTTTTGGGCTCTTAGCAAATTATTACACATCTTACTTAGTCACCTCATATGAGCATAACGAATCGAACCTTTTAAAAATGTCTATAATCTCATTAAATGGTGTAAAACTTTCCTCTTTAGCCTGATTAATGTACATTGTTTTAAACCTTCCAATATCTATTTTCGCTAGACTAGCGAATTTGTGACATATGACCCGTCCAGGGATTATTTTTTTCCACTCAGGATTATCATTGTCGATATAAGAATGAAGTGTATTCCATCTATCTTCAACCGCTTGTTTAATCGTTTCTATAGAGAGATTCTCGTCGATACGTTTATTTTCATTGGTGAAGGGTGCCTCTAATTGGTGTAGATATTCCTTTAAATCCATATTTTCAATGCCTCTAACTGTGATGTTTATTTCTCCGATTCTCGATTTTAGAAATGCATTTAACCATAATTGAACTGAATAGGGTATAGTTGCCCTTGCGATTGTTTTTAAATTTTCTTTAATTTGGTCAGGATCTCGTAGCCAATTCTCTCCAGGTTCTAGCTTTTTAAACATTTTAGAAATAATATTTTCATCCAAGAAATAATTTTCTAAATGATACCGTGGAAGGAAAGCTAGGCGACCTGCCGATTTTGAGATTAAACCTGTCGTCACGGGTTCAGGTAAACTACTATCGTAATCTGAGATCATGAAGAAATCTATTCCCCACAGAGCTTTTGATAATACATCATCTATTACTCGTGAGAATGATAACATCGTCTGACGAGGCCCTGTTGGAACTAGAACATATTGTGGAAATGAACCTCCGACAATCTCACCATATGTTTGCTTATCTAAACTAGTTTCTTTGCCCTCTATTAATACAATTCTTCTACCTAATGCAATAACTCCAAGATTTTGGCCTAATAGATTAAGTGCAGTTGCCCTTTCGTCATCTTTCTTTACGCAAATTGCTTGGTTCTCATCATTATTTGGGGGTTTGATAAACACCACCGAATGGTCAAGCGACTCAGTAATGATATCTGGTGAGTGGGTGCAAAATATAAATTGATTCCTCTCCCCAATATTTTCGAGCACTCTAAGAAGACGAAAGCTAAGTTCAGGGTGCAAATGCATTTCTGGCTCATCAAAAAAGATAATACAATCACTTGGCTCATGTAATAATAAATCAAAGACTGTAGTAAATACCTCCCGCTCACCCGAGCTTAAGGATTCTATCGGTAATATTTGACCATTTTCTTCTATATATTGTAATTTTGGATTAGTTAGTGGAATGTCTGCAAGCTTTTTTGGGGATAATAATAAATTAAACATATTTTTAAACTTTTGTAGGGGGTCTGTAGGCTCAATTGGCATTTGTGTTTCCCCTGCTTTTCTGAGCTCATCATACCGCCTAGAAATTTCCGCCCTGTAATGGCCTATTTTTCTATATAATGCATGAATTGTATCTTGATACCGATTCTTGAATGGACTAAACAGTAAATTCCACCCAATTTTCTCTTCAAAAGGATCAGGAAAATCCCAGCTCCATGAAAAGGGTTGAACAGCTTCAAATGTCCTAGATGAGTCGAAATTAACTATACTACTAGTCCATTTCCCCCTTATTTGATTTTTATGAAGATGTTGTCGAAGTATACCTGAATCGCTGGAATCAAGTGTAGATAATGTTTCTTTTTCCCATCTATCTTTTTCGTTTTGCACTGTCGCTTCGATTTTTACATGTAACATCTGATCTGGTCTTGGATTTTGAAAAAGGTTAATTATTTGTTGAATCAAACGAGTTTTTCCAATTCCATTCGGTCCTGCTAGAACAATAATATTAGATAAATTCGTGGTTTCGAAATGTTTTACGGGGGGTCTATCTTTCACCATTATGTCAACGATTCTCATGTTATGCTCTCCTACTCCACCTATATCATCAGTGCATAGTGGTCAATGTACTATTATTGATTTCGCCCATGATTTCATAACTTAAGCCAGGAATGGGAGTAAAGGGAAAGACCTAATAAGACCTTGGTGGTTTTAAGATAGTTAATTTCTTCTTCAGAGAGATTACTTATATCCGGCTCTTTGCCATCCATTACCTGCCAGACCACATTTTTTAAATTTTCTTTTTCTCCTCTTGCTGTTTTGACCAACTCGGAATCGAAAGCATCGACAATGGCTGAGGTTAATCCATATTTTTCCAGCATCATCAAATAAGTGCAATTAAGGAGAGCTCGAAGTTCGCTTGGAGTTCCATTGGAGACATTGGAGAGGCCGCAGGTGGACTTACATCCTGGAGCCAATTCCCTGAACATCTGCATAAATTCGGTACAACCTTTAACCTGGTCTTGCTGAGAAGAAATGGGGAGTACTATTGGGTCCAGCCAGATATCTCCGCTGGGAATTCCTTTCTCGGCTGCCTTGGCTAAAAGTTCAGCCGCCAAAGCACCTCTCTCGGCGGCATCCCGGGGGATACCTTCAGTGCCTAGTAGTAAACCAACAAAACCGCAATTATATTTCTTCACCAAAGGAAAGAGGGCTTCCATCCTCTCCGGTCTACAGGAGATGGAATTGATAATCGCTTTTCCTTGATGAACCTTCAATCCCGCCTCTATCGCCTCGATATTTGTCGTATCCAGGAAAAGGGGAAGGTCCACCACCTCCTGAATCGTTTTAACGAGCCACTCCATCAGTCCGGCTCCTTGCTTCCTTGCCGGCCCTAAGTTGACATCTAAATAATCCATCCCTGCTTCTTTCTCTTTAATCGCTAATTCCTGGATGGGTTTTGCCTCCCTGTTCTTTATTGCCGGACCTATTCTTTTCGCAACGATATTGATATTTTCTCCAACCAGAATCATTTTTTGCCCTCCTGCCGGGTCTTCAGAAAGGCGGGGATGCTGGATGCCTCGCGAGGACCGATGATTATTTCCCAGCCGGGTAATTCCTCTTCTAACTCCCCGGAAATCTGAGCGGCATAACCGGGGATAATAAGTTTTTTATCTTTGACCTTATCGGTAATCCCGCATTTCTTCACAAAGGGAGCAATGGTTTCGGCGACAAACTTATCGGCCGCCCAGGCGGTCATCACCGAAAGACCCTCCGCCTCCTGAACCAGAAGCCAGGCAGGAACCCGGCTTGATTCTATTTCTCCGGAGACAATAAAATAGGTAAGGGAAAAATTGGTAGTAACAAGCACTGGCGACTCTTCACCCGGATTATTAATCTCATAGATTCCTTCCTTGGTGGCCATCGGTCTTTGCGGGTCGGTATAGATATTTAACCGCTCTAAGAGAAGCGGAAAAAGGGCTTCTCCCATAAGGTCGGAAAGCACGATGATTCCGGCATATTTGGCAATCAATACCGAGGCAACTGTTGCCTCTTCCATAAAATTATCGGTCATCTCACAGGGAAAGGCAATGGTCGGGAAGCCCAAAGCACGGAACTTCTTAAGGAGGGCGGCTCTCCTGATTATTGTCTGGTCCTCTAAAACCCCACGAAGGGTTCGGGCTCCCGAATCGAGCACCAAGTCCTTTAACCCTTTCTCACTCAACTTTGTAGTGAGTTCAACCAGTTCCTCTATCGTTTCCCCCCGAACGGCTAAAGGGCAGGAATTCTCCTTAGCCAAATTTGCCATCATATCAAGGTTCTCTTTATTTGCAGCATAGATTAGGGGTTTATCATCTTTGCAAACCTGCAGACCAGCTGTTAGGATATCCGAATTATCACTCATTAAAATAATGCCGCTCTTACTCTTTTCCTTAACCTTCTTAACCACTTCAGCAAATTTTTGTGGTTCTTTTGATTCCTCCTTTACGGCTATTAAATCCGGATGAAGCAAAAGACCGACCCTCTCATATTGAAGTTGATTAAAATGAGAAATTCTCTCCTCTATTTCCTCCTCACCCATAACATCTTTAATCAAAAGAGCCAGACCGGGAGGGTTAACGAAGGTTTTCTCATGGCGGAACATCACCGTCTCCCCGCCAATCTTTAGAATATTTTCTCCCGTCCCAATGGTGAGGGGTCGAATTGGAGGAGCGGAGGCCTCAGCCAATTCTTTCTTTACCTCCTCGGAGACATCGGGGCAGGAAGAAAGTTCTGCCTTCCCCGCTGCCAAATTCATCGCAAAGGCAAGACAGGTAGGAACACCACACTTACCGCAGTTTGTCTTGGGCAATTTCTTATAAATTTCAATACCGGTCAATGCCATTTTATTCTCCTAATATTGGTTCCATCTTTAATGCCGGATGACTTTTCTCTTTGAGGAAAGGAAGGATTTGTTCTTCCGTTGTCCCGATTGTTTCATCGGCGATCATCTCCGGAAAATTAGGAATACCGATTTCCTCGGAGCATTTCTTTAAGCGTTCGGCAATCTCCTCTTTGAGCATCTTAGGCATCCAGACGATTCTTTTAATACCGCCATCACCTAAAATAAATTTCCGCTGGCAGATGTTATATTTGGAATGCCCCACAAAACCCGGTGTGGATAATCCTCCCCCAATCGTTCCGGCTAAAGTAGTAAACTTCATTCCACAGGGGGTCATCTCCATATATTCGCGACTGACTGTCATCACTCCATTGCAGAGAGGAAGCACCGCACAAATGCATTCGCAGCAACCACAGGTTGTCATCGGGTCATGCACTATACTGTAAAAGTTGTAATGGTCTATCTTTTGTCGGGAGGCCTGATAAACAAAGTCATTAACTCCCTTCCACTGCCCAAATTTGGTATCAATCATCTCCCCCTTCTCTACCGGTTGATTCGGTCCGGTGGGGTTAATCTCATAAGAGGCCCTGCAGTCCATCCAGTTATAGGCGCCACAAAGACCGGTCCTTTCCGGACTAACCACACAAACATGGCTTGGTGCAAATGATTGACATAATGTGCAGGAGTAATAAATATCGGTCGTCTCATCGGTCATTCCTTCAATTCTGGCATCCCGCACCGCATAGACCTTTTTGGCCTTTTCTAAAATCTTTTTAACATCCTCTTCTCTGGTATAAAGTTTTACTTGCACCTTATCGAAGATGCGGCCAAACATCTCATGGAACTTGGCATGGATAATCAGACCGATATGTTTAAGTTTAAATCCCTTCTCCTTTGCCTCCTTGCTTATTCGTATCCAGGCAATATCCCGCTGACCGATATGCATTACTCCATGGGCATAGTTGATTACATAATGGATTTGCCGTTCCAGGATTGGTTCAAAGTCCTCCTGCATCTGCCTTCCGGCTACCTCGGCCACAATGGCTAAAGGAAACTGAGTGCCTTCCTGCATATCATCTAAATCCTGCCCGATAACCTCCACCTTTCCATCCTCAACCTCATCCAACGGTTTGGAGGTTGTCCATTCACATACCGCGGTCACTCCCCCGCGACATTCGGCATAGAGGTCCTCCTTGCGCACTCTCTCCCCTTCAAAGGCCGGACCATAGGGGACAGGGACCGGGACCTCTGCCACCGTCACCTTCAATCCCCTCACCTCGATGGATTTGGAGACAATTTGATTATGAGGGATACCGGAGACAACATGCTCATAGGTACAGATACCGGTAGGAAGAATCTGGGGTATCGAACTGTCGGCAATGGTGGGAAAGCCCCAGTTTATGGCTCCCGCGGCATTAGCATACCATTCATCGCTAACCTCCCCTAAAGCCATTACAAAGGCAAAAATTCTATCTTTATTGTAGATTAGTATTCTTCTATAATCGCCTGGCTTCATTCCGCCAAAGGAGAGAGCCGCTCTGGTAGCAAAACCTACCGCAAATACGGCCGCTGAGATATCGGGACCAAAGGGAACAAGCCTTGTCGGCCAACCAATCTGAACACCTTTCTCAATCAGTTGTTCTGAAAGCCTCTTCCCCCCATCCTCCGCACACATAAATACATAGAGGTTCTTCTGCTGTAATTCCTGGGCGAGTTTGGCTGCAGTTTCCGCATTGGGAGCCGCTCCCGGAATGGCGGCAAAGCCAGGGGCACTGCCATCCACAAATTCAATACCGCGCTTCCTTAAGACCACGTCATCGGCTGCACCCAGCCAGATATTCCCATCCACGGGTTCTTCTGTTTTAGTATAAAAATTCGGCTCCTCTAAATATCTTATCGCCTCAATAATTTCCTCAGCAAAAAACGTTGCCATACCTGCATCTAAAACGGGACCAAGATAGGGAAGATGATGCTTTTCCCGAACAAAGGGAGGAAGAAGTGTTCTACATCTTTCCAGAACCGGCTTCATATCGCCTAAGGTTTTGACGGCGATTCCCAGAATACCATAGATTATGGGTAAATAATAGGCGGTATTGGGAAATTCCACCTTTTGCTCTGGACCCCATTTATCGATTGCCTCTTTATATTTTTTCTCCGTTCTTTCTATTATTTTATGCGCCCCTCTTATGGCGGCTGAAGCAATAATCTTGGACATTTTTTATTTTCCTCCTTCTTTACAATTCTCTGCGTTTGGACATATCGAAGAGAACTCTTTCGCGTGCTTTATCAATCCCCAATGCTTTTCTTTTTTTGTCAATATGGGTAATCATCAGTTTTGCGGCTTTTATCGGGTCGGGTTCATAGGCCCAATTTGCCCCGGCAATATTCTCCATCTTTTTAAAGAGAATTTCGGTTGTCTCTTTAGCCCCCAGAGTTGGCCAGGTAACGCCAAAGACGGTAAAGACACCTGAGGCGACAAAGTATTGGCCAATGGAGATTGCTTTTTCACTCATCCACTCCGGAGCAGCTCCCGCGGCAGGCAGGTCGCTGATGTCATCTCCTAAGCCACCTTCCTTCACCACGGCAGAGGCAGCGATGAGGATGCGGCTATTGTCCACGCAGGAGCCCATATTAAGCACCGGGGGAATCCCCACCGTCTCACAAACTTCGGCAAGTCCTGCCCCGGCATACTTTTTTGCTGCTTCCGGCAACAAAAGTCCTGCTTTAGCGCAGGCGATGGCAGAGCAGCCGGTCTGGAGCACGATGACATCATTTTTAATTAACTCCTTTACCATCTCTATATGAGCCCAGTCATGTTTTACCTTGGGATTATTGCATCCCACTACCCCGGCTATCCCTCTGATTCTTCCATTGATAATATTATCGTTAAGCGGTCGAACCGAGGCGCGATAGAGACCGCCAAGCAGGTAATTAATCGTCTCATAAGAAAAGCCGGAGATATGTTCAATCTTTTCTTTCGGGATAGCAATCTTAGGAGGACGATTGGGGAAATTTTCCACCGCTGTTTTTATAATCTCCTTAGCCATTTGCAGAGCATTTTCTTCGTGGAACTCGATATAAATGGTGTCCGGGAATTTAGCTATTGGTGAGGTGCTGATAATCTTGGTATGGTAGCATTGCGCCACATTGGCGAGAGCCGGCATAATGCACTGAATGTCCACCACCACCGCCTCTATTGCTCCCGTAACTACGGCTAATTCCTGCTGAAGGAAATCGCCGGCAATAGGAATCCCGTGGCGCATCAGCATTTCTTGCCCGGTACAGCACATACCCACAATATTTATTCCCTTCGCTCCCTTGGATTTAGCCAATTCTAAAAGTTCTTTATCGGAGGCCGCTTCCACAATCATCTCCGAAAGCAAAGGCTCATGGCCATGAACAAGGATATTTACTTTATCTCCGCAAAGAGTGCCAAGATTAGCCGTTCCTAAAATCGGCTCCGGTGTCCCGAAGAGGATGTCCTGGACATCTGTAGCCAGCATCGAACCTCCCCAGCCATCTCCCAAAGATGCGCGCATCCCCTGAAGTAAGAGATGTTCCGGGTCATGGTCAACACCGATACTGGTTCGGTGCATAATTTCAACAATCTCCCGGTCAATCCCCCGGGGAGCAATCCCCTTTTTGCGCCAGAGCTCCTGTCTTTTCAATGGCGCCTTTTTCAGATAACGAATTTCTCCTTCCTGATTGCCAAATTCTGAGAGAACAGCATTTGCTACCTCTTTGAGTATATCCTGGGTACTTCTTCCTTCTACCTTAATGCCAAAATCTAAGGCCACGGCAACAAGTTTTTGCTCATCCTTAATCTTATAGTCAGAGGTCTTGCCATTGGCTACCGCAAGGAGCGTCTCGGCTACCCCCCGGCCATGGTCGGAATGGGCGGCTGCCCCTGCCGCTACCATGCGGATGAAGTTACGCGCCGCAATCGTATCGGCGGTTGCTCCGCAGACACCTTTGTCGGCGCCTTCACCAAAGGGGTCAATCCTGCAGGGACCCATAGCACAGTTTTTGCAACAGATACCAAGCTCTCCAAACCCGCATTGAGGAAGTTGCCTCTCTAACCGGTCCCAGGCAGTTTCTACCCCATCTTCCTTAGCTTTCTTTAATAAAGGTTCTACCGTCTTATCAACACTTTTCTCTTTCATATTTTTTCCATTTCTATAAAGAACTTAAGGCTACTATTTCCTGAGCATACTTCTTCCTTTTACAGTCAGGACAGATTTCAAAAACTTCAACCGGCAAATCAATCTTCTTTCCTAAATACTCAATTTGTGCTTCTGTGCCCACTATCCCTCCACAGAGTTTGCACCTTCTTAAGGAAAGAGAAGTATGCCAGCGCTCAAATCTTCTCTTACCATTGCCCCCTATCACCTTAATGGCTCCGGTGGGGCAGATGAAGGCGCAGGCTCCACAACCGACACAAACCTCTGAGTTGATATGGTAAGGAGTATCCACCTCCTCATCAATTCCCCTATTTACAAGATCGATTGCTCCCACTCCAATTATTTCTTCACAGACCCTTACGCAAAGTCCGCATAAGATACAGTCCTTATCTTCTTTCTTAAATCTCGTCTCTTCTACCCCCATCTGAGTAGCCAGCTCCTTTACCGCCTTGACATTGGAACACCTGGCTAAGAGAAGTTCCATAATTAGTCTTCGCTGTTTCAAAATTCTTTCCGTATTTGTCCTGACCTCCATTCCCTCTCTAACCGGATAATTACAGGAGGTAACTACCTTTGTTCTTTTTCCTTGTGTAACCTCAACGATGCAGAGACGACAGGAACCAAAAGGAGTAAGTGCTTTGTGATAGCAGAGGGTTGGTATCTTAATTCCAACTTTTTCGGCTTCTTTTAAGATAGTAGAGTCCTTTTCAACCTTTATCCTTTTTCCGTTAATAGTAATCTCTACCATTATTTCACCTTAACCGCATCAAACTTACAAACCTCATAACATATTCCACAGTTTATGCATTTATCCTTATTTATCGAATGAGGCTTTTTCTTCTCCCCTTTTATCGCATTCTGGGAACAGTTTTTGCTGCACAGTCCACAGCCGGTACAACTTTCCTCATCGATATAATATTCAATGAGTTCCCGGCAGACATGCGCAGGACATCTCTTCTCTTTGATATGAGCTTCA
>SDBU01002101.1_pt1 | contig 27144 bp, 64 predicted proteins | sample 2277071 | NCBI WGS metagenome assembly SDBU01 (sample SAMN10397929, study PRJNA504765) | marine sediment metagenome | isolation source: marine sediment core GS08_GC12, 126 cmbsf | place: Arctic Ocean: Gakkel Ridge, Loki's castle | collected 2008 | reverse complement strand
CCACGTTTATGAGGATCTCTATATCCGCAACGGCCTGGGCGATCTGGAAAATTGGATTAAGAATCATGTTAATTATATCATCCCGTTTTTTAAAGGATAGGTAAATGGAAAAGCCACAACCCCAACAAGGACTAACAGAAGAAGACATTGCCAAACTCATTGGCCGCCAGGTAATGGCCCAAGAGATGATGAGGAAGGAAAGTCTGCTGTTACAACAACAAATAACGGAACTGCGCGAACAGTTGAGCGAGGCGCGGAAAGAACTTCAAGGATTAAAATCAGGTGAATGAAATGAAAGCCACCGAAGAAGAAATAACCCTCCTGGGATTCAACTCAAAAGACTTGGCCTGTAAATGCTGCGGTGTTTGCCGGGTAGACTTAGGCTTGCTTCAGCGGATGCGTTGCTTTTTCGATTTTACCCAGAAGCTCGATTTCAAAATAACGAGTTGCTGCCGTTGTTGGGATCATCATGTGGACGTTTACCGGGGTATTTATGGGGTGAATTGGGAAAAGAAAATCTCCAAAGCAAGCAAGCATCTTATAACGGATGAACACGGGAACGAGCTTGAATCATGCGCTATGGATCTTGTCGGATTGTTCTTACATTTGGAAGCGGTGGATGCTGTTTTAGGCAAGATCTGGCTTGGAGGCTACCATTTTTACAAAACAAACAGCCCTTTAATTCATTTGGACACGGCACGCAAACGGAGGTGGCGCTAATGGCTAATGAAAACGGCATTACTCTAAGGTTGGGTACAATCATAACGATACTCACCCTGATTTGTGTTATCAGTGCTTTTGGCTTTCAGCAGATATGGGTTAAAGCGGATAAACACGGAATGGAAATGGTGGAGAAGCGACTTTGCGATCGCGTTGATAAGGTCGAGCAGCGTTTTTATAAAAACGTTGACCGAATCGCCGAGGACATGCGGGAAATCAGAACCATGCTTCGAGACATGAAACAATAGTTTTTAGGGGTGGAATGACTGGTTATGTTTAATGTGATCAAGACATTCATCTAATTTTTTTTCAATCTTTCGTGCCAAAGTATCGCTAATTTGGATATAGCGTGTTCCTTCTGGTATATCTTTTTCATCACCCAACCTTGGAGCTATTGCAAGAAGATCTCTCACATCACAAATTTCCATATGTATATAACTTAGATTTAGCATAAAAACTCCTTCTCAATAAGATTCTAGGGGTAAAGTGGTTGGTTATTTTGTGGCCCTTGTTGTAAATATAACTCTGCGAGAAGTTCCATGTATTCTGGTATCTTGCCGTTTTTTGTCGTCAATTCCCGTCGAACAATATGAACCTTTTCTTCACCAAATTCTTCATATAATGCTTCAAACATTTTTCACCTCAAAGAAAATAACCTTGCCATGTTTAGGACAATACCTTTTTCATCAGATATACAATTAGACACATACCTTTACCCCCTCCATTGTTTTCTCTCCAATCTTCACTCTCCAGTGGTTTCCTCCGCATGTGGTCTTCCATCAAATTGGGCGACGGAATCTATTATGATATTGTGGTTGAATCCACACCATAAACAAAAGACCCATTCAAGGAAAACAATGCTATTGCAGTGTGGACAATACATGTATGTCGGATAACAAGGCATTATTTCACTCCCAAAATGGTTAAAGGACACGCCCATCCCATGCAACAAAGGCACAAAGCCCAGAATCTTCGGCTCCGAAATCCGTTTGATGGGCCAATACAGCTAAGACATCTCGACGTACACGCTCTAATGGAACTGTTCGCAATGCGTCCCCTACGTCTTCCGGCGTAATATAGTCGCGCCCTGACTTCTGTGCAATCCTTGTTACGCTTGCTCCTGGTTTTGCCATTTCTTTCTCCATCGGGTAACAAGGCATGATTACTCCTTTTGGGCGCACACTAGGTTTATCTCTAAATCTTTTTCCGACAAAGGAATGATCTGCAAATGTAAACCCATAGCGTTCGCCACTGAGCTAAGCTTGCCTACATGGGCTTCACAAATTACCGATTCATCATTTCCGGGCCAGGTAAACCTATATTTTGCTAAATTGTCACACATAAGTTTTCTCCTTTTCAGTTTTAAAGCCTCAGATTCTTTAATTTTCTAGTATCGGATAACAAGGCATTATTTCACCATTTCCTATAGCAATGTAATTCACATATTCCATGCTCGTTGATTTTATGAGTACACATATAAGGTTCGTCCTCAATGTGGGGAAAAAGGCAAATCCAACCCTTCACCTTTGAGCATCGTTCGCAAGGGCAGACATGAATTTTGAAATGATGCCTACAATTACAACAACACCTTTCAACCCTTTCTGATTGAACACATAGTTTATTGCTCGGATAACACGGCATGTTTTCACCTTATAGTTGTTTACCACACAACCCACAAACACGAATTGATTTAATATATTCGCTTGGATGAACACAGGGTTTAGCATTACCCTCTTCGACTGGGGGTTGAGGGGCATTCTTTTCTAGTAATTTTATAACCTTCTCTATTTTTTCAATTATTTTTACATACTGATGAGGTTGCATTTTTTACACCAATCTCCATTGCAAAATTTACAAAGCCAATCACCGGTTCCAACGGGAACGTATTCCCTGCACTCTATTTGTTTCTCGGTTGTATCCGCAGGACAGTAAGTATGTTCTGGAATCTGTGTCCAATCATCTTTCCCATTGAATATGCCACGGCTTTTTATTTTGATACCCAAGAAATCCATAAGTTCATTCACCCCACGAGGCATGATTTCTCCCTCCTCACAAACCAGAAACCCCAAAATCCCAATGATCTTTGTGACCCATTGACCCCTCTCCGGTTGTCCAGTCGATGTATTGCCATGATGGTCTAATTTCTCTATTATAGAGTAATTTATTTCTCCACCCTTCCCATATCAAAAACTTATGGGAGAATCTGGTCTTACCGGACTGGCGGTTGACATGCTCTAAAAATTCAGCCACCCCATCCATCATGTCAAACATTGATTTCCAATCGATATTTACAAGATTCTGTGGCTGATAACCCCCGAATTGGCGATAGTCGTCATTATCGTCGGGATAGCGTCCATCGATGCGGGTGTGGCCTTCATGTTGCGGATGAGAAGCAAAATCCCCACTTTCGGTGCAAAAATCCATAAGGAGAAAATCAGGAGCATATTCCGTGATCTCTTGTATCCCATACAGAAGAAATGCCCAGACATCGTTCCTTATCCAACAAAACTTTTGATTGTGCATACACACAAACCCAACACCGAAGGGGATTATCTGGATGATACGCTGTTTCCCGGGCTCAGGGATTAAGGGAAAGCCGGCTGGTTTGGGAAAGGTTAAGGTTAATGGTTCCCCCAATTCAAAGGTAACATGGTTGATTTCTCCACAGTAAGAGCAGAAAAAGGTTTTCGGTGTCATAGATTTCTCCTTTCAATAGTTCAATTCTTCAAGCTCATCTTCCAATTTTTTGATCTTATTATTTGCGTCCTCCAATTCTTCCAATAGAGAGCATATTCCACAGCCAGATTTTCCATAGACGACTATACTGTCATGGTCATATTCATGGTCGCAAGTATCCATTTGGGTTATCCTTTCAATAGTTCATTTGCCGCAAGTTCAAATTGTTCCATATCCTCGGCGGTCAATCTTCAAATACTTCTACACCTAGTATATTGGTTGCCTCTTTAAGGGCTCGCACTACACCACTGATTTTTCTCTCATCGAGGGTGAAATATTCAGATGGGATTTTTTCCATATTCGTGACCCGCCATTTCCAAGTTGTCCGATACATTCTCTTGTCAACCTTTGGAACATCGGCCACTACCGTTGGGGCGACAACTTGCATGGGTTCTTCGAGTATTTCCTGAGCTTCTTCCGCATTGCCCTCTTTTTCCAATTCAATAGCCTCGGCCAGCCTTCGTTCCTCCTCTTCTAGCCGGGCAATCTCGCGCAGGCGACGCTCTTCTTCCTGGCGCTTCTTTTCCTCTGCCCGGAGATAGGCTTTTGCCTTTTCCGTAATGACCTGATCAGCATTGAGCAGGGGTTGCTTGGTTGCCTTCCATTTCTCGGTGATTGCGCGGTGGGCTGCGAAAGCTTTATTCGCAAGGGGCTTGAAAGTGCTATCAATTTCCCCTATGAGTGCCTTGATCCCTTTCTTGAAGGTATCGGCCCCAGTCATTGACTCTTTACTGTCAATCACAAGTGCCTGCGCCTGCGCCGGAATAGCAAGGGTTTGGCTTTCTACTTCTTTGTTGAGGTCAACTGCTGGATTGTCCATTAGTGGTCTCCTTATAGATTCTCTTTCCGCCACCTCAAAACATTCAAGGCCGACAGAAAGTCGTTTAAGTGTCTTCTCAAGTTCCTGACTTCCTCAAACCGATATGATCCATCCTTCCTCAAAAAAAGGATATAACACTTGTTCCCCTCAATTGTGCGGTCAACGATGCCGGCATATCGATAAGTGGGGTGCCAGAGTCGATATTCAGCCTCAATAATTTTGCCGCTCCATTCCCGCCTGAATTTCCGGTATGCTTCCAGATAGGGGGCAATCTCATCGTCAACCGTGGATTCGTCCAGAGTGCCATTGTCGGCAAGCTCAGTGGCCTTGTGGACGTGGCTACCCCGCAACATATACCAAGGATCTACCCAATTATAATCCGGGGTCAGTCCCATTTTAGAGAGGACCTGGGTGACGCTTGGGAAGCGTCTTCCGCTCAATGCAAGAGTAAAAATATGTTCTTTTTCATCGAAAGACAAACCATCGGCAATCCCATTCCTGGCTAACTCCCAATAAGCCGCAATTTGCAGATTGATAGCGGGGTTATTTTTAGATGTTTTGATGTCAAAGACGCTTATCACGAGTCACCTTCTCCGGCTTCCCTGCTCTGTTCAAACGGTTCAATGGTCTCAATGTTGTTACCGTATTTGTCAGTGGTAAAAGTTATCAGAACAAAAGTATTTTTCTCTTTCGCTTCTTTGGCAATACCGGCGGAGGTTTCAGAAAATGTTTTGTAGTCAGCGTCTTTTCCCTTGACGGTATAAAGTGTATATTCGCTACCGTCTTTCTTTTTCCCCATTCTCATTCCGACATCTTTCACCAGCGTCGTGACTTCGTTGGAAGTCCCAGGGGTCTTTTCTTTTTTCTTTTCTGTTTTTGCCCGCGGCTCCTGCATGGTTTTTTTGTATTTAATCCCCTTGACGTTTTCCCTTTTAATGCTAGTGAATTCCTCCAAATCTTCATAGGTAAGATTGCGAATACCGAGCAACCGGGTAATCCCGTTACCAAGTAGATTAGTCATGGCTGCCATTTTAAGATCACGGCGGTCGAGGGGCTTCTCACTTACTCGTTCCCCGTTCTCATAGTTAAATTTTTTGAAAAAGGGATCACGCGAAGATCGAGAACCTTCAACTTCTATTGATCTACCGGCAAGGGAAAAATATCCCTTATAGGTATAGGTGATTACCCCGTCTGCTTCTTCATCCATTATTGGCTCGTCAATGCGCCATGAGATATTAAACAGATTTGCTATCTTCTCACTGCCCGAAGCCATAAGATATGGTTTCCCGTCCTGGTCTACCCAATCCTGATTATTGGTAACTTTCAATGCAAGCTGCTTGATTTTTACAACTGCATCGACTCTAGCCTCAGCTTGTTCTGCGACATGCACTAATGTGTCGTTTGATAAAACTGCAAGTTCTTCACCCATCATTGACCTCCTTCCTTTTCGGTTCACAATATTTACCGCCAAACCACCGGACAGCCTTGTAGTAATACCAAGCCCTGAACCTACCCATGCCGTCCTCTAAGAGTATTTGGCGAAGTAGTTTATCGGCTATCAGGCGGTTTTCAGCATGTAGGCCCAGGTGTAGCCACTCTTCCTCAATAAGCTGATAGCAAGCATCGTGTACCAGCGATCCTCTCATTATGTGTTTTCTTGGTCGGTCCCAAGTGGGTCCTGAAGCGCCATCCCAGGCATAACCCTTGAGTATCTGCAATCTTCCCGTTTTTCCTAACCGCAGAAAGGGAGCCGTGATTTTGGAAAGCGGCTTAATGGGTATGGTGATGCAGTACCGTTTAGTTAGTTGATATTTATAGCCTTTTAACGAGCGATACTTAATCATGTGTCCCTCCTTTGTTGAAAGATTATGGAAACATTACCATTCGCCCACAAGCGCATACCTATACAATCATCCCTTCAGGGTATTTTGTGTTCTGCGGCCTATAGTTCCCATCACTTGCCGTTTTTCCACATTTTTCACATTCCATTTTAGGAATCACGTTTTGATGAAAGTTTGCATCATCATAACCACCCTTTCTTTCTTCATGTCCACAATGTTGACATTCATAAATTGCGTAAAAATCTCTTCGGTATTGTGAATCAATTTTTTTGATTTTCATGACTACCTCCTTTCAAGGTAAGAAAGATTATGGAAACATTACCATTTTTCCGCAACAATTATGAGACAGGTTATCCAAACTCGTTTCAGATGAGATTGTGATAGCATGATTAGTTCCTTTCAAAACCCGAACCCACGATTGTCGCAATGCGCCTCGACTATAGATAGCTCGAAGTATGTCGGGCTTACCGTCGCACGCTCAAAACATATACAGAGCGCAGTGCATTGCCTATTAATCAACGGGCAAAACCATTGCGGTTGGGCCTCGTTCATTTTGTCGCATTTCGCCTGTGCCAATTCCCTTGTTTCATAGTTTTCCATGGTTATCTCCTTTCAAAGATCAAAACCGTTTTTAATAACTTCGTAGTCTCTCCCCACGCATTGTTCGGCAGCAAATCCATAACTTTCGCATCCATCCCAGGGGGCACGAAGCAACGCATCTGGTCCCCATTGCCAACCTTCTGGGGAGCCATCTGACACTGTATTCCCATCTGTATTTCGGAAGTCAGCTAGGGTCGGACTGTGTAGACCCCATTTAATGCCCACTCCGATTAAACTATTCCAAACAACAGTGCCTTCTCGTCCATCATTGAAGCGAATTTGTGTTCCAAGTTTCATTGATTGCCTCCCTTTCAAAATGAATGATGGTGGGCCGGACTTTCACCGGCACAGTAAAGTTATTTAGTGTTGCTCCCCTCGTGCCACGAGGACGGGGTCATAGTAGTTAGGGTTTTCAATATTTATCTCCGTACCCCCGTTTTCGGGACTACCGTACTAACGATTTTTACGCTCGGAGACTTTGGAGCGCGGATGCCTTGCTGCGACATCGCCACCATCAATTTCTTTATTCCTTTTTTTGTGCTTCAAAACAGCCCATTTCTCCAGGATTAATACAGGCAAATATCCCATTGATGCGTCCACGCCCTTGACCACAAAACTGGACATTCTTAGGATTTCCTTCATTTCCCTCTCCTTCAGTCCAAGTAGGCCCTCGTTCCCAATATTTCCACCCTTCAGGCTCTATGGTCACAATTTTGCAGTCGGTATACTCCTTTTTATAATCAAGGTGTTTACATCCTATGTGGCCCATCTTTACCCCCTTTCAAGGTAAGCGGTTTATATAACCCATTTCCAATGTCTTTTATGTCTAATGTCCATAATGGTTGGTTTGGCAACACCATAAACATTCGCTAGTTTTTGGCAGGTATATCTTTTAGATAAAAAATATTTTATTACTTTAACAGCCTGTTCATTGAGTTTGACAAATTTGGGGGGATCATGTTTAAAGGTATGAATTGCATTTTCACTGTGCGTAAGATATTCTAAATTAGAAACTTGGTTATTCGTTTTATTAAAGTCTTTATGATTAATCTCTTTCCCCATCGGACAAGGTCCAATAAAATTGTGCGCCACTAGGCGATGTACTAAAAAATTGTGATACTTTCCATTTTTACGAAGAGCGATTATTAAATGCCCATGATTAAGTTTTTTGGGTTTGCCAATTCTTTTGTACTTATTTAAAATTCTACCGTAATTAGATACTTGATATTTCTCAAACCCTTCTATTGATTTCCAAATTTCTTGTTTCATTTTAGTCCTCTGAACAGTGGTATTTCCTGCCCATCCCTCATAAATACCCATACCCCGTTATTCCTCTGATACGAGTACAGAATCCCGTGACGTTGGTGTGCTGTCCTCAACTCGTCCACGGTACGAATTGTAAAAATCGGACAACCAACTACTGGTTCCGTTTCTGATATCGTCACCCTCAAATTTAGCCAGAGCATCAGCAAGAAAACACTCAGACTTATAATCAGCAGCTTTTTCATAACCGTATTCCTCTAAAATGTCGTGGTATTTTTGGGAGTTCATGGGATATTTATTAATTCTATTTCTTGTGTATAGTATGGCCCATAGCAACCATTCCCATTGTATGCCTCTACTTTCTCTTGAGCCCTTGCCTGTATAGAGTGTGCCGCATCCACCCTGAATGTAAAACCATCCTCAAAAATAATAAGCCAGATTTTTGTTGCCTGAATTTTATCTTTATCCATTACATTTCTCCTTCCACCGGCATTTAGCACAAACATCCTGGTGAATCCAGGGCCGGCTCTTTCGATGAGTGCAGACCCTATATGGAAACGAGGCGATACTCACGCAATCCTTTGTGGACGGTGGTTTGCTCAACCTCAAATCCCCACGGTTTGAGAGCATTGTTGATGTCATATATTCGTCCCCCGTATCGTGGAATATTCATCTTTTTCGGATCGTACATTTCAACGTTCGTTACGGGTCCCTGTCGTAATCTTGAGAGTATGCGGTAATTTTGTGTTCCGAATTTGAATGGATTGATACCTGGTAGTTTCATGGTGTGTTCCTTTTGAAAGAGATTACCCAAACCCACGGATTAGCTCCCCAGTATTCAGGTTTCTTTTTATAGAGATTGTCCCATAGGAGTGCAAATTTTTCGGCTGCCGTATATGGGATTGAAACTATAAACCCTTCTTTCAAGGCATCCTCTTCGGTAATATCCTGCAACCTCTCCACCCGCACATCGGTAATCTCAAGGGTAATTCGGGAATAAATCTTTTTTAAAAATCTCCCAGAACGCCATCTTTCGCTGTCTTGTCCCCCACAAACAAAGTCATGCTGAATTTCTATTCTGCTATCACCTGCTTTGTATCGTATATATGTTCTTTTCGGCTGTAAGGCGGTCATATTTCGGGTTGGTTTCCACGTCTCCCTCAACCAAAGGCAATCTCCGATAAAGGCATACGGTTTTAAACTAACCTCATGTCCTTGTTCTGGATCACCCATATATTCATACTGCTTTCGTCTGCATGGCCAACACCCCCTTAAAAACTCCCCCACTTCCTCGGATGGTTGACGCTTAATGATTCTTCTCGTCATAGTCTTTCGACCGTCCAAAATTGCTTTGACCATTTCGGTAGAGAATAGAATGGGTCGTTCCTTCATGGTGTGTTCCTTTGCCAGTGGCGCTAGTCTTCTATAAAGAAAGTATAGCCAAAATCTTCCGCATCCTTCAGACAGGAAGCTCTTTTGTTATAAAATCCAGAGCACCCACTACTACCACCTACCCTCAGTATCCACCTCCCGTCCTCCCTTACTAACATTCCAGCCAATTTGTCTTCTTTTTCCGCAAAGATAGGATGCGATTCAGCAATGTTACCAAGTAGAATTCCTTTTTTTTCGTCCAGTACTAAAACTTCTTTTTTCATGGCGTGTTCCTCTCTAAGTATGTTGCGGTTAGGGGCCTTTTTTCTCCGCTCCCTGAACTTAGCCCCATTTGCATCCGTTGAGTTACGGCAAATAACCTCAACGTTTTCACTCAAGCTTTCATTACTTTCTCCGTAGATACCCTTTCTTTAAGGTGTATAATGGTTAACGATTTTGGGGAGCGGAGATTTTGTTTTTATGTAGAGGGGATTTCACCCCCTTGCGCTAGGACATCCTGGCTTTATTTCATCCAGGCAGCTCTGCAGAATTTCTTTGAGGGGAACCATCCCATATACGTTGGTGGCCTTTTGGTTTTCTACTTTCCCGCTGTCCGCCTGTCGTTTAACCCCTCAGCAATTTTTGTTAGGGGTTAGCGGCGGGAATCGAACTCGCAATCAGGATACATCGGGGATCTGGCTCGTAAGCTTCACACGGCATAAGAGCAATCTACTAACCGTGTACCTTTGGGTCTACTGTGCTCGCAGAAGTCCTGATTTACCAACATTAGCGTCACCAGTAGTAAGGAATAGATGGCTCGTAACCACCTACCTTACGGGCTTGAAGCATAGAGCTTGCAACCTCTGGTTCACCACCAACCTTACTACCTTGACGCTTCACTAACCCCCATTTCAAAGAACGTTTGCTACTAATTCACCTTGTTGACTACGAATCAGGACTTACTTTTAATTTCCCGGAGGCTGCCCGATATTGAGTCCCCCACCAACTCACAGCCCGAAGGCAGAGTATCCCCGAAGGGGGTGAGGTTTGTGGTGAATGTGTTTTCATGGTTTTTATTTATAATCTCTTATTAACCATTTGTCAAGCACTATTTTAATCTATTTTCATCATACGATTTTTCTTGACAAAATGTTATTTTCAAGATATAGAAAGCGTATGATTAAGAAATACTTACAGGAAAATAGGATAAAACAGAAGGATTTTGCCGAAATGATAGGGGTTTCCGAGGGAATGATTTCGTATCTCGTTAATGGCAAGAGGAAACCGACTCCGGCTTTGGCGCTTCGGATTGAAAATGCCACGAACGGCAAAATTGGCCGTTTGGCTTTACTTTATCCCAAAGACTTATTGACATGATTTTATCCATCCACCAAGGGGGCAAGGGATGAAACGTAAAGTCGTGGAGGAAAGATAATCGCACCCAGTACTACTACCACTTACGGAACAACAGACACCGGTACTGCCGACAGTGAGCCCTGGGAAACTGGCTATTGTGCTTGGGAACTTTACTGTTATTCCGACAAGACAACTTACACAAAAGAGATAGCCCTCTTTGTGAGAGTAGTCTTCCACAACACGCCTTATGTGGTGCCGGCAAAGAAAATGCTTGTTTGTTTGCCAATACTTTTGATGGTCGGGCGAAAGATGTGTTCTAGGAGCGGGAGGCGAACACTCAAAATGAGAGAGAAATAGTGTCTCGAGATGGAGGAACGAGAATGAAATCAGTGCAAGAAATACATGCCGAAATATCGAAATTACAGCACGAGGCCGTGGAAGTAATGAAGCACCACTATCCAGTTAATTCAACGATATTCTATGCCCACGGCAATCAGGTCCGCGAAGCCACGGTGATTGAACACAACCCATACCATGATCGGATGTTGGTTATGGGAGCGTACTCGGGCAAGCGATATTGGTTGGACGCGGTACGAATACGGAAACAGGCGTAGTGGGTTTTTTATGAAAGGAGGTGATAGGAATGTCAAAAACTGAAGCGTATGAGGAAGGAAGAGAGTCTGACGGCGGTGGAAATCCCTATGGCGGGACACCGGATGAGCAGAGGTGGGATGATTATGAAGCTGGCAAGGAAGACACAGCGCGATCAGAGGAAGAGGCGGAGGGAACCGATTAATCGCTAATCAATTATACCTTTTAAAAAGGAGGTGATGAAAATGCCTTGGAAAGAAGGAACACCAATTACAAATTATCATACCCAGATTCAGCTTCGTAAACGACTCAAGGGATTAATTTCGGCTCTTAGAGATGGTTGGATGAGCAGAAAGGACTGCACGGAGACTTTACAAAATACAATCCTTGAGTTCTGGGGCTCAATGGGACCTGATTGCATGGTCGCGCAGGGATGAGCCCTGCTTGCTGATATAATCGGAGCGTTGGTGGTAAGTGCCAGAATTTATGGTCGTAAGGCAACGAGGAGCACAGGGGGAAGGCCAAGTACCTCGTAGTATCGAATGGCTCATATCTACACGTCCTAGTCCTCTTCGTTGGGCAGCTAGGGCTTACCACCGACCTCCTCGGGGAGAAACAATGAAATTAACCATTTCGATAACCGTTTCAATGGATAACAAAAAAATAAAAGAACTTTTTGGCAGAGAAATAAACGCAAAAGAATTTGCATCTTTTTGCAAGGATGCAATTGCAACTAAAATGTTTGAACAACAATTCGTTGCAAAACAGGAGAAACCGTGAGAGAAGCTGACCGCAAACCTGGACGTAAAAGATTAGTCTACGATAAGAAAACTCGTACCATTAAAGAAAAGAAACATAACTTTTGGAGTAGATTATGGTGGAGAATAAAGAAATTATGAAAGAAGCTGAAAACATTCAATGTCCTGTATGCGGATATTATTGTTTAGGAAATGGTGGTTTTGGCTGTATTGATAAACCGAGACTTGTAGAATTGGAGGATGAAAACCATGAACGAAGCATTAAATTTGCTTCTGCGCCTCAATGAGCAGATCCGCACCGTCCATGTAGCTATAGGGGATATGATATTGGCAACCACACGGTTATAATATCATTGTGCTCAAAATGTCATCATAGGAGGCACCCAAGAAATGGCTGAAAATAGCAAGATTGAATGGACAAATTCTACGTGGTCACCCGTAACTGGATGCTCACCGATCAGCGAAGGTTGCGATCATTGCTATGCAAAACGCATGGCTACACGGTTGCGGGGACGGTGCGGCTATCCACAAGACGATCCTTTCAAAGTGACATTTCACGAAGATAAATTAGATCAGCCTCTTAGGTGGAAAAAGCCTCAGCGAATTTTTGTTTGTAGCATGGGCGACCTATTTCATCCTGACGTACCCTATGCCATCTATCGTAGTTTAGCTTTGACCTTTTATTCTCTTAAAAGGCACACTTTCCTGCTTCTTACTAAACGCCCGGAGCGAATGGCTGAGATTGTCGATGAAGTATTTCGTTATTATTACCCGGGAGACTGGCCATTCCCGAACGTCTGGCTTGGCGTAACCGTCGAGTTAGCCGAATACCTACACCGCATACCGACTCTTTTGCAGATCCCGGCAGCGAAAAGGTTTGTATCCCTGGAGCCGATGTTATCGCCAATTTCGTTGAGATGGTTGGTGCCATCAAGAGAATGGTATCGAAATAAGCTAAATAAAGGTGGTGTAAATGAATTTGATGGATTGAGAGAATTATCATGGGTAATTGCTGGCTGTGAAAGCGGTCCAGGTCGCCGAGAATCAAAAACCCAATGGTTTAGAAACGTGAAAAACCAATGTGTTGAGGCTGGCGTCCCATTCTTTTTGAAGCAAATGTCTGTCGATGGGAAAATTGTAAAAATGCCTGAGTTGGACGGGAGGGTGTGGGATGAAAAACCAAAATAAAATAGAAAAAAGGGAAATGTCGGGATTGCGAATGAATCTGAAGACAATGACCTCATTTCAGTGTGAGGCTCCTACTGCTTGTGGGCGTGGTACTATTTGCGATTCTATTTGCGATTCTTGTTGGGCGAAGGGTGTAGCAGAACATTTTTTACCAATAGTTGATAAGTGGATGGATCAAAGACCATGACTGAGGAAATTCAACAAAAGGATAAAATAGAAATAAAAAAGGTTAGCGATGTGAATTGGTATGAAGAAAATATAGAGGTCGGCATTAGGAAAGAAGTTAAATTACTTAGGGATAATGGTTTTAATACTGAATGTTCTTGTGAACATGAAATGTATGTTCAGTGTCGGCCTGTCTTAGATGGGGAAATATATCGTTTGCATTGCATTCTTTTTAATAATGGCTATAGAGATTATACTATAAGCATTAGATTGAAAGTAACCGATGGTCATTCTTATAAAAGTTTGCAAATAGATTTTTAAGAAAAGGAGAAAATATGCCAAGTACAAGAGACACTGAACTAAAAAATTGCAGCAGCTTCCCAAACAACATTATTGTGTCAAAGCGTGTAATCGGTGAGGTAATTACCACCATGAAACATGCCAGGATATTCATTGCGTCCAGGCAGAAAATGCATCCTACCGGGGTGAAATTGTACGCCGAACTAATTAAAAATCTTGGAGAACTCGAATAACATGACTGACGACGCAGTCCCAGAAATGATTTTGGTTGAGGGAGAGAAGGGGTGATAGGCTTAAGTGAAGAAGATCATAATATAATCGAGCAGGATCTTAGTAAATGCGAAATTGATAAAGAGGATTTATTCGGTTCTGATAGAAAGGACCGTAGTTACTCAATCGGATTCTTGCCACCAGAGCTTTCTACGGCATTTGGTATGTATATGCGAGGAGATACGTTATCAAATATTGGAAAGACACTTTTAGCTGGCAATGGGATTAGAGCTACCGCCAGAATTACTGGAACATCCAAATGCACTGTTACAAAACTTTACCGTATTTTGATAGCAACACTATATAAAAGTGGCGGCGAAGATATTTTATGTAAATGTGGACAACCAATAATACATCGGGGATTCTGTAAATACACCTATACAAAAAGCCCAAAAAGGCAAGCATTTATGAAAAAATGGCACGAGAAACAGAAAAATGAGAGGAGATGACGGGTGAATAAACCCTACTACCAGAAAGACGGGATCACGAAGGTGAAATATGGAAAATAATGATTGGACAGTAGAGATGATCGAAAATTTAAGCACTTATCTTGATCAAGATATAACGTATCGTGAAATTTCTAAAATTATGGGAAAAACCGTCAATGCTCTTCGCCATGCCAAGAGCAGATACTTGAAACATCTAGGGAAACAGTTTCAGGGTTATAGCCGCGGGGAGAATCACCACAACTTCAAAAATTATATAAGTCACGGTGCTAACGGATATGTTACAGATACCAAACTAATGAAACGACAACATAGGCTCGTCGCCGAAAAAGCCATTGGAAGAAAACTAAAAAGGTTTGAAGTAGTACACCACATAAACGGTATTAAATCAGACAACAGGAATTGTAATTTGTTGATTTGCTCTAACCAATACCATTGCGAGTTGGAGCAAAGAATGTCTAATCTATATAAGAAGGAGCATTTTCGTCAATGATAAGGCCTTATTATGATAAGGGCAATATCACAATTTACCACGGTGATTGTCGTGAAATAATGCCACACCTTGGGCCGGTGGATTTGGTGGTGACTGACCCGCCATATGGGATTAAACATCCCACAAACTATCATTCAAGGGGACGAAGTAAATTAGCTATCTGCAGGGATTATTTAGAAGTTTATGGTGACGATAAACCATTTGAACCCCAACCATTATTAGATTTACAAAAACCTATTTGTCTGTGGGGAGCAAACCATTATTCAAACAAACTTCCTTCATCCCCTGGCTGGTTAGTTTGGGATAAAAAAAGACCTGACAACTTAGATCAAGCAACCTGTGAGCTTGCTTATACTAATTTCGTCAAGGGGGTTCGGCGTTTTACGTGGCTATGGAATGGCATGATAAGAAAAGAATACAGGGGAAGTGAACCATTATACCAACCAACACAAAAACCGATAGCTTTAATGATATGGGTGTTGTCTTTAAGGTGGACACCACAAGGAATTGTCCTTGACCCCTTTATGGGCTCCGGCACAACCCTTGTAGCAGCCAAAGAACTAGGACGGAAAGCAATAGGTATTGAAATTGAGGAGAAGTATTGTGAAATAGCGGTGAAGAGATTAAGGCAAAACGTCTTGGATTTCAGCAACGAAATGGATATGGAGAAACCGAATCAGAGGATGTTTGATGAATAAACCCCCGGCTTTTCAACTGTACGCAGCAGATTTTTATATGGATACCAATGAATGGACAGTGGAAGAGATGGGTATTTATACACGCCTGCTTTTTTCCCAATGGACAAACGGCGATCTACCTCCAGAACCATCAAGGTTGGCAAGAATTGCAGGATGCGGCACCAAAAAGTTCCAAATAGGGTGGGGGACAATTTCAATTAAGTTCATCCTGAACGGTAACGGTCGTTTGCAAAACAAGAAAATGGAAAAGGTCAGGGAAACACAACAAAAGTATAGAGAATTACAAGCAGAATTCGGGAAAAAGGGGGCAAAGGAACGTTGGAAAAAATATAGGGTAGCCCATAGGGTAACCCAGGAAAACCCTAATGGGGTTTCGATGGCTCTTCAGTCTTCTTCTTCAGTTAAAGAGATAAATTGTCGAGCTGTTCTCGACTATCTAAATGAGAAAACAGGTAAACATTTTTCGATAAAAAGCAAGCAAACTCAAAGATTGATTTCTACTCGGTCGGGAGAAGGATTTAACCTGGAGGATTTTAAAAGGGTAATTGATACAAAAGTTGCGAAATGGAAAACAGATCCTAAAATGAGGGATTTTCTTAGACCACAAACGTTGTTTGGAACTAAGTTTGAATCCTATTTACAGGAAGAAAAGAAAACTGATTGGAGAGAATAATGGACTATGATGGCGAGAAAGAAAAACGTCTCTATGAATATGAAGGTGATGATAGGGTAGTTGATATTCGCACGATAAGGGAATTCCTCGACCAACAAAAAGATCCATTCTCATTTAACTCGGGCTTCCCAACACTCGACAGGTATTGCGAAGGATTCGAAGCGGGTGAGTTTATTCTTATTTCAGGACTGACGGGAGAAGGAAAAACTACATTTTGCCGGTCTCTTGCTTGGAATTTTGCAAAGCAGAAAGTGCCCACATTATTCTTTTCATACGAAGAGATGTACCGAGATTTTGTGAGGAGAATGCCGGAAGAAGTGATCATATATATGCCGTTTAAGCTATTGGATAATAAAATGCAGTGGATTGAGGAAAGGATATGGGAGGCAAAACTCAAATACAATGTCCGGGCGGTTTTTATTGATCACCTGCATTTCCTTGTTGATGCTCTAAAGATGAAAAATCCTAGTCTTGAAATAGGCGGCGTTTGTCGGCAATTAGTACAGATAGCTCAGAAATTTTACATTACCATATTCCTGATAGCTCATTTAACCAAGACGAAATATGAAGATGAGCCCGATATGGACTCAGTAAGAGATAGTTCTTTTCTTACCCAGGAGGCCCATAAGGTTTTTATGGTGTGGCGAAAGGCAAGAAATGAGGATTATAGTAATCGGTCATGGATAAAAATCTGCAAAGATCGCAGAACTGGAGTTATTGGGAAGAAAATAGAAGTGATGCATCGGAACAATTTATATTGGGAGATTTCTCACAATGTTGAATAGAAATGTAAATATACCAATCATTAAGGTCTGTAGTAAATGCAGCAAGGCAAAAGAGACAACCCTTTTTTCTAAAGACAAAAGAGCGAAGGATGGTTTTGATTCACGGTGTAAGGAATGTAAAAACAAAAGCTTAGCAAATTGGAGGGGAAAAAATCCAGAAAAGCACAAAGAAGCAGTAGTAAAATGGCGGAGAGAGAACCCCGAGAAGAATAGAGCAAAGGTAAGAAAATGGCAAAGAGCAAATCCAGAAAAACGAAAAGTACTACATAAGAAATGGAGAGAAAAAAATAAGCAGAAAATAAGCAATTGGAGCAAACAATGGAGGGCGAAGAATAGTGAAAAAATAAAAGCTTATGATAAATTAAGGCATAAAACTGAACATTTTAGAAAACAGCGCAAAGATAAATATAACACATTAAGGGGTAAGTTAAATACACTGATGAGTAATGGCGTAAGGGCATGTCTACTGGGAAAAAAATCAAATAAACGATGGGAATTGTTAGTGGCGTACTCGGTAGACCAATTGAAGCGGCACCTTGAAAGGCACTTTATGCCAGGAATGAATTGGAATAATTACGGGAAGGATGGTTGGCACATTGATCACATAATCCCAAAAGCAAGATTCAATTTTACGTATCCCGAAGATTTGGATTTTAAAAAATGCTGGGCGTTAAAAAACTTACAACCACTCTGGGCTAAGGAAAACTTAATAAAACATACCAAAATCAATGAACATTTTCAACCCAGTCTACTTATGGGTGCTTAATTTTGAATACTGAATTAACGGGGATGGGAATTACCATAGAGGATTTCTATTGTCTTGAATTGGGAACTGATGCTGATTACGCAAAGGCCAGGCGTATAGACTGGTCGGAATGCGAGGCAATAGAGCTGAGGGCTCTTGTTGATGCTCATAAGCTGATCTACCGACAGGAGCAGGAGCAAGACAGCAACTATGTTGATCGTTATGTTTTAAACGAAATTATTGTCATGTACCAGGAAAATCTACGCCGGATTGAAATAGAAACCTATTTTTTAAAGGCAAAAGGGAATCCTGACAGACGAATTGAATTCAATGCCAAACTTTCCCAGGCCAAAAACAGGCGGTTTTCCGAGTTTATTCAACTAAAAAAAGGGAGAGCGGTTTGTCCATTCCATGACGGTGACAATCCTTCGGCATTTAGTGTTAAAAATGAGAGAGGGAAATGTTTCGTTTGTGATTGGTCGGGCGATATTATTAGTTTTGTTCAACAAAAACACGGACTATCCTTTATGGATGCGGTGGAGAAATTGGGATGACGTATGCTGAAAAATTAAAAGATCCCAGGTGGCAAAAAAAGCGGTTAAAAATATACGAGCGCGATGACTGGACTTGTCAAAAATGCGGCTCTACGATCAAAACCTTGTCTGTTCATCATTTAAAATATGATGGCTCTGAACCATGGGAAACCAAAGATGAGGATTTAATAACTTTATGTGAGAATTGTCATCCTAAACCGGAAGAAGCATCCTTTTGGGAAAATGATGAAAAACAATGGGAGAAGCTTGACCTTGATGCAAGAAGGATTGGCAAAAGTATGAGAGTCTAAAAAAAAATAAGCCAGTAAATGAAACAATTCTATGAGGATATGGGAAAAGGATAAACTTTGCAAGGAGTGTTATTAAACCCTTAAAATAAGGAGAATAAATGTGAAAACCCAAGAAATAATACTTACTGAAAATGAAAAAAGAGCAATGAAACCACTTGTGATCGATATCGCCGGATGTGCCTTTGATAGAGCTTCAGAAATGCTAATGACCGCAAAAAAAAAGATGTGGAAAGTTATGTGTGAAAAACATCCCGAAGCGATCAGGTTCGATCATCCCGATGATGGAGATTGGGTTGTTGTGTTGCGCGAAGAGAATAAAGATAAATAAACCCTTAAAATAAGGAGAATATCACGGAATGGCCAACAGCATTTGCAATTGTAGGGATTTTAACATGATTACAATACCTGGCAAACCTGTAGCAAAACCGCGAATGACAAGGCGTGATAAATGGATGGGAAGAAAGCCGGTTGTTCAATATTGGGAATGGGTTAATATGGCCACGAGAATAGTGAAGGAACAACTCGATCAAGACCCGCTCAGGGTTATAATCACGGCCTATTTCGGTTTTCCCAAAAGCTATAGCAAACAAAAGCGCGAGTTATTGGAAGGTCAATTACACCGGCTGCTGCCAGATGGTGACAACGTGCTCAAAGCCGTGGTTGATGCTCTCTGGAAGAAAAATGATCAGAGAATAGCGATAAAAACCATAATCAAACGGTGGGACGATGGGAAGGGACCGAGGGTGGAGGTGCAAACACCATGAAAGCAACCAGGTTTTTCTCAGATGTCATGATATGGATTGCGGTAGTTGTCTTGCTCGTTGTAGAGGGGGTTTGTAGATTGTGTAGTCGAAAGGGGACACTATGAGCAGTTTTTTCTGTTAAGGCTATACTATTAAGGGCGAAAATTAATGCAATATAAGATGATACAAGACTTATCTTTGGGAGGTATAATGGGAACTTCAAAAATAAAAATAAGGCCATTTATTCCATCGATGAAAAATGAATCTACTGAAGGCCGTGAGCCGTTTGCAATTTTACATTATGGGAATGTTGAAATTGAAATAGATTACTCGATTATGAGGTTTTTAAAGCTTGATACTGAATCGGATTTATGGTGCAAAACCACCTCTATCGCTCAGGCTGCTTTTGGCGAAATATTAAAAGAGATGGATTACCATTTATGGGGAAAGCTCCCATTAACACATCGAGACGGGAGTCATCCTTTTTTAAAATCAATATCAAACAATCCTCTTCATGTAATTAACAAAGAAATAGATAACCAAGTTATTCCATCGGACACAAAAAAGGATATAAAATGATAATTACAATGACGTTATCGAGGAGTTAAGGCCATATTATTGAAAGGAGAAAATATGAAGTTAATACAAAGATATGCGTGGGTAGTTTGTGTCGGGATGACTATCGGTCATGAATGGGGTCTTTCTATGTGGCAATTATGGGTTTCTCTTGTGTCAATTATTGTTCTAGAAGGGTGGAGCCGCGACGGAGAGCCATATACAAAGAAATGAAAACTACAATGAGTCACCCACAACCCAAAAAAATACGGGAAACCGATGAAAACTATCTGGATTTTATCCGAGAACAGCCATGCTTGGTTTGTCTTGATCCCATTGTGGAACCACACCACACTAAGACAGTAGGGGCCGGAGGGAGTGATTACAATGCGGTACCGCTTTGCAGGAGATGCCATGCAAGTGCCCATTATTCTGGTACTCATTTTTTCTTTAAAAAGAAGGGGATCGATCCGGCCTTTCTCAAATTTATTATTGAGCGATTGAGGGTGAAATATGAAAAAAAGAGCAGGCGGAGAAACAACGGAAAAATATTATAAATGCGCTAAATATGATGAATGTTTAGATTCAGCATGTGCCCGGAGCTGGGACAACTGGGATTGTAGGCAATGCAAAACGTACAAGCTGCTGTCGGGAGAAGAAAAGGAGAACGGATGCGTCAAATTTCGGATTGTAAAAACAGAGAATGATATTGCAATAGAACAGATGTTAATGGAAACATTGGATATTTCTAAAGAGGAGTTGATCCGGCGCCTGAACAATACAACAGCAAAAGCAGTCATGGGAGGGGCAACGTCATGACAATAACAGTCGAAGCAGCTACTTACAAAAAAATGATTGAAAAAATGGATGATGAGATCAGATATAATACTCGCGTTATAAGATATTGTTATTCGATTTTCCCAATAATAACGAAGGCCGGTAAATATCGGGCAGTAATGTATTTTAATGCTTTTTAAGAAAGGAGCAAAGATGAAAAAAGAACCTGAATTCAAGTTTGACCTGGGGGACGAGGTAGAAGACATGATTACCGGATTTTCGGGGATTATTGTCTGCCGTTGTCAATGGATATATAATTGTAATACTTATGGGCTAATGAACAAGATATTGAATGATGGCAAACCGCGCGACAGAGAATATTTTGACGAGCCACAACTTAAGCTTATCGAAATAAAAAAAATTGAAAAAAAACGGGATACCGGCGGTCCTTGCGGTTCTGTATTACAAACAAATAGATAATCGTCAAAAAACACAAATAAAGGAGGTCAAATGAGTGACAACGAAAAACCAGGAAAGGTAGTTGGGGTTTGTCCCCATTGTAGATCTAAGACCAGAGAGGGTGATCGGGTATATAACATTGCGCTTCCGATAGTGCTGCCAGCAATAAAGTCAACGGTGATGCAGCAAGAGAAGGCACTATCAATACCCGCCCTTCTTTGCCTAAAGTGCGGCTTGCTTTATTGTGTCGAGATCACCCTGAAGACTTTAAGGGAAAAACTGAAACAGGAAGAAAGCGGTATTGTCGTGCCGTAAGGTGGTCTTTTGAAGGGGAATTAAATAATGGATGATAAGAAATTAGTCGAAAAGTTTGGATCATGGGTACGTGTTCAGGTAGCTTTCTATGATTTTATTTTTCTGAGAGGCACGGAGATGTGCCCTAGGCATGCTAATGAAGCTATGATGCAGGGTTTTGCAGATGGAAAAGATCCATATGAAGATGCTGTAAGAGCCATTGAGAGTAAATTTGGAACCTTTGACGAAGCTTGGATATCATTCAACAATCAGCTAGAATAGATAAACCCTTAATAAACCACTAAAGTAAGGAGATATTATATGTTCCCAATAATAAACGATTTTGTGACCGTGGGACCAAACAAAAGAGTTTTAGATCGCTCATATACTGACAAGTTGTTTCTCGTTATTGCAACAAATGGGCAATATGTCCTGTGTAGACTTATTGGTGATAATTTCTACCATGGATATCGCAAAGCTGATATTGGTAAAGTATATTCCATCTGTATCGAAGAATATGATTTTGCCGATGCGTGGCCCCTTGCTACCCCAGAGCAGAAACATAAAGCCATTCTATTCCGGCGGTATATCTAAAATCAAATGCCCAACAAACCCCTAAAACAGTGCACTCAATCCGGTTGTCCGAACGTCCACCACAACAAAGGCGGCAAATGTGACGAACATAAGAAACAGGAAAGAAAGCGGTATGATACAATAAGGGGGACTGCTTCAGAAAGAGGATATGATCATCAGATGCACCAAGTAAGTAATTTGAAAGGGAATAGAGATCCGTTATGCGAAAGGTGTTTAAAGAAAGGGATTGTCAAGGAAAGGGACTTGTCGCATCATATAAAACGAGTTGCTACTCATCCAGAATTAAGGCTCGTTCTAGATAACTTAGAAAGCCTTTGTGTAGCCTGCCATGATTGGGAGCATAAAGGGGAAAGGTGGGGAAGATGAAAGCAAAAATAAAGTATAGTCTATCAAGGTTGGATTATTGCCCAATCTGTGAGATTGAAGTTTTTGAAGACTCATCTGACAAACGTATATGGGGAGACCTTGCGGTAGGGGAGACATTCGTAGAAGCAAGGGAGCAAGTGCTAAAGAGTGTTCGTGACAGACTTTTGGAACGCAGAGATCCGCCTTTAGAAATTCCTCCATCGGAAGAAATAGAGCTATAGGTTTAATCCATAAAGGAAAGGTGGGGAAGATGATCGAGGGAATAGAAACGCTGGATTTAGCAATACAACGAATTCACTCTTGGAATGAAAAGGAGTATCTGCGTATCGGAGTATTGCCCGAGGATGCTAGGGGTCCCAATGGGGTAATATCACTTTTAATAGTTCAGTTTAGTATCGACAAACAAAGTACATGTACCGCACTACAAGCCTGTCTTTCTACCGATGAAATAGACCAAGTCATTGCAGGCTTACAGGAAGCTAAAAAAAGAAAAGAAGCTTTATGAAAGGAGACAATATGAGAATTGAAAAGCATACGATCGACATGGTAACGAGATATTGGGCTACCGAACTTCCCTCGCCAATCCTCGAAGAATTTGCAGATCAACATGGATTGACAATGGTAATAAGGGAATGCCTCCCCGGTCCGGACCCGAAAAGATTTTATGCTTGTTTTAAAAATGCTGAGGTAAAAAATGATGATTCTATGTTAGGTGGAAAATCTGGTAATGGAGAGACCCCGGAAGAAGCTATGGCGGATTATGGTAAACAAATAAGCGGTAAGTTATTAATTATAGATGCTGGTACTGCGGAAAGAAGAGAAATATATGTTCCAGTAATTACTACTAAAAAACAGGAGGCGTTAAAATCTGAGAACATGACTGAAATAGAAAAAGCTATAAATGCAATAGAGGTTGAACAAGCAAAGCTGGAATCTTGGGAGCACCATTATGAGAGAGGAGAGGATATTGAGAGAATTAAGAGCCGTGAGAGATTAAACGGTGCCCTCAATGAGCTAGAGTCAATTATCGGCGATAAAAAACTGTGAAAGGAGACAAAGAAATGACTAATATTATATTTTTTTGTAGCATAGTTTTTGGATTGGGTTTTGTGTGCGGTTATTGGATGAAAAAGATGGAGTTGTGGATGTATCAGAAAAGGATTAGGGATCGGGAGCTCATCGAAATGGGAAAGAAATTCGATAGTTCAGCAAAGCCACAGTATCACCTTGGAGATATTGTTCATAATTTTGTCCTGTCTGCTAACATATCAAAAAACGGAAATTTGGCGCTTCTTATGTCGGAAGTATATGAAGAAAGTGGACGTCTAAGAACGCTTTTTTTCTGTGATAAGGAAAAGGCCCTAGAGTTTTCACGGTGGATACAAGAGACTTTTTCGGCGGAGATTGATGAGGGAGACAATGATTCGGATTTGTGATTACTGCGGCAAAGAATACGATACACGGTATGGCGGTGCAATTATAGTTTTGCAAGCCATTGTCGGACAGCCTGCTCGGCCGAGAAAAGAATGAGCAAAGAGCAAATGTTTAATGATACCGGGGCCTTACGATTCTTAGGAAAGGCAAGGCAAATAACCGTTTGGTTAACTTAGCGCATATGACCGCAAAATTGACCAAAATCAGGTAAATAAAATGACAGACATCAAAGTAGAGATCAAAACAGTAAAGCTATCAACCATCAAACTTAATTCCGATAATCCACGTACTATTTCTAACATTGACATGGATCGCCTCGTTAAATCCCTCGAGGAGTTCCCGGATATGATGAAATTAAGGGAAATCGTGGTTGATGAGGCTAATTTTATCCTCGGAGGAAATATGCGCTTTCTCGCCTTACAGAAAAGTGGCGTGAAGGAATGTATTGCCAAGATTGTCAAGGGCTTGTCGCCTGAGCAGAAACGGGAATTTGTGATTAAGGATAACGCTTTTTTTGGTGAATGGGATATGGACGCTATTAGTTCGGAATGGGACTCATTGCCGCTTGTAGAATGGGGAATGAAACTTCCTCGGGATTGGCTTCCGACAGGGGAAGAGAAGGAAGAGAAAACAGACGATAAGACAAAAAAAGAAATAACGTGCCCTAAATGTGGGCATATATTTGAGCTATAAAATAATTCTTGCAAATGTTACTTATGTATGGTACATATAAGAAATGAAAATAAAAATACATAACATCAAATGCAAGAGGTGTAATCATGAATGGTATCCACGAAGTCCAGATGTGCGACGATGCCCAAGCTGTAAATCTTATTATTGGGATAGAGAGAAAAAAGCCAAGGATAAGATCTGAAAAGGAAAAAGAATCTGATAAGAGATGGAGAGAAGTCAATAAAGAGAAAATCAAGGCACAATCCCGGAAATATTATCTTGCTAACAAAGAAAAGTCGATTGCCGATTCTAAGAAATGGCATAGCAAGAACAAGGATAAAACGAAAAAGACACTTGCGGTTTGGAATGCCAAGAACCATGAGAAGTTAAAAAAATATAGTTCAAATTGGTATCATCGAAATGCAGATAAAATAAATGCAAAGCGTCGGAATGAACGGAAAGAAAATCCAGAATCATCAAGAAAATATCAAAGAGAATGGAGAGCACAAAACCATGAAAAAGTTCTTGCCCAATGTAGGGTAAGGGAGAATGCAGAACGGGCTGCAAATCCTGAGCTTGCACGGGAAAAAGACAAAGAGCGTCATAAAAATAGAAAGCCAGAAGAGATTGCAAAAAGAAAAAAAACAAAGCAGCGGTGGAATGAGAAGAATAAATTAAAAATGCTTGAATGTAGCCGAAAATGGAGAAATGAAAACCGTGAAAAAGTTCGTGTAGCAGGCCGCCGCGCCAGTAAAATGCGGGGAAGTACAGTAAAGGGAAGATTAAATCATAGAATGTCTGTTGCTCTCTTGACGATACTTGGCAGAAAGAAGGCGCGGAGATCATGGCAGGAGCTTGTCGGATATTCAATTGATGACCTTATGAAGCATTTAGAGAAAAACTTTTTACCTGGTATGACATGGGAAAATCGGAATCTTTGGCATGTAGATCATATTATCCCTATAAGCGTGTTTAATTATTCAAAGCCAGAAGACAGAGACTTTAAAAAATGTTGGTCTTTAAAAAATCTTAGGCCATTATGGGCCATAGACAATATTCGTAAAAGCAATAAGTTGGAAAAGCCATTTTAATTATCACTATTTTAAAGGAGATATATGGGAAAAGGTAGGAAACCGATACCCAGTAAAATTGTTCAGTTAACTGGTGGAGTACTGAGAACTCACCGTCCCCCACGGGATCAGGAACCGCCACCCCGGGAGAAAATGCCGGCTTGTCCGGAACACCTGGACGAAGCAGCTAGGAAAGAATGGAAGCGGGCCGGGAAGATCCTGCAAGATGTTGGTTTAATGACAGACTTGGATATGGCTGTTTTTGCTGGATATTGCGATGCTTATAGCCAGTGGGCGAAGGCAACAGTGGAAGTGCCCAAAAAAGGGCCGGTATGGATTGACAAGGAGGGCGTTCCACGATTGAACCCATGGCTAAGGGTAGTACGAGAAACTTATGACCGCATGATGAAGGCCGCCGTTTTACTTGGCCTATCACCATCAAGCCGGGCAAGCCTGAAGGTAGAGAAGTCAAAACCGAAAAGCAAGGCTCAAAGATTTGCGGACAGGAAAGGAGGTCTAACAAAATGACTAAAAAAGAAATTGAGCTTGTAGGAAATTACATACAAGGGGAAGAAGACGCTTTTCATCAATTAGACAGGTATGTTAGTGAAAAATGGCCAGGGGAAAACGCCAACTTAAACCGTTACGAAATGGTCCTGAATTATATGGGTAAATCATTCAGCAATATTACTAAGGGCATGAAAGTTCCCGGAAGTCCTTTTTTAAGATTACCATCGAGGTAAAAAACGAAACAGCAAGACGCAAAAAAACGGAGAGAGGAAAGGAGGCGCGAAATGACCGATACTAAAATCAGAGAATATGCAGAAGAGATGGCTGTTGAAATTAAACAGTTAGATCCAGAGATAAGTGAGCGTTTCAAGGGCGTTATGAGTGAAACTATCTATCAAGCGCACATAGAGAAGAGATGGGTAGTTATTGCTCAGAACGAGGGTGGATGTAACCACACGGAGGTTGATTTGGTCGAATTGCTTGCATATGTCAAGGAGAATTTACCTGAAATATGGCCAGGAGAATAAATAGAAATTTACAGCAGAAGAAGCACTCGAATTAAGCAAAACCATTTTCTAAGGGGCTATTATGTACTCCGAAAAATACGACTTCAATCTTTATAACGACTGGCCGAAAAAGATCATTTGTGTCTATTTTGTGCCCCGGAGCGGGAGCAATTATCTGGCAGACCTGATGCGGAAAACGGGACAACTCGGCTACCCGCTGGAATATTTTTCATCTGACAATATGAAGTTATTGCAAAAACGCTTGCCCGGGCTTTCATGGTGTAACGTTAGCCCAATTCTTGAACGGCGTACATCATCAAACGGTGTATTTTCCTACAAGTGGAATTCAAATTTCGGTAGGTGTCCCGAAGCTTTTACTCCCGATTATCAGATATTCATTGACCGCCGCGACCGCGAAGCCCAGGCAACGTCCTATTATTTCATGCAGGAAAGGGGAGCTGATTGCCGGGGGCCCTATCCTGGGGTTGCATGGCGTAAGCT
>SDBU01002100.1_pt1 | contig 27145 bp, 22 predicted proteins | sample 2277071 | NCBI WGS metagenome assembly SDBU01 (sample SAMN10397929, study PRJNA504765) | marine sediment metagenome | isolation source: marine sediment core GS08_GC12, 126 cmbsf | place: Arctic Ocean: Gakkel Ridge, Loki's castle | collected 2008 | reverse complement strand
TCGTTGAAGTCTATTGAACCGCCCGGGGTGAAGTTATAGTGCTTATTGTTGTGCATGTCATAGAGGTTGTAGTGGTCTAGTGACATTGGTGACATCGAACGTGAAGGTCACGGGATTGCTGGTATTCTTGGCGCTTACAGCGAGGAAATACTTTCCATCAAGTCCCATGGCCGAGACCACGGCGTTGGAGGATGCGGTTACGTTCATATATGAAAGTTCAGGAGAAGTAAGATGCCCGATTCGCAGGGTTCTCAATCAGCAGCGGTCTCGCTGGGCACACTTGCCATTACTCTACTGGCCCGAACGAAAGCCTTTCGGGATGGGATGGGTAGGGCGATAAACGTTCTGCAGAAGTTCAACGCAGAAGCTGTGAAACAGCAAGCGGCTTTTGCTGGAATGGCGAAATCCGTTGTCGCATCGGTCCGGGAGACCACGAACGCTGTCACTTCCGGGGCTAAACAGACTCAGAAGGCGATGGCGGCTGTGAGAGGCCAAGGCAAGGCATCTGCTGAACAGGTCAAAGTCACTGCGAAAAGTGGTCTTCGTTGGGGACAAATGATGCGAGGATCTGAAAAGGAGTCCCGTTTTTCCGTCTCGAAGACAGCAAAGACTGTCGTTCAAGCTACGAATCAGATTAAGAAAGCGGTGATTACCACTGGTGATGAGTACAGGGCTTCTGCACAGAAGGTACAAGCTTCTGGGAAACAGGTACGTAGTTCCATCATGAAGACGGCTCAGACAGTCGACCAAGGCACTAAGAGGGTTATGTCCAGGGGCAAGCAACAGTTGGGCGCAATCCTATCGTTCCAGGAGGGTGTCTCGAAGTTTATCAAGATGAATGTGAGATGGTTTGTGGTTTGGCGGAGTTTCTGGTTCCTGTGGATAAAATTGCAGGAAGCTATGGCAAATATCAATGTCCTGATCCATGAGACTTCGTTGGCCCTTCGAACGAGCGCGGATGCCCTGGACAACGAAGTTGAGTTGCTGGTCAAACGGAATGCCTTGACCAAAGAGGCCATTCGGTTTACCGCGCAACATACGAAAACTCTTCGGGAATACATCAAGTCGTTCTACTACCTGACAACTGCCGGTCTGACTTGGAACGTCGCGCAAGAGACGATTGATACTACGATGGAAACCTCCATTGCGCTCGATGAGGATGCCATTCAAACGACTCGAACGCTGACCTCGTTGTACAACGTCTTCGGGAAGACGCTGACCACGGCCCGAACGCCGCTCGAGAAGATGCAGAAGATCTCGGCGATCCTGACCGCTACTTTCAGGCACCAAGATATCGAGATGAAGGACTATAACAAGGCAATGACTTACGTTGGCGCCTTGAGTAAGACTGCCGGAGTTTCACTGGAAGTCTTGGTTGCCTCTCTTGGAGTCCTCGGAACGCACCTCGTAAAAAGTGGGAAGGGAGGGACCGCCTTAGCTCGTACCTTCGCTCGGTTGCTGAGGTACCCGGAACGCCTTGCGAAAGTCACTGGTTACGCTTTCGATCCGACGAAGCCCTTGCAATTTGAGCAGGCGATGCGGTTGATCGGTGAGGAATTGCGTGAGGCGGCCTCGGGTTCCGACGAATTTGGGGTCAACACCCGGAAAGCTGCCGAGATGATCGATCTTCTGGGCTTGCGTGGAATCCGGGTGATTACGCTGGCTGAGAATTTTGAGAAGTTGGCCGAACAGATCAAGATCAACAGAGCTGCGACTTACGATTTGGTTGAGTCGATGGTTGCGCTGGTTGAATCCGATCCTTCCGCGCAATTAAAAATACTCGGTAATGCCATCTCGATGAATATCGTAGCGATGGTCCGGGGCGCGATGCAGACTCAATCGTTCTCCCTTCAACTCGCTTCTCTCAATAAGATTCTTCTCAAAGCTATCGGGCTGTCGGAGGATCTCGGTCGCACGGTTGGGATATTGTTAGGCTCCTTGGAAAAAATCCCTGCGGCGTTGATCGCTTGGCGACTGGCTTCGACAAAGGCGGCGGCCCCAACATCTGTACTCGGGAAATGGTTCCAGGGACTCGGACTCAGTTTGCTTGTAGTATGGCGCGCACTCACCAAGACTAAAATCAATCAGCACGTGGTAAAGCTCGGAGCGGCGTTGGGCTACGTCGCGAAGGACTTCACTAAGTTGATCCCGGCTATGAAGGGCGCTGGCCTAGCGGTCGGGAGGTTTACGGTTATCTTGGGTGGTGTCCTTGTAGTTTTTGATCTTCTAAGAACGGGTTGGGAAATCGCAACCGGAAGTTTTACGAAGCGATCTGAGCAATTTGCCTTTGAGCAAGTAGCAATTCATAAGGGTTGGCTTTCGAAGCTCGCTTCGTTTTTCAACGTCCGACATCAGCTTTACAAAGTCGAAAGTTTCTGGTTGACGAAACAATGGGAGAGAGACAGAAGAATTTATGAAGAGGCTTTGGAAGAGGAAGGACTGACCAAAGAGCAACATCAGCAGAAAATGACGGAATTTCTTGTGGAATGGTGGAGCAAGGCCCTAGAAACCGATGAAACGCAACTAAAGAAGAAAATGGGCATATACTCAGCGGCCGATGAAGCGTTGATGGCTGAGCGGGTAAGAATCGAGAATGAGACTCAGAAGGAAATCCGGAAGGCACAATTATCCGGTTTGGAATACGAGCTTACTAATTTAGACCAACGCATTCAGGTCATGAAAGCAAAGGGCGTTGAGGCCAATCTGATCGAGACCTACTACGAGTTGAAACGTGAGGCGATCTTTACGAAGTCTTTGAAGGGGATCAGCAAAAAGTTCAAGGAGACATTCGATACACTCTTGGGGATCCAAAAAAATTCGTTAGACAAAGAGTTAGATGATGCGCAGAAGGCGGGTGTTAAGCTCGAGGATCTGTATGCCCATCAATATCTGACGCGAGTTCGGATGGGATTTGACGCAGGAACTGAGGAAGCGAAGATACTTTCTAATGCGATGAGGGCATTAGAGGACGAAACGCTTCACGGAATGCTTGCGATAGACTTAGTTCGAATACAAGCAGCCGCTTGGGGTGCGGATGAGTTGAGCGAAATACTTGCGGAGTCGGCAATCAAGGAAAGAGGGCTTCAGCTCTCTAAAGCGGCAGCAACGATCAGGATTGAAAACAAGGCACTCGATACCTTAAAAAAGCTTATCAAGAAAAATTCTGATTTCCGACTGAAGGAGCGGATTGCGGGCGGAAAAAAGGATCTGGATGTCCTGAAACAGAATTTCGAGAAGCGAAAAACGCTGAACGAAGAGGGGCTTGAAAAAATTACTGGATCGACACTAGCGAGCGAAGAGCTTCGAAAAGATGCAACGAAAGTGTATCAAGCGGGACTGAGGAGGCTCACCGCACGAAATGCGGAAGAGCAGTCGGAAATTGTTGTGTATTGGGCTAAAAAGAGAGCAGACGCCCTCGCGAAAATCGATGCGAAAGATTTTAATCGCGTAGAATCGGCTTGGGTGGGTTTAGCGAAAAGGATCAGCGACATCCACGAGAAGAATCTGGAAATCATCGAGAAGCAACGTGCAGTGTCTACTGAAAAAGAGATTTCCGATGAACAAGAACGAATTGACGTTCTCGCAGGTTTAGCCGCGGACGAAGCAAAGAGCGCGACGAGTGCGACTGAGGCACTCGATAGATTGAAGATCAAAAGAGCTTCGGAGTATTTCAAGTATCTCATCCAACTCAAGAAAAAGGAAGTCAAGGAAGTCGAGGAGGGCGATCAGGAAATAGCCGACTCAAGTAATATAACTTGGCTGTCGATCCTTGCCGGTGTAAACGATGCTTCTAAAAATTATATCAAGCGAGCCGGGGATCTCTCGGATTCAGTAAAGAGGATATTCGGTCAACTGTATCAAGATTTGGAAAACGTGATCTCCACTTCGCTTCAGAGGATGCTTGGTTTAGAGGAGGAATCCTCTCGTGAATCTCTCGAATTGATTACGGAAAGAAATGAGGAGCGACGAAAGAAACTCAGAGAAGACCTTGAGGAAGGGGTGATCTCGCGGGAGCGGTACTACCTTGAACTCGGTGAACTGGATCGGAAGTTTACTGAAGAAGTCGAAAATCGTCGTCGGGGCTTTGCAAAAAATATGGGCGACCTCTGGAAGAGCATGCAGACGACGGCGCTGGCAGAATTTTCTAAGATGGTAGTCGGGATTATTGCAGAAAGTATTAAATTGTTCGCGGCTGAGAAAGCGATAACCACAGCGATAATTTCTGAAAATCTGGCTAAAGGGATCTCAAGTATTTGGGGTTGGGTAATGAAGATTCCTTGGGGATGGCCTATCGGATTGGCTTTGACTGCCGCGCTCACTGCAAAGTTTGCGGGACTGTTTCGGCCTTCATTAGCCAAGGGTGGAATTGTCGAAAATGCAACGACTGCTCTCATTGGTGAGGCAGGACCAGAAGCCGTGATTCCGCTGTCCAGAAGGGGAGGGAAGCTTGGGCTTTCGGATCGAGGGCGAGATATTCTTCAGCCACTTCTTGGTCTCGAGAGAACGGTTCCATCGCTTCTTCGATCCGCTTCTCAAAGTACAGGTTTACTCCAATTGAGTCCCGAAGCCGCCGCTACGCTCGGAGGAAGAACGGCTGTCCAGAAAACAGATCAGAAGGTTGACATCAGCCTGACCTTCGAGGGTGACACCATCGACTTTAGCGGCAGTCTCCCAATGATTAACGATGTGACCACGATAGATAAAATTTACGACGAGGTCTGGTTGCCAGCGAAGCAACGTAGGATTGCACGCTTGAAGGATACAATCGGGGAGATAATCGAATGAAAATCGGTGGAGTGGATGCGGACATAGATTGGAAGGGCTTCGGACCGAGTCCGGATTCAGCGGACAGTCTGGATGATACGGAAATAGAGTGGGAGGGGAATGAGACGGTGCTTTCTCAGCTAGATGCGTCAGACCCATTTTCCGGATCCGTAGGTACAATTCGATACGTGGCATCACGGGTTACGCTCCCCATAGGATCGTTCGAAATTACCGATTTCGAACTAATGATCGAACTAATGACTGCAGGAGATTATGTTCAAGCGATAATCTGGGAGGACTCATCCGGGATGCCTGGTTCCAGACTCTGGACCGGTAGCACAAAATCCGGATCATATACTCCTCTTGATTGGTACGCTTGGTCACTTTCGAAAGCAGTTACCCCTGGCGTTATTTGGGTTGGAGGCAAGACTTACCGAGCCTCTTCCGGTACGAAGTGTGATGTAGGAAGAAAAACTACCGGAGGGAGCGGGGTTGGCTATGCGTGGACCGAGGGGAGTTGGTCTATCTCTTCTTCTTCGGCACTAGCTTACAAGATTACAGTATCCCTTTCTCCTTTTCGAGTCGAACTCGTCGGAACGCCTGGAGATTATGTCGCTGAGGGAACATTCACCAGCGGAGTAGTGGACTTAGGAACCGGGATCGCGCTGAATTCCGTGAAATGGGAATCAACAGAACCGAGTCCGACAGCGATTGATACCGTTCCGCCTCCGCCTAAGACAGTCTCTGTTCGGGCTTCGAATATTGTTCCGACCGTTGCAGAAGGAGGCGGAGCCTGGGCGGATAAAGATGTGCCGGATGTAACGGATCCGGAGTGGGGAGCCGATGTCTCTTATTTGGTTGCAACGATCGAAGTAGGCGATTTGCCGCGCGGAGTGGCTTGCGATGAAACCATTGGAAAAACACTCGTAGCGAATGGGACATCCGGCTCGGTTTCTGTCATTCATACCACTACGAATACGGTGAGTGCAACGATTGGGGTCGGCGCTAGTCCTGAAGGTATCGCCTGCGACGAAACCATTGGAAAAACGTTGGTGACAAATTCGGGATCGGATTCAGTTTCTGTAATTGATACGCCTTCGGATACGGTAAGTGCCACAATCGGTGTCGGTCCTGATCCCAGTGGAATTGATTGTGACGAAGTTGCCGGGAAAACTTTCGTAGCGAATCGTCCTCCATCAGCATCGGTTACGATTATCTCTACCAAAGATTCTTTTATTCAGGAGGGTACCCCTGACCGCAATAATGGATACTCTCTGTATTTGCAGAATCATTATACGGTACTCACCGGCTTGACAACACAGTCATTTCTGTTTTTTCCAATTGTACCTGGAAAGGGGATAAAATCTGCTATTTTTCGCGCATATTGCTATAATGTCGGCCTTGGATCGATTAAGATTGAACGGATTACGGAGGATTGGGTAGAAACTGTAATAACTTGGAATGATCAGCCTGCTGTCGCTGGTGACTACGGAACAACCGCTATCCCAGCCGTTGGTTGGGCCGAAATGGATGTGACTAGTTTGGTGCGAGAATGGGATGAGGGTACGTATCCCAATTACGGCTTCAGGATGTCTCAATCTTTTTCAGGGGGTAGCGCTTTTTTTCGTTCTCGCCATTCGGGTGATCTACCTGAGTTAATTATGACCTATCGCCAGACAGTATCCGTAATCGACACTGCCTCGAATACGATCAGTGCTACGATTGAGGTGGGGACTACGCCCCAGGGGGTAGCGTGTGACGAAATAGCGGGAAAAACCTTCGTAGCGAATTCTGGAGATGACGCTGTATCCGTAATCAACACTGCCTCGAATTCGATCATCGCAACGATCAGTGTTGGAACTTCGCCTCAAGGAATAGGTTGTGATGAGACATTGGGAAAGACTTTTGTGGCAAATTACGGAAGCAACAATGTTTCTGTGATTGATACGGCTTCGAATGCTGTCGTTGCAACTGTCGCTGTCGGCGTAAATCCCCGAGACGTAGTCTGTGACGAAGGAGTCGAGAGAACCTTCATCACGAATTTTGGAAATAGTTGTGTTACAGTGATTGATACTTCCTCCAATCTCATTCTTGGGACCATAAGTATCGGCGCGGGTCCTTATGGAATTGCTCACGATGAGACTGTGGATAGAGTATTTGTAGCGAATAGCGGCATTGATAAAGTCTCTGTTCTTAAAAACGTTCCAGTGGCTACTCCCTATTTACCCTATACAGAATACGAAACCGATGCCTATGTATCTGAAGCACATCGTAAACGGTATGCACAATTCCGCGCGAAGCTATGGAGTGACGTATCCTGATCATCTGAGAAAGGAGGAATGGTCATGGCCGCGTTGACTCCAGAACTTCAATCGTTTGATCTGTTGGTCGAAGGACTTCGAGAGATTTCCGAAACGGTACAGTTATCCGAAGCGGTTGCTCGAGTTTTACCTGAGAGAAATATTTCTGAGTCCTTGCAACTTTCCGAAGAAGTGGATTTATCTTTTCGAGAAGTTCAAGAATCAATTCAGTTTACCGAAACTGTTTCAGCGGCGATTGAAGTAAAGACGCCGGTTTTACTTTCGTTCTATCTAAATTCAACTGCAGTGGATTCGACCGATTCGATAATCCTAATTGAAAGTATTGAGTTAAAATACGGCACTCTCGATTTACCCGAGTCGATTTTATTTTCTGAAGATCTTGAAGTAGCGCGCCTTGTCGAGATTTCTGAAACGATCTTTCAGAGCGAATCTCTTTCTTTGGGAAACGCGGCGATACTTCCTGAAGAGTTTTTCTTTTTCGCTGAAGAAGTTAGAGCCGAGGTTAATCGGAGCAATCAAGAATCGGTTTTCTTTTCAGAAGAACTGAGCATCCGACCTTGTTTTATCGCTGAGTTTGTCGAATTGGGAGAGAATGTCACGCGAGAGTTTCCGCTTCCAAAAATCGAGGAAACGCTTTCCGTATCAGAGTTAATCTTAAATGAAATTCAGAGGTTGCCTGACGAAGGGATCGGACTGGAAGAGGAAATTGAGTCTCTTATATTCAGAGCTACTTCAGTTTCTGAAGTAATGAATTTCGTTGAACAGTGGGAGGCAAAGAGGAATCCAACTGATGAGACGCTGAAATTTACAGAATTAGCTGAAGCATATAAAAATTTGGTTGAGAAGGAGATCAGTGAAACCTTCGACTTCAGTGAGACTATTCAATTTCAAATTGAGCAGATAATCTCGGAAGCCTTCAATTTTTCAGAAGGGACGAGTATCTCTTTTACGGGTTCGATTCCGATTTCGGAGAGTATCGAATTCGCCGAATATGTCAATAGGAATCGGGTTACTCCTTCAGAGTCTCTAAAATTAACGGAAGCGATTCAAGAGAGGGTCACTGCTAATCTGCCTGACTCGCTTCAGATCAGTGAAATCGTAGATACGAGTCTTACGAAACATCGTGAGCTTTCCGACCAACTTCATTTTGCCGAAGATCTGGAGCAATTGTATATTTGGATCTTGGAAATTGAAGAGGACTTAAATTTTTCAGAGATTCTTGCGAAAGAAATTAACAAACACATCGGTCCCGATGTGCCAATTGAGATCCAACTTTTTGAGGATCTGGTCTTTTCTGAAGTTTTGGAGAGGGATATTATGATAGAGCCGATTTCAGAAGGGCTGGTAATTTCCGAAACTATTGAGTTGCCGACTCAAACGAGATTGATAACTGAATTGGTTCTACTCTCCGAAGTAGTAACTGCCGACCACGAACCCGCGGGAACGGCGAGCGCTCGGTTTCGGACTGGCGGTAAGAAGAAGCGGTTTTCACATCTTAGGAAAGGAGTATAGCGATGGTAGAGAAGACGGGATTGAAAGAAGAGCTTTCCCTTGAGCTTTCGAGAGGATCGATGGATCTCGGAGGAAAGCTTAAATTCCGAGGCTTAGTTGAACTCGAAGTCCACAGAGATGGCCGTTTGCTGAGAAAGATCGAGGTTCCCAATACCATCGCAGCGGCACTTCTGAACGCCGTTGCGGATGCGATGGGCGGTGGAGCGATGACCGCTGTGAGTGGAATCGATTTCTATTACGGCGCTGCTTGGGGGCATGCGGAAGCGACATCAATCGACGGCGGTGGGACCGGCGCTGAGGCCTGGACGCGTTGGAAAGCCACGCTGGTGGCGGCGGCAACCATTTCGGTGACTCCCGTTCGGTTGGGTGTCAAGAGCGGAAGTGCTCTGACCACGGTGTATAGCGAGGTTGCGATTACAACGGTAACGCTCTCGTCAGGCGACTCGCTTATCGTGAAGTGGACGATCACCGCTGCGACATCGTAAAGTGGACGATCACAGCTTCGCTATCGCAATGAAGAGGAGATCGGGGATGTGGCTGTACAGACTCCAGAACTTCAATCGTTCTATTTACAGGTTCAATTTGATCGAGAGATTTCGGAGTCTGTGCAGCTTTCCGAGGAAGTAGCTGTACTGTATGTGGAGATCTCAGAAGCAATTGTATTTTCTGAAGAAATTGATTTAACTGTAACTTATTGTATTGATGAAACTGTTCTGATTTCTGAGGAAGTTGAAGCAAGAATAGAACCAAAAACGCCGATTTTACTTTCATTCTGGTTAAATTCAACTTCAGTAGTTCCAGATGAAAGGGTTTATTTTTCGGAAGAAATTGAAATCTGGACTGATGGGCCTCTCTCGATTTCTGAATCAGTTCGGTTTTCTGAACAAGAAATTGAAGTGTCTCACGTAGTACTAGTCTCTGAAGAAATTGTCTTCGATGAAACTCTTTGGATGAGACAGACTCTTGTTGAAGAACTCGTCTTTTCCGAAGAATTGCTCTTTGAAATTACCAGACAGATTCAAGAGTCTCTTCCTCTCTTCGAAGAATTACTATCGAATCCATATACTCTTGAGGAAATAGTTTGGCTTGATGAAGTTGTTACTCGCAAATTTCCGATTCCCGGAATTTCCGAAGAAGTTAAATTTGGTGAAACTGTTTCTCCATATACATCGCTTCCAATTGAAGAACAGTTTAATCTCCAAGAAAATTTAGAGCTTCAGATTATCAGATTGAACTTTGACTCAATTGACTTTTCCGAAGTAACATATCAAAGCCGATTGAGTCTCGATGAGACCTTAGATCTTACTGAACAAGCTCGAAGTCAAACGATCAGAAATCTATCGGAGTCGTTTAGCTTCGCTGAGGAAGTTGTTCGGCAGGTTGAAATTGATGAGACGATAAACTTTTGGGAAGGAGTTTGGAATAACCATCGAAGGATTTCGGAGAGTTTCAAGATCCAGGAGTATGTAGAGCTTCGGGTTACTGGAATAAGATTAAAGGAGAGAATAACACTTTCGGAAGAGGTAGATCCTTGGAAAAATGTAGTCTATCCGATTGATGAAATTGGTCTTTCAGAAGAAGTTATATGGGAATGGCAGCTTGCGCCAGAACCCATTGTTTTTTCCGAAGTAATTTATCTGAGTCGATTGAGTCTTGATGAGACGCTAAAGCTTATTGAGACAATCGAGATCAACTATCGAGAAATATCTGAGCAACTTCAACTTCAAGAAGAAATAGAATGGGAATGGGCGCTTAAACCAGAATCCATTACTCTTTCCGAAGAAGTAGAATGGGAACTGGAGCTTAAATCAGAAACTATTGTTTTTTCTGAAACGATTTGGATTAACTATCTTGAAGTATCTGAGCAACTTGAACTTCAGGAGGAAGTAGAATATCGAGTTATAGGAGAGCAGTTATTTGAAGAGATTGCTCTCCTCGAAAACCTCGAATTAGAAATTTATATCTGGATTCCGCAAGTCATTACACTCGGAATTCTGGAAAGTTTTGTCCTTCGCGAAGAAGAAATTGAGACTATACTTCAGCCGGGAAGAATTGTATCCGAAGAAATTTTCTTCTCCGAAGAAGTTGAATTAACTCGTAAAGTTAAACCTCTTGTAGGGGGGGGCGCTGATCGAGGAATTCCCGCAACGCCAAAACCCGTCGTTGCCAAACCACCGTCAAGGCGCGCAGAAGCGCCACCAGTTGCCAAACCACCGTCCCGGCGGGCAAAAGCACCACCAGTTATCAAGCGAGCGGAACCAAGAGTAGAACCGGTACCACCCCCAAGGAGAAGATTACCACCGGCAGTCGTTCCAGAAGCTGTCGCAGCGATTCCAGCTCCACCGACGGTCCGAGTCGAGAAATCCAAAACGAGAGTCGTTCGAATGAGAGTCACCGACAACACATCACGGTACAGGGTGAAATAATTGCGACCTGGTGGAACAGACGCAAGCTATCTGAGTCTCGTGCGGAGAGAATCCGGTGTTGAGATTCTTTTTGATACCGAGATATTGAGGGAGTGCTACTGGCCGATCACGCAGATCGACAGCTCGACATTTCGAGTTGTCGGCGATGTGACCGGTTTGTTTGCAGATGGCTGTTCGATCCAACTGTCCACTAAGACGTTCGCTATCACGGAGGTCGTTGAGACAGTCACTTATTCTGCGTCGGAAACGACTTTTGTTTTGTCGAGCGGCTCCGTTACGTCTGCCGACGATGGGGCCCGCGTCTCGAGAATTTTTCTGGTGACTGATCTCGTCTTGAAGGACACGTTGGGCGATGTCCAGGAATCTATCGAGGGCTCGACTCTGAATCTGTTCCAGGCTTCGACTTTCAATTGTAAGTTGGACAACTCAGACAAGTATTTTTTAGACACAGAGTTAAGCACCGGGATCTTGTGGAATGGAGCTGAGTTTTTGGAATCGACGGTGCTCACCGAAACTCAGATTACTTTTACCAATATCAGCTTGACGGCGAACGTCTTCAAAGGCGGAGTGTTGACCATTCTGTCAGGAGATGCGAAGAACCGGGAGTACCCCGTTATTTCGAATGGCACTGGAACGGTGACGGTCATCGGGACCTTACTCGCCGACGGAGCGGTGGTGGGTGATTCATTTCTCGTGAGTTTGGGAGTTTGGTTTGGTCTAAAATTCTATGCAGGCTTGAGGAAGGCAGCATGAGCAAATTTCTGCGCTACTCAGGAATTATTCAGCCCATTGCGATTCAAGACGCGATCCGGGAGAAAACGATCCAGATCGAGAGCTATGACTTTTTGAAGCGGATGGAACAGTATCCCGCCGCCCTAGTCTCTGAGGCATTCGGGTCCTTCTTCTCAATCCCAGGTGTCGATTTGAAGGCTTACGTCGAGGGACCGAATAGGCCTGCTACGGGTGTCCGGGAATTCAGCTTCAAATTTCCCGCTACCAAAACAAAGCTTAAATCTCGCCGGGGATCTGTCGCTGAGGAAGGGGAAGCTGGATCCAGGGGGTTGCCCGAGGTCTCGGTCATCAATGTGAGTGAGGATACAACGGATGGAATCCACGTCCTGAAATACAGATCGTATGGTTGGTTTCAATGGGATCAAGGCCCCTGGGTCCGGAAGGATTTGGGAGATGAATCTACGATTACAGCTTGGGATGACTCAACTATCGAATGCTCTTTTGCAGGATTTACACAGGACGACAACATAGAAGTTTTTCTGATTATCGGTCAGTCAGTTATCAAGCGTGGTGGAATCGAGATCATCTTCGATAGCGGAACCCCGGTCTATCTCGGCGCGCCGTTTACCTTCATCATCCGGGAGGATGCCGGGGGCACGCTCTACGACATCTCGCAGAGTTGTATGGTTGAGAAAACTGACTCCGAAACAGCGCTTGGAGTCTCAACGGATATTTTGTATATCAGTGCTATTGAAAAATTTCGGGGGATTACCTTTGAATTCGATGAGTATCTAACCGGGGCAACTTTGACCTTCGAGTACTCTCAGGGATCCTTTGCTGTCTGGGGCGACCTCAGTGGCTATATGACGGATGGAACGAGCGATTTTAGTCAGGATGGGACCATAACGATTGATCCGCCGTTTAACTGGACCAAGGCCGGACAAAAGGTCGGTGAGGATGGCGGAGACGACATCGTTGTCGAGAGATTTTGGCTGAGGATTACAGTCTCGGCTTGGGGAAGCGGAACCGCAAAAATCGGGTATCTGACGAGACGGCACTTAGCAGTTGGTCAAGACGGAGATGCGATTGAGATCGGAATCGATTTCGATCAAATCGAAGAGACGGGTGACGATGCGATAACTGAATCCGTAATCATTCGACCGAGCGATTCGGACTCTTCGGTCTTTGTACCGGCAACCTGGAAAAAGAATCTCCCGATTGAATTGCTTCTTGGAAGTGGATCCGGGAACGACCCCTCTGACTCTTTACTGGCCGCTACTGGTTTCTCTTCAACTTGTCGAGATGTCGAGCAATTGAGTTACACCACTTCTCGGCCACAATTTACAGTTTGGGGAATTCCTCCGTATCCAGCGTACCCGGGCGAGGCTCGGTGTCTTTGCGGAGGAGAGGATCTCGGTAGCGCCGGGCGTGAAATTCTGATTGGAATCGGTAAAGAGGTCTGGAAAGTTACCGAGCACACCGGATTTGAATTTGTCTTCAAACTTCGGGCTTATTATTCTACAAGTTTGAGCAAGCCGTTTGATGTTGAAATCCGAAGATTGAATTACAAAAGCGATGAGAATGCAGTCTATGGAATGGCGTGGAAACGATACGACAATGTGGCGTACCGGCCAGTTACCAACGTCCAAGCGGATGCGAAAAAGGGAAGATGTACGCCAGCGATTGTCTTCCGTTATGATTTCGATACCGACACATTGCAACAACAGGTGGTCGGGGTACCCGAGGAAGAATGGAAGACAGCAGAATCTCGATTCCTCTCCGGCGAAGTTTTTCATCGCAATGGGAAAGGGCATTCAGGCATTTTTCCTTTGCAGTGGCCTTGGTGGGAGGTCGGCGGAACTCCTCAACACGAAATAACGGGTGGGGAGATGATTGCTGTCCCTGAGCCAGGACACTATTCCTCGATTATGTATCCGATTTTTGTTGGAGAAGTCGGTCGTCACGTCTCCTTGCGCAGAGCGACAGAACTGATTGAAACGCATACCTTATCTTGGGGCGATGAGTACGATATTGAGCGTTTTTTGTACGGTGATTTATTGCCGGGCGAAGATGAGTTTGCTCATGGGCGGTTTGCTCTTGCTTCTCCTGGCTTCTACTATTCGGTACGATGGGCGGGAGCTGAGTACGCTTCGACAATTGACGACGTGCATGTCCGATTTACTTTTGGGCAACCGGGTGTCGTGGTTTGGAATCCGTACTACGGAAGCTATATCTACCAGGATTTCGATTCCACTCAAGTTCTGGCTCAGCAGAATTATATTGCGGAGGCGGATTATCATGCCCCTCCGCCTCCGTATTGGAATTTTGATAGGTATTTTAATCTGTGGATTCAGGATCGGCAAATCTGCTGTGGTGTTCTGAAAGAGACCGGAACTCCCGCCGCTCCGGAGCTCATCTGGGGGGAGATGGTGTGGAATGATACGAACGTCGCCTATGTTCCGCAAAAATCAGATAGCGGTGTGTACCGTCGAGATATTCGGACCGGTATCGGGGCAACCCTCTTTGATTCGACGCTTTCTTCAGTAAGCGGTTCAATGTCTGGTCTGGAAGAGACCTGTACTCCTCTTGATTTAGGTTACGACCCGGATCTGGATGTGGTTCATTTGACTTTTTTCGATAGAAATACTTTCCGCTATCATTATGCGGTCATTGATGCTTCGTCTCCTTACGCAGCATATTCGGTTCAGACCGGATCCAATTTCAATTTCGACTGGTTCCGTCCGATCAAGTACTTTGCCTATCACGATGGGAAGATGTATGCGGTTTGCACAGATGATCGATTTCAGAGTGAAGATGCTTTCCTGATCGAAGTTACGTGGAGTAGCCCAAACATTACGATTCGGAAGATTGGCGTGCTCCGGCCCGGGGATTATTCGGCGGAGTCCTTGGTCTGGGTCGGAGATGTTCTATATGGGATCTCGAAACCTTCGGGAACGATGTGGTCTTACGGAACGAGTTGGGTTCCGAGGATTCAACTCGCCGATTTCGGAGATAAAAATTGCCGAGCGGCTGCGACGGATCTCTGTCAGGCGGCGAATGCAATTCTTCGAGTGGATCCGGATCGTGTTGCCGTTGTGCAGAAACGTTCGACCGTCCCTGGAAGCTCCGAAACGCTGGAAGATGAGCTGGTCGAGGTAAAGCCGGAGACAGCGTGGAGGTTCGTCTATGACGGTTGTGCGGTCTCTTGGGAGTTCGAAGGGCAGAAAGGAACTGGGTCCTGGGGCCTGACTGGACGAAATCAGAGAATTCTCAAAATCTCGAATTCGCTTGTTCAGGACAATCACTTTGCAGAAAAGCTGGCTGAGATCTATGGAAAATATTTCTTCAAGGAACGTTCTTTGCTTCCGATCACCGCTAAATTCCTCCCACAGTTCGAGAGAGAGGATCTTCTGAAAATCATTGCGAAAGGAGTCGATCCCGCTAAAGAGCGGAGCATTGTCTCCATTCGATTACGCAATTCCAACGGGCAAACAGAAATGGGATTGGTGGAACAATGAACCTGGTCGTAGGTGGAACCGGCCCCTGTGTCTTTTACATCGCGAACACGGAAGTGTTTATCACAAATTGGAATTTTGAAGTGAACCTGACCGGTTGGGTGTCGATCCCCCCTGGAAAGATCGCTCGGGTTGAAGATTCTCTGACCTTCTGGGGTGAGTACTCGATGGAGGTTGACGCGAGTGGCGGTCACGGTGTCTATGCAAAGACCGTAGTCGATACCGCTTCTGCACTCGGAGGCAGAGCATTTATTTTGGAGTTTGCAGTCCGTCCCGACGAAGACCGGGATACTGAGATTATAGTCAGGGATGGAGCTGGTACCCAGTCGTGGAATGAGGTTTATACTGTTGTGAGCGGAGAGTTTACACATTATTTCTATTATTTTGTCTTCTCATCCTCTAATACTGAAACTGAAATTGAAATTCGGCTCTATGGATCTGATGTCCTCGGTCCGCTCGGAAAAACATATTACGATAACGTGAATCTTTACGAGGTTACGGAGAAGATTGATCTGAGGGTTCCTGAGATTTCCGTATCTACTTTCGAGAAGGAATTGGAAGCGAACTTTGAACTTTTATCGGGTCGAACTCAGGAATATATCCGGGGATGGCGCTTTCAAGCGAGCATGGCCTATGAGTATTTAACGAAGGAGGAAGAAGAAAAGCGCACGAGAATCTCGGACAGCGACCTTATGGTTTTCCAGCCGCACGATGACAACGAGTTCATGGTGGTGTCCAGATGGAATGGGGATTTCGCAAGGACCTACTTCGGAGATATTTACGCGGGGCACACTGGAAGCATCAATTTAATCGGAGCACATCTTTTGAATAAGGCTCCAGTTTAGAACAGAAAGGAGCAACCAATGCCAGAAAACGAAGTGGCTTTAAGAGATGATAACCGCGTTCCAGTCCAACTTCTGCGTAGTCGGGAGGGGAATGTCCGTCAGAGAGGAATATCGGATACCGGCGGGGGACTTGCCAGAGTCGATCCAAGTGAGTATTACCGGGCGTATCACGAGACGATCCCTGCAAATACGGAATGGGGAAGTGCTGTTCATATCGATGTCGGAACGGATCTCCAGGCGAAGTACAGCGCTTCGGACAGGGTTCGAGCAGCCGCGGGATTTATCATTACCGATACCAATATTCAGATTCGTTTCAATGGTCTCACTGAGGATGAAATCAAGATTGATCTGAGTGTTTGGGGTCGGATCTTTGAGCTTTCAGCGGGCGATCTCGGGATTTACGATATTTACATTGCGAATTATATTCCGAGTGGCTCCGCTCCGGCAGCAAACGTTTTTGTTTTTGTCTCTGGGTAAGGGAGGTCTGATGCCGACTACTACAAGAACTAATCCGAATGGTAGAATTGTTTCTGGGGATATTAAACTTTTCAACGTTGGTTTCAAAGCTGGAAAGGGACGGGCTACTTCGATTTTGGTCAAACGATCCCGGGGTCTTGGGGATGTGTTACAGGTTTTGCCTGCTATGAAGAGCCTGAAGCGGAAGTACGGGCCGAAGACCACCTTGACCTTCGGGACTTCTCCACCCCTCTTTCCTTTATTGCGAAGATTCAGTTTTATTGATCGCCTGATCGACGATAGGCGGACAGAGAACGGTGATCAGTATGGACTTACAGTTGATCTTCAAGACAAGGTTGACTTTCTTCCAATTTGTCGCGAAGCTTCCCGGCCAGATCTCTTCGCAAATCTGTTAGAAGTACATCCCCGTTGTTATCTCAAACAATTCAACTTCCCGGTTTCCAAAAATGAGATCCAAAATGCCAAAGCAATTCTGAAAAGGGCAAATTGGCAGGGTGAAAAGCTGTTGGGTTTGCATCTTACGGCTTACTCTGCCATTCGTACTTGGCCCGTAGACCGAAGCCTTGAATTGGTCAGGCTATTCTCGGGTCAAAGGGGATGGAAGGTTTTGATTTTGGAAAGCCACGCAGTCCGGGAAAGGTTTCAGCAATTCGATCACGTGATTCTTCCAGATCAAACCGAGGTGATAGATTTGTTGGGCTTGCTCTCTCTTTGCGATGCTTTTGTCGGCCCTGACTCAGGTGTCATGCATCTGGCGGGTTTTTTACAAATTCCTTCAGTTGTTTTATTTGGACCAATTCCGTCCGAGTATCGGATTGGGTACTACCCTAAGACTATTGGTCTCAGTGCCGAGGTTGACTGTAGTCCCTGCTGGGACTGGCAGACTCATGCCTGTTACAAGCGTCCTCACTATCGGCAATGCCTTAAAGATATTACCGCTGAAATGGTGATCGCGAAACTGGGGGAGAACGGATGTATCTGACGGCGAGAATACTGTTCCTGAATGAAGCGGATTACATCTGGTACGTCCTGAAGTCGATGTACGACGCCGTGGATTGTATCGTGGTCGTCGAGGGGTGTATCGAGGAGTACGGAAAGACCGAGGGCTTCTACTCTGACGCTGGGCTCTCGGCAGATCGTAGTTTCCACGAAGTTATGTCCTTCATCGAGAACGATGACCAGGACGGAAAGATCGCGTACCAAAGATACGGCTTCGCGAAGAATTACGCGGAGCTGGCGAACTTCGCAGTGCGCTTCTTCCCTCAGGAGACCACTCACTTCCTCAACGTGGATGCGGACGAGTGCTACAAAGCATCGGATATTCTACGGGTGCGGGAAATGTTCTCGGATTACCCGGGGTTGTGTGGCGTTGCTGTTGATCGGATACATTTCTATCTGGACTTCTGGACCAGACGGATCGCGAAGAAGATGGCGAAGTTGGAGCCGACCGGCGGAACGATGTTCAGGAAATTCTATCCCGGGGAGTACTACCCAGATAAAAGCGCAGAGCATAACCCTCAACTGAACGGAAAGAAGTTGACATCGCTGTGGCTTCCTTGGACCACCCCGGGCGACATCAAAAAAGGGATCGAGACCGCGAAGGAACAAGGACTCGATGGGATCACGTTGAGACAGCGGGTGCTCCCTCAGTATCATTACGGGTGGGTCCGGAGACCGGATAAGATGCTCGAACGAACTCTCCAGACGTATCGAAGATCCGATAGATATTCAGGAAAAAACGAATGGGAACAACTGTCGGATGAGGACCTGAAAGAGTTTATCCAACTTTACAATCCGATCTGGACTGGAATTCTGCCAGATTCAGACGTGCTCGAGAAGTTTCCGCTGGCGAACGTCCAAGGGATCCGAAGCGATCAAATCTCCTTTGGATTACCGGATGAGCACCCTCTTCCAATGAAGGATCACCCCTTCTTCGGTATGCAGAGGAGGGATTTCGGATGGGAGTAAAGGTCACGGCATTGATGATCGTCGTCAACGAGGCAGATTGGGTCTGGTGGTCGCTGAAGTCAATCTACGATGCCGTGGATTACATTGTCATTGTAGAGGGTTGTGCCAGAGATAAGTGGAAAGAATTCGATTTGTTTGATCGGGATGGACTGTCAACGGATGGAACAGAAAAGGAGATCAGCCGGTTCATCGAAGAGGATGATGCACAGGGAAAGATCTCATATATCCGAAGCGGATTCCAGTTGACGATTGGAACGCTGAGAGATATTGGTTTGCAGAGATGTCCGAAGGACACCGACTACGTCCTGGTGGTGGATGCGGATCATCTGTACGATGGCGCGCAGATCCAGAAGGTTAAGTGTCTCTGCGAGGAGCATCCGAACATCAGAGTGGTCTATTCCGAGCAATTGATCTTCTTTCTGGATATGCACCACTTTATTCAGATCGATGAGGATTGCAAGAAGCCGAGTGGTCATCATTTACCACTTTTCTTCTTTCGATACGATGAACGATTGAGGTATAAACGTGAAATTGCTTTCTTCGATCATCAACTCGAGCCTGCAGGTTGGTTACACCCGCCCCTTGAGGTTCGTCCTGACCAGTTACCGGGTATTGCAGGTGACGTCGCTGTGTATCCACCGATGTTTCAATTCTGGCATTTTGGTTGGGTTGGACACAGAAAGGCGATAGAGACGCATCTATTGAAGACTGCCTGGTCGAGGGTACTGAAGTTGGAATGGACTTTGGAACACGAGCCGGAGAAGGATCGGGATACAAAAAAGAATTTCTGGTTTCAGTTTGTAGGAATGAGTGCTGAGGAGATCCTGGATTACTTTCATCTGTATCACAAAATATGGACGGGTATATTCGATGAAAGTGTTGGTGAGCGATGCGTCCCCTACAACGGAGAATATCCCTTGGAAGGTTTGATCGAAAAGCACCCATTTTGGGGAAAAGATCTAGCCTGGTTCGGACTGGAAAGCTTACCTGGAGAACTGTGAGGGCATTATGCGAGAACTTTTAGCGGACATTTCTCATCAGATCTGGTCACATTGGATGCGATACATGTTTACGACTGGCAAGTTCAACGAGGACGGAAGCTGGACGATGCCCGCGTGGGCGGCAGCGCGCTGGCAACGTCAGATGGAAACGGATTACTCAGCGTTGTCCAAGTTTGAGAAGGAAAGTGACCGGGAGCAAGCTGATAAGATCCTGGAAGTAACTGGAAGGAAACGAGATGATCAGACCTTACTTTGACGACGTACACGATGTCTGCATGCAGATGAGCTTAGATGTGGTGGATGTCCTGGTTCAGGCGCTACGCAAGGCTACGTTGGACGAGAAGCACATTTTCATCTTCGGCAACGGAGGAAGCGGAGCGAACGCTTCCCACTTCTGCGAGGAGTTGGCGACCGGCGGTGGAGCGCATCAGACAGATTCGCCGATCAAGTGGAAGGTCAAGGCGATCAGTCTGACCGACAACGTCCCCTTCATTACTGCTGTGGCGAATGATGAGGGGTATGACCGGATATTCGAGAGTCAGTTGGCGAACCTCGCTTCGGCGACCGATCTGTCCATTGCGCTCAGTGGATCGGGGAACAGCCCAAATGTGCTCCGGGCGACAGAATACGCCAATAAGCTCGGTTTATTCACGATAGGACTGACCGGGTTCGATGGGGGGGAGTTGGCGAAAATAGTAGCGCTGAACGTGCACGTTCCCTCATCCGAGATGGGAATTGTCGAGAGTGTGCATCTGATGATTACCCACTACGTCGTCAGTGCGCTATGGGCCTATCTCTCCATCGACTGGTTTGGGTCCGAGAAAGGAAAGTGATGTGGGAAATTGTAAAAGATCATCTTTATCTCGGGAACAGTAACGCAGGCCTGGGATATTCACCTTCATGCAAGCATTGGGGAGTAGAGCCTGCGCAGAGTCAGCACTTGATTCTGCTTAATGTTGCTTTCGATCTTAATCTTCCATCCGATGTTCATATCGGGCTGATCGATGGCGCGGGAAATCCGGACTGGAAAATTCGGGCCGCGGTATCGGTACTCGAGGAAATGGCTCGTCAGAATCCTGTACTTGTCTTTTGCCATGAGGGAAAATCTCGAAGCGTGCTTGTTATCGCAGGGTATCTTGCTCATACGAGGAAAATATCGCTATCCTCGGCGCTTGATCTGATTAGGGGGGTTAGATCTGACATCAATCCGAATCCCGAGTTCTATGAAGCAGTAAGGAAGGCCCTCTGTTTATAGGTGGACTATAAGAGGAAAGTTTAAGGAGCGCTATCCATCAAAATAAGGATTGAAATAAGAGTTCGTATCCGGCGGTCGATTACATCGCAGTAGTTTAAGAGCGCTATCCATTAAAACAAGGATTGAAACATCGTTCACTGGCAATGTCAGGAGATGATATAATGAAAATCGGAATCCATATGCTCACACTCAACGACGGCCCCTACGTTCACTGGGCCTTAAAATCATCTTACCCTGCGGTTGATTACATCGCCGTCATCGAGGGGGCGATTACGCACGATGAGTACGGAAATAAATTCGATCACGTGCCTGCAACGAGTGAGGGGTTGTCGTTGGACAATACCGCCGATGAAGTCCGGAGATTCATCAAGCAGGATGACCTTGATCGGAAAGTACACTTCAAGCAGGTTGGCTTTGTCCACAGTTGGGAGGATCTTCGGAACGCAGCTCACGAGATGTTGCCGCACGAAACGGACATCGAGCTTATCCAGGATGGAGATTGTCTATTCAAGCCGAGGGATATTCTCAAAGCAAAGAAAGTTTTGGAAACTTTTCCTCAAGTCTTTGAAGTTGCGAATTACTGCTGGTCCTTTCTCTGGGACTTCCGGCACGTCCTGAAGACAGGCATCGATCGGAAGGACTACTGGCGCTGGTGTTACTTTCGATTTAATCCGACGATGTATTTCGAAAAAGAGCGGACAATTCGGTTTGGTGACGGAAGTTCAACGGAACGGGTCAAGATCGATTGGATGGAGTTCTTAGGGATGGCGGGCGGGGATCCGGCTCTCAAGTACATCGTGCACGACCGGAATCTGTTGAACGTCTATCACTTCGGGAACATCAGAGAAAAAGAGCGGATGGAGTTTCAGCTCATGCGGAAGTTTTTCTCTCCGCAGACGATGGCGAAGAATCGCCTCGAGCTCCCGGATCGGAAGCGGGAAACGTTGATGGACTGGCTGAAGATGTACCATAAATTCTACACCAAGGTCTTAGATACGGATGTGGAACACGTGGATGAGTTCACCGGAACATATCCCCTCGATGGACTGATTCAAAAGCACCCCTACTTCGATAAACCGGAAGAGTGGTTCCGGCACGAGGATCTCGAAAGCGATCCGAGTTCTCCTTTCTACAATCAGAGATGGTGGAACTGATGAGAGCCAAGCTGGATATTGGAGGCGGTGCACGGACGCGGACCAAGAGTCTGCTGGATTGGGATCATCTGAACGAACCTTGGATCGTGATCGATCTTGACCGATCGGTCCGGCCAGACATCGTCGCAAATGCGGAATCCCTTCCCTTCCGGGATGGATCTGCCGATGAGGTCTGGGCATCGCACGTACTCGAGCATTTTAGTCAGAATTCCTCGAGTACACTTCTGAAGGAGTGGAGCCGAGTACTGAAGATAGATGGCAAGATTACGATCTACGTTCCCAATCCGGTCGAGGCTTTCCATCGTTGGTCTAAGGGGCAATGTGATATGGACTGGTTGAATGTCGTTGTCTTCGGATACGATCCTGATGCCAGTCCCTTTATGGCGCACAAATGCATGTTCTTTCGGGGATCCCTGAGAAATTTGATGAGCTTGGTGGGCTTCACATCCCTCGAGTACCTCAAGGCGCGAGGAGGCGCAAGGGGCACTTGGGAAGAATTCGGGTATCGTGCAAGGAAAGGATGAATTTGGCAAGCAGCAGGCGCCGTCAAACCTCTTGTAAGCCCCCAAAAGGAAAAGGGGGTGGGTTGACCCCTTGGACAGGTTTTGATAACACACGGGGGAGGTCCGGTGGGTAGCCTTGCTTTGAAAGAAGACATTTGGGAGGCGAAATGAAACTTACGGCTCAAATGATCGTGATCAACGAAGAGGACTATGTCTATTCCGCGTTGAAGTCGATTTATGACGTAGTCGAGGAGATCGTCATCGTGGAGGGCGCTGCCCGAAGACGGTATGGAAAAGAAGCGGTTGCGCATGGGCTTGTGACCGAAGAAGGTCTCTCGGTTGATGGAACACAGGCAGAGATTCAGCGTATGCTCGATGAAGACGTAGATCACAAGATCAAATACATCCGGCACGGTTGGCGGAAAACGGTAAATGCTTTGCGAGTACATTGCCATCAGAATATCAGTAAGGATACAGATTATTGCCTGGTCCTGGACGCGGATGCAGCGTATCGGCCGGGAGAGATCCTATGCCTTCGGAATTTGGTAATCGATTGCCCTTCGATCTGGATGATTGCGATGAGGCAGATAATGTTCTTCGTAGATTTGGGTCATATCCTCACAGTCGGAGAGAAATATCTTGAGCACTGTCACTATGTCGATTCCGGTTTTTTCTGGAAATTTCTTCCCGACATCACGATCAACGGTCAGCGTCCACACAGGCTCCGGAAAAAAATGGAGGATGATCTTAGGCGCACCACTCGAGATGAACTGAGATTGTTTGACAAGAGGAACGAGAACCTGTATCTCTACGAGCCGAACGGTCTCTTCGATTTTCTGCACTTCGGATGGGTACACACTCCCGAGAAAATGGAGCGGCATATTCTGCGATGGGCACATGCGACTCGGAACTTGGTTTTGCGTGGGGGTGGTGACGAGAGGATGAAGCGATGGTGTGCGCCGATCCTCCATTCGGACGATGAGGAGGTCTTGGAGTACTACCGAACGTACCATAAAATCTGGACCGGCGTCTACGATGAATCGGTCGATGAGCACCTTGAGGAGTTCACTGGGACCTATCCTGCTGTTATGCTGGAGCATCCGTATTTCGGAAAGACTGCTGAGGAATTGGGATGGTGAGAGATCAAGTGATATGAAGATACGGTACCAGAGTAGAGAGGATGCAATCGAATCATACGGAATCTGGGAAAACGATCTCGTCTTAGATGTAGGATGTGGTCCGGGCCCAGTCTCGCAATGTCGAGAGGATCCTACCGCTTCTCACTTTCAACGCGCGGATGTGATAACTGATTTCAGACCCGAACTCGTGGCAGTCCATAGGGACCGCATGCTGGTTGCTGAAGAAGAGGGGCGGTTCTATCCGCCATTCGTTTTGTCGAGTGCGGAAGCTCTGCCCTTCAAAGATAAGGCTTTTCAATTTGTCTGGTGTTCTAATGTCTTGGAACATGTGGATGATCCAGAAATAGCGTGCGAGGAATTGATAAGAGTTGGAGATCGAGGCCAGATCCGTACACCTTCGCCGGCTAAAGAATTTTTTCGACCGAATCCCGATCACATCTGGTTTACTACTTGGGATGGCGACTTGTTAATTTTTCAGAAAAAGTCTCTGCTTTTCTTTCACCACGCGCATCTTAACTTGGTGCATCATCCGAAAGTTGTTGAATGGTACGATGCAAGGAAAAACATAGGCGGTCTCCCGGTAAAAGCTCACGAAACGACTTTCGATTGGGTAGAAGGATTTTCTGTGGAGGTATACGATTAGATGCGATCTGAGATGGTAAAGCTTGCCGATCTTGGACCGGAAATCAAAGAAGACCGCCCGCGCTGGACGAGAGCCGAGATCGCTTTAGATTATGGAATCTGGGATGGAGATCTCGTAATAGATATTGGATGCGGTCCCGGCAAACCTCGAACGAAACTTACTAAGTCAGCCTTCCCCCGGGCAGACGTATTGGTGGATATGAATCCCGATCTTATTCCAGTGTATCAGGGCCGGAAATTTCTGTTATCCAGTGTCGAGGCATTACCCTTTCAGGACGATTGTTTTGACTTCATCTGGTGTGCCCATATCCTCGAACATACCCTTGATCCGAAAAAAGCTTGCGAGGAGCTGATGCGGATCGGTGCACGTGGCCGGATAAAGACGCCTTCGTCTTTCAAAGAGATGCTTCATCCTTTACCATATCACAATTGGTTGGTCTCTTGGTACTCGAACACTTTGATCTTCGAGAAGAAGCCAACTTTCATCGCTTCAAAGGAATGGCGTCGCGTGATCCAAAGTACCGCTGTGGACAACTGGAATACTGCCGTCCTATTTGCAAGTGCAAAAAATAGCTCCGTCGATCTCCCTCATCGATTCCGGGAGACGGTTTTCGATTGGGTTGGCGAATTCAGAGTGGAGGTCTATCAGTGAAGAAATTCGAGCATGAGTACCAGAAGATCCTCCATCAATTCGTGCTGAACGCGAACGTCAAGACAGTTTTGGAGCTTGGTGTCTGTACCGGTATCTCGACTCGAGCGATCCTGGAGGCTCTTGGCGATGAAGGGCAGATGTGGAGTATCGATCTTCAGTCTTTCAGACAGCATCCTCAAATCCAGTCTGATTATTCCGAATGGAGCTTGACCATTTGCGACGATCTGAAGGTAGGATGGGATCGGGAAGTCGACTTGATCTTTGTCGATACTCTGCATCGCTACGACCAGGCTCTTGCAGAACTGAGAAAGTTCTCTCCCTTCGCTCGGCATTGGATTTTCCTGCATGATACGAAATCCAATCCCGAAGTTCTGAGTGCGATCGAGGAGTTTCTGAGGACCGACGATCATTGGATGTTCGGAGAATGGGCGCATCACCACGGGCTTGCGGTTCTGATGCGGAAATTGAAATGAGGGTCTCATGGAGCATAAACTGAAGGTGCTATTCGATTCGGGAATGAATTGGCAATTTGTGCCCTGGCGCTTCCGGGAATTGATGGAAGAGCGATTTGATTGCGTCTTTCTCGACCACGAACATCTGAACGATGCGATGAGAACCTGGTTGGCGAAATGGGCCGACGTAATCTTCGCAGATTGGGCATTGGATTGGGCAGAATTTTATCTGGAGAACTTCCCAGAGAAACGTATCGTGATCAGGACACATCGAGGAGATGTCTGGACTCCGAAGTCTCCGTTCTATTGTTGGGAGAACGCGGACGCCGTTCTGTTTATGGATAACTTCTGGCGCAATGTATTCGTAGAGGAATGCAAAAAGAATGTTCTCGATGAGGTCGTAGAGCGTTGCATAACCGTTCCCCGCTTGGTGGATGAGACACATTGGAGGTTTCTGCATGATCGGACGCAGGTTCGAAAGTATGGCAAGCGTCTGGGGATGCTCGGGCGGCTGATTCCGAGGAAGGGCTGTCTGGAGATCGCAACGTTGATGGAGAAAGAGCTGAGCGACTTCTCGCTGAGCCTGATGGGATTGTCCGAGAATGACACCAAGTTTGCGCCCGAGCTCGTCGATGCGATTCGGAAACAGAAAGGGAATATCACAATCCTCGATCATGCTACCGGGGATACTGTGATAAAGTGGTTCGCAGATGTGGATTTCATCATCAGTAATTCGGGCGATGAGAGCTGGCACGCCGCGATCACGGAAGGCATGCTCTGCGGATGTGTGCCAATGGTCCGGCACTGGCCCGGCGCCGAGGAGATGCACCCGGCTTCAAGCTTGTTCGAGACAACGGATGAACTGATCGTGCGTCTTCGGGGACTGTTTATGTTTGATAAGAGACAGAGAAAAATACTCTCGGATAGCAAGAGACAATGGGTTCTGGAGCGGTACAGATTGGGAGATGTGACGGAACTCTACGCCGACATCATCGAAGGGAAGGACGTTCCGTTGGATCTGAATCCGCAGGAGATTATTCCCTCGAGGAGGAGTTAGACGTAGAGAAAAACGGTGTCGCCGAAAAATGTCTTGCCTTTGAAGACGTTTTGCATTATGTTTTGTTCGTAACCGAAACTAATTGAGGAGAAAAAGATGTCCGAACTGATTGAGGTCAGATGTCCCCTGCACGATCATCATACGAAAACCGAGTTCCTGTTCGAGTGTCCTACGAACAACTGGGCCCAGGAACAATCGCTGAGCGTTGTGCGCTGCGTAGAATGCGGATTGGTTTTCTTCAATCCAAACATCTCTGCTGCGGATCGTCAGGCGTATCACGGAGAGGAGTACTACATCGCCAGTGACAAGGGGTGCATCGGGTATCCGAATTACGTCGAGGAAGAGCACCTCGGAGCGAAGATCTACTTCGGGAAGTTGATCTTTTCGTGGTTCAACAGACTCTGGACAGACAAGACCCGGAAGCCCTGTTCGCTGATCGATATTGGGTGCGCCACCGGCCACATGGGCAAAGCGTTTTACGATCGGGGATGGAAGGTCATCGGAATCGAGTTCTCGAAATGGGCGGTGGATTGGGGCAGGAAAAATCTGGGTATGGAGCTTCGATGCCAGGATATGGACGAACTCTTCCTGGATGAGGAAGAGATTTTCGATTGTGTGTTGCTCTGGGACAGTCTGGAGCACTCGCAACACCCCCGGGAATTGCTTCGGAAACTTCATAAGCATAGCTCGGAAAACATGCTCATGATTATCCAGATGCCGGACGCCGCGA
>SDBU01002099.1_pt1 | contig 27153 bp, 25 predicted proteins | sample 2277071 | NCBI WGS metagenome assembly SDBU01 (sample SAMN10397929, study PRJNA504765) | marine sediment metagenome | isolation source: marine sediment core GS08_GC12, 126 cmbsf | place: Arctic Ocean: Gakkel Ridge, Loki's castle | collected 2008 | reverse complement strand
CCATAGTCAGGGCCAGCACGATACCGGCCAGAAACAGTGTGCGTACGCGTAAATTTCTCATGGTAGCATTTCTTTCATTGTGAAAAAGTTGGCGGCCCAGTGAGTAGGCCTCATTTAGAGCGATAAACACTATGCGTTTCATCACATACCTGCCTTTCGAGTGGTATCCTGTCTCCGCATTCCCGGGACAGGAGTTTTTCAGTAATTGTTTGCGATCAAGGACTTTACTTTGAAGGGGTTGTGTTCCATTCGTTGTCCTCCTTTCAGCAGTTGCCAGTGAACATTCTGTATTTCTTGTTATCATCATTATTTTCTCCTTCTGCGGTATAGTGCCCGATCCCGCCAAAGTGTGACACACACGAAGTGCGTTTTTCCCGGCGCTGATCGAAATGCCCCGGTATCAGTGGCTATGAGACATTAAATGGAACTTGCCATCCGGGTCGCAGTGCGTTAACTTCTATGGACTTAAATATTCTGTGTGCTGATCGCAACACGGGCGAGGAAAGACTCTGAAAGCTGCAGAAAGCAAACTGATCAACGGTTTCCTGGAGGGGCGCCGGGAAGATTATATATTAATTGAGAAGTGGATTGTGTCAGTTCTGAACCTGCCCGGCTGGCATGGTTCGATCATTACAGCCAGGGATGACATTCAGCAGCAGGTGCTGATCATTCTCACCGAGAACTTCCGGGCCGGAAAATACCGGGGATTGGGGCTGAAGACGTATGTGAGCCGGATCACCAAGTACACCTGCCTGAAAGTGTATGATCGTAATGAGCCGACAGAGTCATTAGACACAGAGCCGGAATCCAGTAACCCTTCGCCGGTAGAGGAGATTCTCACCGGCGAACGCTGGGCGGTGTTGAGAAAAGTTATCTCAGAACTGGAGTACCGTTGTCGCCGGATACTGGCTCTGAGGTACTATAAGAACCTTGACCACAAGGAGATAGCTGAAAGGCTCAAGACGACACCGGGAGCTTCGAGGCAGTGGCTCAAGCGATGTCTCGACAAGGCCAGAAATATGGCAAACAGGTTAGAGAATCTGTAACATTTCCACCAAATGCGGCACTATATGTAGTGGAAGCATAAAATGGAAAGTGTATCATGAGTTGCAGTAACAAAAATACCAGAGACCTCATTATTGACTTCTTGGACGGCAGCCTGGACGACAGGACCGGCAGCAAAGTCAGCCGCCATCTCCAGGAATGTCAGGACTGTCGGAGTCTTGTCGATGAATACCGTCAAACAATAGACGGTGTCCGGGGCTTTTTTGCTGTTTCGGCCAGAGAACATGCAGGCAACGAGTCGCTCGTCAGCTATGTCGATTCTCCAGATCAGATGAACCGAGAACAGCGGGAAAAGATTGAACTGCATCTGGAACTGTGTTCTGCCTGCCGGAAGAAAGCTGACATGCTGCAGACAGTGGCAGACAGTTCGGCGCAGTCCGAGCCGTCATCACTTTCTCAACGTTTGTGGACCTGGTGGGAAAGTCTGGTGGTACCCTTGAAAGTCAGGCCGGTGATGGCTTTTGCTGCTGCCGCCGTCATCGTACTGCTGATGGCACCGCTCGGTGTAGTAATGTGGTCGCATTTTACGGACAAGTCGTCAATGACGTTCGTTCAGACGGCCGACGCTGTCTGGCTGCATGAATTGCGCCGATCAGATCAGGGGAAACCGGTCGTACCGTTGCGGAACGATCGGTTTGTCGTGGGCCTGTCTTTCATGGCTTTCTTCGACGAGGAGAGCTACCAACTCCGGTTGCAATCCACGTCAGACGAAGTTCTCCACCAACGCCAGGTGCTTCCACGGGACTTCGCCCCCGGCGGACGTCTGCTGATAGAGGTTGAAGCCTCTGGACTTACCGCGGGTGAGTATCGCTTGGTGGTAATTGCCAACAGTACGGTTACCGGCGAAGAATACGTGCACACCGTATTCCCTTTCATTCTCTCTCGGGATTAAGCCCCCATCAACTCGCAGTTGATGTCGGTAAAGTCAACTCACCGCCGGGCTATTTCCAGTCGCCGGCGGCTATGAAGGCAGCCCAGCGTGAGGGATGGTCGGAGTAATCGTTTTCACGCAGTCGGTGCAGTTGTCGCAATTGGCATTCCCGCAATACCTGGTACAGCGGACGATCGACAGACTGGTACAGATGCGCCATGAAATCTGCGGTGGCCTGATCCGATACCGGCCACAGGGAACAAACCACCGCTCGCGCCCCGGCCAGTTGAAAAGCACGTCGCAGGCCATAGACACCTTCACCGGTCTCAACTTTCCCCAACGCAGACTCACATGCCGAAAGCACCACTCGCTGAACGCCGGTCAGATTCAATCCGCATACTTCCGCCGCCGTCAGGACACCGTCGTCCAGGCCGAGGCTGTCGGCACCGCGGCCGTGAAGGTTGCATCCCGCCAGCAACAAACCCGATGAGAGTAGCGGTTGTTCGGCCGTATATGTTCTCTGCGATTCGGCGTCACTGCCTGATTTTCCCAACTGACCGAGAGCGGACAGGTAGAAGCCGTGAGTGGCCAGATGAATCACACGTTTACCGACGGCCAATCTTTTGACATTATCTTCCGTAGCTTGCTCGCCTAAGCAACTCCGCACCGTTTCGGTCGAGTGTTTCCGCCAGGAGCGAATCACCAGCGCCACTTCCCGAGCCGTTCCCGGTAAACGGTCGACGGTGATTTCATGCAATCTGGTGGCATCGGTTTTGGTGCCCCGCTGTTGATCAGGACCGGCGACGAATAGGAATCGTCCCGATCCGTCTTGAGTCGTCGAGGACTGCTTCTGCTGAGGGACCCGTCGACCGGGCGGAGCGTCGTAGTCAGGATCGCCCAGCACCAACAACCCCCTGCCGACGAAGTCATCCGCTGCCAGACGTATGAGGTCGCGGCCGGAGGACAGGTAATGCAGGGGATATTTTTCGATAAGGAAACGACCGGAATCATCCGGCAGACCTCCAAAGGACACCAGGTTCAAAGCACCATCGGGTGCAATCAGAATTAACCCCGGGTCGTGAATGTATTCCGAAAGAGGAGCCCACACACGACGATACAGATCCGACAGGACGGTATCTTGCAATGGTGACACCAGGTGGTGTGAGTCCCGTCTCATGTCTCTCTGGTATCGGGCCACCGCCGAATCGATAACATCGGCGCTGCCCAGGTCGGCCACTTGCCGAATACCATCGTATCCAAGTACTACCGCCAGGTAGCGCGGTTCACGTTGATCAGCGTCGGTGACGTAGAAATCGAATTTCATGTACTCGACCAGAATCGCGTCATCGGGAAGCAGGGACATGATATCGGTTGTGCTCACGCGTTGCTGACCGCGTTCTCGGCGAAATCCGGCACTGCGATAGGCCAGGTCGCTTTCCAACTCTTCCACTAATGTGCTCAGTGAATCGAGCCGAGCACGGTAATTGGCGTCAGCCTCCTGTCCGGAACCACTGACACTGATATCGGAAAGTCGGCTCCGTGCCTCGCTATAGCGGTCGGCAAGCACCACTATGGCGGAGTCTGTCCGGGAAGCCAAAGAAAGTCGGCGAGCAAAAATACCATCACTTACCTGACCCTTGGTCATAACGACGACGTCTGCCGCCACATCCACAGTCGGTCTCACGGTATCATCACAACTCAAGAAGCAGGTTAGCATATTGTTGGCTGAGTAGCGCAGGGAATGAGCGTACTTGATGGCGTCGTCCTCGGAAAAGAATCCGGCATTGGCCACGAAATTTAGATGCCTGATTTCAAAAGCGCGGGTCGATGATGAAAGCGCCCGACGATGATCCCCGAGCAGGCGGTAGAGAATGCTCAGTTTCTCATAATCACGAGCCAGTTCGGGATGGTCGGGTCCAAAAGCCTTGAAATTGATTTTCAGGGAGCGTTCCAGGAGCGGTTCCGCTTCCGAATATCGGCCCTGTAAACGGAACGATTTAGCCAGCCCGCGCAGGCTGTATGGCAGCGCCGGATGATCGACCCCCCGACTTTTTTCGACGATGGCTATCTGCCGCCGAAAGAGTGCTTCCGCCTCGGAGTACCTCCCCTGATTACGACAAACAACAGCCAGGTTGACCAGGCAAGTTGACAGCCTGTGACTGTCCGTTCCGTATGCTTTCTCCCTGATGGCGATAGCTTTCTCAAGCAGCGGCTCGGCCTGGGCGTACTTCTCCTGGTTGATATAAACACTGGCCAGGTTGATAAGGGTGCTGGCCCGTTGCGGATCGTCGGGTGCCAGTGAATGATCGTCGATAGCCATCGCCTGAAGGTAGAGTGGCTCGGCTTTTTCGTAGTTGCCCCGCTGCATATAGGTAACGGCCAGGTTTATCAAGGATGCCGCATAGTCAGGATGATAAGAGCCAAGCACCTGTTGCCGTATGTCGGCCGCCTCCTTGAACATCCGGCCCGCCTGAGCCAAATCTGCCTGAAAAAAGTAACATTTGCCCATGCGGTGCAGAATGTAGGCGCACACCGTGTCCGTTGGCCCGAACTGATCCCGAGCCATGGACAACGTTCGTTGAAAAATCGCATTGGCCGAATCGTACCGGTATTCATCGGCCAGTGAGTCCGCACGGTTGTACAATTGCCGCCAGGTTTCACTGTTGGCAGATCTCGACAATAGTAGGAGAATCAGAATCAACGTCAGTCGAACGAATGAGTTTGTCACCACACACCTGCTTGAAATGCGCCGATGCCACCAGGCACGGTTATTCCATCACCACACCGGCCCGGTACTTTCGGTTAACCTTTAACTATACCACATTTTCCCTGCTGATGCAATCGGCAGCAACAATCGTGACGGTTGAACTCCGACCGGCTCAACAGTTGTTGGAAGACTACTCGGCCCTCAAGTGCGGTAGCTGACCCTGAGCGCATTTCAGGGTGGAATTGGTGTTGCTTTAACATCTACCTGAAACGAAATTTCCCCTGTGTGTTTTAGATTGCTATCAAGTAGTCTATAACCGGCTGGAAGGTTCTGAAAACGTCCTGCCGGGAGTATTTAACTTCAGGTAACCGGATGCTACCGTCCGCCCCCCCACTTTTCACCTGCATTCCCACTTTATATTGCTCATATTAGATACCAGGCTCCGGTCATAACTGAAGTTGACAACTGAGGAAAAAACGTGAGCGACAACCTGAGCACCACGCCATCCAACAGCCCGGTGGTGAGCAATCTCGGCTACATGTTTGCCGTTACGTCCTCGTTCGGGACGGCACTGGCGATCGTTTTGGGCAAATGGAACCTGGAAGCCATCTCGCCGCTGTTGATGAACTGCCTGATCTTTTCTGTCGCCACCGTTTTTTTGACGGTAACGTATCTGCCGGTCAGAGGTATTTGCAGGATATTCACTTTGTCGCGTCAGGGTTGGTTCTGGCTGGCGATGTTTACGATCACTTCCTGGCTGGCCATCTGGGCATTCTGGGCCGGCGTGCAGGCGATGGACCCCTCCCTGGCGGCATTCTTGAACCGCACCGAGGTGCTGGTGGTGCTGATGTTGGGTTTTGTATTCCTGCGGGAGCGCTTTACGCGGTTAGAGATTCTGGGGGTGGTGCTGTCGATAGCAGGGATTGTCATTATGCGTCTGACGTTGCGAATGGAATACTCTTACGGTTTCTGGATGGTGCTGCTCAGCGCATTGCTGTTTGGGTTGACGGAGTTTTTGTCAAAAATCGCGCTGCGGCACGTGGGGCCGACCAACCTGACATTTATCCGTAACATGTTCATGGCTGCTGCCTACTGGATTGTGCTGCGTGCCACCGGGGAGGGGTTTGACGGACTCGACCGTGTCTGGCCGGGTGTGCTGGCACTGGGGCTGGTCGGACCGCTTCTGGGACGCCTGATGTACTTGCAGGCGCTCAAACGGATGGCGCTGTCGCGGGTGGCGATTATCAGTCAGAGCCAGCCGGTTTTTGTCATATTGATTGCTCTGCTGGCTTTGCACCAGTTGCCGACTTTCCGCGAGATGGTCGGCGGCATATTTTTGACAGTGGGCTGCGTGACGATGCTTGTGGCCCGGAATTTCACGGGGCGGGGGAGAGGTAACGCTCCTTAGGGCAAAACCCTTAAGCAGTTCTGCCATGTGTCCCTGTACATGAGCATCGTGTCGCAATAGTGGGCGCACGAGGACGTACGCCCACCACAGAAATATCCAATGGCAGGACCACCACAAGGGGTCCTGCCCTACAATATGTGATATTCAATCTGCTATTCCGTTGATTCCTCCTTCGCAGGGACGTTCTTGACGTAGCGGTCGAGCCACGTCGTCATCTCCCAGAGGACGTGCATCACCGACTCGCGGGCGCGGTAGCCGTGACTCTCGTGCGGCAGCATCACCAGCCGGGCCGTTGCTCCCTGACCCTTTAAGGCACTGTAGTAACGGCGGCTCTGCAGGGGATAGGTGCCGCTGTTGTTGTCGGCCTCGCCGTGAATGAGCAGGATAGGTTCATTGACCTTCTCGGCGTGCATGAACGGCGACATCGCAAAATAAACTTCCGGCGCTTCCCACAGGCTGCGCTCTTCGGACTGAAACCCAAACGGTGTCAGCGTCCGGTTGTAAGCACCGCTGCGAGCTATACCGGCCCGGAAGAGATCACAATGCGCCAGCAGGTTGGCCGCCATGAAAGCGCCGTAAGAATGCCCGCCGATAGCCAGTCGATCAGGATCGCCGACACCACGCCGGACGACTTCGTCAACGGCCGCCCGGGCGCTGGCCACCAGTTGCTCGATATAGGTGTCGTTGGGTTCCACGTCGCCTTCGCCGACAATCGGCATGGTGGGATCATCAAGAATGGCATAGCCGTGCACCAGCCACAACAGGGGCGAGTACCAGCCGATACGAATGAAACGATAGGGTGAGTCGGTCACCTGCCCGGCGGCATCGGCGCTCTTGTACTCCTGCGGGTATGCCCACATCAACATCGGCAACGGGCCGTCATCGGGAGAGTGACCGGCGGGCAAGTAGAGGGTGGCCGTCATCGGCACGCCGTCGGCACGCTCGTATCGAATAAGTTCCTTGTGCACATCCATCAGTTGCGGTGTCGGGTGCGGGAAGGCGGTGACCTGCTGGAGATCGTCTTTTTTCAGGTCGCGGATAAAGTAGTTGGGTGGTTCGGTTATTGATTCCCGTCGCGTGAGCAGCTTACGCTTCTTAACGTCCAGCAGACGTATCGGTCGTTCGTAATATGGCGCTTCCGAGTGGAACAGGCGTTGGTGTTCTTTGGTCTTCAGGTCAAACTCATCCAGAAACGGCCGGTCGCCTTCTTCGGAGGCGCCATCGCCTGACAGAAACAGTGTTTTGCCCTTGTCGGCAGTCAGCAGGACACTGGTGCCGCGATCGGTCCGACGCATAAGCGGCTGACCGGGATCGCTGTAGCGGTCTTCCCAGGAGCGGTCAACCAGCAGGTCGGGTTCGGTGTCGGGCGATCCCGGCTGGACGTGCCAACTCTGTATGTGGCGGGTTTTCCACCACCATTCGGTGACAATAGCCAGCTTGTCGTTGCCCCAACTGATATTATCATAGCGCAGAGCCAAGGTAATAAGCGGCACCGGCTCACTGTCGAACGGTGCCGTCAGCATGTAGACACGGTCGCGCTCTTCTGCCTCAGCGCCGGCATCGCCGCCATCCTGCGCTTCTGCCCAATACAACGTAGCGTCGGTATCGGCCCGCCAGCCGACTTCACGACGCCCGGTACGCACCGAGCCAAAAGCCATCGGCACACTTTCCGCCAGCGGCAGGTCGGCCAGTTGGAATACGACGTTGCCGTCAAGGTCCCAGACTTCGATACGTTCTGGAAAGCGATAGACCGGCACCGTGTATGAAAACGGCCGGTGAATAGTCTCAACCAGGATGTACTTCCCGTCGGGAGAAGGAGTAGCCCGACGAATGATCCCGGCCGGGCCGATGGGCGTGCTTTTGCCGTCAAGCGTCAGGCGTACTACCTGGGCGGTGGCGTAGTGTTCGAACATTGCTTCATCGTGGGCATTTTTCAGCAGGTCCTGGTAAGTCCGTGCGGGAGCTTTGCCGCCGATGTTTTCCTGGATGACCGGTCCGGTCGGTACCGACGGCTCCTCGGGTGCGGGACCACGTCCGTCCGGGACTATCTGAGTAATGATAGTGCGGCTGTCGGATAGCCAAACGTAGGGAGTGCCGTAGGCGGCGTTAAGCGGCAGCGGTGATACCGGTGCGGTGGCGCCGTCTTTATTGTCGGCTGTCCACAGTTCCAGGCGATCGTCTCGAGACACCGTGAAGGCAATCCGTTTGCTGTCGGGTGACCAGGTGACGTTCCTGATGCTGGGATGGTCGGGCAGACCGCTGATGGTGACTTCACTGCCGTCGGAGATTTTCTTGAAGGTCAGTTCATTGAAGTAGTAACCGCGGCTGGGTCCGTTGGTGCGGGGGTTGATGCGCAGACCGGCCAGGCGCAACTCCGGTTGCGAGACTTCCTCCAGCGACTTGAGCGCCGGGTATTTCAGAAGCAGCATCCATTTCCCATCGGGACTGATATAAACAATCGGCGTGCGGGGGGCATCGACCAGGTCGGCAATTGCTTGCGGCGGCATGCGGTAGCCGGATTCCGAAATGGCCTGTCCCTGACCAAATACTGTTGAACAGAGCAGCAGGAGAAGAACCGCTGCAATAGCGCAGGGGAGATGGTATCCCCGATGAACTCTGCTTCCGGTTGATGTCATGACGGCTACCTCCACGAGTGTAGTTATTGCGAAGACATGTTATGCTTTCGCACGGTTGGCTTTCTCGAATTACAAGAATAAGGTTTATGCTTCTACTCGACAAGTGATTTTGTGGCAGCCGGTCAGACTTGACTTCCAGTTACGTTTGAGCTACTTTGAGCGATACTGAAGCAGGAGAAGAACTTTGCTTGCAAGACGAACTCTAATAATTGTCTATATCTTTGCAATCATTGTATTGATCCGTGTTTCCACAGTGGCGGCTACCGATGTAGGTACCATCATGCTCAAGACGGGGGAGGAGTACGAGAGCGTTACCTATCAAGTTGACTACGACCAGAAGAGGGTGGTCGTTTTTCTAACAGGCATGAATATAGCTGTCAGTTTTGACCTGATTAATCACATCTTCGATGAGGATGGCCGGGAAGTGACCGGGGATGTGTTGAAGCCGAGTCTTCGGAAGCAGAGTGGTGATAATGTCCCATTCGTGCGAAAGTGGAAGGTCGGATTTCGGATAGCGCCCAATTACAGTATTCCTGTTGGGCAATACTATGTCAACGCCAGCGACGGATTCGGTTTTGAAGGGGATGTTCTGCTGTCCTGGTTCGGCAGATGGTCGCTTCGCTTCAGTGTGTCGCGACCGGGTATTCGATCAGCACATGCATCCTTCACGCTATGGGCAGTCAGGAGTTTCATTATAGCCCAGTATGATCTTACCAGCAGCCGGGCAACTGACCAGCGGAACTTCTACTATGCATATGCCGGCTTGGGTGTAATAACACATTTCTATGTGTCGAGCAGAGACCAGGGCAAGCCGGCCAGCACTGTGGGGGTCGGTGTGGGTCGATGGCTGTCTGACCATTTCGCGTACGATATTACGGTAGCTGGCGATATTATGTATGTCGACCGTAAAGGAAAAGCACCGTGGTACCATTTGATGGCCGGTGTAAAGTACGCCTTCATATTCGATGCGAAAGTCGGGCTGGTTGCGTTTTTCTGAGGGCAGCCAAGGCTCCACATCTAATCGCAGGGCTTGACTTTCAGCAGTGCCCGACCTTCCTTCCAGTACGCTTATTTAAGAGGAAAGCATTGCACTCTAAGCATTCATTGCCCGTATTGTTCTTCGTTCTCGCGAGTATCCTATTAACCGGTGTCTCCGCAGTTGCAGCCCCTGATGTTGGCACCATCATCTTTAAGGATGGTGAAGAATTCAGAAACGTCTCCTATGACGTTAATCGCCTTCGGCAAGTGATTATCATTCAAACCTTGGGAACAGAAATGGTGATCAAATTCGATCAGATAAGCAGTATTCTAGACAGGAAATTCCGTGACATAACCGACAAGGTACTGAACCTGCCGATCGGCACAATCATTCTAAAAAGCGGAGAAGAGTTCAGGAATGTAGGCTATGACGTCAATTCCATTAAGCAACTCGTTACCATTCATCTGCTAAAAAAAGACATGGTTGTTAAATTTGATCGAATAAGCAGAATCCTCGATCGAGACTTCAGAAACGTCACAGATAAAACACTAAGTTTGCCATCCAAACTGAAATTGGCTACGGCTGGACCGACGTGGGGAATAGCGCTACGACTGGCCTGTATCCACAGTATACCATCTTCAGATTACTACACGGGTTTCCGCGCCGGTTTCGGGTACGAAGGAGACGTGATAGTGGCCCTGTCTCGCCGAGTCTCCCTCCGGTTGAGCCTGTCACGCTCAGGCCTGAGAGAGAACTGGACGACGGTGTCTGTTGAGGCAGATTCAGGAAGAATGGTGAAAGCGTACTTAGATCTTAATGTCGTTCAGTATTTCGTTTCGTTGCAGTATGACCCCAGTGGCGATCGGACATTGGGCAGAAGAATATCGAATTATGTGTTCATTGGTATCGGGGTTATCGAGCATAACGGGTCGGCAGCCGCGTACGGACGTCAGTATTCTGCGTCCGAGACCAAGTGGGCCAATACGTTGGGGCTTGGGGTGACAATCTCAATGACCAATCGGTTGGGTTTTGACATTTCAATGGCACACCACATAGTGTATGCTGAAGTAGAGGAGGGTGGAGAGTGGTATCAGCCATTCTGGGATTTAGAGTTAGCCTACATATTCGATGCGAAAGTCGGGCTGGTGGCGTATTTCTGAGAGCAGCTGGCAATCCTAAGCGAGCCACACCTTGATTTATAGTAGTTGTAGGTCAGGAGCCTTGTGCTCCTGACTCCTGCGTGCAAAAAGATGTCAGGACTACAAGAGTCCTGACCTACGAGACTGACAAAGTCGAAGGTGTGCCCCAACAACCATCTCATAAGTCTGGATATTCCCAAGAATTAAATGAAAGTAGCGACACCACCGGCCAAAATCGCTAAAAAACCTGTTGACATTGCTGAAGTGGCCGATTTATTTCCACCTCAATAACCTGGCGGCAGGCGGAGGAAAGCTTGTTCAATCCCCGGCGGGACGAAAAATCACCCCGGGACATGCGGCAAATGAGCATGTTCGTCGCGGTGCCCGGCATAATGCTGGCGGCCCCCTTAATCGGGTTTGGGGTCGGTTTCTGGGCCGACGGCAAGCTGGGAACCGAGCCGTACCTGGCCGCTGCCGGTGCCCTGTTTGGCGTAGCTGCTGCCGGGATTGAGATAGCCCGCATCGTGAAGCGGGCCTCGGCAATGGACAAAGAAAAGGAAGATGATACAAAACGTGGGACTTGACTTCATTAGTCGTACTCTTCGATCAACCGGTCTGTTGCTGCTGATCTTTTTGTTACCGGGGATTTATTACTTTGGGGTTTTCCCGACCCTGGCGGTGCTGTCCGGCGGTGTGTGGGGGATGATCAATCTTATGTTCCTGGCGGCCCTGATACGGTCATCTTTGCGACCGGACGAGGTCGACAAGCTCAGAGTTGCCGGTTGGATTCTGATCAAGTTTCCGCTGCTTTACGCGGCCGGGTATTTCCTGTTAATAGTGGAGCAATTTGAACTCTTGCATTTGCTGATCGGATTCTCTACACTGCTGGCTGTTATGGTGCTGAAAGTAATGGCAAGAGCGTTGCTGGGTCTGGATGAAGACCAACGCCAAGGCAAGTCTCTTTCGGGAACTATTTGATGTTGTTTTACTACAGTCATGTCGTTGGCCTGGTGCTGACCAAGTTGACCCCCGTTCTGTTTGCAGCGGTTACCGGGGAACATGGTGACACCCACGAGGCTGAAGGGCATGGCGGTGGAACCCACCTGCCCAATCTTATCAGCATGGTGTTCGGCTATGACAGTGTAGTCAACGATTGGGTGAACGTTATTTTTGCGTTTACGATTGCGATTTTTTTCACAATCTGCTCCAATATCGTTTATCGTCGTCGCCAGATGATCCCGGGGAAGTTCCAGAATTTTATGGAAATGCTCGTGGAGGGAATGTACAACTTCATCTACTCCATTCTGGGCAAGGAAACCAAAAAGTATCTCCCCTTCCTCGGAACGTTGTTCTTTTATATTTTAGCTATGAACTGGCTGGGGATGGTGCCGTTCGGGCATTCCCCTTCGACCAGCCTGACTATTACGGCCTCGCTGTCGATTATGGTTTTCCTGTATGCTCAGTATACCGGGATTCGTCGGCTGGGGGGCCTGGGGTATCTGCATCACATGGCCGGCAGTCCCCGCGAGTTGGTAAGCTGGTGCATGGTGCCGCTCATCTTCCCGCTGCACATAATCGGCGAGCTGGCCAAGCCGTTCAGTTTGGCTTTGCGACTTTTTGGTAATATCACCGGTGAAGATACGTTGATTGCTGTTTTTGTAATGCTGGGAATCAGTATCCTGGCTTTTTCGCCGGTGGGGGTACCTTTACAGATACCGTTTTATTTCCTGGGGCTGCTGCTGTCGACTATTCAGGCGCTGGTGTTTACCCTTCTATCAACGATATACATTCTGCTGATGCTGCCACACGAGGAGCATGAGCACTAAGAGATGAAAACAATAAGAATAGATAAAGCAAAGGTGAGACCCTTAAGGAGGATATGATGGATTATCAAGCAACATTAGGTTTGGCTGCCCCGATTGCAGTTGGCTTGGCTGCAATTGGATCGGGTCTTGGTCTCGGACGAGCGGTAGGTTCGGCAATGGAGGCTATAGGCCGTCAGCCGGAAGCGGCCGGCAAGATTCAAACAGGGATGATTATCGGTGCGGCTTTTATCGAGGCGCTGACAATCTATGCTTTTGTCGCTTTCTTCCTTGCCAGCCTCAAGATTGGCTAAGATTGGCGGTTGACCTCTCACGGCGCGGTGTTACCGAACGAAGTGAGACCAACGCCGACAAAGACATGGTGATATAATGGAATTTGTGTGGCAACAGGCCCTGACGCACGCGTTCGGCTTTTTGATCACGGTCTGGATTCTCAAGCGCTTTGCCTGGGGACCGCTGCTCTCTTTGCTGGAGGAGCGGCGTAACAAGATTGCCGATGAGTTCAAGGCAATCGAAGACGAAAAGGCCAAAACAGCCGAACTGACCGCCGATTACGAAGCCAGACTAAGAGAGATCGATGCCGAGCGTCGCGCCCGGTTGGTGGAAGCGGTCAACGAAGGCAAGAAAATCGCTGAGGAGATCAAGACGTCGGCTCATGATGATGTTAAGATCATAAATGCCAAGGCCAAAGCTGAACTGGTGCATGAGGTGGCCAAGGCCAAGGTGCAGTTGAAAAACGACATGGTCGCCATGACGATCACTGCTGCCGAGCGTATCATAAATGAGAAGCTCGACGATGCCAAGCACCGCGAATTGATCGGTAACTTTATCGACAACGCGGAGAAAGCATAAGAGTTCGATGTTAGCCCAGGAAGTTGCCAGGAAGTATGCTCGGGGACTGTTTCTCGCGGCCAAAGAGAAGGACCTGATCGACAAAGCGTACGAGCAGTTCACTGATCTGAAGAGCTACCTGGACAGCGACGACACACTGTTGAACTTCCTCAAGGCGCCGCACGTGCTCGATGAGCACAAGCTGGCGCTGGTGCGCGATGTTTTCAGCGAGCGCATTGATCGGTTGTTTGTGGAGTTGCTGGTGGTGTTGGTGGTTAAACACCGTATCGGCTTTCTCCCGGACGTGATCGATGAGTTTACTCGTCTGGTGGAAGCCGAGAAGGGCATCGGTCGAGCCACGGTGCTTACGGCGTTGCCGCTGACCGAATCCGAAAGGGTTTCGCTTATTGACAGGTTAACGGCCAAAACCGACCTGAAAATCGTGCTGGAGGAAAAAATCGAGCCCGATGTCCTGGGAGGTATGATCGTTATCCTGCACGACGAAATCATCGACGGTTCAGTGCGCCGCAGCCTCGATCTGCTTAACGAACAACTAGCCAAAGTGAAGGTGGTGTAGCACAGTCAGGAGGGCGGGATCTCCTGCGATCCTGTCATCGATGTAATAAAAAGAACCGGCGGGAGCACAAGGCTTCTGTCCTGCAATACCTGGTCTTTACAGGTTATGTAGTTGGTGTGACAAAATGTGTAATGTTCATAATATGCGGAGTTGGTAATGGGTCTCAACCCTGAGGAAGTATCGTCTGTAATTAAGCAAGAGTTGGAGAAATACGAAACCAAGCTCGAGATGGAGTCGGTCGGGACAGTTCTCCAGGTGGGTGATGGTATTGCCCGAGTCTGGGGTCTGGAAGACGTCCAGATGTCAGAACTGATTCAGTTTCCCGGCGACATTATCGGTCTGGTGCTCAATCTTGAGGAAGACAACGTCGGCGCCGCGCTATTCGGGCCGGACACGAATATCAAAGAGGGTGACACCGTTCGACGAACCGGCAAAGTGGCCCAGGTTCCCGTCGGCGAAGCGCTGGAGGGAAGGGTAGTCAACCCGCTGGGACAACCACTTGACGGCAAGGGTCCGATTGTCACCGACGAGTTCCGACCTATCGAAGGCCGCGCCCCCGGCGTCGTGGAACGTCAACCGGTGAAGGAGCCGCTGCATACCGGACTGAAGGCGATCGATTCCATGATCCCTATCGGTCGCGGACAGCGGGAGTTGATTATCGGCGACCGCCAGACCGGCAAGACGGCGTTGGCCATCGATACCATCATCAACCAGAAAGACACCGACGTTCACTGCATCTATGTAGCTATCGGGCAGAAGGCCTCGACGGTGGCGCGGGTGGTGGAAGTGTTGCGCAAGTATGGAGCCATGGACTACACCACCGTGGTCTCAGCGACAGCCACCGATCCGGCGCCGCTGCAGTACATTGCCCCCTATGCCGGCTGCGCCATGGGCGAATACTTCCGTGATAAGGGCGGCCACGCTCTTTGCATCTATGATGACCTGTCCAAGCAGGCTCAATCCTACCGGCAGTTGTCGCTGTTGCTGCGGCGCCCGCCGGGACGAGAGGCTTACCCGGGCGACATTTTCTACTGTCATTCACGTCTGCTGGAACGGGCGGCTAAGTTGTCCGGTGCCGGCGGCGGCGGCTCGCTGACGGCGTTGCCGATTATCGAGACGCAGGCCGGTGACGTATCGGCCTACATCCCCACCAACGTGATCTCAATCACCGACGGCCAGATATTCCTGGAGTCGGAGTTGTTCTTTGCCGGTGTTCGGCCGGGTATCAATGTCGGTATCTCGGTCTCGCGAGTCGGTGGTAATGCTCAGACGAAGATGATGCGCCAGGTGGCTGGAACGTTGAAACTTGACCTGGCCCAGTTCCGCGAACTGGAAGCATTCACCCAGTTTGGTTCCGATCTGGACGAGGTTACCTTAAAGCAGCTTAATCGCGGTCAGAAGATGGTGGAACTGCTCAAGCAGGGTCAGTATAAGCCGGTACCGATCGCCCGCCAGGTGATGATAATCTGGGTCGGCACCAAGGGGCATCTGGACGACGTGGCCACTGAACATGTCGCCCGGTTCGAGACGGAGTTCAGCGCCTTCTGCGACGAGAAGTATCCTGATATCGAGCATATGCTGAAGCAGGATCTGAAGATTTCCGACGAGTTGGACGCCAAGCTGGTAGCAGCGACTAAGGAGTTCAAGGCACAGTTTAAGGCGGAGTAGGCACTGAGGTAATTTGATGTTTTCATGGAATGTTTCTCGTGGGCGGCAGATGTCCACATCTGCCCCATGCTCGATAGAGTTGGCGCACGGGAACGTACGCCAACCACAGAACCGCATTTTGTAATGGAAGAACAGAATAGACCACGCCAATGGCGACGCTGAGAGAAGTACAAAAACGGATTAAGACGGTCATATCGACCAGGCGCATTACCAAAGCGATGGAGATGGTGGCCGCAGCCAAACTGCGCCGGGCACAACAGCGTGTCGAGCAGGCTCGTCCCTATAGCGAGAAAATGGACGAGATGCTCAGCCATTTGGCGGTCGGCACTACCGAGGAAGTTGTTCACCCCTACTTTGAAGAGCGGCCGATCAAGAGAAAAACGCTGGTGGTGTTTGCATCCGACCGCGGCATGTGCGGTTCTTACAATTCCAACATCATTCGCCGCACCTCGAAATGGATTGATAAGAACCAGGAGGCCGATATTGAACTGGTGTTGGTCGGCAAGAAGGTGCATGATTACTTCAAGACCCGTCCCTGTACGATCGCCGGCTACTACGGCGACTGGGGCGGGACGCTCGATTATGACAAGGCACGCCGGGTGGTCTCTTTCCTGACGGAACGGTTTGTCGGCGGTGAAACCGATGAGATTACGCTGCTGTTTACACGGTTTCTGTCAACGGTCAAGTACCGTGTGTCGCTGGAGCGTTACCTGCCGGTGGCCCGTCCGGAAATGGCCGAGGACGAAGCCGGTGTCAGCCGGGATTATATTTTTGAACCGTCGCCGGACCGGATATATGCGGCCCTGATGCCCGGCTACGCGACCACCAAGCTGATAACGGCGCTGGCGGAATCATTTGCCAGCGAACATGGCAGCCGGATGATCGCTATGAATGCCGCCACCAAAAACGCCGGTGAAATGATTGACAACCTGACGCTGGACTACAACAAGGCCCGCCAGGCGCAGATTACCAAGGAACTGCTGGAGGTTGTCTCCGGCGCGGAAGCCCTCAAGGGGTAGTTTGAATTGAGAAAAAGAATGTTTTCCATAAAACGGAGTACCGTAAATGGCTGAGAATGTCGGCAAAGTTGCTCAGGTTATCGGAGCCACCGTGGACTGTGAGTTCCGCTCTGATGCCCTGCCCAACATTCTGAATGCTATCAAGATCCAGGATAAGGAACGTGGCATAGACCTCACCGTCGAGGTCGCCCTGCATGTCGGTGACAATATCGTCCGTTGTGTGGCGCTGGCTTCCACCGACGGCCTCGTACGCGGTATGAAGGCCGTCGACACCGGCGGCACCATTACCGTGCCGGTCGGCGAGCACTGTCTGGGGCGGGTGTTCGACCTGCTGGGCAATCCGATTGACACCGGTGGCGACCTCCCCGAGGATACACCGCGACTGCCGATCCATCGGGAAGCTCCGGCCTTCGATGAACAGGTCACCTCGATGGAGATGTTCGAGACCGGCATCAAGGTCATCGATCTGCTGGAGCCGTACCTCAAGGGCGGCAAGGTGGGCATGTTCGGCGGCGCCGGAGTGGGCAAGACGGTTATTATCCAGGAGTTGATTCACAATATCGCCACTGAGCACGGCGGCTATTCGGTCTTTTCCGGAGTCGGTGAACGTACCCGTGAGGGCAACGACCTCTGGCTGGAGATGATCGAATCGGGAGTCATCAAGCGCACGGCGCTGGTTTTCGGACAGATGAACGAACCGCCGGGAGCACGCCTGCGAGTGGCGCTGTCGGCACTGACTATGGCCGAATATTTCCGTGACGAGGAAGGTCAGGACGTGCTGCTGTTTATTGACAATATCTTCCGTTTCGTTCAGGCCGGTTCCGAAGTATCGGCCCTGCTGGGACGGATGCCCTCGGCGGTAGGTTACCAGCCCACCCTGGGCACCGAAATGGGCGGTCTGCAGGAGCGCATTACCTCCACTACCAGCGGTTCGATTACCTCCGTGCAGGCGATTTATGTCCCGGCCGACGACCTGACCGACCCGGCCCCGGCCACCACCTTCTCGCACCTGGACGCCACCACCGTGCTGTCGCGGCAGATTGCCGAGCTGGGACTGTATCCGGCGGTTGATCCACTGGACTCCACCTCGCGTATCCTGGATCCGGCTATTGTCGGTGAGGATCATTACCGGGTGGCTCGCGAGTGTCAGAAAATTTTACAACGCTACAAAGACCTGCAGGATATCATTGCCATTCTCGGTATCGATGAGCTTTCCGAGGAGGACAAACTCATCGTGCAGAGAGCCCGTAAGATACAGCGCTTCCTGTCGCAGCCGTTCTTTGTGGCCGAAGTATTTACCGGCACGGACGGCAAGTATGTCAAGGTCGAAGACACCGTCAAAGGTTTTGACCGTATTATCTCCGGGGAATTAGATCACATCCCGGAACAGATGTTCTATATGATCGGCGCCATCGATGAGGTGCTGGAGAGATACGAAAAGTCGAAGAAGTAGGCGATCATGTTTGTTCTGTCCATAGTCACGCCGGAGAAGGTCTTCTACGAGGCGGAGATTAACTCCCTGGTGGTACCTGGAACGGAAGGTTACCTGGGGGTTCTGTCTCACCACGCCCCCTTGATTACCGCTCTGATTCCGGGAAAAATTCAGTTTCGCGACACTGAGGATAAGATAAACATCCTGGCCGTATCGGGCGGATTCCTGGAGGTGTCCAATAATAAAGCGACACTGCTGGCCGATGCCGTCGAGAGCGCTGAAGAAATCGATGTCGAGCGCGCCCAGGCCACTTATGATCGCGAAAAAAACCGGCTGATCTCAGCCGGCAAGGGTGAAACAGACATCGACCTGCCGGCCGTACGAGCGGCGATTGAGAGAGCCGCCAACCGGATAAGGATTTACAGGGAGACGCACTAGTTCCAACCCCGGATGATCCGATACCGGCCCCAGTTGGTGACCGGGCCGTAGCCGGTATGTTGCCGCCGAGTGAGCAATACTAACGCTGTCTTCACAAACTTACCAACGTGCACGATCGCCTTCTGATGGATGGCTGCGAATCAAGTTAGTCAGCGACATGCGTTTTGGGTGCTTGTTGGTTGTAACCCCCTAAGTCTCACGCCGTTAGGGGGGCGTTTTATGCTTGACTTTTGGCGAAATACTGGATACAATTCAAGGCTATGATAATGGACTTGCGCGGTCTGGATAATTTCCCGGCCCACCTGTCACTGAAAAGCGGTCCGGGAGATATTGTTGCCGAGTACGACGGCCTGCGTAAGATTCGAGACGTGATGGTTGAACTCGATGTACAGGAATCCGGCGAGGAGTACTTCTGCCAGGGTGAGGTAACAGCCGATGTTCAACTGGAGTGCTCCCGTTGTCTGAAGGAGTTTGACTGTGTGGTTCGCAACCGGACTGACTTTATTGCTTGTCCTGAGAGCCTGTATACGAACAGGTCGGCCAGAGCAATCGATGATGAAGACTATGTATTTTTCCAGGAATCGCCTTTGTGGGCCGATATCTCGGAGATTGTTCGACAGGCGATTATTCTGGCCGTGGGACTCAAACCGCTGTGTACCGATGACTGTCGGGGTCTGTGTCCGACCTGCGGTATCAACCTTAACCGACAGTCTTGTGACTGTACCGTCGAATCGACCGATCCCCGCTGGGAAGCACTGAAGAAACTGCGCCATAACTAACCGGAGATAATAAAGGAACTACCAATGCCACTTCCCAAGAGGCGACACTCGCGAACCAGAGGCAGAAAGCGCCGTACCAACTGGAAGATATCGGCACCGAATGTGATCGATTGCCCCCACTGTCATCAACCCCGGCTGTCACATCACGTCTGTACATATTGTGGATATTACCGGGGTCGCCAGATAATCTCGGTCACGGAGGCATGACCTGACCGGCAGCCTCATCGGTTGATGTACCGGTCAGTGTGACGAAATGGCGGCAGACGCAAGACATACAGTGGTGCTGGATGTCATGGGGGCAGACAGCGGTCAGGAGCAGATCGTGCAGGGTGGGGTAGATGCCGCTCGGCGGCTGGGTGATTCTGTGCGGCTGGTTTTCGTCGGTCGACAAAGCCAGTTGGAAGCTACCTTAGCCCGCATCGCCGACCCACCGTCGAACATATCGATTCAGCATGCCGAAAGTGAAGTGCCGATGGGGATATCAGCCACTGACGGTGTCCGCATGCGGGACAGCTCAATTGCCGTGGGACTGAGAATGGTCAAAGACAAGAGAGCGGCAACCTTCGTGTCTCCCGGCAATACCGGAGCCGTGATGGCCACCGCGCTGCTGACCCTGAAATGTATCGAGGGAGTCAGTCGCCCTGCCATCACCAGCCTTTTTCCGACTTCTACCGGTCGACTCACGGTAGTGCTGGATGTAGGCGCCAACTCCGATTGCAAGCCACACCACCTGTCTCAGTTTGCGGTTATGGGATCAGTTTACTCTTCAGTGATCTTCGATCTCGATTCACCGCGGGTGGGGCTGGTTTCTATCGGTGAAGAGCGCAGCAAGGGCAATGATCTGATTGTCCACGCGCGGAAACTGCTGGAGAATTCCGATATCAATTTCGTGGGCAATATCGAGGGGAGAGACATTCTGTCGGGTACCATCGACGTGGCGGTTACCGATGGTTTCACCGGCAATATCCTGTTGAAGTTTGCGGAATCGATCAAGCCGATGCTGGTCAATTCCATGCGACGGCAGATTCAGACCAACATTTTTTCACGTGTTGGCGCCATGCTGCTGCTGCCGTTTCTGAGAAGGATGAAAAACAGATTCGATTACGCCGAGGCGGGAGGTGCACCTCTGTTGGGTGTTAATGGTGTAGTTATGATCTGTCACGGGCTATCCAATGCGCGCGCTATCTGCAACGCTGTTGTGGTTGCTCACGGGATGGCCGTCCGGAGGGTTGTAGAACGTATTCACCATGAACTGACAACCAATCATTTTGGGCACAACAATGGGTCAAGGAATAAGAGCCAAAATAATCGGGACGGGGTCGTTTACGCCCGTGTCTCGAATGACCAACGCTGACTTCGAACGCATCGTCGATACTTCCGACGAGTGGATCGTCAGCCGCACCGGTATCCGGGAACGTCGTATTTCCGACGCCGACACGTTCAGTTCGGATATGGCCGTTGTGGCTTGTCGTAATGCACTGGAGATGGGCGGTTGCAGCAACGACGAAGTGGAAATGATCATAATCGGAACGGTCACGCCCGACTACCGGCTGCCCTCGACCGCTTGCGTGGTACAGGAGAAGATGGGTTTGCCCAACGCCGCGGCTATGGATGTTGTGGCCGCCTGCGCCGGTTTTCTTAACGGCCTGTCGATCGCAAGCTCTTTTATTGAATCGAAAACGTACTCGCGAATACTGGTCGTCGGCGTCGAGAAACTCTCGGCCATAACCAACTACAAGGATCGCAACACCTGTGTCTTGTTCGGTGACGCTGCCGGCGCGGCATTGCTGGCTCCGACCGAAAACGGCACCGGGGTGCTTTCGACGTTCCTGAAATCTAACGGCTCGCTGCGCGAGTGGCTGTGGTCCAGCACCGGTGGCACCGTACATCCCTACACGCCCGAGTTCGAGTATGACGGGACCGATAAGATTATGATGGCCGGCTCGGACGTGTTCAAAGTCGCCGTGCGAGAAATGGCCCGAGCGGCTGACAACGTTCTGCAGGAAGCCGGGCTGAAACCGGACGACATAACCATGGTGATACCCCATCAGGCTAATATCCGCATCATCGAAGCTCTGGCCAAACGTCTTCACGTGGGGATGGACAGAGTTTATCTCAATATCGAAGAATACGGCAATACCTCGGCAGCATCGGTCCCCCTGGCTCTGGATCAGGCCAATCGGCAGGGAAAGATCAAACCCGGAGACTTCATATTGATGGTTGCTTTTGGCGGTGGTCTGACCTGGGGTGCGGCGTTGGTGAAATGGTAGGATTATGAGCAAAACAGTACTGTTGTTTCCCGGACAGGGTTCCCAATATGTAGGAATGGCCAGGGAATTGTATGATGACTCGGCCGAGGTGCGGGCACTGTATGACCTGGCGGCAGAGGAAATGGGGGCTGACATTGCCAAGGTATCTTTCGAGGGACCGGCTGACGAACTGAAGCAGACGCGCTTTACACAGCCGGCTATTCTTCTGCACTCACTGGCCGTGTTGACACATCTCGGCGATTCTCTGCCGGCTTTTGACTATGCGGCCGGCCATTCATTGGGCGAATATGGTGCTCTGGCAGTTACCGGTGCCCTGTCGTATGAGAACGCCGTCAGGGCCGTCGTCAAAAGGGCAGCCCTTATGGAAGAGGCCTGTCGCGCCAGGCCCTCGACGATGGCTGCGATCATCGGTCTGGATAGTTCTCGGGTGGAACGGTTGTGTGCGGAAGCGTCGGTCGTCGGTGTCGTGGTGGCGGCCAATTTTAATTCCGCGCGTCAGGTCGTAATATCCGGTGAGCCGTCGGCAGTCCGAAAAGCTGTTGAGTTGGCGAAGGAAACCGGCGCCCGACGGGCGGTGATGCTGGAAGTGGGAGGAGCTTTCCATTCACCGCTGATGCAATCGGCCGGTGAACCACTTCAGCAATTTCTGAGTGATTTGTCATTTGAAAGGCCTTCACGACCGGTGGTAGCCAATGTAACCGCCCAACCGGTCGACGATCCCGACACCATACCGCAGTTGCTGGTCCGGCAGTTGACGGCGCCGGTCAGGTGGGCCGAAACGATGAGTTTCCTGGCCGACAACGATGTGCACCAGGTGGTGGAATTGGGCCCGGGCAAAGTACTGTCGACCCTGGCCAAACGCGACCTGCGTCCGGGAGAAACGTTCAACCTTGATACGCTGGCGGATGTCGAAGCCTTCCAGGCTGTGAGCGTCTGACCGGCTGGTGGTGAAATGGATTTTGCCGATAAGACCGCACTTGTGACCGGTTCCGCACGAGGGATCGGTCGAACTATTGCCGAACAACTGGCACAACGCAACGCTAACGTCGTTGTCTGTGACCTTGATCAGGCGGCCGTGGATAAAACTGCTGCTGAGATCAGAGGCAGGGTGATGGGTGTGAAGGCGGATGTGAGCGATTCCGGTGACGTCGAGAATCTTTTCCGTCAAACACTGGACCGCTTTGGTCGGGTGGATATCGTGATCAACAATGCCGGTATCACTCGTGACGGCATTATCGTGCGCCTGGATGAGAAGGACTGGGATATGGTGCTTGACATCAATCTCAAGGGAGCTTTTCTTATCACCAAAGCTGCCGCCAGGATCATGATGAAACAACGCTGTGGGCGTATCGTGAACATAAGTTCGGTAATCGGTCTGGTCGGAAATGCCGGGCAGGCCAACTATGCCGCGTCCAAAGCCGGGCTGATCGGTTTGACCAAGTCCAGCGCCAAAGAGTTGGCACCGCGTAGTATCACCGTTAATGCCGTGGCGCCGGGTTTTATTGCGACCGACATGACCGACGCTATCCCGGACGCAGCGCGACAGAAGTTGCTCGATCGGATATTGCTCAAACGAGCCGGTACGCCGCTGGACGTTGCCTCGGCGGTGTTGTTTCTCGTCTCCGATGAGGCTTCTTACATTACCGGCCAGGTGTTGACGATTGACGGCGGTCTCTCCATGTAGGGAATAAAGAAAGTATTAACATATATAGGAGTTATGCCATGTCTATTGAGGAGAAAGTTAAAGGAATTATCATCGAGCAGTTGGGTGTTGAAGCCAGCCAGGTCACTGATAGTGCCAAGTTTGTAGAGGACCTCGGTGCCGATTCACTGGACACGGTGGAACTGGTAATGGCACTGGAAGAAGAATTCTCCATCGAGATACCGGACGAAGACGCCGAGAAAATCATGGCGGTCTCCGATGCCATCGGATATATCAAGAACCATTCGGAGAAAGTGCAGTAGGCTCCGTTGGCGCAATAACAGCGCTCGGTCTGGACGGGAATGATGATACGGTGTGTCGTTACCGGAATCGGTGTGGTGTCCCCTCTGGGGAGTTCTCTCGATGAGTTGTGGAAAGCGCTGCTCGAGGGCGAGTCGGGTGTCGGTGAGATCACGAAGTTTGATGTATCCGACTTCACCACCAAAATAGCCGGCGAGGTCAAGGATTTCGATCCCACGCAGTTTATTGAGAAAAAGGAACTGCGTCGTATGGATATCGCTGAACAATACGCGATTGTCGCCAGCGAAAGGGCTCTAAAGGATTCGGGGTTGGATTTGCAGGCCGTCGATCTCGATCGCTGCGGGGTAGTGATCGGATCCGGAATCGGGGGGATTTCCACGTTTGAGAAGCAGCATAGTCAGTTGCTGCGTTCGGGTCCGGGGCGCGTGTCACCGTTCTTCATCCCCATGATGATCATTGATATGTGCGCCGGCCTAGTGTCTATCCGATATGGTTTTCGGGGACCAAACTACGCTACCGTGTCAGCTTGTGCCTCGTCGGCGCATGCTATCATTGATTCGTTTCGGATTATCCAGCGCGGTGAAGCGGACGTGATGATTACCGGGGGGGCTGAAGCTACAATTACTCCAACCGCTCTGGCCGGCTTTTGTCAGGCCAAAGCGCTCTCGACTCGTAATGACGAGCCCCAAAAAGCCTCCCGACCATTCGATAAGGAACGAGATGGATTCGTGATGGGTGAAGGGTCTGCCATCCTGGTCGTCGAATCGTACGAACATGCCCGGGCTCGCAATGCCCGGATATACGGTGAGATACTCGGTTCCGGCATGACTGCGGACGCTTACCATATGACGGCGCCCCATCCGGAGGGTCGTGGCGCTCGGCGAGCCATGAGTTTGTGCCTTCAGGATGCCGGCGTGTCTCCCGATCAGGTCGACTATATCAATACTCATGGTACCGCCACCAGCCTGGGTGATATCGCGGAAACCAGGGCGATCAAGGAAGTTCTGGGCGACCATGCCCTGGAAATTCCGTGCAACTCCACCAAATCCATGATCGGACATCTGCTGGGCGCGTCCGGAGCCATCGAATTGGCCGTGGCGTTTAAGTCTATTCAGGATCAGCAGGTACACCCGACCGTCAATCTCGACTATCCGGACCCGGAGTGCGACCTGGATTACGTCAATTCGGGCAAGAGAAAGACTCGGGTCGACTATGCACTGTCCAATTCATTCGGGTTCGGTGGTCACAACGTCTCCATACTGGTGGGCAAGTATAACGGCGCACAGTAAATGAATCTGCCGGTCATACTCAGACGACTCTTGCGCTTACCGGTTGGTGGTAAGGAGTCACGATCGCTGGGAACCCTGCAACGGCGCCTCGGTTACCAGTTTCGCGATGAACAACTGCTTGAAACGAGCCTGACTCACAGATCGTTCGCTCATAACAACAACCGTACCGTTCAGTGCAACGAGCGCCTGGAGTTCTTGGGTGACTCCGTATTGGGGTTGCTTATCGGGGAGCAACTCTATCGTGATCACCCGGAGATGCAGGAAGGAAACCTGACTCAAATCAGAGCCTTGCTGGTGAACGAATCGACCCTGGCTGACCTGGCCCGCAAGATCGAACTCAACCGCTTTGTGCGGCTGGCTTCAGAAGAGGAGCGGGCCGGCGGCAGAGACCGCACGTCCATTATAGCGGATACTCTGGAGTCGGTCATTGGCGCCGTTTTTCTCGACGGCGGTCTGGACGCAGCCCGGGACGTGGTATTGCGACTGGTCTACGCGCACCGGGAGGAGATTGTCTCCGATGTTTCACGGCGTAATTTCAAAGGGGAACTGCTGGAGTTGGTTCAGGCCCGGGGCCAGGGTCTGCCCCGGTATGACGTCATCGCAGAGGACGGGCCGGATCATGAGAAAGTGTTCCAGGTCGAGGTACATCTTAACGGACAAAGGTTGGGCCTTGGTTCCGGGTTGAGCAAGAAAGAAGCCGAACAGAAGGCCGCCGCCATGGCCCTGAAAAACTACGTCAGCCGTTCGAAGTAATCACACGCTACACTTACAGGCTGTGTCATATTGAGTTTCGTCAGTTCTTGTCGCCGACGAAGTCGGGGGTGTGACCTGACGATCATTTTTCTTGCACCGTCACGAATCCTTTCGTGACGGCTATATTTGGTGCGGTCAGGAAAGGAGAGGCTGTCCCAAAAGGTCCATAAGTGCCGTTCCGAACGCCAGAGTGGTCATGCTGAGCGGAGTCGAAGCATGGCTAAGTCCCCGGGACATCGTCATTGCCCTTCGACTCCGCTCAGGGTGACGACTTTCGTTGCCTTGTGGAATATACTTATGTGACAACCTCTCCACGTCTGCCGGTAGATCGCGGCGCATGTGGACATACGCCGCTCACTTAATCAGCCGAAGGCTGTCAAGTCGCTTCGGTCGGAAGACCTACGCTCCCCAACATTAACTATTAAATCAAGTCCCTTTGCGCTGATGACGGGTATGCCGGAAATCCGGTTTGGACCGTATTTTTTACTTGTTTGGATGTATAGTTATTGCACAGTTGTGCCGATATGAAACACATGGACAATGAAGAAACAAAACTCAGTTTAACGGGCAAAAAACGCCCGGATGCAGCTCCGACGGATACCTCTACCCAGTCGGGTCGGAAAGCCGATACCTCGAACAGGAGCGTGCAGGAGATTGATTCTTCACGTGGAAATTCGGATACTGAATCCACACGCCACATCCGTATCCGCCGCGGTCGAGAAAAGTTAATACCGGGTGTAGCTGAAACATCCAGCGAGTCCACGGCCATATTCGAAAAGCGGCTGAAGGCGTTCATGCTTTGTGATGAGATGTTGTTGCGGACAAAAGGCGAATCTCAACTGTATGAGAATATCTGCCGGATAATTGTGGAGACCGGTGGCTATCGATTAGCTTTGGTGGCCCTGGTTGACTCTGACGAGGAGAGAACGGTGACACCGGTAGCTTCGGCCGGGTTCGACACCGGTTTTCTCGGCCGGTTGAGTAAAAGTTGGGCTGACAACGAAGATGTTAACGGACCGACGGGCAGGGCAATCCGTATCGGAGAGGCCACTATTTGCCGCCACATCCTTACCGATCCTCGGTTTGAGCCCTGGCGTGAAGCGGCTCTTGAACGGGGATACGCCTCATCGATAGCCCTGCCGGTGATCCATGAGAACGAAACTTACGGAGTCTTTAATATCTATGCTTCTGAGCCCGATGCGTTCGATACTGATGAGGTCAGGCTGTTACGGCAACTGGCGGATAGTCTGGCATACACATTGTCAGCGCTGAGAATACGGGCCAAGCGCCAACTGGTGATTCGGCAGCAGAACCTTACGCTACAGGTACTGAGTATCCTCAACGGGCAATCAGAGACTACGGATGTCATTCACGAGGTGTTGTTGGCGATCAAGCAATTCACCGGCATTGAAGCCGTCGGAATCCGTTTGAAAGACGGCGAAGACTTTCCCTACTACGAGACCAAAGGATTTCCGGCAGAGTTCGTGGAGGCCGAAAGGTATCTCT
>SDBU01002098.1_pt1 | contig 27154 bp, 23 predicted proteins | sample 2277071 | NCBI WGS metagenome assembly SDBU01 (sample SAMN10397929, study PRJNA504765) | marine sediment metagenome | isolation source: marine sediment core GS08_GC12, 126 cmbsf | place: Arctic Ocean: Gakkel Ridge, Loki's castle | collected 2008 | reverse complement strand
AGGTATACCTCTGCCCCAAATTTACCCCGACACCAGTCATAAGCTTTGGTGTTTTAGCTCAGAAAGCTGGCGGTGCCATCATCATAACTGCCAGCCATAATCCAGCTATCTGGAACGGCTTTAAGTATAAATCTGAAGATGGCTCTAGTGCTCCTCCTGAGGTCACTGCTGAAATAGAAAAGCGCATTTCGCACATCCTTACCACCGGAAAGATAGATAAGATGCCATTGGCTGAAGCAGTGGCACAGGGCACCGTGGAATACCTTGACTTAGCCCCAATTTATTTACAGCAAATAGCCAGGCTTATTGACTTAGACGGGCTACGCCAGTCCAGGCTGAAGATAGTGGCTGACCCTATGTATGGCGCCGGCGCTGGCTATTTCAAGACGCTATTAGACGGAGGAGCCATCGAGGTATTAGAGATAAATAACGAGCGCAATCCCCTCTTTCCCGGGATACAGCCTGAGCCAATTGCGGTTAATTTAACCAAGCTCTCAGCTACAGTTAAACAGCATGGGGCTAATGTAGGCTTAGCCACCGATGGTGATGCCGACCGTATTGGCATCGTAGACGAGAACGGAGTGTTCCTGACTCCCCTCCAGGTCTTTGCTCTGCTCAGCCTTTACCTGCTGGAGATACGCGGTGAGCAAGGTGCTATAGTCAAGACGATAACTACTACCACCATGCTTTACCGCTTAGGCGAAATATATAATGTGCCCGTCTATGAGACACCAGTGGGCTTTAAGTATGTTGCCCCGATAATGGTAGCCGAGAATGCACTCATTGGTGGTGAGGAAAGCGGCGGCTATGGTTTTAGAGGTCACATACCAGAACGGGATGGCATTTTGGCTGGTCTTTATTTCCTTGACCTGATGATTAGGACGGGAAAAACCCCATCACAGCTTTTGGACTACCTCTACAGTAAGGTAGGTACTCACCATTTCAAGCGCATAGATATAAAATTCCCTGAAGGCGAGCGCCAGGCTATAAATAATCGTGTCAGAGATAATTTTCCCGAAGCCATTGACGGCGTTAAGGTAGTAAAGTCGGATACAACCGATGGTTTCCGATTTACCTTAGCCGATACTTCTTGGCTGCTCATCAGATTTTCTGGAACCGAGCCAGTGCTTCGCATCTATGCCGAAAGTAATACCCCGGCTCGAGTGGAAAGGTTGCTTGAGCTGGGTAAAAGATTGGCTGGAGTCTAAATCAGGTAAGCACAAAGGGAGAACTCACCAGACAAACTGGAGAGAATCGTGACTTACCCCCCACCAGCGATTAGAGCCAGTGTTACCTGCCTGTGTGATTGTCAATCATTTCGCCATAGTTTGTCGACTCTAGACAGCCAAGCAGAGAGACATCTGCACTCTCAGCACGGTGCCAAAGAGCCTACAGAATTTGACAATGACGGGTGAACTAAGTACAATAAGCTGTGGTTTTAATTGGAACTAGCTCTCTTCAGTCATTCATGTTCATGTTATCCACTACACACTTCAGCGGTTGGTGATGCCCACCTTGGAAGCCCCAGATGTAGGTCAGGATAAGAAATGAAGGAAATAAGGATACATGGTAGGGGTGGACAGGGAGCGGTTATGGCTGCACAAATACTGGCCAGAGCATTCGTCCTTGAGGCAAAGTACGCTGCTGCCTTTCCTACTTTCACTTTCGAGAGACGAGGCGCGCCAGTGACGACATTCTTTCGCTTTGACGATAGCCCCATTAGAGAGAAGACCCAGGTATATTACCCTGATTGTATGATAGTCATAGACCGGCGACTTGTTCGTAACCTCAATATTTTCGATGGGCTAAAACCAGGCGGCATCCTGATTCTAAATAGTGCTGAGCCAGTGCAAGAGAAGTTCGTAGACAATTTAGCCACCATCGTGAGCGTAGATGCAATCAGGATAGGTATGCAAGAACTTGGGGCACCCATCACTAATACTTGCATGCTTGGAACTTTTGCCTGGGCTACTGGATGGATACAGCTAGACTCACTTTTCGCCGCAGTCAGAGACAGCATTGAAGATAAAGTAGCGGAGAAAAACATAAGGTGCGTGCAAAGAGGGTTTGATGAAGCAGTAGTTACCAGATTTTGACAGAGGGAGAAGGATGTATGAAGGTTGAAACCGAGTATGAGGGAGCATGGGCACACGGCGACAGGCTATTCATAGTTGAAACCGGTGACTGGAAATCTGAGCAGCCGTTAGTAAAAAGAAGTAAATGTTCTCAGTGTGGAACCTGCTATCTCTTCTGTCCAACAGGCTGTATTAAAGATGTGGGTACCCGCTTCGCTATTGACCTGGATTATTGTAAGGGCTGCGGAATTTGTGCTCGGTTATGCCCGGTGGGCGCTATAAAGATGGAGGCTGTCTAGGAATAAATTTAGGGAGTGTAAAAGCTGAAGCTGGCAGTGAATCTAGGGCCTAAAGCTGGTGAAAGAGGTGCGTTGTGAAAGCTAAGGTCACGTCTGAGGACCAAGTGGAGGTTCTTACCGGGAACATGGCAGCCGCCTACGGTGTCCTGCTGTGCCAGCCAGATGTAATTTGTACTTATCCGATTACACCCCAGACAGAGGTACTAGAAACGTTATATCGTTTTCAGAACGAGGGTCGATTGCGGTCGGAAATGGTAGAGCCAGAGAGTGAGCACTCAGCGATGAGCATCATCACTGGTGCTTCTGCCTGTGGTGCCAGAACATTCACTGCCACTGCATCCCAGGGTCTGGCTTACATGTATGAAGCCCGCGTAAATGCATCGACGATGAGGCTTCCCATAGTGATGGTTAACGCTAACCGAGAGGCAACTGTACCCCGTGCTGTTACTTGCGGAGAACAAGATATAATGATGGCCAAGGTAGATGGCTGGATCCAGCTTCATGCCGAATCGTGTCAAGAAATTCTGGATTTGATAATCATGGGCTACAGATTAGCTGAGGACCCTGAGATACTTGTCCCTGTTGTCGTTAGCTATGACGGCTTTTATCTTTCTCACCTCTGGGACGTGGTAACAGTCCCTGCCCAGGGTAAAGTGGACCGATTTTTACCACCGATAAACATATATCCCAGGATTGACCCACGAGACCCAATGACCATTACCCCCAATTTACCAGGTAAGTTGGGAACTGCCTTCCGTTACAAACACAGTGCTGCCCTGGAGCGGGCAAAAGCAAAATTTGATGAGATAGACACGGAATTTGCCCGAATATTTGGTAGGAGCTACGGAGGACAGATTGAAGACTACAAGTGTGAAGATGCTGATATAGTCTTGCTGACTATAGGTAGTTGCTCGGGAACAGCTAAGGTAGTCATTGACAGGAAACGGGGTGAGGGGCTGAAGGTTGGCTTAATTAAAATTAGAATGTTCCGTCCTTTCCCCACGGAAAGACTTCTGAGTATTTTGAAAGACAAGAAAGCCATAGGCGTAATAGATAGAAATGTAGCCTTTGGCTTAAACTTTGGCGCGCTTTTTGTTGACCTAAGATTTGCTCTTTATGATTTGGGAATATATATCCCGGTATCAGACTTCATCTGTGGTCTCTGTGGTTCAGATATAACGCTTGGACATATTGAAAGAGCCATAGACACGATAAAGGAATCAGCTGAGGGCAAACCTTATCAACAAGTTACCTGGCTGGACTTGGAGTAAAAAGGTGCCAAGAAGAAAACATCTAATAATCGGTTGTGGCTCGGCTGGTCTAAGCGCCTTGGAACAAATCAGAAGGCTAAAATCCGAGGACGAAATAAAGGTAGTGAGTATGGAGGACTCGCTTCCCTATTCCCCTACCCTACTTCCATATATACTATCTGGGAAAGTAGATGAAGCCAACCTGCCAATACGAACTGACGATTACTTTAACGACATGAAAGCTGGCTTCGCCAAAGGCAAGAAGGTAACCCAGTTACTCCACGATAAAAAGCAGGTAGTCTACGAGGATGGAGAGCAAGAAACTTACGATACGTTGCTTATTGCCTCTGGTTCAGAACCGGCAAAACCACCTATCAACGGACTGGATGAAAATACCTTTCTCGGCTTTCACACCATTAAAGATTGCCAAAAGTTGCTTGAAGAGCTGGAAGACAAGAAAGAGGTTGCGGTATTAGGTGCTGGGCTGGTTGGTATGGAGGTAGCCACCAGCCTTATAGAAAGAGGCTACCTGGTCACGGTCGTCGAAAAGGAGCCATGCATTCTACCTCTCTACTTTGACCAGGAGACAGAAGCCCTGGTCAGAGATATTTTCCTTAATCGAGGCGCAAAGCTACTTACTGGCAGGGAGGTGAGTGAAGTCCATAGGAACCGGGAGAAAATAGAAATAGGTTTCTCCCATAGTGACTCCGTCAGTGCTGCTGTTCTTGTTTGTTGCACTGGGGTTAAAGCCAGAACCACCTTCCTGAGAGATAGTGGTGTCGCTGTAAATAATGGGATATTGGTAGACCGCAGAATGATGACCAACATTCAAGATATTTACGCCGCTGGTGACGTGGCGGAGGCACAAGACTTCTTCATCGGTCAACGTGGTATGAACCCCACCATACCCAGTGCTGTCGAACAGGGTAAAACCGCTGGTTCAAACATGGCTGGAGAAGAAGTTAATTATAAAGGATGGGTTTCAGCCAATGTGTTCAACTTCTTCGGCAACAGGGCATTCTCGGTAGGATTGTCAACAATTACCGGTAGCGGCTACCAGGTGTTTTCTGAGAAAGACGACAAAGGGATGCAGCTAAAAAAGCTTGTCTATCACGGGGATAAGCTTGTTGGAGCCCAATTCCTCAATTTTGATGTGGATCCCGGGCTAATGTTATACCTCATTGAGAATCAAGTGAATATCGGCGATTACAAACAAATTCTCTTTGACCAGCCTAAGGAGATAAGTCGCTGGTTGATGCTTAAGGCTGAGGGAATGTAGACTATTCCATTAGGAGTAAGCGGGGAAATGAGAAGTTTCCAAGATGTTATTGTCAAGAAACCGAATTCTTGTCCACCGGATTGCCATTTATGTGAGGAAGCATGTGCTAACAGGTTTGAGGACTCTCTCGGCACAGCAATACAGGCTATTCATACTCCTGAGGTTAACTTCCATGGGGTTATATCCTGCATACAATGCAGCGAGCCACGCTGTATAGAGGTTTGCCCTGCTGGCGCCATAGTTAAAGGTAAGGAAGACGGCGTGGTCACAGTTATAGAAGAAAAATGTGTGGGGTGCGGCCTGTGTACTCTAGCCTGCCCCTACGGAGGAGTATATCTTAACCCTGAAAAGGGGAAGTCCTTTAAGTGCGATATGTGTGATGGGGAGCCAAAATGTATTGCTGCCTGTCCCTATGGCGTACTCGAGTTCCGCCAGAATAGTCGCATTCAAAAGTATATGCAGGATGAAGACCTGCTATCTCCAGGAGTAAGAGCCTGTGCCGGTTGCCCGGCTGAGCTGGCATTGAGGTTTACACTAAAGGTTCTCGGCAAGGATACTGTCATCTTTTCAGCTCCCGGCTGCATGACCACCATAGTGCTTGGCTGGGAAGACAAGTCAAGCACCCGCGTAACCACATTCCCCTGCCTCTTACCCGGTGTCGCCTCAACTATGACTGGAGTCTATAGGTACTACCGCCATATCGGAAGGGAGGTTAAACTTTTAGCCTTTGTTGGAGACGCAGCTACAGTCGATATAGGCTTTCAGGCTCTCTCCGGGGCAGCTGAAAGAAGGGAGAATTTCATCTATATTTGCTATGACAACGAAGGCTATATGAACACTGGTGTGCAAAGAGGCGGTGCCACGCCTTTCCTGGCTTGGACATACAGTACCCCAGTTGGCGGATTACGCCACGGGAAGGAAGAAAATAGCAAGAATATACCCTTAATCCTGCTTGCTCATGAGGTTCCATATGTTGCTACTGCAACCATCGCCTACATGGAGGACTTCGCTCAGAAACTTACTAAGGCAATGGCTGTCAGAGATGGCTTGGCATACATCCATCTGTATTCACCGTGTCCTACAGGTTGGAGAGCTTCTACCAAAACGGCTATTGATATAAGCAGGGCAGCTGTAGAGACCAACTATTTCCCGTTATGGGAGGCTGAAAGAGGTAAGTTGCGTCTGACTTATGAAGTCTCTGCTCCCAAGCCCGTTAGTGCGCTAACCGAGTTGATGGGTAAATTCGCCCATTTGAGCGATGGGGAGCTTCAGCAAGTTCAAGCAATGGTAGACACGAGATTTCATAGAATTAAGGCTTTAGCCTCACTAGGCGGTAAATGTTGAAAAACAGATAATTGCAGGAGGACTTAATGGCTGAGAAAATTAGAGCAGTGCAATACGGATGCGGTCCTATCGGGTGCAGTATAGCCAGGCTCGCATCACAGAAGGACAGTATTGGCATAGTTGGTGCTATCGACCTAGTCAATGTAGGTCAAGATTTAGGAGAGGTAGCAAGTATTGGAAGGAGGCTCGGCATCCTCATTTCTAACGATGCCGATGGTGTGTTAAATCAAACTAAGCCTCACATTGTCCTGCACGCAACAGGCTCTAGCCTGGAGGCTGTTTATCCTCAATTGGAGCAAATTATAAAAGCTGGCAGCAATATAGTTTCCACTTGCGAGGAAGTCTCATATCCATACAGGAAGCAGCCAGAACTGGCAGGCAAAATTGATGAACTGGCTAAAGAGCATAAGGTTACGGTACTTGGCACCGGCGTTAATCCCGGTTTTCTTATGGATGCATGGCCGTTGTTTATGACTGCGGTATGCCAGGATGTTAAACAAATTAGAGCAGTTAGGGTTCAGGATGCCTCTCTACGTCGCATTCCGTTCCAGAAGAAGATTGGGGCGGGAAAGACGATTGAGGAATTTAATAAGCTGGTTGAGGCAGGAACCTTGAGGCATGTTGGGCTAGCTGAATCTATAGCAATGATTGCTGCTGGCTTGGGATGGGAGCTGGATGACATTACAGAAACGATAGAGCCAGTGATTGCTAAAACTGAGGTTCGCAGTGATTTTATAACTATTGCGCCGGGACAGGCGGCTGGCGTAAAACAAGTAGGCTATGGCTGGCAAGATGGCAAGAAGCTAGTAACGCTAGATTTTCAAGCTTATATAGGTGCTGGGGAATCCTATGATGCTGTGTATATTACTGGCACGCCCAATATGGAGGTAATTATAAGAGGAGGTACACACGGCGATATAGCCACAGCAGCCATGGTTGTTAATTCAATAACAAGAGTCTTAGATGCATCACCAGGGCTGATAGCTATGAAGGATTTGCCTGTGGTTTGTGCACTTCCCAACGCATGATTTGACAGATATACTCAACTATTAGCTGATAAGGAAAGGATGAACATAATGAAGCCTCAGTCTACTGAAGAACGCTATATTGCCAAGTTCCCAAAATCTAAAGCGCTGTATGAAAAAGCGGTGGGTCTCATTCCCAGTGGGGTAACCCATGATGCCCGTTATGTCAAGCCTTTTCCCATATATGTGACACACGGTAAGGGTTCACATAAGTGGGATGTCGATGGCTACGAGTATATTGACTACTTTGGTGGTCACGGTGCTTTGATGTTAGGCCATGCTCACCCCTCCTTGGTTGAGGCAGTTAATGAGCAAATTGTTAAGGGTACCCAGTGGGCAGCCTGCCATGAGATGGAAATTGAGTGGGCTGAACTGATAATGAGCCTTATTCCCTCTGCCGAGCGGGTGCAGTTTGTAAACTCAGGGACTGAAGCCAATATGTTGGCAGTACGGCTGGCACGCGCATTTACCGGCAGAGATAAAATCGTCAGGTTCAGGGGACAAATGGGTGGCTATTATGACTCGCTTGTAGTCGGGAATAGGGAACCAGTTGGGATACTACCGGCTGTCGTCGAGAATACGATAGCTATTCCAGTTAATGACGAGGAGGCGTTGGAAAAGGCTTTAAGTGGTAGGGATGTCGCTGTATTGGTGTGTGAGGCTGCAGGCGCATATTCTGGCGTTACCGGGATTGCCCCATCCTTCTATAAGGTGATGACAGATTTAACCAAGAGGTATGGAGCTTTGCTCCTTTTTGATGAGGTAGTTACCGGTTTTCGCTACTCGCCTGGAGGGGTACAGGCAGCTAAAGGGATTATGCCGGATTTAACCACGTTGGGTAAAAATGTAACTGGCGGATTGCCTGGTGCTGGTGCTATAGTTGGCCACGCTGACATTATGGATTTGATGACTTTTAAAGATGCTGAGTGGAACCGATATAAGCATGTCTATCACCCAGGCACTTTCAATGCTAACCCACTATGTGCCGCCGCCGGCATAGCCACACTTAAGATTCTAGCTACCGGGGAACCGCAGAAGCAAGCTAATGGTATGACCACTTGGCTGCGTCAAGGCATAGAACATGTTATAAAGCAGAAGGGTGTAGAAGGTTGTGCTTATAGCGAGTTTTCATGCTGCCATATATACTTTGGTAGTTGTAAAATGAGAGACAAGTGTGACAGGATAATTTGCCTTAATGGTACTAAAGTGAGACCTGAAAATGTCGGTAACACATTGCATCTGAATCTAGCGCTTAATGGTGTTCATACCAGCCGCGGTGTAGATTTGTATTTGTCGGCTGTGCACAGTGAGCAGGACATTAGTGAAACTATTAATGCCTTTGAGCACTCCATTAATACTATGATTGATGAGGGCATATTAAAAGGGCGGTAACTTAGAAGTATGCTAGACGCAGGGGAAATTGTAGCTAGGCCGGGGTTAGGCAGGTACATACCAAGAAAATTGGGCAGATAGCCAGTTCTGAGCGGATACGAGGTTTGAATTGAAGGGGGGTTTAAGGAATTGGGAGCATTAAGTGGTATAAGAGTTTTAGACCTGTCCCGCTTTCAGGCTTGCCCACTCTGTGGCATGATACTAGCCGATATGGGGGCAGAGGTAATCAGAATTGAAGAGCCGAAAGGAGCCCCAGATAGGACATGGGGACAGTGGGGACCTGATGGTGAAACTCTCCTGTACAAGATTGTGGCACGAAATAAAAAGTGTGTAACCCTAAATCTGGGTACGACTGAGGGTAAAGAAATCTTCCGAGAGCTCGTTAAGTGTTCAGACGTTGTGCTTCACAATTTTACTCCCGGTGCCCCCGTAGCCAGGGAGGTAAGCTATGAGCACCTCAAAGAAGTTAATACTTCAATCATCGTGGCTGCGCTCTCAGGCTATGGTCAATATGGACCAGATGCGGAAAAGCCGTGCTTTGACGCTGTTGCTCAAGCAAGGTCAGGAGGTATGGTACTAACCGGGTTTCCCGGTGACCCCCCTCTGAAAACAACCGTTACCTATATAGATATTAGCACCGGTCTATTCACTACTGTAGGGGTTTTGCTTGCTCTTTACCACAGGGCAAACACGGGGAAAGGGCAAGCCATTGATGTTTCGCTGTTCGATACGGCATTTTTTGCTACCCAGACATTGGGTACTCTCCTGCTTTATGTAATGTATGGCGACATCCGCAGGCAGGTTGGAAACCGCGGTTTTCATTCCTATATCGGGTGCTTCGAGGTTAAAGATGGGTGGGTCATAATCGCTCCAGCCACTAACACTATCTGGAAAAGATTTGTAGAGGCACTCGGGAAAGGTGCCATGGCTAGCGACCCCAGGTTTATGAATGATATGGACCGATTCAATAATGCTGCTCTTATAGATCAGGTGGTTAAAGAATGGGTGGCACCAAAGACAGTTGACGAAGTAGTTAATCTTTTGCAAGAGGCCCGAGTCCCATGCAGCGTAATAAATACGGTAGACCGATTACTAACCGACTCTCAAGTGGCAGCCCGTGAAATGATAAAGTATCTCGATTATCCTGAGCTGGGGAAGATTCCGGTTCCGGGTATACCGGTAAAACTTTCGTTAACCCCGGGTAGCATCAATACCCCGGCACCCAAACTCGGAGAACATAACAAAGAAGTATATTGTGGGCTTCTAGGTTTCAGCTCGGAGAAGCTTTCCAGACTAAAGCGAGAAGCTGTAATTTGACGTCAAGTTTCAGCTCAAATTCGAGAGGTCATACGCAGCTCTGCCAGGAGAAACTGAGGAGTTTTACCTTTCTCCACAATGATTAAAGGAGACAGGGATTAAGGGGGTGAGGTAGATAAATAACATTGATTTAGACAACCCACAAGTTTTCAAGCAACTTGACCCTGAAGGTATGCTGGCGCGTATCCACGAGATGCCGCAACTGTGTCAGCAGGCATGGCAAATGGCTATGAACTTCGACCTGCCTCAAGACTACTCCCAAATCAACAAAGTGGTCATTTTGGGCATGGGCGGTTCAGCTATCGGTGGCGATTTAGTAAGTAGCCTGGTGGCGTCAGAGGCTAAGCTACCGGTCATTGTTCACGGCGACTATAACTTGCCTGCCTTTGTCGATGCTGAAACTCTGGTTATTGCTTCCAGCTACTCAGGGATGACTGAGGAAACCCTGTCCTCATTTGAGCAAGCCCTAGATACAGAGTCAAAAAAGCTGGTGATTACTACCGGCGGCAAGCTGAAAACCATGGCTGAAGAAAGAAACATCCCCGTTTTTAGCTTTGATTATCAGTCTCAACCTCGTGCCGCCCTGGCCTTTAGCTTCCTGCCCATCCTCGGCTTTCTGCAAAAGCTGGGCTTGGTCAGTGATAAATCGGCAGATGTGACCGAAACAGTTCAGGTGCTACAGGAATTATCACAAAAAATAAACGAAGGTATGCTGCTTTCTCATAACCCGGCAAAACAACTGGCAAGCCGGTTATATGGTCGCCTGGTGGTGATATATGGAGCTGGCATACTGGCTGAGGTAGCCCACCGCTGGAAAACACAGCTTAATGAGAATAGCAAGGCGTGGGCTTTCTATGAGGTCTTCCCTGAGCTCAATCATAATGCTGTAGTCGGCTACCAGTTCCCCTCGGAGTTAGCCAGTAAAATAGTGGCGGTTCTGCTTCATTCAGCTTTGCTTCCAAAGCGTATCCAGCTTCGCTACCAGGTAACCTGCCAGCTCCTTGACCAGGCCAAAGTTGACTACCAATTTGTAGATGGCGAGGGTGCCAGCCGGTTAAGCCAGATGATGAGCCTGGTGCTGTTCGGCGATTATGTGAGCTACTATCTGGCAATATTATGTAAAATTGACCCAACACCGGTGCAAGCCATAGACTACCTGAAAGAACAGCTAGCACAGGGCTAAGGAGGAATAATCTGAGAGACACCTTGCATGCTTGCTTAAGTCTGAATGCGTTAGCAGCCTGTAAGGATAGAAGGCGTGATTCATACCAGCTACCTTTAGCTCCTAAACCATTCCCCAATCCCTATAACCCTGCCGGATGATGGACACATAGTCTGGTGATGGCTGTGTTTCCTCAGACTGGTCAACCTTAATATAGGTTATGGCTTCCACAGTATCGCCTTCTTCTTTCCTTACCCTGACACTTTGCCGATTATAGACATCAGGATACCCCTCATTTCTGTCCAGGGACTTTAAGTCCTTATCACTGATTTCATAAACAGCGCCTAAGACCCTCTCCCCTCTAAACGGTTTAATGCTGGCGACACCGCCCCGCCACTTTCTTGACCAGCCAGCAAATATCAGCTTATAGTTATCCAGAATAGCAGTAAACATGGGTTTACTATCCGGGCAGCGCTGTGACATCTGCCGCCTATTAAGATTTGAGGCATAAGCAAAATAGAGCATATATCCCTCCACTTAGCTGTAATTATACTAAATATAATAACCTAGTGCATTTTAACCCATCCCGTTAGCATATGGTATAATTAAATAGTGGCGATAAAGACAGTAGCTACCAATCGTAAAGCTTATCATAACTATCATATACAGGATAGCGTAGAAGCCGGTGTTGTGCTTACTGGCAGTGAGATAAAGTCAATCCGAGCCGGGAGAGTAAGTTTAAGTGATGCCTATGTTAGACCTGAGAACGGTGAATTATGGTTGGTGAATGCTCACATTGCTCGCTATGAGGCAAGCAGCTCTCTTAGTCATGAGCCGAAGCGCTCCCGGAAGCTTCTGCTACATCGCAGGCAGATTGATAGTCTCACCAGCAAGGTGTTAGAAAAGGGCTTTACTCTGGTTCCAGTCAAGTTGTATATTAAAAATAGCATCGCCAAGGTTGAGGTAGCGTTAGCCAAGGGTAAAAAACTATATGACAAGAGAGAGTCCATAACTCGCCGTGAGACAGAAAGAGAGATTGGACGAGCCATAAAAATGCATAAGCTTGAAAGGAGGTAGTTTATATTTAAGCTGCCTGTAGTAAATGGGGACGCGTGGGTTCGACAGGGGAAGTATGCTGCAGGGTTGCAAGCTGAGGTGCCACTAACCTCATAAAACAAGTGGCAAAAAATAACTGGCGAACCTGAATTAGTTTTTGCAGCCTAATTAGATAGGTTGCACGCTCAACCTGACCTCACCTCAATGGGTTGGGATTGGGTGCCGAAAAATTGAGGTGCCGCAGCCGGGACGTCGATAATGGCTGCGAAAGAGCTATCGACTGGCCTGGTTAAACTCGGTCAGCAGAGGCTAGCCAGGTAAGATTAAATAGCTGACTAAGCTTGTAGTATATTCTGGGCAGCTTCTCTTGGACGGGGAGTTCGACTCTCCCCCGTCTCCACCAGTACTAAATTATCGCCTCAGGTGAGATTAACGCCTGAGGCGATTTTTTCTTTCAAGACCTTTGCCGGCAGCTTAGACCGTGGCGGGAATGTGTCAGATTATCTTCTCTTCCCTCAGTTGAGAAAGCTGCTCTTGGCTAAATCCGAGGAGGTCACCGTAAATCTGTTCGTTGTGCTCTCCCACCAGAGGGGCACGACTATATACCTGGCCCGGGGTCTGTGAAAGCCCTACTAGCACCCCAGGTACCGGAACCTTTTTTACTTTAGGGTAGTCAATATATTCTACCATTTTTTGATGTTTAACTTGAGGATGCTCAACCATTTCAGCAATTGTATTTGTCTTAGCCGAGCATACCCGTGCATTCTGCGTCTCGGTGACGACTTCGTCAGCAGTCCTTTCTGCTACCCACTTCTCAACGAGGGTATTGATAATACCACGATTCTCCCATCGCGCCATGTCACTTTGAAATCTTGGGTCACCAATCATGTGTTCGGCACCAATTAGCTTGGCAAATCTCCGCCAATTGCCCTCCCCTGCCGGGTTAATCATTACCCAGCCGTCTTTGGCCTTAAAGCAATCGCTAAAAGTGCTGAAACCGGCATTGCCGAGTTGGCTGCGCAGCTCCCCATAGACTGTGTATAGAGCAACCGCTGACATGCCAGTGATAAAAGCAACGGCTGTTTTCGCCAGAGAAGCATCAACCATCTGGCCGATACCCGTCTTTTCCCGATAGTAAAGGGCACTCACAATGCCGAAGGCAAGGGTAGTCCCGGTGCTGAAGTCTACATATGTCACCCCCTCCTTGGTTGGTGGATTGCCCGGGAACCCGGTTATCGAGGTTGCTCCCGAAAAAGCCTGGGCAGTAGGGTCAAAAGCTAGTTGTTCAGCGTATGGACCATTCTGGCCAAAGCCTGAAATTGCTCCCAGAATAATCTTAGGATTGACTTGACTTAGACGAGAATAGTCTAAAACTTGCGTCTCAGCACTACGAGGGGCAAAATTGTGTAACACCACGTCAGATTCTTCTACTAGCTTGTCTAAAACTTCCTTCCCCTTGTCGGTTCGTATATTTAAGGTGATACCTTTTTTGCTGGTGCAAAGAGCCTTGATATTAGCGCTCTCACCATCAGGAGTGACTAAGCCAAATGTCCTGTCCCAACCTCCGCCGGGTTTTTCAATCCTGATAACCTCAGCCCCCATTTGACCTAGCAGCATCCCACAGTAGGGTCCAGCTCCATAAGCAGAGAAATCTAAAACCCTTACTCCTTGTAATGGCCCTGTTTTCTCAGCAAGTGTCATAATTTACCTCCATACTTTATTATGTTAACCTAGCCACTGGGTAGCCCCAGACCTCTGGTAGCTATAATATTTCTTTGAATTTCTGAGGTGCCGGCGGCAATAGTTAGACCTAAGCTAATCAAATAATGGCGCCCTATTAAGCCGGCTAAAGGTGCCCATTTCGAACCTTCCCCTAGTTGTCCATAAACGCCTAGTAGCTCCATACCAGTATTGGCAATACGTTGTCTAAGCTCGGTTAGGAACATCCTTAACATAGCTGACTCACTACCCGTACCAACCCCTTTTTGTTGTGCCAAGACCACTTTGTAAGCAAGCAGGCGGGCAACCTCAGCCTCTATCGTTAGCTCAGCCAGCCTCTGACGCATTATGTCCGGCACTTTGTTATTCCTGTATAATTCTTTAGCATACTTGCCAAGGTCATCTATCACACGTCTGGCTATACCCACATGGTCAATAAAAGCTCTCTCGAAGCTCAACACGCTCATAGTTACATACCACCCCTCATTCTCCCCTCCAACCAAGTTTTCCCTAGGCACCTTAACCTCGTCAAAGAAAACCTCAGCGAAGGAATAGAGACCGGCGATATTTAACAGGGGCCGAACAGTTATGCCGGGTGTTTTCATGTCAACCAGGAAAAAGCTAAGCCCCTTGTGTTTAGATACTTTATCATTTGTCCTGGCTAAAAGGAAACCCCACTCACTACGGTGAGCAGCACTAGTCCATACCTTCTGTCCGGAGATAATGAAATCGTTGCCGTTAGTTGAGGCACGAGTCTGAACCGAAGCCAAATCTGAACCTGCCTCTGGCTCGCTAAAGCACTCACACCAGGTTACCTCACCAGCGGCAATAGGTTTTAGATGACGCAGCTTTTGTTCTTCACTGCCAAAGGCGAGAAGTGCTGGGGCGAGAAACCTCACCCCTGCCGGGTCAATGCCTACTGCCCGGTGATAACCTATTTCTTCAGAGAAAATAGCTTGCTGCACGTAGGAGCCAGCCAGCCCTCCATATTCCTTCGGCCAGGTGATGCTCAACCAGCCCCTCTCGCCGAGCTTGCGAGCCATGACTTGATGGAACTCCCATAGCTCGTCACTGGCATCCTGCTCCCAGCTTGTTGTCGGTCCAAGCCAGTTCAGAGGTAACTCCCTCTTCAAAAATTCCCTGACTTCCTGGCGGAAGGCTTCTTCTTCTTGGCTAAATCGCAAATCCATGGTTTCGTTTCCTGCTGCTTACTTGGGTGGCTGGGGAGGGGCTGGATTAACCAAGCCCTGGGCAAGGGACTCAGGCATAACTTCCATGAGTTCCTTTGTCGTCCACCGTTTCTGCGTATAAATAGTCTTTACCCTTGTCGGCTCACTATAGAGAGCTACCCAGTTCCCCCTTATGTGAAATAGACAGCCATTCACATTGCTTGAGGCATCACTAGCCAGGTAGATAAATATGGGGGCATTGTCTTCAGGGGCCATTCGCTCTAGCGTCTCCAGGGAGTACTTGGCTCGCATGTCCCCGGCAGCCGCCCTCTTCTCCCAGGCAGCCTTAACCTCTGGTGACCAACCCAACCTGGTAGGGGCAGTAGGGATTACAGCATTACAGGTTACCCCATACCTTCCCATGTCCCTAGCTACCGTACGGGTAAAACCCAAGACGCCTGCCTTAGCCGCACCATAATTGGCTTGCCCCATGTTGCCAAAAGCAGAAATGGAGGCTACATTTATTATCCGCCCACTTCTCTGCTGCCTCATAAGGACACAGGCGGGTCTGGTAGTATGAAAATGACCATAGAGATGAACCTTGATAACTGAGTCCCAATCCTCCTCAGTCATGTTGAAAATCATGCGGTCTCTAATTATACCAGCCATATTAACCAGAATGTCAATCCGACCAAAGTTATCAATTGCCGTTTTGATGATATTTTCCCCGCCCTGAGCCTCAGTCACCGAGTCATAGTTAGCTACAGCTATGCCACCACGGTCTTTAATTTCCTGCACCACTCTGTCAGCAGGTAAGCTAGAGACACCGGTTCCATCCTTCTCTCCACCAATGTCATTAACCACCACTTTGGCGCCCTCGCCAGCAAAAGCTATGGCTACCGCTTTGCCAATGCCACCCCCTGAGCCTGTAACCACAGCTACCTTATCCTTTAATATATCACCCATCTCTTTAACTCCTTTTCAGGCTAGTTCTTGGCTGGATTTAGGTGAGAACACTATAACTGCTTCACCAGGGGTTACTATTTCTCCCTTTAAGTTTTCCAGCCATATTTCACACTCTATGTAGCCCTCATTATTGTGAATGTACTTCTTGGTTACCGTGCCTTTGGCAGTAACATCCTCCCCGGGGCAGTAAACATTTTTATATTTACAGTCCAACTTTCTAACAATGGCTCTACTGCCAACCCAATCGGTTAATAGCTGTCCGAGAAAGCACATCCCGAGCGGGCCATGACCAATAACTCCCGGGAAACCCCGGCGTTGAGCAAAGTCTTTATCATAATGCAGCTCATAAAAATCCTCATTCACCCCTGCCCATTTTACTAGTTGTCGAGTTGTAGGATACTTAACCAGCGGAGGTATCTTATCGCCCACCTCTATATCATCATAAAAAGGTTGCTTCGTCATAGCTCACACTCCTTTGTTTAATACCTTCTTACCGTAGTTCGCTCACGAGCTACCACCTCTCCCCTCTGGTTAGTGTAGGTTTTCTCATTCACTAAAAGCAGCACCTTACCCCTCTTCGTCTCTTGTTCTCGAGCCTCAACCAATCGGCATTTGGCAGTTATGGTATCGCCCGGGCTGATGGCACCGAAGTATTCATGCGCATTGCCCAAAAGAATACCCGTTTTAAGGCGAGGTTCTCCTATTCTGTTGATGGCATCCTGTGCCCCCGGTGGCCTAAAGGTAAAGACGAAGAGCGGCGGGGCTACAATCCTTCCATAGGGACCCTTCTCGGCACTTTTCTCATCCTGCCATAATGGATTGGCATCCCCTACTGCATCAGTAAACCTTCTTATGTCATCCTGCTGCACCTGACGCACTAACGTCTGCCCTAATTGTTGCCCAACCATATTCTTTATTTCTTCGGTGAGTAACACTTCTTCACCCATTTAATAAACCCCCCTTTATGACTTAACCAGAGACTTCTCCTCGGCTTCCCTTGAGGCTGCCATGTGCCCGTGGAAATACTCAAAGTCAAACTCAGTGCCATGGCCAAGACAATGGCGGCAACTTACAGTGTAGTTGCGGCTGAAACCATGCTTCTCGCGCAATTCTAGAAAGCCCAGCCCAAGCTCCAAATAGTACTCCAGGGGTGCCGGGGACTGCCCAGCCAGTTTACTATCAAGTTCTACGCACCAGAAGTCACCCTGGCGGGGTAATACCCCATTACCCATCAGGAAATCAAACCCACCGAGGGTGGACTTTACTGCATCCTGCCACCTCTGAAAACCGAAGGGCTGAGCCATCTCAACCCCAGCAACAATATTGGGGTTAACATTCCCTGGACCCCAGTATTTTACCGCATTGATTATCCGCTTCATCCACTCGTCATAACCAACCGTCTTGCTCTTACCCGGGCATATTATGTCAAATAGCCTCTTATCACATACCTCAATATTAGGCTGAATAGCAGGTATACCAGTATCGTGTAACCTCTTCCAGCCCTCATCATCCAGCGCCCCTATCTGCAAGCAGGCCGGATACCAGGCCAGGATTCTTTTCCTCATAGTATTGAGCATGTAGCAATACCACTCCAATTCGGTCATACCCTGGTAAGTAGAAAGTATCGTGCCTCCGCTAATCATTATGTGGCGATACTGTTTCTCATGGAGAGCCACATCCAGCACCTCAGCTACCCTGTCAGCCTCCTTCCTGAGTACCATAGACTCTCCTTTCTTCTTCTGCTCGGCAGCATGAGGGGTCAAGTCACAGAATAGACACTGTTCACCCCTGGCAAAAAACTCACAGTGCTTATTAAGCATGACAAACAGTTCGTCATCGCCAACAGCAAACACATATGCCTCGTAGGAAGTGCCGTCTTCCATAACCCGGTCAGCAAACTTGCCCCTCTTAGACCAACGAGCAATTTTGGCTACCTTTTCACCATTCCACTTCACCATAAACTCACCATCGACAAAATCGATTAGATATGGGGTCTTGGCTGCCAATCTAAGCTGAACCAGCGTGCCATCATCAGTACCATCCTCCAGGAACGGGTAGTAGGGTATCTTCTGAGTGGCTACAGTAGCCTCAGTAAAGTCATAAGAGAACAGAGAGTAGCTCTTGAATCTAATGCCTTCTATTTTCCTCGCCTCATCCAGTGCCGCCTGAGTAAACTGTACTCCCAGCCTCACCATGTCTGACTTTATGATAATTGGCTTGGCAATGTCAGGATATGCCTTAAATGCCTCCACAAGATTCATAGTCTCACTCCTGTCTTTAATTAGTTGTCACAGATGCTGGCTTCCATCCTTAATATACCTTTGCTGCAATTCGCTTATGATAACCTTGCCTGTGCCCGGATTCTTGGGGAGCACTTCTGCAAAATCAACAGACTTGGGCACCTGAAAGCCAGCCAGATACTTCCGGCAGTGCTGTCTAATCTCATCTTCAGTGACAGCTCGTCCTTCTATCGGCACAACCACCGCCTTAACCACTTCCCCCCACTTCACGTCCGGAACTCCGATGACAGCTACCTCAGCCACAGACGGATGCTTAAGTATTGCCTCCTCCACTTCTGTAGGACCAACCAGAAGTCCCCCGCTCTTTATCATCATATCTTTTCTGCCCACAAAATACATATTACCATCCTCATCGAGTCTGGCCAGGTCGCCACTGCAGAACCAGCCGTCCTTAAAAACCTGCTGGTTAAGCTCCGGCTTTTTCCAATAGCCGCTCATCACTGAATCCCCCTTCCACAGTAGCTCTCCTACCTCGCCAACGGCTACATCTTCTCCTTTCTCATTCACCAGTCTCATCTTAAGTCCAATCATTGGTTTGCCCACGGACTCAAGCTTCTTTTTCTGCTGCTCTGTAGCTGTAGGACCAAGTGCCGCCGCTACCTCATGCGGCCACAGGTTAGTATATCCACAACCGGTTTCCGTCATGGCATATTCTTTTCCCAGGCAGGACACCTTAAAGAAGTCAAGAATCTCTCTCAAGGTTTCCCCACTACAGTGCTGCCCACCGCCCATCGTCATCCGGTTCAGGCTACTAAGGTCATACTTACGTGGCGCTGTTTCCAGATATTCTTTAATCAGCACAAATCTTGCCGGGGTTATGCTGTGCCAGGTTACCCTCTCCCTTTCAACTAGCTCACAGAAGCTCTTGGCATTGAAGTGGTGAATTACTATCTTACATCCCGATAGGGTAAGAGCAAATAATATGAGCTGAGCGCCTACGGCGAATAACGGACCGCTGAGTAGGCAGGAATCATCACAGGTAAAATATGAATGTATACACTTTGGAATGCTAGAGCTTAACCTATTCTTATGAGTTTGGGGAACACCCTTGGAGTAGCCCGACGTGCCGCTGGTATAGTCTAATATGATAATGTCACTCTCATTAATCTCAACCTCTGGTTCTGTTGATGGGTAGCTGGCTACCAGGGTTTCATAATCGTAAGGATAGTTATGACCCTCACCAAGTCCGATAAGAAGCTCAACCGATTTCAGCCCGGGAAGTATAGGGTCAACAAACTGACAATACTTATCTTGAACAATGAGACCCTTAGGCTCAGCATCGTTAATTATGTAGGCAAGTTGCTCACCTCTTAACCTATAGTTAGGTGGCACTAAAACAACGCCACTCTTAGCGGTAGCATAAAAGGTCTCAGCACATTGGTGGCAGTTCTCAGAAATTATAGCTATTCTATCCCCTTTGTTAAAGCCGAAGGCGAGGAAGGCGTTAGCCAGGCTATTTGCCCGGCTGTTTACCTCCTTCCAGGTTAGCCAACTCGTCTCATCGACCATCCCCAACCGATTGCCGTAGGCTTGGGCATTATGAACTACCAAGTCGCCTATTAACATCTAATGCCTCTCTAATCGCAGACCAAGCTAGACTGCAGTAGCTGCCCTTGTAAGCTGCACTAGTCGCCTTCTCCAGCTAAAAGCATCAAACTAACTAGCCCTATGGCGGGAGGATAAAATTAGCTAAGAGGCTTAACAGCCCTTTTAGCTGCTCTGAGCCTAAGCAACTGCCAAAACAGGATTGGTCCAGCCACAATTATGCCCATGATGTCAGTCTCCCAGCCAGGGTAGAGCATCGCCACCCCGCAAGCAATCATTAATATCCTCTGCAGCCAATTTAGCTCCCTTAATAAATATGTCATCATTCCACTGGCCAGAAAGTAACAGCCAATCAGTCCGGTAACTGCTGCCATTACTATTTCATCAATTGAGCCCATTAGTAATAAGGCGGGTTTATATACGAAAAAGAAGGGAATTATATAGCTTACAACGCCTAGCCTGGCTGCAGTCCAGCCAGTTTTCCAAAAGTCAGCCCCGGCAACGCCAGAAGCAGCTAGGGCTGCTATCGCCACCGGTGGGGTAATAAAAGATAAAATGCCCCAGTAGAAGAAGAAAAGATGAGCGGCTATAGGCGGAATGCCGGCATTTACCAGGGGCGGACCTACTAACATGGCACACACTATGTAGCATGGTATAGAAGTCATTCCCATTCCCAGTATAAAGCTGCTAAGGGCAGCTAATACCAGCATAAGTAGGATACTTTGTCCGGCAAACTGAGTAATCAGTGAGGTAAAGTTGAGTCCTATGCCAGTCATATTGATACTGGCGATGATGATTCCACAGGCAAGTAAGGAGCCAGCAATAGAAATCATCGACCTTACCCCGGTGTCTATTGCTTTCCCTAGCTTCCTCGGGGTAAACCATTTGTCTCTGCCTCCGATAAAGCTAAGCAGTATGATGGCGACCATGGCAAACATGCAGGACCTGTGTACAGCGAAGGTTCGGTCGGCGATAAGAAATACAAGAAAGATAATCGGCACAATGTAGTACCAATTTCTCTTCAAAACCTCTTTTAAAGAGGGTACTTCTGCCTTGGGCAGACCCTTAAGCTCGGTCTTAATTGCCTCAAAGTCAATCATAAAGAACAAAGCTGCGTAATAAAGAAGCGCCGGCAAAAAAGCAGCCACGCATATGCTCCAGTAGGACACACTCAGAATCTGAGCCATGAGAAAGGCTACTGCCCCCATAACCGGAGGCATAATCTGCCCTCCATTTGACGCCACTGCCTCAACCGCCCCGGCAAAGTGGGGCTTGTAACCCAGCCTTTTCATCATTGGAATGGTGATGGTTCCGGTGGTAACTACATTGGCTACGCTGCTGCCGCTAATAGTCCCCATGAGAGCGCTGGCAAAGATGGCTACCTTGGCTGGACCACCGCGGTACCTTCCAGCTATAGCCATGCCCAGCTTGATAAAGAAATCACCCGCCCCGGATACCTGAAGGAAGCCGCTAAATAACATAAAGGCCATAACGATGGTGCTACCTACATCGGCAATCAGTCCAAATACTGAATTAGTACCAAGACACATGAACATATGGGCAGTTATGGTCTGTAAGGAAAAGGTTCTGGCATAGAAGGGGCCGGGGTAGAAGTCACCGAGAAATACCGCCGAGAAGAAGCCAACAGTTACTAAAAACAGGGGTAGCCCGCCGGAGCGCCGCGCTGCTTCCAGAATAGAGGTAACTATTAACAGGAAAAGCACTATCTCAGTCGTGGAAACTAAATCAGGGCGCGCCGTGCAAAGCAAAAGCCGGTCTGGCTGTAAGGCAATATAGGCGGCCGGGATTAGCCCGGCCAGAAGCAAAGCAATGTCATACCACGCTAATTTGGTGGCACCTTTCCTGGCCGGTAGCAGGACATAGCTCAGAAGGAGCCAAAACGCTACATTAGCTGCCCGATGGGTGATAATCGATATGTAAATCCCGGCATAATCAAATAACCCACCTAAAGCCAGAATATTATAACTACCCAACAGGATGGTCAAGACGGTAACCGTCCTCACCATCCAATTAGCCTGGCGGTCTAGGTTCATCTACACCTTTCTAAATTCCAATTTCAACAAGTGGCACCGGCACAGAAAATGGCTCACCCATCCAACTATCCCATCTCCACGCACCGGTGCCTCCAGTTGCTTAGCTGGATTATGGCGGATATTTAGCCCTATTTGCTATGCCCAGTTGGTGGCTATTTTGCCATGCCTACCTTGGCTAGGATAACCTTCTGCTGTTTCTCCGCCTCGTCAGTCCAGGCGCCTATTTCCTTGTAGTACTTGACTGCGCCGGCATGGTAGGGACTCAGGAGGTAGCCAACACGCTCTGTCGTGACCAGCTTAAGATGAGGCCCGTAACTTACAAACTCCTCCCTGGTAGGTGTCTCAAAAATTAACTTGGTTAGTTCGTAGACATAATCGTCAGGGAGGTCAACGTTGGCATAAAAGCCAGCGCAGATACCACCGGTAGTAGTCGGCTCAGTTATCCCCTTATACAGGCCCGCAGGTACTGAACCAGCCAGGAACCCGCCAATCTTGGAATCGATATATTCTATACATTCCACAGACATCGGAATCATCCTCATATCTATGGTCATATCGGCTTCCAGATAATAGGGGTCTGGTCCTGGCTCGGGCTGACCTTCAGCTAAAACTTTAATCCTACCCTCCTTGAGGGCAGCAAAGCCTTCAGCTTTAGCGGTGTGCGGCTCTTCGTTCACATCCTTCCCGGTTGGGTCCATTCCGTAGAACTCATATATTAGACTACCGATCTTGGTAAACAGAGGGGAGGATATTGGCTTAAATGATACGGCGTAACCTGAGCCTTTCAAGTCCTCCATCTTCTCTATACCATACTTAGCATCCGTTACGATGAAGTACAGTACTTGGAAACTACCAGCCACACCACGTATGTTTGTAATCTGCCTGCCCTCGTAGCGACCGGTACCCCGGCAAGCCCCGAGGACGGTAATATCAGCCATGGTGCCGAAGTCTGCTTCCCCTTTGCTGAACATATCTACTTGTTGACCCGAACCGGCCCCAGTAGCTACCACGGTTGACTTCACCTTCAAGTATTTTGAACTAAGTTGGCTAACAGCAACCGACTGCATATAGTAAAAAGAACCCAGGGAACCACTGGCGCAAATAACTCCCTTTGGCCAGCCAGCACGGGGGAATTCTGGTGCTGGGGCTGGGGCTGGTGCCGGAGCTGGTGCTGGAGCCGGGGCTGGTATTATTTTTACCTCCGGGGCTGGGGCTGGGGCTGGTGCTGGTGCTGGTGCCGGGGCGGCACAGGCAGTCAGTACAGGTAACGCCACCAGCATCAGTATTAATAAACCAAATAACCACTTTTTCACAACCACTTTTTCTCCTCCTTATTTATTATTGACGACTCTAAGCTTAACAGTTAATAGGCAATAGGCATCACCTCCTCATCACCGGCGCTACCATAGGACATAATGCTAGACTTTTCCTCCGCCTCCTTAGAAGCAACGCCATGCCCATGAAAATATTCGAAATCCCACTCAGTCATATGGTTAGCGCAATGGCGGCAATTTATTACAGGAGGGTTAAAACCGTATTTCTCACGAAGTTCCAAATACCCCTTACCAATCTCCAAAAAGTACTCGAGGGGTGGCGGAGGGTATCCAGCCAATTTAGAATTTGCCTCGGCAACCCAGAAACTGCCTTGCCTAGGAACCACACCATTACTCATAAGGAAATCATGCCCGCTGAGAGTGGACTTTACTGCATCTTGCCAGTTCTTGAAACCGAACGGCTGCGCCATTTCAACACCCATTACGAAACTCGGGTTAACATTTCCTGGTCCCCAGTACTTTACCGCGTTAATGGTTCGCTTTATCCACTCATCGTAGCCGACAGCCTCGTTTTTACCTGGGCACATTATCCCAAATAACCTCTTGTCCCAAACTTCAATGTTAGGCTGAACTGTTGGAATGCCTGTATCATATATTCTTTTCCAACCTTCGTCGTCCAAAGCTGTCAACTGAACCGCTGCACCATACCAACACCTAATCCTTCTTCTTATTGTATTCAAAAAGTCGGCCATCCATTCAACTTCGTTCTTCCCCTGATATTTGGTCCAGATAAATGAACCTCCGCTAACCGTAAGATGTCGGAATCCCCTTTCGTGAAAAGCTACATCCAAAACTTCGGCTGCTCTTTCAGCATGTTTTCGAGCGACCATTGCTTCCCCTGCCTTCTTTTGTGCTGCAGCAAAGGGAACTACGTCACAGAATAGACACTGCAAACCCTTACTGAAATACTCGCAGTACTTGTTTGCCATAAGGAATAGCCCATCGCGGCCAAACCTGAATAGGTACGCTTCAAAAGGTGTACCGTCTTCCAGTGTTCTGGAGTAAAATCTAGGCTTCTGCTCAAAAGCACCAATCTTTGCTACCTCTTCATTGTTCCAGTATACCTTATACTCACCATCTACAAAGTCAATAAGGTAAGGACTATCATCAGTGGTTCGTACTTGCAAACACGTACCATCCTCAGTGCCATCGTCTAAATAAATGACACGAGGTATTTTTGCATTAATCATAACAGGCTCGCCAAAATCGAAAGAAAATAGACTATAACCTTTAAAATCAATGTCCTTTCTCTTCCTTACGCTTTCCAGGGCTGCTTTACTCCACTTTTGCCCGAGTCGCAGCATATCCGACTTAATAATAATTGCTCTTGCGATATCACGATAAGCACCAAATGCCTCGGAAAGATTCATTCCCCCTCCCTTTTATTATTGACGACTCTAAGCTTAATAGTTAATAGGCAATAGGCATCACCTCCCGCTTAAATATCTTCAAAATACTCCAGACCACTCTCCCATTTATTAAATTCTATCACCTTAATAACCATAAGGCAAGGGGTTAATTTACCCATTAAAACCTCAAAGATTTTCCACCAAGGCCAAAGCCTTAATTCTAGCCAGTTTATCATTTACGAATTCTTGAAATTGCCCAAGCTCCTCCTCAGTTAGGTGGGAGAATCTGCGCATTAACTTGGTAAACTCTTGAACAGGTCTTGGTGCCGAGATTTCCTGGGTTAGGTGTAATTTCCCGTTTTCATATTCCCATAACGGGAAGTAGTTCGTTTCCACGGCAGCCCGGCTTATGTCAATGCCACTATCCAACGGGGCGCCCCAGCCAAGTGGACAAGGTGAAAGCAAGTGTATGTAGGCCATGCCGTCCTTAACATTCATGGCTTTAGTCAGTTTTCGGGCATAGTCCTCCAAGTAGGCAATGTTCGCCGTAGCCACGTAAGGAATCCGATGAGAAACCATAATAAGGGGCACATCCTTGCTCCGCTGCGGCTTTCCATGATACCACTCCCCAACCGGGCTGGTAGTTGTTGACGCTCCAAGAGGTGTGGTGCTGCTCTGTTGGATGCCAGTAGCCATATAGGCTTCATTATCATAGCATATCACTATTATATTCTCTCCTCTTTCCGCTGCCCCTGAGAATCCCTGGAATTCAATATCGGTGACACAGCCATCGCCAACAAAGGCAACCAGTTTAACCTCCCTGCCAATATGGCGGTAATACCGATTAACCCCGCTCATCGTGGCAGCCACATTAGTGAACAGGCACTGAAAGCAGGTTACCTTGCTACCAGACTTCATATCAAAGCCAATCATCATTGGCGCTACACAGCCAGCACAGCCAAAGAAAACGATATCCCTACCTAAGACCCTTAAGGTAAACCTCAGGCCAACCTCACCAGGACAACCAGTGCATAGCCCCGTTCCCGGCGTCAGCAAGTCCTCATCTTGGAAATAACTCATAACACGGCTGCCGCTGAAAACATCTAACACTCCATAGGGGCAAGCCTCCACACATACCGGTTTACCATCGCACATATCACACTTAGCCGACACCTTCATTTCCGAGTTGTAGTTTATTCCTCCATAGGGGCAGGCCAGGGTACACATGCCGCAGCCAACACATTTCTCCTGTTTAATTCGCACTACCCCATCTTCTTCACTCTTAACTATGGCGCCGGTGGGGCATATCTCCATACAATAGGGCTCAGCACATTGACTGCACACCATTACCCCGTGAAAATTCACCTCTGGAGCGTGAATGGCCTTTATCACCGCACCCAGTGAATCTTTCCTTGTGGCACATGCCTGTTCACACAGAGAACAATCCAGCGGACAGGAGTTGTATTTTCGTCGCAAAACATCATAAGGAGCCTTCATTATCTACCTACCTTCTTTCAGCCTCCAACATTAGCCAACTACTTATCTCCTGTGGCCTGTCAAAGAGCATTTCCTTATATTGCTCTACATCAATCTGTTGTTCAATCAAATAGCGGAAAATGCCCGGGTCTATGTCAATATCTATAAACCTGGCGCCAACAAGCCTATTTCCCTGGAAGATAAGTTCCTTGTAAGACTTCGGCTTGTCTCTCTTTTCTCTAAATACCTCTCCAGCTTCGGTGCCGGATAAGCCTATGGAGGCAGTGGCATGTCCAAAGAATTTGAAGACATTCATTGACACCCATCCTTTGTCTTCCATTTCCGTCCCAGCCATATTAGCCCCGGCGACTTTGCCCTGCTGGATGGCACCGGGCGTAATGGCATTGACACCCGGTTGGCCTGAGAAGAAATCCAGACCCTCAGCAGCATCACCGGCAGCGTATATATCAGGGATATTCGTTCTCATTTTTTGGTCAACTAATATGCCGGTGTTAACCCTGACCCCTGACCCATCCAGAAACGAGGTTCTAGGTTTAACCCCGGTGCTGGTAATCAACAGTTCAGCGTGGAGTGAGCTACCATCAGAAAGGGCAATCTCTCCCCCATCTTTGCCCCGCTTAACCTCCTCTATCCCACTGCCAGCGTAAATCCGGGCTCCCTGCTGGCGGAATATATCCTCAATAAGAGCTCCGGCATCCTTATCAAAATACCTGCGGGCAATACGACTCCTTACTATTATGTTAACTTTATAGCCTGCCTCCAGGAGGGCGGTTGCCAGCTCTAGTGCCACCAATCCGCCTCCATAGATAGCAACCTCCTTCTTACCCCTTAGTTGTTGAGCAAGTTTCCTGTAGTCATCTATAGTATGGAAACCTAAAAACCCGACCTCAGCCAGACCCTTTATCGGAGGTCTGGCTGGTTCCGAACCAGTGGCAATAAGCAGGCTATCATATGTCTCCCGCCCCCCGTCTTTATAGACTACCTCTCTTGTCTCCGGTAGCAGGCGGGTGACCTCTTTACCT
>SDBU01002097.1_pt1 | contig 27157 bp, 29 predicted proteins | sample 2277071 | NCBI WGS metagenome assembly SDBU01 (sample SAMN10397929, study PRJNA504765) | marine sediment metagenome | isolation source: marine sediment core GS08_GC12, 126 cmbsf | place: Arctic Ocean: Gakkel Ridge, Loki's castle | collected 2008 | reverse complement strand
CGTCCAGACGGTGACCTCGTGATCGCCCATCTTCAGATCTATGATGATGGGCACCTCATGACGGGAGAGAATCTCCAAGGCCCGCTCCTCGTCCACATCGAACCCCACGCCGCCGCGGACGATGTGAAGATCATCGAACCAGATGGAGATGGCATCAGGATCCATCTCCACGCCGCTATAGCCCACGGCACACATGATTCGACCCCAGTTCGCATCACGGCCGAAAAGCGCCGTCTTCACCAAGGGCGAGTGGGCCACGGCGAAAGCCACCCGCTTGGCTGCCTCACAGGAGGCAGCCCCCTTCACGCGGATCTCCGCCACCTTGGATGCCCCCTCTCCATCCCGCACAATAGCCTGGGCCAGGGTCTCACAAACGCGATCCAGCCCCCGCGCGAAGGCCTCGAACTCCGCCGTTTCGGCGTCGTCGATCTCATGATTCCCCGCCTGCCCGTTGGCCAGGACCACCACGGTATCGTTGGTGCTGGTATCCCCGTCCACGGTGACCAGGTTGAAGGACCTGTCGGCGGCCCGATTCAGCGCCGCCTGCAGGGCCTTCCTGCTGATGACGGCATCCGTGGCGATCAGCGACAGCATGGTAGCCATATTGGGGTGAATCATCCCTGAACCCTTGGCCATCCCCCCCACGACAACCGTCTCGCCGCCCACCTCGGTCGCCAACGCCACTTCCTTGGGGACAGTGTCGGTGGTCATGATCGCCCGGGCGGCATCATGCCCGCCTTCCGGGGTCAATGCAGAGGCAGCCAGATCGAGGCCCTTTGCTATCTTCTCCAAGGGAAGCCTCATCCCGATGACTCCCGTGGACATCACCAGCGCCGATCCTGCTTCCAGGCCCAACTTCTCCTCGACGGCTGCCGCCATCTTTCGAGCATCCTCCATCCCTTCGGCGCCGGTGCAGGCATTGGCGCAACCGGCGTTGACGGCCACGGCCCGAAGGGCCTCCCCATGGGACAGCAGGATCTCTCTATCCAGGACCACTGGAGCGGCCTGCACCCTGTTGGTGGTGAAAACGGCCGCGCCGCGACAGGGAGCACCCGAAGCCACCAAAGCCAGATCCAAGGCATCATGCTTCTTCAGCCCGCAATGCACGCCAGTCGCCCTGAACCCCGGCACGTCGGTGATGCTGCCACCTTCGATGATCCTCACCGCTTCCTCCCCCAGCGCCCGCGTTACCTGGGCGGAAAAACGAGCCTATCTTAGCACACGCCCCAGCTTTTAACAAAGTGCCCCCTGCGCGAACGGGGAAGGCGTCCAATGAATCCCCCGTCCCCATCTCCGACAGCTTGCGCGCCCCAAGATTGCTAGTATAATCACGCTCTGAATCAGTCAAGGTCAGCGAGGAAACGCTTGTGCAAAGCAACAATCGAGCTCCAGAGGTAGCGCTCAGTCGAGACTTGGGCCTGTTCACCATCACCATGATCGGCGTAGGCGGGATGATCGGGGCCGGCATCTTCGTCCTCACCGGCATAGCGGCAGGCATAGCGGGCCCGGCCTTGGTGCTTGTATTCCTCCTGAATGGCATCACCACCCTGTTCACCGGAATGGTCTACGCTGAGCTCGGATCAGCGTTTCCGGAGGCCGGCGGCGGGTACCTCTGGGTGAAAAAGGGCCTGGGCGGGGCACAGGGTTTCCTGGCCGGCTGGATGGATTGGTTCGCCCACTCCGTAGCCGGCAGCCTCTACGCTCTGGCGTTCGGGCGCTTCGCGGCGGAAATGTGGGTAAGTGCTGGCATGAGCACCTTCGGCCTGCCGGAGGACCAAGTGATTCGTCCGCTGACCCTGGGATTCATGACCTTTATCATCCTCACCTTCACCTTCATCAACTCCCGGGGATCCTCCGAAACGGGCAGCGTAGGCAACATCATCACCATGACCAAAATCGGGATCCTGCTTCTCTTCGTCCTTTTCGGAGCCCTCGCCATGCTGCGCACGGACGCTTGGTATGTCCGCCTCACCTCCGGTTTCTTCGTCAAGGGCTTCGGAGGCATCCTGCAAGCCATGGGGCTGACCTTCATCGCCTTCGAAGGATATGAGATCATCTCCCAATCAGGAGAGGAGGTGGTCAACCCCAGGCGGAATATCCCCAGGGCGATCTTCCTGGCGATCGGCATCGCCGTGGGCATTTACCTCCTGGTGAGCATCGTGGCCATAGGCGCCACCAGCGCGCCGGCCGGGATGGCCGTGTACGAATACCTGGGGCTAAAGAAAGAGGTGGCCATCGTAGAGGTCGCCCGCCAGACTTTCCCGTGGGGAATAGGGGCGGTCGTCTTGCTCTTCAGCGGCCTGATCTCGACCATGTCGGCGCTCAACGCCACTACCTACTCTTCCTCCCGCGTGTCATTCGCCATGGGCCGGGACCACAATCTGCCAGGCTTCTTCTCTCGCATCCACCCCCGGCGCCATACTCCCTACCTGGCCGTGATCTCCTCGGGGGCGCTGATGTTGATCATGGCCTGGGCCCTCCCCATCGAGCAAGTCGCCGCCGTCGCCAACATCATGTTCCTGCTCCTGTTCATGCAGGTTAACCTGACCATGATGACCCTGCGTCGACTGATGCCTGAAATGGAGCGCGGCTTCGTGGTCCCCTGGTTCCCCCTCATTCCCATCCTGGGATTGGCCACCAACGCCCTCCTGGCGATCTACCTGTTCAGCTACAGCCCGAACGCCTGGTATTACGCGGTAGCCTGGCTCGTGGTCGGGCTCCTCTCCTACTACACCTACTTCTCGAAAATCGAAGCCCTGGAGAGGCCAAAGGAGATCCTGCTGGAAGAGGTGTTGATGAGCAGTCAGTATTCCGTGTTGGTGCCGGTGGCGAACCAGGAGCAGGCGCGAATCCTGGGTCAGATCGGAGCCGTCCTGGCTCAGGACAACGGGGGCGAAGTGCTCGCGCTGCACGTGGTGAGGGTGCCACCACAACTATCTCTTAGCGAAGGTCGGCACCTGCTCAAAGACAGCCGGCCCTATCTCGAGACGGTGATCCAGCAGGCCAAGCACCACGACGCGCCGGTTCACACCATGATCCGGCTGGGGCGGAAGGTGGCCCGGGCGGTGCGCAAGACGGCGCTGGAGAATGCCTCCGACCTGATCGTGCTGGGATGGCCCGGCTACACCAACACCAGCGGCCGCGTCTATGGTTCCGTCATCGACCCCATCGTGGATGACCCCCCAACCGACATCGCCGTGGTCCGTTATCGGGCCTACAGGCCGCTTCGCTCGATCCTGGTGCCAGTGGCTGGCGGCCCGAACAGCCGCCGGTCGGTGAAGCTGGCCGTAAGCATGGCGCGAGGAGGGGAATCCGGCCCGGTCAAGGTGACTCTGCTGCATGTGATGCCAGACGGCGCGCGCGACAGCGACCGAGTGCGGGGCGAACAAGTCCTGAACTACGCGCTGAATGGCATAGACTACGAGCACATCGAACAGAGGATCATCGAGGGCGCCGATGTTGTGGACACGATACTGGCGGAAGCTGAGAGTTTCGACCTAATAGTACTGGGCGCTGCCGCGGAACCCCTGTTCAAAAACCTGTTGATGGGCAACATCTCAGAGCAGGTCGCCGAGAGGGCCAAGGTGACGGTGGTGATGGTGAAGCGGCGCAGCAGCCCTCTTCACTCTTTCCTGCGAAGGACGGTGCTTGAGCCAACCACACAGCCCAAGATCAAAGAGCCATCCGAGGGTGAGTGAGAGAGGCTGCGGGAATAGGGGGTCGACCTAATCTCTCCTGTGCGCGGGATGGAGCACTCTCTCATCCCCCCGGCGTTGAGTGATCCGCTCCTCGTCCAGGTGCTCCATGAGAGCCAACGCATACTTCCTGCTGGTGCCGAACAAGTCCCGCACCTGGCCGACCGTCGTGGCGCCCTCAGCCTCGATATGGTCGACGACACAATCCACCATCTCCCGATAGGCCTGGGCAGAGAAAATGACTCCCTCGTTAACCCTGATCAGATCTCCCCTCTCGATCAAAGCCATCAGCGCTTCGTTGCCGATCTCCTGTTGAGACTCGGCCACGGACGGGGGGGCATACGGGTTCGCTCTGAACCGCCCCATGAGGCGGTCGACCCGCGACTGGAGCTCCGGCTCGAAGGTCACCCGATGCCCAGGAAGTGACAGCAGAGCGCCATCCTCCTTGACCAAGTCCTCGGCCACCATATGGCTCACCACAGCGTTGAAAGGGCGAGCATCGAGTCGGAGCCGACTCTTGACCTCCTCGCGGGGCATGCCTGCCCGCAAAGGATGGGTCCCGTGATAGCCCTCCAGAAGGTCCTCGATCTTGGAGGCCAGAGTCGACAAGGTCGCCTTGGCCAGCACCAGGCGGGCGGACGGAGGTTCATCCGTCGATTGATCCAAGGCCACCACATGCCCCTCCTCCAGCAAGCGGGCCAAGATGGCCTCAGCCTCGCGGACAGGAAGCTGGCTCCTGTTGATAACCTCCCCGCCGAGGCTGGGCCCCATCTCCTCCAGCGTCTGGAGGAGAAGGTCCTGAGGGGTGCCATGGGCTAACTTCTCCAGTCTCGCGATGACTTCCGGACGATTGAGGCGGTGACGGCCATGCGGATGGGGATCCAAGATCACCCCGCCGCCCAGCGTGAGGCCGGGAGACGGTTGGCGGATGATGAAGCGGTCACCTCGGATGGCGGCCACCGGTTTCGCCAGAACCATCTGCCCCCATCCCTGCTGATCCGGTCCGATCTCCTTCCCTTGCAAGATCCGAACCTTGGCCTCTGCCTCGGCTGCGCCGGTGAAGAACTCCACCCGGAAGCCATGTGGCAAGGGCCTCGGCGCATCGGGGATCACACGAAGCCAAACGTCCACCAGACGAGTGGGCCTCAGCTGCCCGGGCAGCGTGACCACCTGCCCCCGGATCAGATCTGCCGTGGCCACGCCAGTTAGGTTGACGGCCACACGACGCCCTAGAAGAGCGCGCTGTACCTTCTCCTTGTGGACTTGAAGCCCACGGATCCTGGCACGCTTCTCGCCCGGGACGATCCCCACCTCCTGCCCAACCTCGAAGATGCCATCCAGCAGGGTTCCGGTGACCACCGTTCCGAAACCGGCCATGCTGAAAACCCTATCTATGGGCAATCTCGGCTTTCCCCGATCCTCACGGGATGGGGTGCTCTCCAAAGCCGCCTGGATCTGCCTTGTCAGTTCGTCCAGACCCTGGCCAGTGCGGGCGGAAACCGGCACGATCTTAGCGCCAGCGAGGGACGTACCAGCCAGGACGGATGCGACATCATCCTGGACCAATTCCAGCCAGTCTGGATCTCGAACCAGATCAGTCTTGGTCAGGGCGACCACGCCAGCCGAGACATGGAGCAGGTCTAAAATAGCCAGATGTTCCCTGGTCTGGGGCATCACCCCCTCGTCGGCCGCCACCACCAAGAGCGCCGCATCGATCCCCCCCACGCCCGCCAGCATATTTTTGATAAAGTGCTCATGGCCGGGCACATCCACCACGCTCACCGTATCCCCATTGGGAAGAGCCAGCCAGGCGAAGCCCAGCTCGATGGTCATCTCCCTCTCCTTCTCCTCCTTGAGGCGATCGGGGTCGATGCCCGTCAGCGCCCTCACCAGCGCGGACTTCCCGTGATCTACGTGCCCCGCCGTGCCGACAACCTTCAATCCTCATCACCCTCTACGATCCGGACATCGGCGGTGGCCGCAGCGGCGAGTTCCGCCTTGGAAGGCTTCTTCCGACGTCGACCCCGGCGGGAAGATATTGCAGCGCCCGAGGCCCCCATGATGTCCTCTGACATATCCAAGATCTCCGAGAATAACTTGCTGAAAGCCTGGCGCACCTCGGCCACCTGGCTCGCATAGGCCTCCACCCCAGACCCGATCCGAGCCAGATCGCTCTTTAACTTCTCCTCCCATCTGGCCCGATCCTTCTCGGCCAGATGGGTCTCCCGTTGATGAGCCTGCCAGCGCTTCTCCTGAGCGGCGTTCATATCCCCCATCTGACCGTTCAGCCTCTCAGCATGCAGGCGCTGCACCTCCGCAAGCTCATCCATGCGCAACGATATCTGCCTTTCCATCTCCCTCAGGCCGGCCAGCGTGCGTTCGCTCTCCTCGTTCAATGCGGCATATCGCTTCTGATCGGACTCCCAGACTCGAATCCGCTGCAATTGCCTCTGCATCTCATCGGCCCAAGCCTGGAGGCGTTTCTCATGCTCACCGTTTTTGACCCGCTGCTCCTGAGCCAGTCGCGAAAGCCCCTTCTCCATCTGTTCTCTGAACCTGTCCAGATCCGCCCAAAGTTCGGGGGCCTGCTGCTCCCGCTCCTCAAGGAAACCGATCTTGGCTGCCTGCTGGTCGACGCGCTTGAGGAGCTCCACGACCCTACCCTCACCCTCAGAGGTGCCATCGCCGAGCTTCCCAACCTCCCCCTCCAGCAGTTGCACCCTATCGATCATCTTCCGAACTTTCTCGTCGGCATTCTCCTCCTGCGACCTCAGCCGCCGCACGAGCTCGGTCAACCTGTTGAGTTCCGAGGTTTGGGCGCCCAAATCGGCCCTCCAAAGCTCACGGACCTCCTTGGTGATCTCGCCCAAGGACCGGTTCACCCTCTCCTCGTCGGCGCGACGGCTCCTGGCCTCGGCATCGATCTGCTTCTTCCACTCCTCCTCGCGCGCCCGGAGCGTCATGACCACATCGCCCTTGACCTGCTCGACAGCTTCTTCCAATCGAGACAGCAACTGCAGTTGGGCCTGCATATGGACGAATCGCCCCTCCGATTCCTCCAGGCGTTTGTTCATGTCAATGACGTGCTCAGCCTGTTTCTTGACCTGTTCTCGGAGCTCCTCCAACTCCCTCCTATCCTGGCGGTGTTGCTCATCCAGCCAGGTCAGCATCTGGGTCGCTTGGCTCAAGTCCATGTCGCGTACCTCGCATCCTCCACTAGGGATTCAGATCCTCAGTGCGACTACTAACCATGTAAATCACGCGCTCCCCTATGTTTGTGGCCCGATCGGCAATACGCTCCAGGTTGTGAGCAACCCACAGCAGATAGGTAGCCCGGGTGATGGTCCTCGGGTCGTCCATCATGAAGATCAGGAGTTCCCTGTAGATCTGATCGTCAAGGGCATCCACCTCTTGATCACAGAGGGCAGCGTTGCGGGCCCGCTCCACATCCTGGTCGACGAAGGCTTTGAGCTCCTCCTGCATTATCCAGCGTCCCTTCTCCGCCATTCGAGGGATATCGATGAGGGGTTTCAGCGGCGGGAGGGTGCCCATCCGCAAGGTGATCTTTGCGATGCCCGCGGCGTGATCCCCCATTCGCTCCAGCTCGGTCACCAGAGCGGATACCGCCATGATGATCCTGAGGTCGCAGGCCATCGGCTGCTGCGTCGCGATAGTGGTCAACACCCTGTCCTTGACGGATTCCTCGGCCGCATTGATCTTCTCATCGTCGCGGACTATCTGTCGCGCCAGTTCCATATCCCGATCCTTCAGCGCTTGAATCGAGCGGTCTATGGCACGATCTACCATGTCACCCATGGCCAGGAGATCCGTCTTCAGCTCCTGGATCTCCCGGTCCAGAGTGGCCCTTGTCGAGACCTCAGATTCGGACATGTCGGCACCTCCCACTCCAGCGGAACCTAACGGATAGAAAACAATAGACGGAGGCTTATGGAGACAAATTATAGCATCGTAGGCTGGGTTCGGCAAAAAATAAGCGGGGAGGATGCGGGAAAGGCCCAACGGCCTCACAGCAGCGGAAGGATCGCCCTCATACACGATGGCTTTTCAGGGCGCCGCTCCCGGGGAATCGCCTATCAGGGTTCCAAACGCGCTTCCCAATACGCTCGTAGAGCCGATCTTTTGCCATGGTCTCAATGGCCGTATAATATTGTGGCTATGAGAAACATCATAACCCTGACCACGGATTTCGGACCAGCGGATGGCTTCGTCGGCGCCATGAAGGGTGTCATCCTGGGGATCCTTCCTCAGGCTTGCATCGTGGATATCTCTCACCAAGTGCCTCGCCACGACACCAGGGCGGGGGCCTGGGTGTTGTGGGGAGCGCAGAAATACTTCCCTGATAGGACTATCCACATCGGGGTGGTGGATCCAGGCGTCGGGAGCTCCCGGCGAGCGCTGGCCTTGCAGACGGAGCGAGCCATCTTCGTGGCGCCGGACAACGGCCTCCTGAGCCACGTGCTGGCATCAGAGGTGATGGTTCGGGTGCACGAACTGAAGGAGGAGCGTTACTGGCTTCCTCGGGTCGGCAGCACCTTCCATGGGAGGGACATCTTCGCGCCAGTCGCAGCTCACATCGCCCGGGGCGTGCCTCTCGAGGATCTGGGCCCCCCGGTGGACAACTCGGTGACGTTCGCCATCCCGAAGCCTCGGCTCGGGGAGCGCGGTGCGGTGGTGGGACAGGTGATATACATTGATGGGTTTGGAAATCTCATCACCAATCTAGTCAGGGCTGGGTTGGCCCGGGGCCGAGAGTGGAGAGTATATGTGGGCGATCGTTTGATCGGGCCGATCCAGACCGCCTACGCGGACGCGGAGGAGGGAGATCTGGTGGCCCTCTGGGGGAGCCAGGACACCTTGGAGATAGCGGTGAGGGGAGGCCGTGCGGATCGGGCTCTGTGCAGCGGAGAGGGAGCGGAAGTGTGGGCGGTCCCGGGGCCCATGCACCGCAGGCGCTAGAGAGGGATCGTGGCGGATAATAGAAGGAAGTCCGTTGTTGTAGCTTTGAGCGGCGGGGTGGACAGCGCCGTGGCCGCCGCCGTGCTGCGGGAGTGGGGTTACTCGGTAATAGGGATAATGCTGCGCCTCTGGGGGGACGAGGAAAATCGCTGCTGCTCGCCGGAGGCGATAGGAGCCGCACGCCGGGTCTGCTACACGCTGGATATCCCTTTCTATCTGGTGAACGTGGAACGGAATTTCGAGGATATGGTGGTCTCGCCCTTCTGCGCCACGTACACGGCAGGGCGGACCCCCAACCCATGCATCGTTTGCAACGAGCACATCAAGTTCGGCTCGCTCCTAGACCGGGCTTTGGCCCTGGAGGCCGACTGCCTGGCCACAGGCCACTATGCCAGGGTGAGAGAACTGGATGGCGAGTATCAGCTTCTGAGAGGAGTTGATGAAGGAAAGGATCAGTCCTACGCTTTGTATCGCCTGGGCCAGAAAGCGCTGCGCCATGTCATCTGGCCACTTGGGACCTTGCGCAAATCCGAGGTGCGGGCCCTGGCACGCCGTTGGAGCTTACCGGTGGTGGACCGGCCGGAGAGCCAAGATGTCTGCTTCGTTCCCAGTGGAGACTACGCGAAATTTCTCCGCGCCAGAGAGCCCGAAGCCTTTCGGCCAGGGCCGATCGCCGATGCAGAGGGACAGGTGTTGGGCCAGCATCGGGGATTGCCTCGCTACACGGTGGGGCAGAGGCGTGGACTGGGGATCGCCCATTCCCGGGCCCTGTACGTGCTGCGGATCGATGTGAAGTCCAATACCCTCATCGTGGGAACGAGAGAACGCCTGGGGCGCCGAGAACTGGTAGCAAGCGATGCGCACTTCGTCTCCGGCAGGTGGCTGGAAGGCCCAACTCGGACGACCGTCAAGGTTCGCTATCGAGCGCGCGACGCTTCAGCCACCGTGTATCCCCTGACGGCTGGGGGAGTTAAAGTGACCTTCGACTCCCCCCAGTCGGCCATAGCCCCGGGCCAAAGCGCCGTATTCTACGATGGGGACATCGTGCTGGGAGGAGGCATTATCGAAACCTGGTCTCCCCCCGAAAGGAGGGCAACATCGACGTCTTGCTGTCGCCCACAGTAGGGCTGGGACTGCTATTGGGCAGCATCTACGCGACCGGCTTCTATCTGATTCGAGGCAAGAGTTTCTGGAAGCTGCCCGTCTTCTGGCTGGCAAGCCTTCTGGGGTTCGCCATCGGCCAGCTCATCGGCGTCCTCATGGGGTGGGACTTGGCCGTTATCGGGCAGACTCACGTATTGGAGGGAACCCTCATATCTTGGCTTCTCCTTCTATTTGCCGACTGGATGAGGGTATGATACAATAATCGAGCGTCAATAGATCTAGGGAGGTGAGAGTCGGTGGGCACGGTGGCAATCGTCAGAGATGTGGCCATTATCCTGTTGGCCATCGAGTCCCTGGTCATCGGCGTTCTGATGGTGGTGCTGCTGTTCCAGATCCGGAGCCTGATCCGCTTGATTCAAGAGGAAGTTCGCCCCCTCCTGAATTCGGCCAACGAGACCGTGGGCACGGTCCGGGGCACTGCCACGTTCGTGAGCGATCACATGGTGACGCCTGGCTTGAAAGTGATCAGTTTCTTCTCCGGAGCTCGACGGACTCTAGAAGTGTTGGCCAGGCTGGAAGATCGAGAAGAATAGGGAGGGATTGAACATGGCTGATGACAGAGGCGGTGGCGATTTCATGGCAGGATTCGTCATCGGAGGAATGGTGGGGGCTGCTCTAGCTCTGCTCTTCGCGCCTCAGAGAGGCGAGGAGACCCGCGCTCAGCTCCGCGTGAAAGGCCTGGAGCTCCGAGGCCACGCGGATGAGCTTTACGAGTCGGCCCAAGAACTCTCCGACGAGGCGATGCGCTTGGCTCGGGAGGCCCAGGAGCGCGGGAGGTCGGCCTTGGGCGAGGCGGTGGACGAGGGAAAGAAGGCTGCCGACGCCAAGAAGAGAGAGCTCTTGGAGAAACTCGACAAGGAGCGAGGCAAGGCGGAGGGGCAGTCCTAGTCCGATCCGCTGGTCGGGAACAGCTCAGCAACCCAAGGGCAAAGAGCGCCGATCTATGGGGGTCGGCGCCTGTCTTTCACCCCGGATGAACCCCGTGATGGAGCAAGGGAACGGTTAGAAACCGGTGATGACGTCGAAGACGATCAGTTCGCTGCCCTGGTAGAGGGCCTTGATCTTGGGCTTGAGCCCCTCGTGCTGGGGGGACTTGCGCCATCCGGCCGCAGTCTCCTCATCTTGGAACCGTATGGTCATCTGATAGCGAGAGGGTCTCTCCTGCTCCCGCAGCAGGCTGACCGACACGAAACCCGGCTGGGCGGACATGGCTGGCCCATACTCCTCCTTGAAGAGCTTCTCGAAGTCGGATTCCTTGCCAGGCAGAACATTGAACGTCACATGTCTCTCCATCATCTTGACCTCCTCACAAACGGATCGAATCCGGGTGCCTCGTCGCGGAAATCGAGCCCCCCGACCTAGCTGCGGAATCCCAGATCCTGGATGGTCCGCTTGACCACATCGGCCGAGGCGTGTAGTGCCTTGGCCTCCTCGTCGGTCATGGTTATCTGGATGACTTCCTCCACGCCGCCGGCGCCCAGTTTCACCGGGACCCCGAAATAGATGCCCTCGATTCCGTATTCGCCCTCCAGATAAGCCGCGCAGGGGAGGATGCGCTTCTTGTCCTTGAGGACCGCCTCCGCCATCTGGATCGCCGAGGCCGACGGCGCGTAGAAAGCGCTGCCGGTCTTGAGAAGATTGACTATCTCCCCGCCTCCCTTTCGTGTCCTCTCCACGATGCGATCGATCTGCTCCTGGGTCATGAGTTCTGGGATGGGGATGCCAGCCACGGTGGAATATCGGGGCAGAGGAACCATCGCGTCCCCATGCCCTCCCAGCACGAACGCCTGAACGTCCTCCACCGAAACGTCCAGTTCCATGGCGATGAAGGCTCGGAACCGGGCGCTATCCAGGACGCCAGCCATTCCAAACACCCTGTGTTTAGGGAAGCCACTCACCTGCTTGGCCACATAGGTCATCACATCCAGCGGGTTGGACACGACGATGATGAAACAATCGGGAGAACGCTTGGCGATCTCACCTATCACCGAGGTCATGATACCCCGATTCCTCTCGGCCAGTTCCTCCCGGCTCATGCCGGGCTTGCGGGGCAGGCCGGCAGTGACGATGACCAGATCGGAGCCGGCGGTGTCCTGGTAGTCATTGGTGCCCAGAACGCGGGTGTCGAACCCTTCAACGGGGCCAGCCTCGGTCAGATCCAGAGCCTTTCCTTGAGGAAGCCCATCTATGATGTCGATGAGAACGATGTCGCCTAACTCCTTCTCGGCGGCCCAGTGGGCGGCCGTAGCGCCCACGTTTCCGGCTCCCACGATGGTTATCTTCCGCTTCATTTGTTCCCCCTGTGAAGGTAAGACTCGAGTCCTTCGCCGGACTCGAGTCTTCGATCAATCGACCTTTCCGTAGTGCTCCTCATAAAAGGCGCGGATCACGCCGGGCTCGGGAATCCTGCAGCGCTCCCACACGTGTATGGCCTCCTGCAGCCTATCCTCGCTCTCCTGCCCCGAGAAGAGGTTGCTCAGGAATTCCGTGCGCTCGGCGATATCCTGTTCGTAGAACGCCACGATTTGATGGAGGGGGTAGAATCTCAGCAGGTTGAAGCGCCTCCGAAAATCCGTCATCCCGTGTTTCTCCTCCAACTCCTCGGGGTCGGGAAGGAGATAACCGAACACCGGATGCTCGATCCAGGACTCGACCTGGCGGTTCTCCATCAGGTGCAGGAGCCTCTTGGAATCCCGCACGGAGACCTTCTCGCCCTGTCCAACGTAGCGCACCTCGCCCTTGGCGTCAAGGTCGGGCTTGCCCGTCGCCCTGTCCGTCTTGACGATCGGTTGGCCGTCATTATCCAGAGCGCGAATCTGCTTGCTGTCCAGATCGAACTCTCCCATGAAGCCGGTATTGAGGATGAGAAAGATGAGCTTGTCGTCCAGTCCCAGGCCGAGGTTCGAGTACATCTCGATCTTGGCAAGCGCCTGGTGCGATTGCTCCCTAGCCATGAAGTCGGTGGCGGCGTACGACCTCACACGCGTGCCAGGAACCTTGCCTCCCACCGCCGAGGTGACGATGGACTCGCAGGCAGAATCCAGGGCGATGGCCATGGCCGGATCGATCACCCGGAAGGCAGGGTCCATCACGTCGAAGCGGCGGAAGGACAAGGACTCGGCCTTAAGCCACTTGTCCAGGCCGGGAGTCCAATCGGGATTCACGTTCGAGAACAAGAATATGAATCGCCCGTTGGTAGTGCCCGATCTCTGGTAACGGGTGGGGATGAGCGAGCCCACCGTCTCGCCCGGGATCTCGTAGGGGATCTTGACGTTGTAGGCGTCGATGTTCGCCATCTTGTAGTCGACCCCTTCGCAATCTATGTTCATGCATAGGACGATGGGCCGCGAACCGTCGGGGTTTACCCTTCTGGATGCCGTCAGGCCGGGCCATTCGGGGCTGTCCTGGTTCATCCCCTCGCTCTTGGCGAATGAGGCCGCCTCCAGGCCGATTATCCGGACCCGGTCGATCCTGTTATCGCTGCCCCGATATTGCTTCCCCAGGCAGGCGTCATCCTGCTGCAACTCTGGGCCCACGCTGAGGGTGGTCTTGCCGGTTCCGGAGAGACCTTTGAGGATGCGATCCGCCGTGCAGCCGCCATGGTAGGAGATCAGGCCTTCCAATTCGCCGCGATTCCAAACCATCGTCAGGTTCGGTTTCTTGTAGGCGCCACCGAAGTAATCCACCCTCAGGCTCATCACTCGCCGGACATCGCGATCCATATCGGTGAGATCGTAAAGGGTCAGGGGCTCGTCCGGATCGAATTCCGGCCAAAAGGCTCTGATCTCCGCGATGATATCATCGGGCAATCGCTCCTGGACGATATAATTCCAGCAGCTAACCTTCATGCCCTCCTCAGGCGGATAAACCATCTGAAGCCCCATCCAGGCTATGTAGGCGTTGTGAAGATTGTTGATGCTGAAGACGACCCGCAGGCCCGTCACATAGCCGCTCTCCCCCTGGATGCCCTCTTGCACCAACGCCCGACAGGTCTTGAGGTAGTCCTTGACGACGCGATAGAGTCTCTTTCCTATACTCTTGTTAAAACTCTTCTGCCCCACTCCCAGCTTGTATCCTTCCGGGACCATGTAGAAAGCTCGATCGGGCCGACGGCCAGCCTGGGTGCAGGCGAACAGATACTGGCTATCGGCGGTGATGATGTAATAGGGCTTCAGCTTCTCGACGAACCAGTCGTCATTGGGGTTGCGGACCACCTGAGATGCGGGAATCGCGATATCATCTTCGATATGCACCAAGTCGCTCATTAGAAGTCTCTCCTCGTCGAGTTTCCGTCGCCGATAAGCGCTCGGATTGTAAAACCGTTCACAATCGCCATCATAGTGCAAGGCTGAAACAACGGCAATTCCCCGAGTTGCGCTGAGGTCCAGCGGACGCCGCTAGCCATCGCCCCCGGTGTCCACCGAGCCGGGGGACAGCGACGAGACGCCCTTGGATGTTTCGAGAGCCCGTTCGGAGGCGTCAGCAGCCTGGACCCTCTTCAAGGCCACGATGGCCACTTCCAGCATGCCTCGATCGGGTTCGCGGGTGCTGAGCCTCTGGAGGGCCAGGCTGGGAGCGATGAGGGCTCTCACCCACGCCTTGCCCCTATGAGCAGCGCTCAGCTTGAGCAGCTCGTACGATATGCCTGCTATCACTGGAATCAGCACAACCCGAGAGAGGATGCGTAGGAGCAAGGGAGGGCGGCCCAGAAATGAGAAGATGACCACCGACAGCGTCACTACGATCAGAAGAAAGCTGGTGCCGCATCGCTCGTGGGCGGTGCTGTGTTTCTGGACAGCATCGGGCTCCAGGGGGGTGCCGGCTTCGTAGGCGTTGATCGTTTTATGTTCGGCCCCATGATAGGCGAACACCCTTGAGATGTCGGGCCATTTGCCGATCACGTACAGGTATCCCACCAGCATGGCCAGCCGGATGACGCCTTCGACGATGTTGCTGAGCAGGGACGAGGAAATATAGCGATCCACTTGATTGATCAACAGGAGGGGGATCAGGAAGAACAAGGCCACTCCCATGCCCAGGGAGACCGCCAGAAAGCCCCACATCACTCCCTCGGGGATCTGCTCATCCAGCGGCTCACCACCCTCATCTGCGCTCAAGGCCACGTTGGCTGAGAACAGGAGCATGCGGATTCCCAGATTAAGGGTATCCCAGAGCATCACGATTCCCCGAATGAAGGGCCACCTGCCTGCCGGATGAGTGTGAATCGCTGAGGACAAGGCTTCCTCGTGTGTGACGATCTCGCCTGCGGGGTCTCGGACGGCCACGGCCACATGATGCTTGCCCCGCATCATGACGCCCTCCATCACCGCCTGTCCCCCATAGTGAAACCTTGCCATGTTCACCCTCCCGGCGCTAACGAATCGAGTGGTTCAGAGCAAATCCCCCATCCATATTCGGACAGGGGATCTGTGAGTGATCGGCTCTAGCAAGCTGGCAATCTGTCGGGGGTTCTAGGCCTCTCGATTTTCAGCCGCACCCTTCTCCTCGGCTTTTTCGGCTTTGGGTTCGAGCTCGGCCACGCCCGCCTCGTCCTTCTTCGCCTTGGCCCGCCGCTGCCGCTTGGGCTTCTCGGCGATCTCCACCTTCGCCTCGGCCTTTTCAGCCTTGGGTTCGAGCTCGGCCACGCCCGCCTCATCCTTCTTCGCCTTGGCCCGCCGCTGTCGCTTGGGCTTCTCGACGATCTCCACCTTCGCCTCGGCCTCAGGCTTTTCCTCTGCCTTCTTCCTTCTCGGGGAACGCTTTCGCGTGGTCTTCTTCGCGCTTTGCGCTTCCTCTTCCGCCCTCTTCTTGGCTTCCAACTCGGCCCTGCGCGCTTTTGTCTCTTGGGCCATTCGCTCCTTCTGCTCGACCCGCTGCAGATAGCGCTCCACCTGACCCGCGGTGTCTACGATCCGCTGTTCCCCAGTAAAGAGGGGATGACACGCCGAGCAAACGTCGGTCTTAATGACCTTTTGGGTTGCCCCCACGGTGAAAGTGTTGCCGCAGGAGCATATGACCTGAGCATCCTCATAGTACTGGGGATGGATGTCTTTCCTCATTGCCTACCTCGTCTCGTAGACGCTGATCTTCTGCTTGTCGCGGGTCACGTGCTCGAACTTCACGTAGCCTCTCAGGGTGGAGAAAATGGTATAGTCCTTCCCCATACCCACATTGTTGCCAGGCAAGAATCTGGTTCCTCTTTGACGGACGATTATGGCGCCGGGCGTAACGGCCTCACCGCCGAAGCGCTTGATGCCCAACCGCTTAGACTTGCTGTCCCGTCCGTTGCGGCTGGCGCCGACCCCTTTTTTATGTGCCATGATCAAGCCTTCTTTCTAGCCGCGCCTCTGCCCTTGAGTATCTTATCGATCGACAACCGAGTGTAGTTCTGGCGATGGCCCGAAGTGCGACGATATCGGATCTTGGGCTTGTATTTGAGGATCCGGATCTTCGGTCCCTTGATCGGTCCCACGACGGTGGCGACCACCTTGGCCCCCTTAACCAGGGGATTTCCCACCTTGGTCTTGTCGCCATCCTGGACCATGAGCACCCGATCCAATTCCACCTTATCGCCAGCCTGGACGGGCAGCCTCTCCACATCGATGGTATCGCCAACGGCGACTTTATACTGTTTTCCGCCCGTCTCCACGATGGCGTACACCCTGCCTACCTCCCAAGGACTGATTTCACTGCCGTGATCTTCCGGCATCCGGAATGCCGATCCGATACTGAAGCTGAGACGCGATTATAGCGTTGGCGCTCCAGATTGTCAAACATCCCTCCTATTGGCGACTCTCAGGGGAGCTTGCCCTCCGCAGGACGCCTCCGTCCGGCCTCCTTCCACCACAAAGCGGTGATCGTCGGAGGGAGCATCAGTCGGTCCGAAAGCCAGGGAAGTTGACGCTCGCCCCCTCGCTCTGGTAGTATGGAAAGGTGAGTTGGGGGAACCCTCCCTCCAGCGTGAAGAGGGAAGCGCCATGACACGAAAACAGCTCATCATCCTGGGATCGCTGGCGGATGTGGTCCTGCTCGTATTCTGCTTGTTCGGGCTTCTAGCAGGCTTGGAGATCCTGGGCGCAGAGGAGGCCGTCGACGTCCCCACCCCCTCTCCCACGGTCGTTCCCACGCCGATAGCGATGGCGCTGGTGACAGCGGCCGCGCCCACCCCCGCCTCTCTTCCCGCGCCGCCGCCGGCAGGCAATGGCCCCCCGGTCATATCATGTCCCGAGGTCCGGCAGATCACCTGGTGGTTCGGCGAGGTGCTGTCCTGCACCGTCCGGGGAGACCACCTCTCGGTGGTTGCCAACTATTCCCCCATCGTGGTGGATCGCTACGGGGAAACTAACGAAGGCATCTCTCTCCAACGCAAGCTGGACAGCCTGGCGCTCCGGGAATCCGCCCTGCGTGCTGTCTACACCTACCTGGGAGCCTTCCCGGAACTCGCATCGCTGGACCTGACCATCTATTACTGGCGAGCTCCCGCCTTGACGCTGTCCCACGTGGACCGAGAGCGCGCCGAGCAGGCGGCCCGCGCCAGCGGAGGACTGGGCATAGCCGAGCTGGTGGACAGGTACGGGCCGAAGGACGAAGAGATCTTCGAACGTCTCATCCACAGCCCCGGCGATGACACCTGTTATGAGCGGGGCGGCGAGGCGACGCTGGAAGCCCTGGGGGTCTTCTGGGGGGACGCCATCCTGGTGGGGCCGGATGCCTGCATCACGCCGGAGGAGCAGGCCGTCCTCCATGGTTATCGCTGATTTCCGACCATAGGGCGACGCGCGCCCTGACAGCCATGCGACTATAGGTAGAGGCGATGGCAGGTAAGTGGATGCTACGCTCGTTGTATCTCCTCCTGATCGTGGCTCTGCCTGTCGGTTGCGAGCAGCAGCCCACGCCAACTGAGACCGGTCCACCGACTGAGGCATTGCCGTCGCCGACTGCAACCGAAGAAGCAGCCGATGAACTGGCCCCGTTTGAGGAAAACATCGATCGATGGGGGATAGGCAATCTTGGGATCGCTATCTCAGCGGACCGGCGCTATGTGGACGCCGGGGAGCCGGTTCGGATACGATTCACTGTGATCAATCGTGGGGATGAGACTGAGGTCATCGAATCAGAGGAAGGGCCCATAATGGACATTCTAGTGCGACATCGATCAGGATCGACCGACTTAACCAGGGATTGGTGGTCGGAGGATCGCCAGATCACGCCGGAGATGAGAAGGCTTGAGCTAGGCCCAGGCGAGTCTAAGACTATCGAGATGACCTGGGTTCCGCCGGACAGGATCTATAATGAGCCCGTAGACCTCTTTGGGATACTCCATGACCAACATGGCAAGACAGATGCTTGGACATACCTATGCGTGGAGGATGGGTGTGCGGAATATTGATCGGCCGCCTAACATGCACAAGCTGTGGCTGGAAGCCCAGGCAGCCAAGGGGTCAACTGATGCGCGGCGACCCTCAACTCGAAGCCCCAGACTGCACATGACAGAAGTGTCCAAGCCCCACTCTTATCTCGGACCCACTCTCGAATTCTGACCGCTTGTCTCCGTCGGGTGGGTGCGTTATAATCGTGCCTGTAAATCACCCTGGAAGGGAACGGGATGGCCAAGCCGCGTCGACGAAGAAAAGCGAAAAGGAGCCTTACCGAGGTAATCTCGTGGGTCGTGGGGCTGCTGGTAGTCCTGAGCATGACTTTCGGTTTCGTCCTGATGGTCCAATCCCCACCTGAACGGCCCACGCCCACGCCCGAACCCACGCCGACCTGGGCCCAGCCGACCCAGGAACCCACCACGCCCACACCCTCACCGACGGCGAGCCCGACGCGAGCGTCACCATCAACGCCCACCCCCCTGGCCAAAGGGAGGGATAACTCCTTCGCCTTCGCCGTCTGAGTCGACACCCGGAGCGCGGTCAGGGTCGGGGATTGAGATCGCCCAGCAGATCCAGTCGGCCCGATATATCGTTTCCCACCACCTTGACCTTGACCCGATGGAGCGGGAGCTTCCCTCGAAGCGCCTCCTCAGGAGAAGGGATGCACGCCTCGGGAGGCTTGTCCGAGATGGCCAGCAGCACGGCTCCCCTCCGGGAAAAGAAGCGAGCCACCTCCACCACCTCCCGGGTGAGAACGATCTCCTCCTGGAGGAGCCTCTCCAGAGGGGAGCTTCGGGGCAGGCAGTTCATGCGGGCCACCGTGGTCTCCAGCTCTTTGACCCGGAAGCTCTTGAACAGCGTGGGGTCTCCCTTTTCCAGGCTCGTCTTCACCTCGTGGTGAATCCTCCACAACCCATCGCTCCTCGCATCCTCCAGGCGCCCATCGCAGCCCACCAGAAAATCCGGAAAGGTCTTGATTCGCTCCGCCGCCAGGTCGGCCAGGAGCCCGTCCAATGAGCACACCCGCCCGCCGATCATCACCGAGATATAGGCAAGATAGTCCTGGTTGTCGCCGGTGAACGAGTGGTAGCTCTGCTGATTGAGCTCCCCGTATGCCGAGTCGAACTCGGCCTCGTCGAAGGCCGCTCCCAACGCCCTTCTCGCCACCTGGCGGATGGCTTCGGTTCGCGCCAGGTCGATGGCTCCGTGGTTGCGCCCCCGGGCGCCCAGGGCCGTCTTGTCGATGTCCACGATGATCGCCGTGTCGGCGTCGATAACGAAACCCCGCTCCCGCGCCAAGCCCGCGAACTCGGCCAGATCGGACCACCGATTGGAAAAGAACACCCCGTTCTCCACGTGCGCTCGAGGCTGCTGATCGATCCGCTCATCGCATATGAAGCCCAGAGTGGGCAGGCCCGCGACCACCTCCAGGTTGCGCGCGGCCAGAGTATCGTTCATGCGCGTGTCCCCGATGAAGAGGACGCGCCTTATCACCCCACCATCGCTTTTCAGAGCACGAGCCGCATTGAGAAGCGGGCGGATCGCCAGCGCGTACTCCGGATCTCTCTTCCTGGGAACCCTGCCCACCGGAAAGCCCGCCTCGGCGAGAAGGGCTTCCCGTCGGGGGAGTCGCTGATCGACCGGGTTGAGATCTCGATAGACCACGGAATCGCCCAGAACATCATACAAGGCAAGGGCGTCTCGCATCATCTCCAATTAGCTGTTCCTCGGTCACCAGAGTGCGGGCCGTCGCCCGCCTTTGATGGCGCCTCGATGGAGGGGGACCTCACGCGGGAACTCGAATCGGACGCCATCCCTCGAGCCACAGACGCGGCGACCCCGCCACGTGAACGCTCGATTCAAGCCGAATGAACCCGGGAGCCTGCCGCCCGCACCGCCGCCGGGGATGGCAGTGCCATCAGCCGTCCCCAGGGACGGCCTGGACCACATCGTCGCGATAGCTTGGCTTGATCGTCTCTCCAGGGAGGACGATGAGGAAGTCGTCGTCCCAGTCTCCCGCCGCCATCCGACGCAGCAAGTTATCATCCCCCTCGGCCACTTCGAAGTTCCAACCCCTGCCCCCCACCTCCTCCCGAGCCCTCTCTCGAAAAGCTTCCAACGGGCAGAAGGGCATGTCAATGAAGATTCCCCTGGAGTAATGCTCCATCCAGTTCCCCATGGTTTCCATCAGGTACCTAGCGTTTTCCTCGCCGTAGCGCTCAACCAGCTCCTGATAGCGTCCAGAATTGACCTCCTGCCCCACTCCCATGGTCAAGAGGTCGTCGTGATCGCCCCGCTCCATGTAATCGGCACAGTAATAGTAGGTGCCCGGACAAGCGTGAAATTCCTTCATGTACCGGGCGCGGGAGCCCAGGTAAAGGGTTATGCAATCGTGAGCCCGGGGGATAACCAGGGGAACATCGCGTGCTCTAAGCCCCGCCGTCGAATCCCCGCAGAGCCCATAGCCCAGAATCACGTAATCGTATCGCTCGGGAGGGACGGCATCGATCCGGTCTTGCAGCTCCTGATGCAACTTCACCGGCGTGTTATGAAGGCCCTTCTCCAACAACGCTATATCCACAGTGTGCGGGGACCGGGCGGCTCCCGCGTACAGCGGCCGAGCCAGCACCTCGCAGGCGATCACATAAAAACGCATTGAACCGTCTCTCCTCGCGCCGAAGGACGAAGCCCCTCGCAATGTCGCCATTCTACTGGGAAGCTCGGCCTCCGTCAAATCGCACGGTCGCCTTGACAGCAGAATATCTCGCCCCTACAATTGCCTCGGTCCCTCGCAGGAAGGAGCATAGTGATCCGCGTATCGTCGGGAACCGCTGTCGTTTTGGGCCTGTTGAACGCTCGCGGGTTGGATGATCCCACCACCGCTTACCTGATGGTGGGAGAGCGCTGTCAGCGCGACTGCAGCTTCTGCGCCCAGGCGCACACCAGCCTCGCCCGGGAGGATGCGCTCTCCCGCGTCACTTGGCCCGCCTTCCACCCGGATGCAGCCCTGGCCGCCCTGGCCGATGCTCACTCCAAGGGGCTGGTGCAACGATCCTGCCTTCAGGTGACCAAAAGCTCCGGGAGTTTGGAGCGGACGATCGCTCTGGCGGATCGAATCGGCTCTCTGATGCCGCTCTCCGCGTCGGTCCATTCCCAGGACCTGGAAGAGGTGGGAGCCCTGCTCGAAGCAGGGGTGGATGTGGTGGGGCTCAGCCTCGACGCCGCCAACCCCCAAGCTTACTCCTCGGCCAAGGGAGGGAGCTGGAAGAAAGCCAAGGACTTCATCCGACGGGCATCTCTCCGATATCAGGGACGCATCGCCACTCATCTCATCGTCGGTCTTGGAGAATCCGAGCGGGAGATGGCCCAAACCATCCGTGAGATGCTCTCGTGGGAGGTCACGGTGGGAATGTTCGCCTTCACCCCCATTCGAGGAACGGCTAGGGAGGGGGCTCCCTCCCCCTCCCTGGGGAGCTATCGTCGCCTCCAGATCGCCCACCAGCTGATGCGCCGTGATCTGGACGCCTTCGACCACCTTCGATTCTCCCCACAGGGACGAATCGTGGATTTCGGGATGGCCGCGCCCCAGCTGCGCGCTCTCCTGGCGGATGGACAGGCCTTCCGCACCTCGGGGTGTCTGGGCTGCAATCGCCCTTACTACAATGAGCATCCCGGAGGGAACGTTTACAACTACCCCCGCCCCCTCACCGTCGAGGAGGCGATGTCGGCAGTGGAGGAGGCTTTGCCATGAACAGCTTCGCCCTGATGGAGCGCCTGGTGATTCGAGATGCCACCAGCAAGATCGTGCTGCTGGTGATCGACGGCTTGGGAGGCCTGGGGCGTGAGCCAGGCGGACCAACGGAGCTGGAAGCGGCCCACACTCCCCATATGGACGCGCTCGCCAGGGAATCCGTCTGCGGCCTGTCTCTCCCCATCAACGCTTGGGTCACTCCGGGCAGTGGACCCTCCCACCTGGCCCTCTTCGGTTATGACCCTCTGCAGTATCGAATCGGCCGCGGAGTCCTGGAGGCCCTGGGAATCGGCTTCAACCTGAGGGATAGAGACGTGGCCGCCCGGGGCAACTTCTGCACCGTGGATGACAGCGACACGATCGTGGATCGCCGGGCGGGGCGGATCCCGTCTGAGAAGGGCGCCGATCTGTGCAAGATGTTGCAGCAGATTCGGCTCGACGATGTCCAGTTGTGGGTCGAGCCGGTCAAGGAGTATCGCTTCGTGGTCGTCCTGCGTGGGAAGGACCTGAGCAGTGACTTGACGGACACCGATCCGCAAAGGGCCGGGGTCGCTCCCTTGCCCGTGAGGGCGATAGTCCCAGGAGCGGAGCCCTCCGCGCGCCTCATAGAGTCGTTCGTCCAGCAAGGCCGCGACATCCTCTCCAGCCAGCATCCCGCCAACATGTTCGTCCTTCGCGGCTTCTCCCAGCGGCCCGAATGGCCCTCCGTGGAGGAGGTCTTCGGGCTGCGGACGGCGGCCATCGCTTCCTATCCCATGTATCGAGGCCTCGCGGCCTTGGTGGGAATGGAAGCGCTGCCCGCGGTGGCCACCTTGGAGGAGGAGTTCGATCTCCTGGAGAGTCGCTTCAGCGAATTCGATTTCTTCTACGTCCACGTCAAGAAGACCGACAGCGCCGGCGAGGACGGTGACTTCGATCGCAAAGCCTCGATCTTGGAGGACGTGGATGCCCTGTTTCCTCGAATCAGGGCTCTGAACCCCGACGTCATAGTGGTATCAGGCGATCACTCCACACCAGCCGTGATGAAATCCCACAGTTGGCACCCCCTGCCCACCATGATCTGGTCCCGGCACTGTCGTCCCGACGAGGTGACCAGCTTTTCCGAAAGGGCTTGCGCCCGCGGGGCCATGGGTCGCTTCCCAGCCAGCGACATCCTGCCCTTGGCCATGGCTAACGCGCTCCGCCTGAAGAAGTTCGGGGCCTGAGGAGCGGAAGAGGACGCAGGCCCATCCCGAAGACGACCTGCATCCTCGACAGCATCCACAAGGTGGAATGCGACCGGCGTTACTTCACCTCGGCGGTGGCGCCGACCTCTTCCAGTTTAGCCTTGGCGGCGGCGGCATCTTCCTTGCTGACCCCCTTCAAAACGTCTGAGGGTGCGTCGTCCACCACTGCCTTGGATTCCTTGAGCCCCAGGCTGGTGAGCTCCCGGACGGCCTTGATGACCTTGATCTTCTCCGTACCTATCTCCTTGAGGACAACGTCGAACTCGGTCTGTTCCTCCTGGGCCTCGGCCTCGGCCTGGGCCTCCCCCCCCGTCGCGCCAGGGAGCACGCCCGCCATCATAGGAACCGCGGCGCTGACCCCGAAAGTTTCCTCCAACTGTTTCACCAGATCGGACAGGCTCAGAACGGTCATGCCTTTGATCGACTCGATCATGACTTGCATCTTCTCTTCATCCGAAAAGCCCTCGATTTTCTTCAGGACAGCGGTCACATCCTTCTTAGCCATTTCTCGTCGCTCCTCTCCCTTTATGATTCAAAAGACTCGTCGGTGGATCATCCCCTCCGACCCACATCCCCTCAAACCTAGGCGGCCTCGGCCTTTTCGAGCTGATCCAATCGGGCGTTGATAACGTTCGCAAAACCCTGGACGATTCCCCTCAGGGTCCGAGCCAACCCGCTCACAGGCGCTTGCATATTGCCGAACAGCTGAGACAGCACCACCTCCCGCGAGGGCAGCTTGCTCAGCAAGATCATATCCTCGGGGCTCATCTCGGTTCGGGCCAGAAGCCCTCCCTTGAGGGAAAAGCCGTCCGCTCCCTTAGCGAGATTGGCCAGTATCTTGGCCGGAGCGACCACATCCTGGTAACAGATCCCCACGGCCGTCGGCCCTTCCAGCAAAGCCTCTGGAATAGGGAGATCCGCCTCCTCGAGGGCCAGCTTAACAAGCCTGTTCTTCGTCACCAGGAACTCGCAATCCTGCTTCCGCAGCTCGTTCCGCAGGCTGGAGATCTCAGCCACAGACAAGCCCCGATAGTCCGCGCCCAGGATGGCTCGGCTGCGAGCGAACTTCTCGCTGTAAGCGGCTACTAACTCCCTCTTCTTCTCCTTGGATATTGCCAATCTGTTCACCTCCCTCTCACAAAAAATCAGCCTCTGCGTCTTGCCTGCGCAAAGGCTGCTCACAGTTCAAGCCTTTCAAGCCCAGAAGGCTTGAAAAAACCTTCGCCTCGGCAGGCATCCCATTAAGCGCCATCAGCGCGCCTGCTGTCTCAAGCGCTTACTCACTTATTTGAACGCGCAAACCAGGGGCTGGACTCGCCGGTCGGAGCCTCCGTCCCTCCGCTCTGCGCCCTAGGCGGACTTCAGGGCCATGGCCTGGGGCACGTCCACCCTGATCCCTGGGCCCATGGTGCCGGCAAGCGTTATCCGCCGGATATACTGCCCCTTGGCTCCGGCTGGCTTGGCTTTGATGAGATCCTCCATCAGAGCAGTTAAGTTCTCCAGCAGCACCTCGGAGCTGAAACTGACCTTCCCGATAGAGACGTGGATGTTGGCCGTCTTATCCAACCGGAACTCCACCCGCCCCCCCCGGATCTCCTGAATGGCCCGCCCCAAGTCCTCCTCTTGAACCACCGTGCCCGCCTTCGGATTCGGCATGAGGCCACGGGGGCCAAGGGTCTTGCCCAGGCGGCCAACCTTGCTCATGATTTGTGGCGTGGCCAAAACCACATCGAACTCCATCCAGCCTTCTTGGATCTTCTTCACCAGATCATCGCTGCCTGCATGGTCGGCGCCGGCCTCTCGGGCGATCTTCTCGGCTTCGCCCTCGGCGAAAACCAGGATGCGGACTGTCTTGCCGGTCCCACCGGGCAACCGGACCACTCCACGAACCTGCTGATCCGCATGACGAGGGTCGAGCCCCATGCGCAGATGGGCCTCCACGGTCGCATCGAACTCGGTATAGGAGGTCTTCCGAACCAGCTCGGTCGCCTCCTGCGGCGAATAGAGTCGCCCCCGCTCCACCTGCTTGGCTGCTTCAACGTATTTCTTTCCGCGATTTCCCATGATATTCCTCCCCGTGGTTCAAACGGGCCGGATCCGCCGCGCGGACCGACCCTCCCACCCTGCAAGCGCCTCTCAACTCTCGACTATGATACCCATGCTCCGGGCGGTGCCCTCGATCATGCGCATCGCCCCCTCGATATCGATGGCGTTCAGATCCCTCATCTTCAATTCGGCGATCTGCCTCACCTGCTCCCTCGTCACCGCACCCACCTTGTCCCGATTGGACTCGCTAGAAGCTTTCTCCAACCCAGCCGCCTTCTTGAGCAGATCGGTGGCGGGAGGAGTCTTAGTCACGAAGGTGAAAGATTGGTCCGTGTAGACGGTGATCTCCACCGGGATTATGGCCCCAGCCTGATTCGCCGTTCGAGCGTTGTATTCCTTGCAGAAGCCCATGATATTCACACCGTGCTGACCCAGGGCTGGCCCCACAGGAGGCGCCGGGCTGGCCTTACCAGCCGGAATCTGAAGTTTAATGATTGCCTTGACTTTCTTGGGCATTCAGCCTGTCCTCCAAAGGCGAACCCTCATCTCCGGGCCCGCGCCTTCTACAATTTCTCTACCTGAAGGAGATCCATTTCCACCGGCACCTCCCTGCCGAAGAAGCTGACCAGAACGCGCACTTTCCCTTTCTCCATGTTGAGCTCATCAACCGTGCCCACGAATTCGGCGAAGGGGCCCTCCACAACCCGCACCGCCTGGCCGGGCCGGAAGGAAACCTTGATCCGGGGGGTATCCACCTCCATCCGCTCGAGGATCTCCTTGACCTCATCCTCCGACAGAGACGAGGGCTTCTCGCCGGACTGGACGAAACCGGTGACCCCTGGCGTATTGCGCACCACCGCCCAGGAGTCGTCACCCATGATCATTTGGACCAAGATGTAGCCGGGGAAAACCCTCCTCTTCACGGTCCGCCGAGCCCCGTCCCGGATCTCGATCTCATCCTCGGTTGGAACCACCACCTGGAATATCTTATCCTGCATCTCCATCGATTCGATGCGGGTCTCCAGGTTCCTCTTCACTTTGTTCTCGTAGCCGGAGTAGCTATGGATGACGTACCAGGCTCGGCCGTCCTGAGGCTCCTCCTCCTTCTCGACGGGAGCCTGAGACGAAGGGGCCTCCTCCTGGGCGATCGAACTCGGATCCTCAGCCCTCACCTCCTCTTCAGGGGAAGCATCTGAGGATCCAGCTTCATCCGACAGACTCGCCGATTCAACGTCTAATGCCTGCTGGCCGGCCGATTCCAATCCCATCTCCTCTTCCATAGAACCCTTCTCAGCCACCCCTAAACTATCAAACCGAGCGCGCGCTGAAAAAGGAGATCCAGCACGCCCAGGAACAGGCTCATAGCCACGGTGACGCCGATCACGATCAGAGTCAAGTTAGTAGCCTGCTTTCGTGTCGGCCAGATCACCTTCCGGATCTCCGTCCTGGTCTCCTTGAAATACCGAACCAGCCGGTTGTCCTGCCTCCCGGCCCGCTTTGCTCTTGCCTTCGCCGATTTTGCCATGAGGTCTCCTGACACCCCGTCGCTTCCGGGATCACAGCCCGCCTTCCTTCAAAGAGGCGGAACCCGTCGCTTATTTCGTCTCCCGATGGAGGGTGTGAACCCGGCAACGAGGACAATATTTGTTGACCCCCATACGCCCGGGGTCATTCCTCCTGCTCTTCTCGGATGTATAGTTGCGCTCCTGGCATTCGACACAGGCCAAGGTGACGACCAACCGGTCTTTCTTCCTCGCCATTTTTATTCACCCATCCCCAAGTACGCCCTATTCCCCTACCTTAGTGACAACGCCTGATCCCACGGTGCGACTGCCTTCCCGTATCGCAAACCGAGAACCAACATATAACGCTACCGGCACTATTAGCTTCACCCCAAGATTCACATTGTCCCCAGGCATCACC
>SDBU01002096.1_pt1 | contig 27188 bp, 32 predicted proteins | sample 2277071 | NCBI WGS metagenome assembly SDBU01 (sample SAMN10397929, study PRJNA504765) | marine sediment metagenome | isolation source: marine sediment core GS08_GC12, 126 cmbsf | place: Arctic Ocean: Gakkel Ridge, Loki's castle | collected 2008 | reverse complement strand
TGTTACGGTAGCCATAAGCTATCCTCTTTATGGTCTTAATGCGATTGTTCTTTCCTTCGACAAAGCCATTGGTTATCCGGTAGTCAAAGTAATTCAGTAAGCTCTTCCAAAGCTACTACCACCTCCCCCAAAAGCTGAATTAAAGAGGGGGATCTCAAACTTGAGATAAAGAGGGCACACCTAATATTAACATTTGGTCTGTAAACAGAGCGATGCCATCTGCAAACGGAATTTTAAGCGTGGCATGTATGTCATCTATGTATCCCCTAGAGAGCGCTGTAGTTCTTCCACTTTTTATTACCCATCGCTTTTCAGCTGCCCTCGTGACACCTTTAATCCTACCTACTCCAGATATTTCAGGAGAAACTACGATAGGGTCTGTAACTCTTCCTAGGGCAGCGTCTACCGCATTCATACTTGTAGAATCGGTATGAACCCTATCGTTGCGCTGCTCATATTCAGCTATAGCGGGATGCGCCCCTCCATCTGAGCGTCCGGGCTGCACAATATCCTTGCCGGGAGAGGCGCTATTTTGTCTGGCAATTACATGATTATTGCTTAGTACGTATAGCTTTGAAGGATCATTCTTATCTCTTACTAGGCAACCCAGAGTACCAGCAGAGTTCTCATTCACATTGGCGATAGGCATTGTAAGCAGCACGCAATTCAGCGTAAATGTCCTGTTGCAACTTGGTCTCGATAAATTTACCAGTGCGCAGCAATTCTGCAGCCATCTCAGCATCACGAAAGTCATTTTCCCTGTGATTGATGTCCTCACCATCTCTCCCTCGCTTGAGAGTGAATGGGTTGATCAAGCGAAAGGGGATACCTCGCTCCTCCAGAAGATAGGCTAGATTGCGCCAGTAGTGGCTGGCTATCTCTATGGCAAAGATAACACCTCTACTGCTAGTTCCAACCATCTGTGCTCTGGTCCGCTCCAATAGCTCCTCGTAGCCTTGCCTGGAGTTAGTAATCTTAAACTTGGTGTGGACAATGGCATCTTGTGTCATAGCTACTGCCGCGTGTTTCTTCTTATGTGGATCTACTCCTATGATCAGATACCCCTCGGGGATTTGCTTTAACTTTCGCGCCGTGTTATTTTTCATTCGATGGCTCCTCCTATTTAGATTTGGCGCTTTCCCTAGCGCACCTCTCTATTTTAGCCAGGAGCCATTAACCCTTATACTAAAAGTCCAGATTGTGCAACAAAGTCCCCCAGAATCAGCCCAAACCTCTTGACATTCTGTTCTACATATCCTACAATAAAAGCATGCCAAGAGGAGAAGGAATAAGACCGAATCTCAGTATAAGGATGGATCCCGAAGTTCTTCACCAAGCCCATGTTGCTGCTGTCGCCCAGAAGAAGACCTTGGGGCAGTGGCTTGAGGAAGCAATAGCGGAGAAAATAGAGAGGGAGCAGAAACTTAGTAAGGAAGTTTAAAGATGAGAGCGACAAAAAACAACACTAATTCGAGAATAGGGGGGTGCTTGCTTCATCAGGCTAATTCCCTATCTGAATCGGCGCCCAGTAGCTTTGAGAATGGGAAGCTTACTTGGGAAGCAAGCATTCTTCCACTGAGTTACACCCGCCTTGGTTACATATTATGAGGCTAGAGCAGCGCTCTTGTCAAGGGAAGGTCCAACTACAGGCTCAATCTCTCTTAAATCGCTTATATCAAGCTTTTCAATTGTCTCTCTCATCATCCTGGTGATGGTGGTCAACAGAATGAGTAGCCTGAGGGAATCTGGATTCTCCTCTTTTATAGCGTCTACAATTCTTTCTAGGAACATATCCAACCCCCACTCATTCATCGTATAGCCTGCTCCCTTCACCAAGGCAGAGATAATGCTCTCCCCAATGTCTCGCAGGTCATCCTGCACCGTAGCCATGATAGTCTTTTTGCTGGACTTTATCCCATTTCTTATCAACCGTGGCTTCAATATATCCATAGCAGCTTCTACCGTCTCTATGGAGGCTAACATATCTAGGATAAACCACTCCCTTGTCTTGGATAGCTCCTTTACCACCTTCACCCCCTGGCTAATGCCACTTGCTACTATTACCTCAGGGTCAATGCCAGCCTGGATGGCTGCTTGGGTCAATTCCTTTACACCAGGATTACCAACCATCCCTACCTCTATCCCTTCATCATTCTTATCTGCTCTCCCCTGGACAATACTTTCCTTGATTGACTCGATTATTTGCTCGCTTGTCATCTCTTCCTCCTATTAAAGTTAAAGTGCTCCACCCCATAATTTGCCCTGAGCCAGAACTCAGCCTCCACTTCCAAGGCTAAGTGGCTACCTCTTTACACCTCAGCTTCGAGGTCACACAAATACAAACTGGGATACTTGAGGACAGGGCAACTTGCTTTGCAAACCAGGCTTTATGGGGAGGTCAAGCCTCCTCAATCCCTGATGCAGCCTCGCTCTCCTCTGTAGCCACCTCTTCAAGCAACTTCTTCAAATTCGCCAGCTTACCCTCGATGTCCTTCTGCATCCGTTTGCAGACAAAAAGCCAGCCTATAATTTTACCGATGATCCCCCAGGGCAGCGTAACATCCTCTGTAATAGTAAGCTTACTGCCCGATTCGTTGGCTTTCACAAGGTACTCTGAATCGAGCCTCTTTATACCCCTTGCTGTGCCGCGGAAGGCAAATCTGTCATTCTCTGCCCATCCTGTAACTATACAATCAACCTTCCTTAGTCGACCACCAGATTCCTCTGCTACTACATAAAACGGCGTTCCCACGCTATCCCGCTGCTCACTCATGAACTCGAATTGCTTGAGATTGCCCCACTGTAAGAGCTTCTCTGGCTCAGTTATGAATTGCCAGACCTTCTCTGGAGGTGCTGCAATCTCAATAGCTCTCTCTACCCTAGGCATTTTGTCTCCTCCTTTCTAAGATTTTATTTCAACTAAGCCCCCACCACCGATATGCCTTAGCCTTCAGCAAGCAGGTGCTCTGTTGTCCTTAATTTAGTATCGTGGTTGCGGTGCTCAGCTTCCCCCCTAGATGCTGGCTTCCTTATTGCCTCCATAGCTAAAATAATCTATCTCTTTAATGTTCCCAAGCTCATCCCTTATGTCTATCCATCTCTCAATGAGCTGCTGCGAAGACTGCATGAAGGAATGGAGACCCAGAATAAGATATTCGAGGTAGAGCTGCCTTCTCTCAATCTTTGCTAGTCTCTGCCCAATCTCCGATGCCTCAAGTTTTTCTTTCACCACTTCCATCAGCTCTTTACTCACCCCTTCATTATCCCCGTCTCCTCTTCTTTGGATGATGTTTTCCTTGATCAATTGGATTATCTCTTCTTGGGTCATTTCCCTCCTCATTACAAGTGTTCTGCTGCCCTTAACTTAGCACTGCGGCTGCGTGGATTAGCCTGCACCTCAGAGGCTGAGGGAGTAACCACCTTCCTGGTGACAAGCTTCAGGGTGGGAACATGCCCACAAACGCAAATAAGTGTCTCAGGAGGACAGAGGCAACCCCTTGATTCCCGCTGCATGAATTCCTTAACTATCCGATCTTCTAAAGAATGATAGCTGATTACCACTAACCTGCCTTTGGAGCAGAGGAGATTGCCCCCTTGCTTCAAGGTTGCCTCTAAGTGCTCTAATTCTTGGTTGACAGCAATACGCAGTGCCTGAAATGTTCTAGTGGCTGGATGAATTCTGCCCCTTTTCCTGCCTACAGCTTGCTCTACTATACTGACAAGCTGAAGTGTGGTGCTGATAGGGCGGTGGCTTACAATCTGCTTGGCTATTTGCCGACTTTTACGCTCTTCTCCATACCTCTCAAGCAAAGAGGTGAGCTCAAATTCGGAGGAGTTGTTAACAATATCTACCGCAGTAAGTTTTTGAGCCGGATTGAACCTCATATCCAGAGGAGCATCATGCTTGAAGCTAAATCCTCGGCTTATGTCTTCTAGTTGGGGGGAGGAGATGCCTAGATCAAGTAGGATGCCATTCACTGCTCGGAAGTTATATTTCACGCAGATAGCTTCCAGATTCCTGAAGTTCTCATTAACCAAATGAGCTGCATTATCATAGGGTTGGAGCCTCATTTTCGATACCCTTATGGCTTCTGGGTCAGCATCTATACCCAGGAGTTGTCCACCTGGCGAACTCCTCTCCAGTATAGCAGTGGCATGTCCAGCAGTGCCCACAGTGCAATCAATATACTTCCCTCCAGGCTGAACGCCAAGAAGCTCGATGGTCTCCTCAAGAAGAACAGGAATATGGAAATTCAACGATGATACTCCTACATACCCTGGCTAATTTGCCAAGCTTGGTCATTCATCGGGGCGCTCCCCGTTTCTGAGAGGCTAGGGTCTTCTATTTCTCCCTCGTACCAGCGTCTAAGTTGGTGCCGACTATATTTTGAAAGTTGGAGGAAGGGTTGCCGCTTCTCAGGGTCAGCAGCAACACAATAGAAGGGCAACTCTCTATGAAGGTGCTTCTCGAGCAGCTCAGCCTCTATCAGAGCTTCTAGTGCATCCTCCACATCAATCCTTCTCCTGCAATTCAAGGCATGGGTAATAGCTTTCAATGTAAACTTGGCATTTGGGTATTGGCTCCAAAAGAATAATAGGTCAAATTTCAATCGGGTATCAGCGTGTTTCCTTACAAATTTTGCTACCATTTTATTTTGCTCCTTTCCTCTTGTTGACATAACTCATATCTCTATAGGAAACTATCCGCCCCACTACCCTGGATAAAAAAATGATAAGAATGTCCAAAATTAGTCTCAAGTTTACTCCAAAAAATGTCCACTGGGGATTTGATATTCCAGTTGATAGGCTCAATACAAGCTGATAGGATGAAGAACGGTGTCGAATAGAGCTCATTTTGGTGGAAGCTTATTTCAATGAATGTCCAGTAATGTTAATAAGAGACTTGACATTCCTTGATTGCCTTGTGATGTAAGATGCAAAGCAACTACAGGCCTGGAATTAATGAAATACCTTGTCTGAGAGCTAAAGCGCGTAAAGATGGGCAAAGCTATATAATATGCGAGCCAATTGAGTAAGTGTTCTCTACATAAAGGAATTTCAGAAGCTAGACGATCTCTCTATCAGAGAATCCACATCCTGCTGTTCTATTCCCAAAATAAACTTACAATGCCTGTATTTCATAAACAGTAATCAAAAGTTCTTCATAGTTTAAGCTTCTTGTCCACTCGAGCTTCTTATTAAGGAAGAAGGTAATACTTTCCTCATTTTGTGGAGTTAAAATAGTGAATATACTGTTTTTGTCTCTCACTATGCTCTTTGTCTTTGGGGATTTCCAAAATCCATCATACACTGGGTTGCCCCAAATCGATGTCATTGTCAACCCCCCGAACTTCTCCACGATTTCATCCTTTATGCTAAGAAGTTTTTGAGGGATAATAGCGTTGCCATCCTTATACTTAAGAGGAAAGTAGATTTCAAAATTATACAGGTAATCCATTAATTCTGATCCATTCTGAAATGCCTAAAATTAAATAAGGGGATGAACTATACTTGCTAGCCATCCCCTGAATAAAACAGCGCAACAGAATGTCTTGGCTACAAATCGCTTTCCTCTACGATTTCATATGGGATTTTCGCTTTTCTTAGCAGCTTTAGTTGGCTATCACCAATGACATATGTATTATCACGTAAAGCGGTTGCCTGTCCACTATTTAAAATAACATTAAAACCTTGGACAGCGTATTCAGCATTAAACCTGATCACATGTGCCCGCTCCCCCAAAACACCGGGCACGGTTCCTTTAATAACCATCCAACTCCCCCTTTCCCATCATGCTTCTAGTGACACACCCATTACACACAGTTAAGAATAAAAATGTCCAAAATTAGTCTCAAGTTTACTCCAAAAAGCGTCTAAGTATATCCATCCAGGACTTGACATGGCTTATTAGCTGTGCTATACTACTTAGGATTGGAATGCTTAAAAATGTATGTGATGGACTTTGTAGGCTCTTTTGTTAAATTTATAACAATGTTGGACATTGCACAAATTCCTTAGGAGGTGTTATGATGGCTGGCAAAGGGACTTATTCTGACCGTCTTCCTCCCTATGCATCCTACACAACCTGGCAAAAGCTTCTGGAGGGTTTGAAGCGCTTCTTGCCCGATGAAATAGACCGCAGTTTCTATGACAGTCTGGGTTTCTCTGGCAGCCAGATCCTGACCCTCAAATCCGCTCTACGCTTCCTGAGCCTTGTGGATCAGGATAATGTCCCTACTGAGAAATTACGCCAATTGGTTCAATCAGATGGACATAAACAAAAGGACATACTTAGGGAGATAATTCAACAGGCTTATGTCTCCCTCTTCAATACTTTTAATCTCCAAACAATTACCCAGGGACAACTGTCCCGCTACTTCGAAAGCCTCGGCGCTAAGGGAGACATACAAAGAAAATGCACTTCCTTCTTTTTGGCTATTGCCAGTGAAGCAGGAATAGAACTGTCTCTCCATCTCTCAGGGAGGTCCAAACTTGGTATAGGCAGAAAGAGCATAGCCACAAAAGCCAAGGAGAAGAAACGACTGGAAACAAAGATGGCAAGGGGAACGGAACTGCCAAGTAACTCGTCTTGGATGGAACTGGTGCTTAAGAAGTTCCCAGACCTCGACCCAACCTGGCCGGATGAAACTAAAAAGAAGTGGTTTGAGGATTTTAAGGAACTCCTACGAGTAAACCACTAAGAAATCATTGGTTGCTAGGATAGGTTGAACCGACTATAATCAGGTTATGAGGGTGCAGCATCTGCATAGTTGGAAGGTGACTGTGGCTCAAGCCATGGAGATTCAGCGTCAGCTAACTACCCAGGTATCGAAAAGAAATGAGGTCGGCTCGCCACGCCTGCTAGCTGGTGTGGACATATCCTCGCAGAGTTCACGAGGAACCGCTACTGGTGCGGTGGTAGTTCTGACTTACCCTGAGTTAACAGTGGTGGAAACAGAGACAGTAGAGCAAGGACTTGATTTTCCTTATATCCCTGGACTTTTATCCTTTCGGGAATCGCCTTTAATCCTTGCCGCCTGTGAGAAGCTTACTATTAAGCCAGACCTACTCCTGGTAGATGGTCAAGGTTTGGCTCATCCCAGGCGACTAGGGTTGGCTTGTCATCTTGGTCTTCTGTTGGATGTGCCCACTATCGGCTGTGCTAAGTCTCTACTTTGTGGAAGCCACACGGCAGTGGAAGCAAAGCCAGGTAGCTTTGCCCCGTTAAGGGATGGCGACGAGATTATTGGAGCAGCATTGTGTACCAAGGAAGGGACAAAGCCGGTTTATGTCTCTATTGGACATAGGGTAGACCTGGAAACAGCTATATTCTGGGTGATGCAGTGCTGTCGAGGTTACCGAATCCCTGAACCCACCCGTCTTGCCCACCTTGCCGCAGGAGGACACCTGAAAATCGAGACAGGAATACACCAAGGAAGGCTATTCCCCTAAACAGGAGAACGGAAAATGATGGAAGAGAAGGAAAGATTAGAAGATTTGCGCTCTCAGATTTCGGCTATAATGGTGCATCTTTGACATCTCAGGGAAGGAAGAGAAAATAGCCGAGCTGGAGAGGGATTCTTCCCAGCCCAGCTTCTGGCAAGACCCGGCAAGGGCACAAGAGATTATGCACCAGCTCAGCGCTTTGAGGGAAAGCGTTAGTAGCTGGCATGAGCTACTTCGAAAGGCTGAGGAGCTGAATGAGCTGGTCAGCCTCTCTCTGGAGGAAGGAGATGTATCTCTAAAGCAAGAAATCTACTCCGAGATAGACAAGGTTGCCTCACAGCTTGAGGGGCTAAAATTCCAGCTATTCTTCAGCAGTGAATATGATAAGAGGAACGCTATCCTGGCTATCCACGCTGGGGCAGGTGGCACCGAGTCCCAGGATTGGGCGGAGATGCTGCTGAGAATGTATTTGAGATGGGCAGAGCGACATAACTATCAGGCAGAGGTATTAGATGTATCACCAGGAGAGGAAGCAGGAATAAAGAGCGCTACAGCTGAGATTAGAGGGAAGTTCGCCTATGGCTATCTTAAGTCAGAGCATGGGGTGCATAGACTAGTAAGGCTTTCTCCTTTCGATGCTGACCATGCTAGACATACCTCTTTCGTCTTGACAGAGGTGCTCCCCGAAGTAGAGCAAGAGATAGAGGTGAAGATAGCCCCCGAAGAGTTAAAGGTGGATACCTTTGGAGCCAGCGGACCAGGGGGACAGCATATGCAGAAAACAAGCACCGCAGTGCGGTTAACCCACCTCCCTACAGGCACAGTGGTTACCTGTCAGAGTCAGCGCTCTCAATATCAGAATAAGAATACAGCCCTAAAGGTTCTTCAGTCTAGGCTTTTAGAGCTAGAATTGGCAAAGAAAGCGGAGGAAAAAGCCAGGCTTAAGGGGGAGCGCCTGGCAGCAGCATGGGGTAACCAGATACGAAGCTATGTCCTTCACCCCTATAAGATGGTGAAGGACCACCGCACTGGATATGAAACCAGTAATCCCACCGCAGTTTTGGATGGGGAGCTAGATGGGCTGATAAAGGCATATCTGGAGCTACAGATAGAGAAGGGTATTCAAAAATGAAACACTCGTTTACTATTCACGACCTGCCGCTCTCTGAGCGCCCCAGGGAAAGGCTTATTAAACTAGGTGCTGAAGCCCTCTCAGCACAAGAGATCCTAGCCCTGATTTTAGGTCGAGGGATTAAGGATGAATCGGTTATGGTGACTGCTCAAAGGCTGTTGAGTGAGTTTGGCAATCTGAAGGGCGTTGCCAATGCTTCGATAGAAGAGTTGTCGAAGATAAGAGGGATTGGTGTTGCCAAGGCAACCCAGCTCAAGGCTGCCTTCGAACTAAGCAAGAGGCTGGAAGCTTACCCAGATAGTGGTAAAAAGGCGGTTATCAAAACCCCAGAGGATGTAGTGGAACAGGTAAAAAGCAGGCTAAAAGGTAAAAAGAAAGAGCACTTTTTAGCCCTTTTCCTCGATACGCGAAACCAACTAATCGGCATAGCCCCGATTTCAGTGGGCAGCCTTGATGCCAGCATTGTCCATCCTCGAGAGGTATTTAAAGAAGCCCTCTCTGCCACTGCTGCCTCGGTAATCTTCGCCCACAACCACCCCTCTGGAGACCCGCAACCTTCGGAGGATGATATAGCATTGACCAAGAGACTAGTTCAGGCAGGGGAGATTATGGGTATCGAGGTTTTAGACCATATTATTGTCGGTGGCACATCCTACATAAGTATGAAGGCTAAAGGGTTATTCTAGAATGAGCATCGCTTCGCAAGGGGAAAATGGACTTCGCCAAATTACAAGCCACAGGGAACGATTTTATACTGATAGACGCTCGTGAGTTGGAGAAAGACTGGTCAAGTCTGGCTACCACTATATGTGATCGCCACTTCGGGGTGGGCGCTGATGGTCTATTACTGGTTTTGAAATCTGAGGTGGCTGATTTCGGTATGCGAATGTTTAACCCTGACGGCTCTGAAGCCGAAGCCTGTGGCAATGGGCTGAGGTGTTTCACCAAATATGTAATTGACCATGGTCTGGCTGATAGTCAAGAGCTGGTGGTGGAGACGATAGGTGGCATAAGGAGGGTTAGATCCCATACAATAGGCGGTGAGGTCAAGCAGGTTGAGGTAGATATGGGAATCCCCCGACTCAGACCTGAGGAGATACCAATATCAATACAAGTTGACATAACACCTATCATGGATTACCCCATCCAAATAGAGGACAGAGAATTGAGGTTGACCTTTGTCTCAATGGGCAACCCTCATGCAGTTTGTTTTATAGAGAAGGAGGTGGCAGGTTTTCCCTTGTCCAAGCTGGGACCCCTTATAGAGTGTCATCCTATCTTCCCCCAAAGGACGAATTTCGAAGTAGCCAAGGTTTTATCCCCCAAGCAGGTAATAGCTCGGGTTTGGGAGCGGGGGGCTGGGGAGACCTTATCCTGTGGCAGTGGTGCTTGTGCTATTGCCGTTGCCGCCCAACTGCATGGCTGGGTGGGCAACCAGGTTGAAGTAGCATTGCCTGGGGGAGTGCTGACTGTGAAGTGGGATGGGAGGGGGGAGGTGAGGCTTACCGGACCTGCCGAGGTGGTGTTCGAGGGGGAGTGGATAACTGAGGTCGTTTAGAGTGAGGTATAACTATAGGTTCTCCGTTGTGCTAGCAGTCACGACGCTACAGGAGTAAAATGATAATTGTAGCCTCGCTATTCCTATGGCGATGGATGAGAAAGATGGATTGGTAATATGGCAGAGCAAGCCAGGCAATTTACAACCCCAAAGATATTTGATGATCAACCTCTAGGGGAAAAGGGAGAGTCTCATTTCCAATTCGAGGCATACGCTAATATACTTGCCAGGATTATCGCTTCCAAAGACACCAAAAATCCGCTTACCATTGGGATAGATGGGAAGTGGGGGAGTGGGAAGACCAGCCTGATGAACATCCTCAAGGGAAAGCTGGATGAAACCTGGAAAGGGAGAGAAGGGAACAAACTATCATTCTTATCCGCCGAGGAGTCACAACACTTCAGCGAGAGCTTTAGAAGATGCAAGACGGTCTGGTTTAATGCCTGGAAATACGCCAGGGAGGAGGCTCTCTTCGTTGCTCTGATCGAGCAGATTGGGAGGGAGATGGAAAAGGATGGCTTCTTGACAAAAGCTCGTGTCAAGCGTGCTGTCCCCAAGCAAGAATTCAAAAGACTTAAATTTGCAGTTAGCGCCATATCTCAAATTGTTTCCCTCGGCAGAGTGGAGCTCGACCCCTCAAAGTTTGAGCAGGAAACAAACTTCAGGAAAAATATGCCCTTTCTCGATGAGTTTCAGGCTGCTTTCAAAAGACTTTTGGATTTGTATATAGAGAAACATGGCGTTTTGGTTATCTTTATCGATGACCTCGATCGCTGTCTTCCCTCAAAGGCAGTGCAAGTTCTGGAAGCAATCAAGCTATTTATGGACAGGGAAGGGTGCATCTTTGTCCTTGGAATCGATTATGGGACGGTAGCAGCAGCAGTGCAGGCACACTATGAAGCTGAACATCTCGAAAAGATAACGGGGGAGGACTATCTGGATAAAATGATCCAGGTGCGTTTCCCACTCCCACCCCTCAGGACTGAGGATGTGCACAAATATATTGAAAGCCTCCAACTCGAACCGCTAGAGCGAAACCTCCTCCGACTTATCTCCAGCGCTATCCCCACAAACCCGCGCAAAATCAAGACCTTTCTCAATCACTTTGAGCTTCAGTTAGCATTAATGAAGAGCGCCGGCATTTCGGTGAACAGGGAAAGGCTAATAGAGTGGTTAGTGCTGAATGAAATTTGCCCCGAATTCTGCGAAGTGATAGGTGATATAGAAGAGGATGCTGAAAAAGTTGAGTTCATCAAAGCAATTAAGAAATTCGCTGATGCGAGTGAGTCGCAGAGAGAAGAAATGCTTTAAGAAAAAGCCCCAGACGAATATGCGCCACTAAAGTGTATCTGATATACCTAAAATAAATAGAAGTAACAGAGGAAGAGATGACAGAAGAAGACCGGAAAAGACGTGCTACTATCCTCAAGCAACTCGAGCGATTTCGCGCTAATAAGAAACTCATGGAGGTACTTAAGCAAGGTGATTTCTCCTTCACCCCAGACACCATAGGCTCATATATTCATCTTAGCCGGGCGCCTTCTCTGAGAGCAGAGGCAGAAAAGCCAGAGATGGCAGCGAAGCAAGAGATGCTGAAACGCCTAACCAGAGAGGAAGTCATCGCAGCAGTGAAGGCTGGGCGAAGCTTAGCAGGTGCTGACCTAACGAAGGCTGACTTGAGTGGGGTTGACTTGGGTGGGGCTGACTTGAATAGGGCTAACTTGAGTGTGACTGACTTGAATAGGGCTAACTTGAGTAGGGCTGACTTGAGCAGGGCTCACTTGTTAGGGGCTAACTTGAATAGGGCTGACTTGAGTGAGGCTAACCTGAGTGGGGCTAACTTGAGTGGGGCTGACTTGAATAGGGCTAACTTGAGTGGGGCTGACTTGAATAGGGCTAACTTGAGTGGAGCCGACTTGAATAGGGCTAACTTGAGTGGGGCTAACTTGAGTAGGGCTGACTTGAGCAGGGCTAGCTTGAGTGGGGCCGACTTGAGCAGGGCTCACTTGTTAGGGGCTGATTTGGTAGGGGCTGACTTGAGAGGCGCGAAGATAGATGTTGAGAGCATTGACCTTTCAGCAACGATTGGTTGGCGAGAGGCAAAGTGGGATGAGGATATCTTCGAGAGATTGCTGGAGAGGTTTGGAAAAGAGGAACAGGGGTGAAAGTTTATGCGAACCTCAAAGCGAATTGAAAAGTTGCCACCTTATCTTTTTGTGGAGATTTCCAGGAAGATAGCCGAGAAGAAGGCTAAGGGTGAGGATGTAGTCAGCTTTGCCATCGGCGACCCCGACATCCCCACCCCTCCACACATTATCGAGCGCCTGTGTCAAGCTGCCCATAACCCCGCCAACCACCGCTACCCTGAGACCGAGGGATTGCCTCAATTACGCCAGGCTATAGCCGAGTGGTATGACCACCGCTTCGGTGTAGCTCTTGACCCCGATAGGGAGGTGCTGCCTCTCATTGGCTCGAAAGAGGGGATAGGGCATATTGCCTTCTGCTTTATTGACCCAGGTGATATTGCTCTGGTGCCCGACCCTGCATATCCTGTCTTTTCTATAGGCACCATATTAGCCGGCGGCGAGCCCTATTTTATGCCTCTGACTGAAGCCAACGACTTTCTTCCTGAGCTAGACCAGATACCACCAGAGGTGGCTCAGCGGGCTAAACTCTTATGGCTAAATTATCCCAATAACCCCACAGCAGCGGTGGCAACAATTGATTTTTTCCATAGGGTTGTTGCCTTCGCCAAGAAGAACGACCTCTTGGTTTGCCATGATGCCCCTTATACCGAGGTTGCCTTCGATGGCTATCGACCAGTCAGCTTTATGCAGGTTCCAGAAGCCAAGGAAGTGGGGGTAGAGTTCCATTCCCTGTCTAAGAGCTATAATATGACGGGGTGGCGAGTGGGGATGGCAGTGGGCAATGCCCAGATGATAGATGCCTTAATGAGGTTAAAATCGAATTTAGATTCGGGAATCCCCCAAGCTATTCAGTATGCTGCTATTGAAGCCTTGCAGGGGCCTCAGGATTGTATCGAGTATCACAATATGGTCTATCAGAGGCGGCGCGACCGGATGTTAAAGGTTCTCACTGAAATAGGTCTGGAAGCAAGACCTCCAAAAGCGAGCCTCTATATTTGGGCAAAAATCCCCCCAAACTATAGCTCAATGGAATTTGCCACCAGGCTATTGGATGAGGCTGGGGTAGTAGTTGTCCCCGGTGTTGGTTATGGCAGGTATGGGGAAGGATATATTCGTCTCTCCCTGAGCCTTGGGGATGAGGAAATGGAGGAAGGCTTGGCACGACTATTGCGCTGGAATTCAAGATGACATAATGAATAGTAGTTGACATAAGTGAAAACACTTGACATAAATTGTTGACATAAGGAGAGGAAAATTCCCGAAGATACCTTGGTTCAAGTTGAAGAAAAAGCCTTTTTGGTTGGGGTGGAGCCAAAAGCTCATAGAAGCCGATGGTCACTGGAAAGCTCCCTGGCTGAGTTAGAGCAACTGGCATATACCGCTGGGGTCGAGGTATTAGGCAGGCTGACACAGCGTCTAGATAGACCTTCATCCAATTATTACCTGGGTAGTGGCAAACTGAAGGAACTGGCATCTCTCAGGCAGACAGCGGGATACAATGTGGTTATCTTCAATGATGAGCTTTCCCCCCGACAGCAGAGAAACTTGGAGGAAGCCCTTCAGGTCAAGGTCATTGACCGAACTGCCCTCATCCTGGATATTTTCGCCAGGAGGGCACAGACCTATGAGGGGCAGTTACAGGTTGAGCTAGCCCAACACCGCTACCTCCTACCTCGTCTCGCTGGGCAGTGGAGTCACCTAGAGCGCCTCGGTGGCGGCATTGGCACTAGGGGTCCTGGGGAGTCTCAGCTTGAGACTGATAGGCGTCTCGTCCAGCACAGGATACACCGTCTAGAGACGGCTATTCAGGAGGTAAGGAAGCATCGCACCCTCTATCGCCAGCATCGTAAGAGGAGCGGGATACCTATTGTAGCCTTGATAGGCTATACTAACGCCGGGAAAAGCACCTTGATGAACAACCTGAGCAACGCTGATATGCTGGTAGAGGATAAGCTCTTCGCTACCCTAGACCCGGTTACCCGCCGTCTCACCCTGCCGGGACGGCAACCAGTATTACTGACCGATACAGTAGGATTTATCCAAAAGCTTCCCCACACTATAGTAGCTGCCTTCAGGGCTACCCTTGAGGAGCTAAATGAAGCTGATTTACTCCTTCATATTGTGGATATAACCCATACCAATGCCGCTGAGCAATCTCAAACGGTAGAAGATATATTGAACGAGCTCAAACTTGGTGGCAAGCCAAGAATAACTGTTCTTAACAAGATGGACCTATTTTTAGAGAGTGAAGAATCAGGAGAGCCTATTATTGACCAGCTTGCTCAGCAACTCAACCTAAGCAGCCAACAAATGGTTCTAACCTCAGCAACCAAAGGATGGGGGATAGGCAAGCTACTTGGGATGGTCGCCGAATCGATAGGGGAGCCTCACAGAGAGTGAGCGCCGTCATCTGGAATAGACGAGTCCTTTCTTGCTCCAATCTATGGTCGGAAGCAGCTTGTTATATTGAGACTTAATGCCTTCTGTCAGGGGGTGCTCCGAACCATCCACATACCCCTCCCTCGCCCGTAAAGTGTAGTCTGCCCCTGGTGTATTGCTCCATATTTCGATAATCTTATCCTCATCATCGACCACGATAAGACGGGAGGGCAATATCCTTGCAACGACTGTGACTGAGCCACTCGAAGAGGTTAACTGGTCAATTGGAGCTGGCTGAGGGTCTTCTGAAGCGTCAGCCGATGTATCACCTACAGTTGGCATAGATGCTCCGAGTATAAATATGAGCAGCAGGCTAACAATTGCTGCAGCAACAAAAAACTCGATTTTCTGTTTGCTATTCTTCTTGCTCAAAGCCTTTTGAAAGGCAGTGAACCTTCTCATCTTTTCCATCCTCTTCATCATACGATAGTAATCCTACAAAAGTAACCCTACAAAAGCAATCCTGCGAAAGTATGATTTTAGAGTGAGGAAAAACCGTCAGTTAGTAGCTCTTTCGGGTGAGCGCGACTCACCCAATAGTATCAGTGGATTACTGTATAAGTTTGGTTATTTTTAGATATTAGAGCCAAGATTTATCCCCATAGAGAAGAAGAGTTTGAAGAGGCAAATCGATACCTCGATACCCAAGAGCCCTTACTGGACCAGCAATGTATAGGTGTGGGTGGCAGTATAGCTGCCAGCCTTTTGAGAATAGTGAGTGGTCAGCACATAGTTGACCAAGACATCAGTTCCAGGGGTTGGTTCACTGCCAGAGCCAATGATAGCCGCAGTGGTGTTGAACTCCGTAGGCGTGGTCACATTATCCAAAGGCGCTCCCGATGAGGTGTATTTGAAATCTGCCGAGGAGATTGTTTCCAGAGTGGCTGTTTGCAGGTCTTGGTCTTTCTCCACGGTTAGCCGCCAAGCCACACCAGCTTGAACGTTAGCCGTCACCGTTCCTGAATAAGATGGAGTAGAAGGCACGACTGGGTTCCATTGCACATTGCCTTCCCCGGAAAGGGTGAGAACTAGCCCGGAGGAGCTCACGGTTACGATTTGGTCAGGAGGATTGTTGGTGCCACCAGCAGCACCGGTTACCGAGGAAGCCCAGGTTGTATCGCCAGCCGAGAATGGTGTGGTACAGGTGAAAACTATCTGGACATTTTCGGTGTTGGCGATATCGTCTGTCCCAGTCGATGCCGTCACTGTAACTGTCTGCGGTCCATCACTGCCACTGGGAAGTCCGGTAACTGCCCAGGTCTTACCTCCACCGGCAGCAGTAACCGTATAGCCACCGCTGGTGGTGGGGATATTGCTGTAGCCGGTGGGGATAGTAAATGATGCCGAGTGGATTTCATCACCGCCGCTTCCACCGCTGTTGGTGATGGTGACGGTGAACTCCACCGATTCAAAATCATAGACGCTGGACGGAGAGACGGTGGTGGAAGCCTTAACATAGGTAACCACCAGCTTGGGGATATTGCTGCCACTCTCCTTGGAGGCAAATTCGGCAAATTCCTTGCTGTTATCACTTTCGGAACTATCTTTGATCAACATCCCGTAGTTGGGAGTTCCTGCGTACCAGGCAGCGACATCAGCCGTAATGTCCCAGCTAAGCCAGACACCGGCAGTGGTTTCTGTAGTGGTGGAGGCGGTTGGGGTGGCATTGAAGTCTCCACCAGCGGTTGTCCAGGCGGTACCGGTGATGCGGTTATCCCAGGTTACATCGCTGGTACCAGGGAGAGCAGCAGTGCCAGTGCCCTCCGTCCAGTTAGCGGTGAGGCAGTGAGCATCGTAGGTTCTGCTGACATCAGGTGCTGTGGTCATATAAAGTTGCAAAGTAGCCGATTCAATGGTTGCCCCTGCGGGTATGCTGCTGAGGTCAAATTTCATCAGCGTGCGCGTGTTCCGCCCGGGGCTTGGCGTGCTTCAACTCGCAGGATAGTATCACCACCATAGTTCTCCGTAGAGGCGTTCTGGTCTATATATGAGTCTGCCGTGGTGGTGTAGGTGGCACTGGTGGCAAAGACGGGGGGTGTTTGAAGGATGACGGGAAGAAATACCAGCAAAAGCGCCAGACCCACCATAAGCAGGTTCTTGAGGGAGAGAACCTTACCGAGGCTCCTTTTGTGATTGTTCATTATCTTACTTCTCATCTCTCAGTCCGCTATAGCCGTAGTTTCCCACTCTGTAGGCTTGGGTCCCCGAGAATCGAACCCTTTCCCCCCATTTTTACCGTTTCCCCCGTTTTCGGGTGTTTTGCCATTAAGTGACCCGTGCAATAGTTGGAGAAGCCTTGAAAACCCCTTGATATCCTCACTCTGGAAGCAGGACATCATTTCGGCAGCCAGTTGCCTTGCTGGCTGGACTAACTGATGGCAGAACTCCTTTCCCTTAGGCGTCAGCTTAATGTCGGTGGACCTGCGGTCTTTGGTGTTCCTTACCCTTCTTACGAAGCCACTTTTCGCCAAGCCGTCGACGGCTGTGGTGATACTGTCTTTGCTCCTGGCGGAAGCATGGCTTATCTTCGTAGGGGTCATCGAGGCGCCATTTCCTTGCAGTGTTGTCAAGAGCAAGAACTGGGTAGCTGTGATGCCAACCGTGGAAAGCCTCGCTTCTGCGTGCTTCAGGGCGAGGTCCGAGGTTTGAAGAAGGATATGGGTGGCAAGCAAGGGACTAGAAGTATCGAACTCTCCTATTTTTGTCGGTTCCTTCTTTTCGGGTGTTTTGCCATTAAGTGACCGTTGCAATAGTTGGAGAAGCCCTAAGAACTCCTCGATATCCTCTCTCTGGAAGCAAGACATCATTTCGGAAGCTAGCTGCCTTGCTGGCTGGAGTAACTGATGGCAGAACTCCTTCCCTTTAGGCGTCAGCTTAATGTCGATGGACCTGCGGTCTTCAATGTTCCTCACCCTTCTTACCAAGCCACTTTTCGCCAAGCCGTCGACGGCTGTGGTGATACTGTCCTTACTCCTGGCGGAAGCTTGGCTTATTTTTGTAGGAGTCATCGAGGCGCCATTTCCTTGCAGTGTTGTCAAGAGCAAGAACTGGGTAGCCGTGATGCCAACATTGAAAAGCCTCGCCTCTGCATACTTGAGGGCGAGGCCCGAGGTTTGAAGAAGGATATGGGTGGCAAACAAGGGATTAGAAGTATCGAAGTCAGTCATGAACTAGCACTCTCCCGACAACTCAATTCATTCTTAGACAATATCGTGCCGCCGATAATCGGGCTCCCGACAATTTCAATCTAAACCCTCTAGGTTCGTTGGGCAATAGCCCATTTAGGCTACAAGGCATAGCCATATGGTCACATGACTAAATACTATGAGACCGGTTGTCCGCTATTTATGCATCTGGTAAGATTAGTTGCTAAGCCCGTAAGGCGAAATTCTTTGAAAGTTCTATCTATTGAATGACTCGGGGAGCGAGGCTGCTACCCTTGACAAAGGGTTTGAAATCAGCCATAATTTAACCGAGTATAATCATCCTTATACTCAGTCAACTAATATTGGGATGGAAAGGGGGTCAGGTTAAAGAGATGCAACCCTACCTTGATGATTTTCTGCTAAATTTGCAGTCTAACAACTACTCTCAGGAAACGGTTTACAATTATGAGCGGGACTTGAAGGTCTTTGAGCAATTCCTGGATGAGGCAGGTTTCGAGTTTGACAAGATTGATAAAAAGACCATTCTCTACTATAAAGCCTATCTATCCTCCCAAGACCGAAGGACAGCGGCTCAGGCTGAAGCTGAAAAGCAGCTCTCCCCCCGCTCGCTGAATCGCATGCTCTCCGCTCTCCGCTCTTTTCTGAAATACCTGGTGGAAATGGATCACCCCTGCCCCATTCCCCCCGAGGCGGTCAAACTGACTAAAGCCCCGAGGAAGCATCCCCAGGTAGCGGAGCTTAATGATTTGGTAAGATTAATCGAAGCCCCTAGTCGATTGGAGCCAAATCTGAAAGTAGCTCTAAGGAATAGGGCTATTCTTGAGGTCTTATTTGCTACCGGGATGCGTATCTCTGAGCTTTGCAGCCTTAATAGGAACCAGATTGATGAAAGCGGTCGCATTTTCATCACCGGCAAAGGAAAAAAACAGAGGTTTGTTTACTTAACCCCCAGAGCACGGGAGCATGTGGAAAGGTACCTAGCTGCACGGGAAGATACCTCCCCAGCCTTATTCATCCCTCACGCAGGGAGAAATGTAGCCAACCCAAAAAGAAGGCTCTCGGCTAATTATTTGCAGGAAAGGATTAAGTGGTATCGTGAGCGTCTGAGGATCAATGTGCCCACCTCAGCCCACTCCTTAAGGCACGGTTTTGCCACCTATTTGGCTGAACAGGGGGCTAATCCTGCTGCTATTCAAATCCTGCTGGGGCATGAGTCATTAGCTACCACTACCCGCTACGTTCATGCCTCGGACAAATATGCTGAAGAAACTCACCACAAATACCACCCCTTAGCATAGTCTGAAAAGTAGATACTTTGCTATTTTTCTATTAATTCCCTAAAAGTCTTCCCGTCATAATAGTAGCAAGCGATTTTGTCCTCCTTAGCAAAATTAAGCGCATCAGCATCAAAGGTAGAGGTAGAAACAAAAATAAGGTGATCCCAGTTCATCTTAACCTGCTCTTTGCTTAGCCCCGACCAAGTGAATGAAGGAACAGCTTTCTTAACATCAGTTGCACTTTCCCAAAACTTGAAAATATCCGTCCTCTTGATAGTTGCTTTCCGGTCTTTACATTCAATCCAAAAAATCTCAGTCTCAGTTACCAATAGGCTGCTTACTTTTTTCAAACCCACAATATCAATCTCGAAAGGTCGCACTGCTGTCTGTCCTTTGAAGAGATGATTTCGCTCAACCTCGTCTAGGTTAAACTTCTCCTTAGCCTAGCTCGCAGCCTTCTCCTCAAACTTGTGCCCCTTTTCAGTAGTGGTTTTCTTTTCCATTGCTCCCCCCTCTCTTTTTTTCTATACTATCCTCATCATTTTGGTTTGTCATTTCATTATGTCAATATACAATAAGGATTGTCATTAACATATATGTAAATAGAATTTTGTTAATAGCACAAATGTTCCATAAATTAAACTAAGCTCTCAGGCGTCAAAATCGGGGCATTTGTCTCCGGGAGACACATCTCACTACCCTCACTACCCCAATCTCTCAAATCAGGATCAGACAATCCTTAAACTGAGGCAAGGCAAAGATGGCTATGACCCTCTGTCTGAACAAGAAATTGCCTAAATCAGAGGAAACTCACCACAAATACCATCCTTTAGCATAGCCTGAGATGAACTCTTCTAAATGCAAAAAATGGTGGGGCTAGATGAACAAAAGACAGAACCTTTAGCCCTACTTTCAAATTATTCGCGCAGCACCCTAAGGAATTCCTCCCTGCTTAGCCCGGCGTCCCGAATTAGAGACCTTAATAAACCTCGCCCCAGCTCTTTGTGTCTGGGCACCGACAGCCTGCGCCCTGAAGGGTGCAATAAAATCATATGACTGCCCTCGGTGTGATCCCAAACATATCCAATCTTGCGCATTACCTTAACAAAATCGTCTCCTGACATCGCAGGGAGACGAGCCACTAAACCGCAACCTCCACCTCTTCAACATCGGTTACGGGTATTGGCTCTCCATGCTTACGCATACTAGCTATGTAGCCCCGTATAGCCTCTGTAATATTGGCGATAGCTTCTTCTCTGGTTCTCCCTTGAGAGTGACACCCAGGAAGGGCAGGACAACTGGCTACTATATATCCATCTTCATCCTGCTCCAGGGTAATTGCGAACTTCATAAACCCCTCTTATGACTGCAGTAGTTTGCAAAAGTTTAACTAAGTGGGCTCGGCAGGATTCGAACCTACGACCAACCGGTTATGAGCCGGCCGCTCTGCCACTGAGCTACGAGCCCTAATTTGATTATACCGAATGACTTTAGTGAATTCAAGCGTTATGTTATGTCAACTTAAGCTCTGCTTTAGAAGTCGTATCACCTCAAATGGGTCGCTGGAGATTACACTGGAGGCATAAAGCTCCATGGTCCCTATATCTGAAGCCAGAACCCTTGGATCGCCTCGGTCTACTAAGCGAACCAACACCGGGAAGCCCTCCCAGCTCTCCTCAACTTCCCCAAAGGGAGGAGTAGACAGAGCCAAGTTAAAAGAACTAACCCCCATCTTGTCCCGATAGCACTTCAGAACCTCATAAATCCTTTCCTCCAGCGAATAATCGAGGCTCTTTGCCAGCAGCATAACCTCTTTATCTTTGACCGGCGCCAAGTAAGAAATAATCCTTACCCCGTCTTTTTCTATAGCACAGCCTAGCGAATGGTGAACCATGTATAGGTCGTCAAAATAATTCGAGCCATATCCCTGCTCATAGCGCAGGGAACTCAAACGAAGCCCCTCTATCTTTGCATAGGGCATATCATGGGTAAGCATCACCTGGGCATGCCCATGATGCAAAGAAGCTCCTGCTTTCCACAGGCAATTCCATATAAATAGGAAGTAGTGGGCTGAGGGGTCCATTGCATAAGCCCTCTTTGCCCATTGCCAGCCAACCTCGATATAATCAACGATTTCCTCCTTGTCGAAGCGCAAAGGGTTATAATGCTTAAAGACCACCATGCCATGCAGACCATCGTATTTAGCCACATTGCTAGCAGTGATGCAATGTTTCCCCTCTATTCTTCCGAAGACATCGTTGGGGGTATCCCTCAGGGGGTGCTTTAGGGGGTCATTCTTAGAGGCATCGATGATTTGAGCCTTGGTGTGAAGCTTATTCCTAGTTTCGATAGGTCGAGCTGCCCGCAGCTTATTGAACAGTGCCCCCTCAAATGTGATCAGGTTAGTAACTTTGACAATCTTTTGATTGCTAACCGCCTCCAGGCTGCCGAAATGCTCCTCAATCCAGTGGCGCATGGTAGGGGGAGGGGAGAGCGAGCCTTGGGTCATGCTGAAGCGAAAAAGGCGCTGGAAAAGCCTCCTCTCCTCCTCTGAAAGAGATTCTACCAGACTATCCAGGTTGACAATGCTTGGCTCAGACATCGTAAAGGCTCCAAAAATCCCTAAGTTGAAGATAGTTTAGTTCAAAAAATGGGGATGTCAAGAGGGGAATGACCACGGATTCAAAGCAGAAAACTTGAGGAGAATATGATTAGACCCTCTGTTTCCTCTTACGCACCTTCCTCTCCACACTAGCTCCACTGGGGATGAATTCCGAGGTGAAATCACTAATTTCCACCTGGTAGTCAATCTTGCAATTTCGCCCTATTTTCGTCTCCGGTGGTATCCTTGCTCCCCTACCCACCACAGTAATGCCGGCATTGATGTTTTGTGGCTCTTCTTGATTTGGGGTATAGTCATCACCATAGCCTATATGACATCTCGGTCCGACCCATACTTGCTTGTCAATAATACAGCGGTCAATAATAGCATCTCTGCCAACAATGGTATCAGAAAAGATGATGGAGTCTATCACCATAGCCCCTTCCTCTACATAGACACGGGGGGAGATGACTGAATTTTCCACCCTCCCATTGATAATGGAGCCAAGACCAATTAGGCTCTTCAATATTTTTGCTCTTTGCCCTACTTTTGCCGGTGGGGCGTTTAGGGACACCGTATATACCATACTTCCGGGGTCATAGAGATTAAGCTGGGGCAAATCGGCTATTAAGTCCATATTTGCTTGCCAGTAGGACTCAATAGTGCCCACGTCCTGCCAATAACCATGGAACTTGTAGCCGAAGACATTGTATTTCTTTAACATGTGGGGCAGTATATCACTACCAAAGTCATGTGTTGAATCCGCCCTCTCAGCATCCTCCTCCAAACACTCAATAAGCACATCCTTATTAAACACATATATACCCATGGAGGCTAGATTGCTCTCCGATTCTGGTGGCTTTTCTTGGAAACCTATTGCACATTCCTTGTGGTCTAGGGTTATGATGCCAAATCGGCTGGTTTGTTCCTGAGGAACCTCGGTCACCGCTATGGTTACATCAGCGTGTCGGCGACGATGGGAATCAATCATATGGTCGTAGTGCATAGTATAAACATGGTCACCAGCCAGGATGAGAACCTCGTCAATCGGCTTTTCCTCTATAAAGTGGAGATTCTGATACACAGCATCAGCAGTGCCCTTATACCAGATTTGCCCTGCCCTAGTGCGGTAGGGTTGTAGTAAGGCAATTCCCCTTGGAAAGCCTCGATCCAGATTCCACGCCCTGCCAATGCCAATGTGCTCTACTAGGGAGCGAGGATTATACTGAGTCAGGGCAGCTACCTGATAGATACCAGAGTTGGTACAATTACTCAAGGCGAAGTCGATGATACGATACTTCCCCCCAAAGGGAACCGCTGGTTTTGCCCTATGTGCTGAAAGAACACTAAGCCTATCGCCTGTGCCTCCAGCCAAGATCATAGTCAGAACTTTGTGCATCTCTACTTCTCGAGGATTTGCTCATAATAGACCGATACACGACTAAAGGAAGTGAAGACCGCCTCTCCACCACAAGGAGAATTCGAGATTTCACTAAATTTTAACTCATTTTTCTTTTATAGTCAAGTTAATGTACTCGTCCAGTACCTTAGTGACACATCACCTCCCGAATTGCCTTGTAACTGTCAACTTTTAGTCGGTCGAATCCCGGATGACTGGTTATATGCCGAATTTCCATGAGCTATTGCCCAGAGAGCACGGGCCCAGGGGCGATGGGCATGTGGTCCATGAAGGGCAGGCAAGTCCGCCTCAAGCCAGGCTCCGCTACCTTTGTCTGCCGGCCGCCGTTTTATCTGAACCTCGTTTTCAGCTGGTGAAAGGCTCTTCGGCTTGTTGGGAAGATGGTTTATCCAGGAATGAAGTTCTCCTCTCTCCCTCAGGTTTATTAGCCGGGTCATCCTGTTTCCACCAATTTTGGTTCAGCTCATCCCCCGCTTTTTCAGCCATAAGTGGCTCAATCGCTGATTGTGGGGGGACTTTGGGGACTTGCTAATATTCGCAAACTGTGCCATACTAAAACCTGAAAAATCACTAACTTTCTTTTGAACACAACCATACAGGGAAAATGTAGGGGCCAATAGATTGTTGCCAGTCCCAAAGAGTGAACAAAAGGAGTGGAAGGGGTTGCAGCGCTCGACAAATGAAGGTTAAGATGCTGGAGACAATCGATGGTCGGTGATTAGCCTACGGCAGAGGAGGTTTTCAGACAGTCTATTCAAGATTATTGAAAGGAGGAAAACCCATGGCAGGAGGGAAGATGCCAGGAGAAAAGAAGAAGGAAAACGGCGAAGTGTTGAGGCAGCAATTCCCGACCGGGGCTGGCATGAGTATTGGCGGGGAACCAAAGGCAGAGGGCTGGGGGAAGGAGAATTATCCCTATCCGAGAGGGGTTGCCTTCATCGAGTGTGATGAGATGAAATGTGTTGGCTGTGGCATCTGCCAGATGGCCTGCTCCATGAAACATTTTGGAGTGATCAACAAGGAGCTTGCCAGAATACAAATCCGAAAATATCTCCTGCCCCTGCCCAAAGCAGTCCAGGTGACGTGTGTTACATGCCCGGACGAAGAAAGAGAGTGTGAAAAGGCCTGCCCAGTAACGCCGCCGGCAATCTACTTTGACAGGGATTTGCTGCATATGGTGATTGCCGAAGAAAGATGTCTGGGGCTGTCCTGCTTGCTATGTCGGGACGCGTGTTCAGCCAAAGCTATAAGAGTCTACCCCTCAGTATCCTCTACGCCTTTCGTCTGTGATCTGTGCGATACCGAGAGCAATGGTAACAGGGACCCCCAATGCGTCAACGTGTGTCCCTATGGTGCCCTCTACTACAAGAGCACTGCGGTACGTTTTGGTTATTCGGTACAAGACATCACGCGGAAGCATGCGGATGAAAAGGCTGAACTGATCGCCAAGAGGTTGTATCCCCTGACCAAAGAAAGTATGGGTTACCCAGGATGGAGGTAGATAGATGGCTGAAATCAAATTTAGCATGTTAGAAGTGGATTTGACGAAAGAGACGAGCCGAGTCGTAGATGTTACCGAAGACGTCAAGAAATACCTGGGTGCCAGAGGACTAGCCAACAAGCTGATATGGGACCTGGTACCGCAGGGGGCAGATGCTCTCGGTCCGGACAACGTCCTGCACGTCGGTGTAGGGCCATTAACCGGCCTCATAGGGACGAAAACAGTTTTGAGTTTCAAGTCTCCCCTGACCGGCTGGGCTGGTAGAAGCACCGTTTCTGGCTACTTCGGCGAGGAGATAGTGAAGGCACAGTATAATGTAGGCATACTGATCAAGGGCAAGGCTAAGAAACCGGTCTACCTTTACATTTATGATGACAAGGTGGAGATTCGAGATGCCTTAGACCTGTGGGGCAAGTGGAAGCAAGAGACTGAGGTCACATTGAGAGACCGTTTGAATCAGCAGACAGGCGAGATGTTTGGCGTGCTGTGCATAGGCCCTGCCGGCGAGAACCTGGTGAGATATGCCAACGCCACCACAGAGTTCGTCCACAGCGCCTCCAAGTGGGGGTGTGGTGCGGTGATGGGCTCCAAGAATCTCAAAGCCATTGCGGTGAGGGGAACTAAGGGCCCCTTGTACGCTGATCATGGGAAAGTTTGGGAGCTGTTCAGAACCTATGCTACCAGCCCGCATACAGCGTTACGCAAGCTTGACGAAAGTCGCTGGGGCCATACATCGTCGCCGCCTTCCTTGCTCCGTTATGCCGACGAAGGCATCAAGAACAACCACTTCGGGTATCACGAGATCGTCGAGAAAAGCAATTACTTGGAGCACCACTTGAAGTACTATGCTTGGACGGACGGTTGCCCTGGGTGTGCTGCCGCTTGCTTTGTGCCCTTCTTTAAGAATAGCGAGAGGGGAGCCTTCGGCGGCGAGTTCAGGCACGACAACGTGGGAGGCTTCAATGCCAACATAATGGTAGGGTACGAAGAAATGACCGAGATCTCGGCGCTGGAAGACGAACTGGGGATGGATGGTGAAGAGCTCGGAGGACTCGTAGCCTGGGCCATGGATCTCTACGAGCATGGCATCATCACCAAGGAGGACCTCGGTGGAATTGACCTGCAATGGGGTAGTGTGGAGGCAGTTTGCGAGCTGCTGAAGAAGATCGCCTACAAAGAAGGTCGCGTGCCTGCTGCTCTGGCTGAAGGGTTCCGACGGGCCTACGAAGTCTTCGGAGAGGAATCCAAGTGGTACGCCTTTGAGGTTCACGGATGTGCAGCCCCAACATATGATGTACGGAATAAGCATGCCGGCTGGGGCCTCCTCTATGGCACGAGCCATAACGGAGCCCGCATGGGTTTCGGACTAAGGGATGCGTTAACTGAGACGGCAACTGTTTGTCATTTTGCCATTCCACCGTTTAACCAAATATGGGGCTTTGAAGAGGAAGCTATCAGGGTATTCTTAAATGCTGCTTGCGGATGGAATTTGACCCTAGACGACATCAACGACATCAGGTTGAGGAACTACTACTTCAACAGGTGCATTAGCCTCAGGGAAGGATACCACCCTTCAAAGGATGATTACTTGCCACCACGGGCCTTTGATGAACCCATTACCGACAAATATGGTACCACCTGGATTTGGGACCATGCCGAGTTTGAGGCAGCGAAAAAGAATTACTATGTGGACACACTGAAGCTGACTGAGACAGGGCTGCCACCTAGAGAGGGGCTGGAACGACTCGGACTTGACTTTGTTATCTCAGTATTGGAACCCATGGGTGCGGTAGGTTAAATCCGTTCCAATCCAATCGTGCCTATAAGGCCATGGTTTTTGATGAACATACTATGACAGGCTGTCCAAAAAGTTGAGTATGGGCGCAAGACGAGGTTAATTGAGAAGGGGTATAATATGCCAAAAGAGAGGTTACCTTGGTTGGAGGGAGCGATGTACTAGGGGAGAGGCACGGACGGTAAGTCGGGATGGGCGGGAGGCACTTTTGGATGCCGTGAGGCAGAAGCTGAGAAGCGAGAAAGGGAAGCGGATCTACAAGAAGCGTGGATACACTATGGAGCCAGTTTTTGGGCAAATGAAGTTTAATCTGGGGTTCAGAAGATTCCGCTTAAGAGGATTGGACAAGGCAGGTGGTGAATGGGTATTGGTCTGCCTGGTGCACAACATCAAGAAAATCTATGCCAGAGTCATGGCAAAAGGGGGTGAGCTGGATGAGATGAGTAGGGTCTACGTCAATAAGTGTGAAACCCTTGCCTCGCAGCCTGGGTTAGTTGCCAATATCCTTCTTCGGAAGTTATCCATGTTACGGTAGCTATAAGCTATCCTCTTTATGGTCTTAATGCGATTGTTCTTTCCTTCGACAAAGCCATTGGTTATCCGGTAGTCAAAGTAATTCAGTATCTCCTCTCTCCAGTTGCTGAGGGTATGCAAAAGCTGTTTAAACTCGGGTAGAGAGTCCTTGGCTATCCTCTTCTCCAGCA
>SDBU01002095.1_pt1 | contig 27189 bp, 37 predicted proteins | sample 2277071 | NCBI WGS metagenome assembly SDBU01 (sample SAMN10397929, study PRJNA504765) | marine sediment metagenome | isolation source: marine sediment core GS08_GC12, 126 cmbsf | place: Arctic Ocean: Gakkel Ridge, Loki's castle | collected 2008 | reverse complement strand
AGCTATCGCGGCCAACTACTTGTGGGAATATGTCATCCCCGACGAGATGGACCCGGCGACGGGATGCAAGGTGGCGCCGGAGACGACCTCACACTTGGCCGCCCTCAAGGCACGTCACCCCAAGGGTCGCTACCGCCGGAGCCGCGTCCGTCCTCCGGCATCCGAAGGCGCCCCTCCGAATAACTAGAAAATATCGTGGCGCTCGAGAAGAGCTAATAGTTGACGCATGGATAAACCCCCGGTGAAAGATATGCCCGATCCCAAGGACCCCAAGATCATCCGCTGCGACGCTAGTTCGGATTTCTTGACGGTGACGTTTGAGGACGGCCTGGTCCATAAGTTTTCCCGAAGAGAGCTTCAGCTCCCGTCCGAGATCCTTGAGTGTAGCGTCGGAGTGTCCGGCTTCGTTGTCGGGCTCCTTCTGGTTGACGACCAGGAAACCAGGGGCTTTGCTGCCAAGTACCTGCGCGACGTCGCAGGATCGAAGGTCGACCTCTTCAACGCCGTGCGAGCGGCGCCCATTCGTTCTTAGGAAAGCCTGGCGTTTTGATCGATCATCGTCTGCTGTCTTTCTTGGGACAGTTTTCGGATGATGGACGCGATTCTGCGTGATCTTCGAATCCATCCCAGGGACCAATAGATCACAGCATCGCAGTTTTCGATAGCCTCAGCGCTTGCGAAGCTGGCGGTCATGGCGGACTCGACGGTGAATCCTTTGGGAGGTTGACGATAGGCTGCGAGTCCCACCTGAACGGGCTTGTCTGCCCCAAATTTTGCGCGATACCGTCGCACAAATCTCGGAACGCACGTGGTGGGATTGAGCCTGCTCGATTTTGTGGCGTAGCACTGTGGCACGACGTAGGAGCAGATCTCTGCGAGAGGTCTGAATTTTCCGGGCGGGGTATAACCGATCCCATTGACGCCCATGGGGCATTCGAGGTCTGCAAACTCGGTCGCAATGAGCTTCGCCGCCGCCGAGTATCGCATCGCTTGTTTGGCTTGCGTCCACGGTTCTTCGGCATCCCACTGCAGTGATGTGATGCCCAAATCGTTGCAGATCGGCACGAGCTGCTCGGCCGCCTGCTTGATGTAGTTTCGATGAGGCATAATCCACGACATGAAATGAACTTCAATTCCATGTTCGCGGGCCACTTCCACCAATCGTTTGATCTTTCCTATCCTGCGCATGGTGAAATCACGCGGCATGCGGGAACCGCTGTGGTCGTTCACGATCAAGTCGAGGCGGTCGATGCCCGTCTCGACGCAGAATCGCACGTCGCGTTCCGGATTCGCCAGGGATGCAGAGCCGGCCCATGCTCCAATTTTCATGCGACCCGGTTCTTCGATGTCGGGCTCGGGTTCGGGTTCTAGCTCAGGCTCGGGTTCGGGCTCGAGTATTTCGATGGGCTCCACAGGAGTCTCGGGCTCCTCGGGCGCGATCGAGATGGGGTCGGCAGGCTCTAGCTCAAGGAGAGGCATGTCCTCGTGCTGTTCAAATACACGTGGAGCCTCATCTTCCTCGGGCTCGCGTGTGAATAGGCTCAGCAGAAAGTCGATGAATGCGTTCAACATATCAGTCGATTGCGAGGTTCAGGATTCGCCAACATACGTGGTTTCAACGGGTGATCCATCCAAGGGAGTGAATGTCGTTTCGAAGGGGATGGGATCAGCCTTGGGTTTTTCGTTGGGATACTTTCCCAAAAGCAACGCATTGAGCTGATCGCGAATCAATTCCTTCGCAGCCTTGAGCGTCGCGGTGATGCCGATTTCTTCGGCGATGGGGGAAGTTCTGCCCACATAGGCCATGAGTTGAGCATGGTAGCCATCGGATTCGTATCGCACTCGCCATGCCTGAGGTCCACGACGATCACTCCGAAGGCCGCTTGCGACCGTTTCACCGTATTGTTCCCCTCCGGGTCCTGTGCCAAAATCCATTTCCTCATCATCACCAGTCCCCTCCCGAAGAGGTTCTTCTTCGAGTGGGGGACCTTCGTCGGGCCTCGGGAGATCACGCGAGACGTCGGACTTCGCCTTTTTCTTCTTTTTGCCGCTCAAAAGCAATGCTGCGCCACCGGCGACGGCGAGGAGAGGGAGTGCGGATGCCATGATGATTGATTCCTGTCTTCAAGGGCCGTCGGCTTTGTCTTTTTCCGGACGCCACTGATCGTCTGTGAGAAGTTCGGGCAATACACTATCACCCGGAGATTCGTCTACACGCTCGTCTTCGAGAGCGATTGGTTTCAAATTCTCTGGAATTGGCCGATTGAGCGATCCAAGCGCTTTGCAATCTACGCCCGCGAAAGCGCGACCACCTTTCGCTAGAAACTTGGCTCGGAGAAGGTAGTAAGTGGGATTTAGAATTGGACCGGTATCGCCACCATGATATCGTTTGTTCGATTTGGTGGGTGGCATGTAGGTCTCGAAGTGAAGCATATGCGACCCACCGCTCATCAGTCCAACGCGCGCGATCGGATGCCCCTTCTTCACTTTCGATCCCTTGGATAGGCCGAATTCCTTCCAAGACCTCGCCTTCACTTCGCCGTAATTGATCACGAGTCCGGAATCGCATTGAACGATTAATGCATAGCTTCCGTGAAAGAAGTGGTAGTGATTCACGATGGTGCCATTTTCCATGGCCAAAAGTGGATCACCCGCATTGCCGTAAACGTCCAGTCCGACATGGTAGGTTCCACCACCACCGCGATCAACCATGAATCGACGGGCGCCGTTTCCTTTCATGCCCCCATCCACTGTTCGATAGGAAAGGACAAATTTTTTCTTGTGATTGGAAACCGTGGGCCAGACTGGATTGGGATCACCCGCGGCAAAGGGGATGTCGAATACCATTCGGGGCCAATCGGCCTCGGGCAAATCGATGGCCTCCATTGCCGCGGCTGGATTGAGCAATGTCGCTTGCGGGCTGAGCTTTTGCACGGCTCGCGCCGCCCTCGCTGATCGTCTCTTTTTCTTTCCTCCCGAAAGCACAACTGCTCCCGCAGCAGCGACTCCGAGAATCAGAAGGGAATCCATGCCCATAAGTGGCCGAATCTTAGCACACAACACGAATCTCGCGCTAGAAGGGCGAGGTAAAAAATGGTAGGCTTGCGCCATGCGACGCCTCGTTTTTGCGCTCTCACTGACCCTCTCCGCAGGATGTGCGAGCGGCTACAAGATCTCCTACGTGGCCGGTGCTGTGACGAAGCAATTCGCCACCGAGTCGTACGATGTCTACAGCGAGCAATTCAACAAAAAGCTCGACGAATGTGACCCCGCAAACAATGACACAGTGACCACAAAATCGATCCTCGATGAGTGCATGGGCAAATTCTACGCGAAACCCGCTCATGAAAAAATCGAGACCGCGGTGAAGACCTACCACGAAGCCGCAAAAATTCACACGCAGACCATGATCGCGGTGGACGCTGATCCCGAGGAGCGAAAAGATGCGACGAGAAAGATTCTCGACGCTGCCATCGATCTCCTCTCACTGTTTCCTGATGGGGAAAAACTCGTCAAGAAATTCAAAAAACTCACAGGAGCCAAGTAAATGGGCGTTGCAGAAATCATCACCATCATCACTTCTGTGATCACCGGAATCGCCAAGGTCACCAAGGTGACAAGGGAGGCCCTCGTCAAGAGCCTCGAAGAAATGACGAACGATATTCGAGATGGAGGGCTGATTCCCGACGAACTCTTGGCTCAGGTCGAAGCGGACGGCGAGAGGCTCGATAAGGTTCGTGACGGTCTTCCGGATTAGTCCGGACACAAGTAAGGCTCCATGGCCCGCAAAAATCCAGACAAGGCAAAGGAGGCTTTCAAAAAGCTATCCTCTGAGATTTTGAAATTCGGCGACGAAGGCAAGGCCGATCTCAAAGAACTCTTTGACCTCCATCGACCCGAGGTCATCTTCAAACTCGAGCCAGGCCCCGAGCGTCAGGCCCGAGCGGCACAGCTCATCAGTGAGATGCGGATTTTGGCGCGTGAACTTGCGCATGCCAAATACTTCCGTTCTCGCGAGAAGCAAAAAGAGGAGAAGAGGCGCAAGGGGAGGGGAAAGGGAAAGCCCAGGGCAAGGCGTCAGCTCTCAGGTGTGCACGACGGTTTCAAGTACATTTTGGTGGAGCTTCCCGATGGGCAGTGGGGGGCGAAGATTACGCGTCAGGCGAGGCAGATTATTCCGGATCGAGAAGCACCGCCGATTGTCGACCATCCTCGTCTTGCAAAACCGTTCGAAGATCAAGCCAGCGCCGAGCTGGCTGTGCGCCGTATCATCAACACATCCATGATCTGGTACAGCGAGCGTGGTATCATTCCCAAAGAAAAAGTCAGGACGACGAAATCTGGGAGAGCGGGCGCCCAACGACGCACAGCAGGCCAGGTCGCCGCAAGGCACCGCGAACAGGCGGAGCGGAGGGAATCGGCCTCGGCAAAGCGTGAACGGGAACGCAGGGCTGAGGAGCGCCGCACAAAAAAGGCGAAACGCCAAAAACCCCGTCGTCCCGAGGCAGCCTCGAGTCGCAAGGTTGTCTATATTCCACGGAAAAATCCGTCGACCGCCTTCACATTCGCGCATTCGGAATCCTCGGCCCTCAAGCAGGGGAAGAAGTCATTCGAGAAGTACAAGGAATGGGAAGAGCGTTGGAATGAATCACTGGAGTCGAAGCGCCCCGATTTCAAGGCTGTGATGAGGGCCTATGATCACGTCGAAAATGCTCGAGCCAACTTCACCCTCGCCGAAGAGCGGCACCTTGCGGATAAGGCGGACGAGGTCAAGCGTTCATTGCGACACAACATCATCGAGATGTTCAAGGTCTGCAATCGGGAGCTTCGGAGCCGTCAGGATAATCCGAAAAGCAATCCGTCGAAATCAGCGCATGAGAAAATCGGTCAGAGCCACATGAAAAAGGCCGAGACCGCGTGGGCCAAGTATTGCGATAGTTCGTGCGAGAGCCTGGCTGATTTGCTCAACGCATACAAACACCTCGAGATTGCCCGCGAGGAGTTTCAGCACGCGGGCGCCGCTGAAGGTTTGAGGCAGGCGAAGGAGAAGATTTCGATCGCCCGCGCGGATTTACGGAAGATGTGCAAGGATTGACCCAATGGCCAAGCGACACAGGCGATTGAATCCAGACGACGCTCTCGGTCGGGATATCGACGATATCGTGGAGGGATCAGGCTCGACGATCGATGCGGTCTACGGCGAATACAAAGAAGTCGAGAGGGAGATTACCCACCTCGAAGACCTCAAGGGGAACCTTGAGCGCAATGACCAGAAGGTTCCTCGCGAACTTCGTGTTCGATTGGCCGGAAACAAGATTCGATTGCGCGAGCTTGATCGCCGAATTTCCCAGTACACCCGAATCATGATGCGTCGCATCAAGGATCGGTTGGAAATTATCGAGAATTCGCCCGGTGCCGCGTTCAATCGGACAGAGATTCTCGCGACGAAAAAGGCAATCTTCAAGATTGGCGAAAAGACAAAGAAGCGTGGTGCAGATGTTCGTACGGACATCGCACGGGTCATGGGAGCGATCATAACGCTCGAGCAGGACTCCGGAATTGTGATCCGTAAACCCGGCCGAAAAGTTTCAGAATCCACCCTGCGCAGGTCCAAAGAGGCGGAGCTGATCGCGGCGGCCGCGGTCGAATGGCAGAAGGTCAAACGACATGCGAGTAAAATCGACCGCTTGAAGGACGACGTGGATTGGGTCGATGCCCAGATGAGGTCGATCCCAATCAAGTTCAAGCGTGGCGATAGCGTTCGACGCGATGTAGAACGTGTGGTGAGGAAGATCAAGGACATCCATAATCGCAGCAAGCCTCGCAAGCGGCTCAAGACCTACGAAGATGCCAAAAAGGGTGTCCGCGATTTTGTCGTCGTCATCCAGGAATACAGCCAAGAAGCGGTGACCGCTTCGGGCGTTGATCGTCTCAAAGACGAACTCGAAAAGTTCGCCCGGCAGTTCCCCTCGACAATGAAGACCGAATGGACGAAAGTCCAGCAAAGAGACTTTGCCTCCGACGTACGCAAACTCCGCAAATCCCTCGACCTCCTGAAGCCGAAAAAAGGTCGAAAGAAAAACCCCTGCATCGGATTGCACTTCCACGGCAAAGACACCGACGAGCTGCTCAAGGCGCTCGAAAAATCTGCAGGACGCCAGGGAGAGTTGAAAGAGAATCCCAAGAAGAAGAAGGCCTCCAAGAAGAAGCCTGCCAAGAAAAAGAGTCGAGGATCGAATGCGATTAGCGATAGGGAGTTCTGGAAGCAAATTGATGCTCTGAACTGGCCCAAGTTGCGCAAGATTCATATGGAAAAAGGTCTATCCTGGGATGAGTGCAATGCTCGCTTGCTCAAGAAAAAGCCACTGGCATATTGGCAGGAGATTTTGAGAATCGGCCGAGCTAAAGCTGCCGCTCTCGAGGAGCATCTAGATCTCGGAAGCAATGACTTCGCCATCGATTTCTCCGCTGACATTGTTGGCCACGGGAAGCGCATGTACGACCGCATGATGTCGGACCCGAAATGGGCGAAGAAACAGCTTGATTCAGAAAAATACGGTCTCGAGAACTTCTTCTACATATTTCCGCATGACGAAACGAAGTCTGCCAAGGACGTTACCAAGCGAGAGCTTGCTGAGTCCTATCGTAAGCTGACTAAGAATCCCAAGAAGAAGAAGAAGGCTCCCAAGAAGAAACGGAAGGGATCGACTCCCGCATCCTCGCTCATCAATCGTTGTCAGAAGCTCTGGGACGAGTACTGCGACAAGCCGACGAAAAAGCGCCTGCGCGCAGTCTTGGAGCACCTCGACAAGATGAAGACCTCCACCAGCAAGACAGTCAAGGCCGAACGCTCTCAATGCCTTCGGGTGGCGAATCGAGAGGCGAAACGTCTAAAGTTGAAGTGATCCCGATCATGGCAAGCAAGAAAAAGAAGGCCAAGAAAAAGTCCACCCTCAAGACGAAGGCGAAGAGGGCCGGGCGCAAGGTCAAAAAGGTTGCGAAGACCGATGTGGGTCGGGCAGGAATCGGAGGCGGTGTCGGGGCTCTTCTTCTTGGCCCAATTGGCGCCGTTGCGGGCGCGGGCATTGCGATTGCCACGAAGAAGAAAAAGAAGAAGGACCGAAAGGGGAATCCTGGAGAGGAAGTGAAGCTGTCCACGACGATGGGCAATGTTCTTCTCGATTATCATAAGATTTCCGACAATGTGGAGCACGTCGCTGCGCTGGCGCTTCGTGGTGAGAGCATCGAGGTCAGCGTCGTTAAGAAGGCTCGTAATGACCTCAAGCGTATGGCGCGAGAACAGCCTCAGGAGTCGGAGCGCGAGCAGATGATGGAGCTTGTGGATGCGCTCGACCGCGTGTTGGCGAAGCATGGTCCGAAGCCTCGGAAGACCGATCGCAATCCTGTTCGAGCGTTTTCACTGGAGACGGAGGTCAAGAGGGGTCGCGAGAAAAAGGTGAAAGCCGCGGTAGGGCAAGCTGCACGCTCGGGCGAGGCTGCCAGGGATGCAGCTGCACGTAGCAGGCGGAGCAGGATGGCCAAGATCAACCCTGTGTCGACTGGTGTCATCACTGACAAGACGCTGAGTCAGCTCGCTGCGCGATATCGACGCAAGCGTCAGGCGCATCTCAATCTTGTGACATCGCCCGGGAGCACGGCTGGATCGATTGCTCGCGCAAAGAAGCAGCTCGATGACGCCGAAGGTCAGTTGATTTTGTACGCTGAGGTCAAGAACATGGATCCAACTGACCTGCAGCGTTTCATGGAGCACGCCAGAAAAAAGCAGCGCGCCGCTGCGAAGGCACGAAAGCCGAATCCCTCCACCAAAATAGGCAGGGGTTCTATCGCATGGGAACAAGAGCTGCCCCATCTTGGGACGCTCAGCGCATTTCCGCGTGCGGCACACATGTGGGAATCCGTGTACGTCAACGCGCGGGCTCGAGGGTATTCGAAGGAGCGGTCTTCGAAGCAGGCCTGGGGAGCCGTCAAAAAAGCAGGATACTACCAAGACACGAAGGGTGTCTGGAGAATGCCTCGTCGCCGGTTCAATCCGGGCGAGAGGCCCAAGGAGAATCCACTCAAGACGATCACCAAGGGTTCCTCTGTGCGTCAGGCTCGAGCGACTATCAGCAGGAACATCGCTACTGAGATGGACGCTGGGCGTCCTCAGAAGCAGGCTGTGGCCATCGCCTTGGCTTCGGCGCGGCGTGATGCGCCCAAGTTGATGGATTCGATGTATGGGCGGCGGTCGAACCCGGATCACCCGGACCTCAAGGCTCGGAAGTTGTTCCGAGATTTTTGCAACAAACGATCGGCATTCCTGGCATCCGTGAAGACGGAATCCGGGGAGGCGGTCGAAAAAAAGGTGAAGGCTGCTGGGAAATCCCTGCACGAGCTTGTTGAACATCTCCAAAAGGCCAAGGCGAATCGAGCGACCAAGGAGGAGAGCTTTCTGGCGATCGCAGAGCTATGCGATATTTCGGAAGCTCTGGAATCTAGCCGGAAAGAGTTTGGCATGTCGAAGGCGGAGGTGCGGAAGATCCTCAAAGAGGTTCAGGAAGAATTCGAAGCGCAGCAGCCAGGAAAGGCCGCCAAGAAGAAGCGCAAGACACCTCCACCATCCCCTCGGAGGAACCGTGCAACCCATACGGTCCAGGCAACGAACCCGAAACGAACAAAGACCTCCGAGTCGCAGCGCCTGATCAATCGATGCCAGAAATTGTGGGATGAGTACTGTGACCGCCCGACCAAGAAGCGTCTCCGCGTGGTTTTGGAGCATCTCGAGAAGATGAAGGCCTCGACGTCGAAGAGGGTCAAGAGCGAACGGTCAAGCTGTCTCCGGGTAGCCAACAAAGAGGCGAAAAGATTGAAGATATAGGACAGTCACTGAAACACAAAAGGAAGGCGGTGTGATGCGTCGTTGGAGAAAAAAGAAGGAAGACGATGACGCCATCTTGACGTTTGATGGACTCGAGGAGGGTGAGGAAGAGGAGGAGGAAGAGGACGAGGAGGAGGAGGAAAAGCCTCGTCGTCGTCGCTATGCGCCCCCACGACCCATCAAGACTCGATTCCATTCGGATGACGACGATGACGAGGAAGGGGAAAGGGGCCCGACGTTCGACGAGCTGGAGCCGAAGATTCGCGCCGGGAAGTATAGGCCGAAGAAATCGGATCCCTGGACCGCGCATCTGCTCTATCAGTCGCTGCGCGACCTCGGCGAGATCTGATGATCGTTTCGAAATCCACTGCCGAGAGTGCGGAATCGAATCCGCGGCCGTTCGTGGATCGTCCTCACAAGTGGAATGAGGTTCTGATTTCGAAGGATGGCAAACGCCTCACTCGCAAGCAGATCCTCGACTACTACAAGCGCAATGAAAAGAAGATCTGGCGCTACCTCGAGGGCCAGACCGTGATGGTCATTATCGCCGTGAAACGCAATGAATTCGTGCGGCGCCGGCATCTCGTGGGTGATCGTTTCATCAAGCTCACCAAGCTCAAGGGAATCGAAGACCCCAGTAGCTTCGAGTACTGGATTCACCGACGCGTCGTGGAGTTTCACCCGACGCTCATGTCCAAGACCACGCCCATTTTGTGGCTCGACCTGGACATGCATACGACGAGAGGCGCCCAGGCTCGAAAGAAACTTTTGTCCAAGATGAGGCGAGCACTTCCCAGGCTCAAAAGCGTGTTCAAAGAGATGGACGTTCGTCGCGTTTATGTCTACAGTTCGGGTACGGATGGGGGATTTCATCTCGAAGGCGATCTCGAGAAGCCGAAGAACGTGGACGTCCTGCGCCGACGCTTCACCAAGCGGTTGGCCGAAGTCTTTGCCGGCGACGACACCTTCACAACAGGACTCGCCAAATCGGGGCAGATTCGCCTCGACACGACCACGTTGCATAGGCTCGGGTCTCTGCGCGCGCCGTACAGCATGACGGTGATGGGCATGCCAAAAAAGCCAATCAAAGGAACAGGAACATGAGCTATCTACCACTCATCCTCGCAGGCGGCGCCACCGCTCTTCTCTTGAGCAAGAAAAAGAAGCCATCGTCGCCGAAGAAGGCAACCGGATACGGTAAAGGGACTGCTGGTGGAAACTACCGTCTCGCAGTCATTCAAGGGCAGAGCTGCGGTGTCTGCAAGTACGCGATGCGGCTGAAAGATGGATATTCCGGAACGGAGGCCTCGCAGAACGCTGACGCGTATTGCGATTATTGGAAGACCGCCGTGGGTGCCAACTATGTGTGCGACGCCTTCAAGGCACGAGCATCCACGACCTCCGGTCCCGGAGTCCCATCGCTTCCCTCGGGAGAAGGGAGTCAGGGGTCAGGGTACAAGAATGTCTCCCGATCGACGATGCAGTGGATCCAAAAGGTTCTCAATGCCTACGGATTTCACGTCGGAAATATGAAGGGCATCTACGACGCTCAGACCAAAGAGGCCGTACGTCAGTTTCAGATCAAGTACAACCAAAGCTTCGGCGAATTCGGCGCCTTGACCGTGGATGGAAAGCCTGGCAAAGCGACCCGAGATAAGCTGGCGTACATGGAGAAGAAGTTGCTCGACGGTGAGTCGATGCCGTGGGTGCCGTACGAGCCCCCGTCGCCGTACGAGCCCCCGTCGCCTCCAAGTGGTGACGAAGATCCATTTGAAGATTGGTCAAAACTCAAGATCTCCGGTGATTCCAAGCAGATGGTTGCCCAGTTCAAGGGGCATACCGCAATGGTGACACTTCAACCGAGTTCGTTCGGGGATTCCTATAGGCTGAGAATTCTTGGTAAGGAAGGATCTATTAGACATTCGGAAACTGTGACGCTGGACAAGGCTCACAACTATTCCGGCCAACCTCCTGGTCCAATCGATCAGATAGACCTGACCCGAGGTGCCCTCGAAGTCGGAATTAGATGGATCAATTTCAATGCCTGAGCATGCATGAAACCAATTGCCTTCATGCGCCTCCGGCAGCTCGACAAGCCGGAGGATATTCTTCGAAAATATGATGCGAAGGAGCTGGCGGTCGAGCAAAAATACGATGGCTTCAAGGTCATGGCGTCGCGCGGACGATCAGGCACGAAGCTGTATTCGAGGAACGGGAAAGACCTGACCGACAATGCTTCGAAGATCGTTCAAAAGCTCGACAAGCTACTACCCCAAAATACGACCGTACTTGGCGAGATCGTGTACATCGTCAACGGACAGCAAGAACTCGGTCACGTCCAGAGCATCTTACATTCGGCCAGCGCCTCGAGAGCGGCACGGCAGGCGAAGGAACTGGGCGGACGGTTGGAGTTCGTGGTGTATGACACGCTCGAGTACAAGGGCATCCTCCTTGCCGACGGGCCCTGGAACTCACGGCGGGCGAGGATCATCCAGATGATCTCCGCCGAGGCTCGAGGCGAGGTTCGACGATCGAAAACCTACACCTGGGCGAAGCACAAAGAAGCCATGCGCGATTCGCTGAAATCCGGCGGCGAGGGCATCGTGGTGAAGGTGAAATCCGCACCGTACATCTATCGTCCCGCCGGAGCTTCAGAGCCCTTTGGACAATGGTGGAAACACAAGGTTCCTGGCAAAAAGGCCCACACCGAAGATGTGATTCTGTTGGGATACGCGCAGCGCGAAAAAAGGCTCGCGTTCAAGATGTACCAAATCGATGCCTCAGGAAAACGGGTCTTCGTCGGGTACGTCAGCAATCTTCCCCGAGTGACGGAGCGATCGGTCCAGAAAATGAGCGATCGCGGAAAGGCCGTCGTTGCAGAGATTTCCCATCAAGAGCGATTTCCATCCGGCAAATTCCGTCACCCAGGCTGGATTCGCTTACGCCCAGACAAACCCCTGAAATCTGCTACGATGTCAGCCAAGAAACGCAGTAAAATGACGAAGGTGAGTCAGAATCCAAAAACAATGCCTCGACGAAAGGATTACACCGTCCACGTCGCTCAGGAGGATCCACAAGGACTGACCCTGTGGGCATTCAGTTCAAAAGAACTTGTGCAGCCCACCGCGTCCGCCTTGCAATATCAACTGCTTTTGAAGAGCGCCTCCAAGGGCGGAGCCACACATGTCTTTACGAGTGACGTGCAGCTGAAAAAATTCCTCAATCGCTATTGGTCAGGCAAAAAAATCGCCCGGGGCCGCATCCGCGAACAAAACCCCCGCAACTCCAAAGTCAAGGATGCGCTCGCGGCCGAGGCGACACGATTCACGAAATTCGAGGATTTTGCTCGAGCCTATTGGGATGCCTGCTCCCGAGGGCTCTACTGGATTGCCACCAATGAAAAGAGATTCTACATTGGCGAGCATGAACGAAAGCAGATTTCTGCTGGCAAGTTCAATATCTCCTGCAGCCCCAATCTTGCGCTGAGTGGCAAAAATGAGGGCAAGAAGTACGTCGCCGAGCTGGATGTGACGCGTGTCCCCGGGGACGCGATTCGTATCAAGCGGGGTATGGATGGGGCGGAGATCAAGATCACAGGGGCGGCGGGGAGTGTGAAGGTCACGCGCGTGCTCGAGGCGGACAAGGCCTCTCGCGCGTTCAAGTGGCAGCTGAGTATCCTGCCTTCGAGCAAGGAGGAGCTGCGTCAAGTGTGGGAGAGCGCTTGGAAGGAGCGGCGCAAGGAGGATGCGAGGAGAACTGTACGCCGCAAAAAGGAAAAGGAACGAGAGGAAAAGCGTGCGGAGATGAAGAGTGCGCAGGACAAGCGCGCGGCGCAGCGACGCAAGAAGAAGATCGAGCGCGAGGGAAAGAAAAAAAAGGCGACACGTGAGGCGGAGGGTCGTCAGGCTCGAAAGGCTACCGAGCCAAAGGCGGCAAAGAAGAAGGAGACGAAGAAAAAGGCTCCCACCAAGAAGGCTGCGAAGAAGAAGGCCACGAAGAAAAAAGCGGGCACTTGGAAGCGCGTTCCCGCATCCAATCCCTCCTCACCGAGCGACGTGGCTCGAAAAATTCCAGCGCACATCAACAATCCAGGATGCTGACCATGCAGGTTCCCAGCTTCAAAACGAAACGGATCCGCAAGGACATTTTCAAGCTTGTCGACATGGCTCCGACTCGAGGCATGTACGAGATCGTGATGCGCAGTATCGACAGCGCCATGGACGAGCTGGTCGCAGTCCGTGAGGAAATTCCCTCGGACAATGCGAGCGTGAAGAAAATGCTGAAGGCCTGGGATAAGGTGTTCGCACAATTTGGGGAGCGCGAAGCCTATTATTACAAGGCATTTACGGAAAGCGAAAATCGCAGCGTCGTCGATGCACCCCTGTTCGAAGGGGACTATGACGGATTCGATTTCGCGTCCAAGCCCAGTTGGCCCGACATTGAAACTCCATGGAGACTGGCGAATGAGCTGTCGACTGCAGCAGTGGCGGCTGGATTGGGGCAGGGCTTTCTCAACGATCTAGAGGGACGATTCAAGGAACTCATTACTGGATTTTGGGAGAGCGCGAATGCGCTGATTGTCCAGCAAAAGGAGATCTTCGAAGAGCAGGCTGCCTCGGAGCCCGACGTTCCCGATGAGGGTACGGGGAGGGTGTTCGGATTTTGGCCACTCGTTGCCGTGGGTGCAGTGGCGCTCGTCGGACTCTTCGGCGCGGCTGCAGGATATACCGCGGGCCAGACCGACGAGGCCGACCAGTACGTCAAGAAGTCGCCGATCGAGAAGCACATGAAGACCGCCAAGACGGTCGGGCTCGGTGTGCTCATCGGCGTCGCGTTGGCCGTGGTGCTCATACTACGCATCCGCAGGTAGCGCACCTTGACGACATCGCGCGGCCGGGTTACACCTTGCTGGCGATTATACAGCGATGAAGCAGTTCCGACGGTTCAAACCCTACCGTGATCGTCATCTATGTTTCCTCGATATTGAAACAACGGGCGTAAAACCCGGCTATCACGAGATCACGGAAATCGGTCTCCGACACAGCGAAAAGGGAGGGCTATGTCTCCAGATTGCACCGCAACATATCAAGCGGGCACAACCAGAAGCGCTTCAAATTTCGGGATACAACACGGCAGATTGGGCAGAAGCGAAGCCCTTCAAAAATGTCGCGTCGAAAATCACGGAATATCTAGAGGACGCAACGATCATCGGTCACAACGCCGCCGGGTTCGACGTTCCCTTCTTGAGGTGCGAATACGAGGCGATTGGCCTCGATCACGACGAACTGTTTCGGGACGTGATTGATACGATGGCACTCGCGCGAACCTTTCTCGTTCCCCTGGGACTGAACCTGCTGAGCATGAAGTCTTGCATGGGGTTCATCGGGGTCGAGTACGAGGGGGCGCACAACGCCTACGAAGATACGATTTTCGCGGAAAAGCTCTATCGCTACATCACTGAGAATCTCAAATGGCACGGACGACAACGTGACGGAAAACGAATCCAAGAAAACCTCTTTGGAGACGAGCGATGAAACTCGCAAATTATTCAGAGAGTATTACCAGCTTCTCGGGAAGCTCGGCATCGAGACGATCGAGCGAGGGACCCGATTGCAGCACACCAAGTGGATGTGCGTCTTCGCTGAGGCGAATATCAACGATGAAGTCAAGGCGAATCGTTGGCTCGGATGGGTCCAGGGTTGGCTTGTCGTTGAGAATATATTCAGCCTCGATGAGACGCGGGCGCATTCGCGAGACGGAAAGATAATCCAGGATGATCGAACTCGACAACACGAACCCCTTTGACCAGAGTTACCACGACATGCTGGCGCGCATTCTAAAGGACGGTGTGCGTAAGGCTGATCGTACTGGAACGGGCACGCTCTCTGTCTTCGGTCATTTTCAGCGCTTCGACCTGTCGCAGGGGTTCCCCCTGATCACGACGAAGAAGATTCACCTCAAGAGCATCATCCACGAACTCTTGTGGATGATCTCAGGTAGCTCGAATATCCAGTACCTCAAAGATAATGGTGTGAAAATTTGGGACGAGTGGGCGGATGAGGATGGAAATTTAGGCCCCGTCTATGGTTCGCAATGGCGCGCCTGGGGCGGCGAAATCAGAACTGGGAAAGACCCGGATGACAGGGCGGGTCTGAAAGAGGGGATGAAAAAGCACTTCCTGGAAGCGACGTCAGACGGGGGGCGAGAGCAGATTATCAAATCTTGGGAAAAAGAATTAGCAAGCATTGGAGAGGATGTGCCAGAACCGGATCCGCGAAGACGGTATCCAAGCAAGGCGGAGTCCCAATGGGATTATGTAATGCTGATGCGAGATGCATTTTACGAGGCCAATGCAAGATTGCGGTCGCCTGGCGGAGTGGACCAGATTGAGCAAATTGTCGATAAGCTCCGCAACAAGCCTTGGGATCGCCGCATCATGCTCAGCGCGTGGAACGTGGGGGAGATCTCGAGGATGAAGTTGCCCCCGTGCCATTTCAACGCGCAGTTCAACGTTGAGCCGAAATATGGAATCTACGGCTACGACACATATATGAAAACGCTCACAACGCCGGCCCCTCCTAACGGTGGCGAGTTTCACAGTTGCGTTGAGTGCGGCCGTGAGGATTCTGAAACCATCAATGGCTGTGACCTGTGCTTGCACTGCGGCGCCAAAGAATCGCCCGTTCCTGGCAGGCTCAATTGCGTGATGAATATTCGCTCGTGGGATACCTTCCTCGGCGGCCCCTTCAACATCGCCCAGTACGCTCTGCTCACGATGATGCTCGCTCAAGTGGCAGGGCTCGAGCCAGGTGAGCTGTGCATCTGCAGCGGGGACACGCACGTCTATCTGAACCATCTCGAGCAAGTGCGGCTCCAGCTGACGAGAATGCCCAAGGCTCCTCCGCGGATGGTCCTCGATCCGAGCATCAAGGAAATCGACGACTTCAAGTTCGAGCACTTCAAGCTCGAGGACTACGAGCACCATCCACACATCAAGGGCGAAGTCTCTGTCTGATGATGCTCTATTGGATTCTCGCGCGAAGGAATTTTCGATGGCAGACGAAAAATCAAGAACGACCTCACGGAGAGACGGTGACCCAAGAAGGGGTGGTGACCAAAGGGGTAAAAGGCGTGAGACAATTAATATCCAATTTGCTCGCGGTCTTTCGTCGCAACATCTCAATTTGATTATGCAATTAGAACTGCTCCGCGCACGCAGTCAGAAGCCGCCCGCAACCGAGGCGTCGCTTCCGGTGGAAGTATTTCACGACGTGAAATTTCGATTGCGCTATTATGCGACAAAATTCGGAGAAATCGATCGCAAAAAGTTCTTCGAAGACGCCGATGAGGGCACAGACCGTGACGAGGGATGAACCTAGCACACTTGAAGTGTTCGATTTTGACTGGACGCTGTTTCGGTCCCCGGGTCCCGGGCCAGGAATTCCGAGCAAGACGTTCATCCACAGTCCCGAGTCGCTCGGACCCCCTCATGTGCCCCTCCGGCCAGGGTCGGATTTTTGGATTGAGGAAGTCGTGCGGGAGTTCAGGGCGGCGCTTAGACGTCGAGACACGATCACGGTGCTGATCAGTGCGCGCCGCAAGAATGTAGGGCCTCGGATTTTAGAGCTTCTCAGTCAGAGGCGCCTTGATCCCAATTATGTCTTTTTTCGTGCGGCATCATTCCAAAAAGACAAGGATCGATTTCATTTCAAGCGCCGCATGGTTTTGGATCTTCTCGAAATGCATCCTGAAATTGACAAAATCGTTCTCTGGGAGGATGAGGAAGAGCAAATGGACGGCATTCGTGATCTGGCCAAACGCAAAAACATTGAGTTTGAGGGCAACCTGGTGACCGAATCCGGAGGATTGGCGCGATGAGAACAACGGTTATCAAACATCCCACTATCGAAGCGATGGAGAAAGGGTCCCTCCGTCTGCGCTGGAATCAATCGACCCAACAAGGAGCAGGATAGATGGCAGGAATCAACAAGGTTATCATCATCGGCAATTTGGGATCAGACCCCGAGTTGCGATACACTGAAGGTGGCACACCGGTGTGTAAATTAAGTGCCGCAACCACGAGGGTATGGACGAACAAGCAGACCAATGAGCGCCAGCAGGAAACCGAATGGCACCGAATTACGGTCTGGGGCAAGCAGGCGGAGCACTGCAACAATTTCCTCTCCAAAGGACGTCAGGTTTACGTCGAAGGCCGCCTGCGAACATCCTCCTACGAAAAAGATGGTCAAAAACACTGGAGCACTGAGATTGTCGCTGACACCGTTCAGTTCTTGGGTAGTCGTGATGGTGGCCAAGGTGGCGGCGGCGATCAAGACGGCGATCAAGATCGTGGGGGCGGTGATTCACGTGGGGGCGGAGGATCCCGGGGTGGCGGTGGCGGCAATAGCCAGCCTGATCCGGACGACGACATTCCGTTCTAAGGAATCGATGTGCTAGAGGAAGTTCAAGAGCTTGGAGATTCCGTAACTCGGGATCAAATCCATGGATTGAAAGACACACTGGGCAATGCTCTGTACGACCTCCTCGATTACGCATTCGAATCCGAGACGGAGGACGAGGCTAAGGAACGCGTGGGCGTTTTTGTTTCGGCCGTGAAAACTAGTCCTCTCAAATTGTTCGAAGCAAGGAAGATATTGAGCAAAAATCAGATGGAAATTGTGATGGGATTTTTGGGAGATGATGACTAAATGAAATCAGTGAGACGTCGTCGGGCAATCAACATTGATCTCGGGTATATCGAGAAAATGAAGGAAGAGGCGATACGGCTTGGCGTCAAAGGCCATACTGCCGTGGCTTCCATGATCTTTGTGGGAAGCGCTCGTACGCTTCCAGAAATACTCGTGAGAAGAGGGGCTCATAGCGTTTCGATGACTGAGGCGATATGGATCTCAGTTCGTACGCGGGGCGAGGATGTTGGAAAAACGACGCGATGTGTGGCTGAGGATATGCTGATTGGCAACGAACCGCCCCTGAGGAAAGAGGAGATCGCCTGGGGGTTAGCCCGCACCATGGAGCGCGAGAGGCTCCGTGCGGCGGGGAGCCCGGAAGAGAAGTCATCTGCACCCAAGGTCGACTCCTCTCCACCAGAGCCTGCCCAGGAGGTCGTGAGCGAGGCCGAGGACAGCTCCAGCCATGACGCTGCTTACTTTTCGAGCACCATCGATCCTGTTACCCAGGAAATTCTCGATGACATTGGGAAAATCGCCAAGGACGGTTGTTATCCACCGCTTCCGGTTCCTCGTGAAAATCATCAGTCAAAAGCTGAAGATTCTCCTCGAGCAATCGAGGCTGATCCTCCCAATATCGTGAAGGAAGTCACGCCCGAAAAAGAAGAACCAAAAAAGAACCTCTCAAAAGGCGAAGCTGAGGGTTCCGAAAAAGAAGAGTGTCGACAGGATGAGAAAATTGAGCCAGGGAAGGAATTCTATGGCGGATTCTTCTCGCTTTGACGTCTGCTAAAATCGGCCGTACATGAGACTCAAAAAAGCGCTATTAGCGCTCATTGTCGTCGCAGGTTGTGCTGGAAAAGACAAGGTGCCCGTTGCTCCGGTTGTCGATTCGGCTGCCGCGCCAGTTTCAGATTCTTCGCATGAGAATCAGCAGCTCGAGGCGATCGAGGAGCAAGAAGCTCAGGGTGCCGATGGAACTCCATTGGATTCGTCGCCTATTCAGGAGACTGAGGATGGACCGCAGTCGTCCGAAGAGCCTGAGCCGGTTACAACCCTGAGTCTTTGCGAGCCCATCGGCAAGCGGTGGAAGTATCCTAAGGGAGATCAAAGGAAGGAGATTCGCACTCTCATCAAAAAGACGTGCAGGGCGATGGGGGTCGGAGCCGAAGATTGCAGGTTTTTCCTCAACGTTGTTTCGATTCGGGAGAGCGGATATCGACCCTGGGTCCGTCACAAACTTGCCGGGGATGTCGCGCTTGCCTTGTCATCCTACATCGGCACCTCGCAGCGCTACGGATGGATCGTTCGTTGGGATCCCAAGGCTCGAAAACAAGAGGATATATCCAAGTTCGAGTTCAAGGCACGTGGGGAGGAGCAAAATCAGTACTACAAGGATCCCGAGCGATGGATGTTCGGCCTGGGTCTCGGCGGTCTCAATATCCCGTACCATCTCATCAAATTCGACAGGATGGCCCCGCCGGAGATTTTGTGCGACACCGTCATCAACATCATGGTCCAGGTGACGATTGCCCGCAATGCCGTGGATCGTTACGGGGCTGATAATTTTGCGGAGATTCAAGCGATCTACGGGGGCCGGAAATACTTCGACCGTCGAGGGCGCTCCCACCCGCTCTCTTGTACCCGAGGGTGCCCCAAGAACGTCGACGAAGGGGAGAGGCGAAGGGCCCGAAGGGGTGACGCGTCGATCCTGAAGCGCTGCAGAGGCGCCGGAATCGACTGTCTCAAGAAGCCTCAGCTCGGCAACAAGCTCAGGCTCCGGAATATGACCAAGGAGGAGCGCTACAGGGCTGCGGAGAAGATTCGCGGCGCCCCCCTTCCGCCCTTTGACATCCCCAAGGATAGCGAGCTAAAACCTGGTGTGGAAGGTTGACGTGACGTTTCCCGGATACAATTTTAATAGAGCAGACTTCGCTCCTGATCCCGAACCACCGCCCACGCCGGACAACAGCTTCATGCTCGTCCGCATGAACATCGAACCAGGTCAGGTCGTGGAACTCGATGCATCCAGGGGCGACCAATGGGCCTACGGCGCTTATTTTAGGCCGTCGCACTTCATTTACGTGGGATCCCCCGACCTGTGGATTCTCAAAAAATCACGCGTGGACGGCGCGGAATTCATCATCAGCGATACGCCCTGCGACACGTACAAGCCCACTTGCCCAACGTGGGTGGACTGGCCCCTATTCTCTTGCCTGCACCTTCCGAGATTGTTTCTCCGCATCGAAAATCGCGGGAAGGAAGTGGGTCATTTTATCTCCAGATTTGCTGGGAACTTCGTTGCGACGCTTGGATTTGAATCATCTCTTCCTGAACGGTCGGGGTATCCATGTCCGACGAAAATCGGCGGCCCCTACAGATAGGGTAGGTAGAAGCATGAAACTCGTACTTCCGAAGCTTCCGTACGACCTGGATGCGCTTGAGCCGACGCTCTCGAAGCATCAGGTCGAGCTGCACTACAAAGGGCATCTCAAGGGATATATCGACAAGCTCAATCAGATGCCGTTTGTCGCCAACGCGAGTCGGATGAAGCTCGAGGAAATCATCCTCAAGGGAAAGCACGAGCACGTCGACAATCGTCTCGGGGTTCTTCCTCCCGGGGAACACCCCTCGACGCTCTACAACATTTCCGCCCAGGTCTACAATCACACGTTCTACTTCAATTCCCTCACCCCCAAGGGCGGTGGAAATCCTGAAGGAGATATTGGGGAGATCATCGACGCCCAATTCGGGGACTGGGAGAGTTTTAGGAAAAAGCTTATTGCCAAGGGGAAGAATCTCTTTGGCAGCGGGTGGGTTTGGGTCGTGATCGATGACGAGGGGGAGATCTCAATCATCAAGGGCTTGAATGCTGAGGTACCGTTCGTGTACCGCCTGATACCGATTCTGTGTATCGATGTCTGGGAACACGCATACTACGTCGATTACGAGAATCGTAGAGGCGAGTACCTCCGAGCTGTTGTGGACAACCTCCTCAACTGGGACTTCGCCAACAAGAATCTGTCCCATGCCGGATGAGGAAGGCCAGATTCATCGTTCCTGGACATGCGGTTGGATTCAAGACCACCACGGTCGAATCGAAGAACCGGAGCAAGGATTACCGTAAATACATCGAATACAAGGTGCTCGTGCAGCTCTATGCGAAGGCGTCGGGGATCAGGCTCCCCATGGTCGCAACCCGGGAACGCCCGCTCACAATCCGCACCGTCGCCTACTTTCGAAATGGAATCCACCCCGATCCCGAAAACGTGCACAAGGGCGTAGTCGATGCTCTCTTTTACGATGTGGACATGACTCGCGGAAAGAAAACGAGGAAAGGGAGCGATAAATATACCGGAGGAAGTTTTCCTCCACCGCTCTACGACAAGGAGAATCCGCATGTCGTCGTGACCATCAAGGATTACGAACCAAAAAGGAAGAAGATCGATGAGCAACAAGAGGAAGGCCCACGGAAAGAACGGGCCCAAAGAGCGAGCGAAAAGGCGAGTTCAAAAGCGCCTCAAACAAGAGCAAGACAGGCTCAAAAAGGAAGCAAGACGAATGTCCGGACTCGTAGGACCCGACGGTAAGACGCCTATTCAATCGGATGCGCCGAAGCTCGACTATCGAGCGGGCGGACTCATGTTTTCCACCCCGATGTTACCCGACCACCTCCTGCAAAAGGCTGTGAATGCGGCGCAGCAAGCAGTAGCGGGTTCGGTTTACAATGATGTGTTTCAGAAAACCAATTCGGCCATGGCTGCCCAGGCCGAAGCTCAATCGGCCGCCGCCTCCATCGGCGACCCTTTTACGATCGAACCCGCCGCGATGGCGGTGTTCATGTATCTTTCTCGGGAGATTGAGTATCGAGACAGGATCATCCGGGATATCAGTGAACGCCTGGAAGCCCTTGGCGCCGAGCCGCTCAATCTCGAGCACCCCTACCCCCTCGCGCCCAAACCGGAGGACGCCGACGAGGAATCCGAGGAAAGCGATTCCGACACAGAAGTCGATGCTGACGACGGTGACGCGGAAGAGCCAAAAGAGTCGTCGCTGATCCTGACGAACTAGCGGGTGTTTCGACTCGTATATCCACTGCCTGCATTTCATTGCATTTTGATGGACCCGCCCTGGGAAGAAAAGGGTGGGGGCAAATCGAAACGCGGTGCGGACAGGCACTATCCCGTGCTGAAGAAGCACGAGATCATCCGGGTGATCTACCAATCCGGTTACTGGAATCCCGCCAAAGACTGCCACCTGTGGATGTGGGTGACGGACAACTTCCTGGAGGATGGGCTCCTTGTCATGAAGGCCCTCGGATTTCGGTATGTGAGGCAGGCAATCTGGCCGAAGCCGCACTTCGGACTCGGCCACTATCTCCGCGGCCAGCATGAGCCGTGCCTGTTTGGGGTGAAGGGCAGACAACGCCCTCTGGTTAGGAATGAGTCCTCGCTGTTCGGTGATGGCAGGCTAATCAAGACGGGTGTACACTCCAAAAAGCCCTCCGAGAGCTACGAGAAAATCGAGCGCGTATCCCCCGGCCCACGGCTCGAAATGTTCTGTCGTCAGCGGCAGCCGTATTGGTGGGGGTGGGGTAATCAACTCAGCAACGCAGACATTCAGCGAATGGCGCAATTCTAGATATATGGTCCTCGCAAGTTTGATCGGTTTTATAGTCGGTATCCTCGTCGCGTACCTCGTCGTCCGTTACATCGCTGGAGGTGTCATGTACCAGGTATTGAAGGCGGTTTATGCCGATCACCCAGCAGCCGAGCCAGTGGCTGAAGATTGGGCTGCTCAGGCGTGCTACGCCCACGCCTTCCTTCTCGATAATGCCGGATATAACCGAGGGGCGGGCCTTTTGATGCTGGCAGCGACCGTAGCTAAAAACGACCCCATGAGGCATCTCGTATTGAGAAACGCCGATCAGAAAAAGCTCGAGCGTCGATATCAGCGCTATCAGGAGCAGGGTACTGCCGTATTTAACGCGAAAGGATCGCCTATAACCTGCACGAAGCACGGACAGAGCCTTTGGGTCGGTCACGTTCAGTGCAATCGATGCGATCGCGCTCACGAGCCACTCGAAGATGGAGAGGTGACGTCAACCTGTGCCTGTGGATACCGGCTCATTTCCTCGATTAAAGATGACATGGCGCTTCTCCCCTCAAGCGGGGACTCGATTTGTCGCCATTGTTATGCGAGCGATAAAAAGGATGCTGACCGCGCCACCTACAGCACCACGTCGCCACCCGATCCCGAAGAGCAGGATCGGCCCCTTCGCTTTCTCCCCGATAGTCACGAGTGGGGCCAATGTCCTGCGTGCTTCAGCGAATTGCACCTTCATTTTGGGGTCCGCTTCGCGGATGGCGATGTCATACCCGACGTCGATCCACCGCCCGAGCGTTGTCCGGTGTGCGGCTACGAAGCCGAGGATGAAGCGGGTGAAGACGCTGACTCTCAGTCGAGCGATCAAATCGTTGAAGCAATGCAATGACGACCAAGAAAAAATCTACAGAGTCGACAGCGCTGGTTGTAAGACAATCCACGGCGCTAGTCACCACGTATCGGCAAATGCGGAGGGTTTTTCGTTGTGTTGGTTGTGCGCAACGAGAGGAACAGTGCGTATGTGGGACTGGGGTCCTCTCAATAGGGCACAAGCTCGAAGAGAATCGAAGGCGTCGTTTTTGGGAGGAGATGTGGGATGGTCTGATCCTGTTTCTGAATCGCCGGGATCGCTCGCATTTGCGTTTGGTGAGGGATGATCCGCAGGATGAGTAGCGGAGAGATAGCTCAGACATATGTCTGGTATGTCACCAACAGGGATAGGCGCCGAGCCGCAATCATAGAGTCTGTATCACTCAATGACGATCTCAATTTGAAGCTCGCGCTAAATCCGAGAGCGGACCTGCGATTCTGGATGGATTCTATAGAGCGTTGGTGTCACTATTGCGCCAAGGAAATTCTCTCTGGCGAATACACCGATGACCATATCGTCCCCATTTCAAAAGGCGGCGCAGACGTCGACAACATGGTTTCTGCCTGTTCGGAGTGTAACGGGGACAAGGGCGACGAAAAGTTGTTGTTCTATCTATTCAGAACTCCTTATGGTCAGGGTCCAAAACCAATCCCAAAGAAGCAAAAGAAGAAGGTAAAGCGGAAGGCGAAAGAAGAAGGCGCCTGCACTCCAAGAGAAAATTTGGCTAAACCAATTTGGCAATTTGGTCCCAAAAAGTGGACAAAGAAGACCGTAAAGCAGAGGGGCTTCGCAGATCTTGCTGCTCCGACTGAGCGTCGGCGACGTTCGAGTCGCCGCCGACGACGGCCCGAACGTCCCAATTGGTCCAAGTCCCGAACTGTTGGATCTTGACAGGCCCGGAAGGCTCGACTACTCTGTTCGAACGATGGCCTTGCGCCTCAATATTTACCCACGCCGGAACCCGCGTCTCGAGGAACGAGAACGCGAGATGTTCCTGCGTGGGTGATCGTTGAAGCTCTAAAAGCCAACACCTACGCAGGCTCACAACCTACGCGGGTGTCGTTCAATCGGTTAGGATCCCGGTCTTTCACACCGGAGACGGGAGTTCAAAACTCCCCACCCGCACGACTCCGTAGCTCAGTCGGTCAGAGCTGAAGGCCGTTAACCTTTGTACGCGTAGGTTCGAATCCTACCGGGGTCGCTACAAGAAATTCCACCGCAGCGCTTGACCAGCTCGAGGCAACCAGCTACAAGTGTCTCACTATGGCTATCCACAAGACCCAAGCAGCATTCCTGCAGCTCCAGCATCCGCTGTCGAGCCGCCTGCTGCTCTTGGGTTTAGCAGATAGCTATCCACGGCCGCGTCGACCCGTGCAGTAGTTCTCCGGTCGGGAGAACGGGCACGCATGGCGTCGGCGTGGCGAAAATGGCCAACAGACGCCATCTTGTTGCGACGTGATTCACGTCGCCGCATGCCCCTGTAGCTCAGCGGAAGAGCACGTTGCTACGGACGATGGTGTCGGGAGTTCGAATCTCTCCAGGGGTGCCCTTCGGGGTGGAGTCGCGGGGTGCGACGTCTGGTTTGGGACCAGAAGGCGGTAGGTTCGACTCCTATCACCCCGACCATTTTTGAGAAAGGAACAGGAACGAATGGACGATTATTATTATAGCCTCACGGATCAACTATCTCATCCGTGGGACGCACTCTGGTGGGTGCAGCGGGCTGTAACCCCGCCGCGCTAAGGCGCAGAAAAGTTCGATTCTTTTCCCACGGACTACGCATAATGCTCGGGTGGCGGAACTGGTATACGCGCCAGACTAAGGATCTGGTTTTTGAGGGTTCGACTCCCTCCTCGAGTACTCCATGCCGCGGTGACGGAACGGTATACGTACTCGGCTCAGGTCCGAGGTTTTGCAGGTTCGACTCCTGCTCGCGGTACTCAATGGCCCCGTAGCCCAACGGCAGAGGCAACGGTTTCAAATTCCGGACAGTGTGGGTTCGAATCCCTCCGGGGCTACTGTGGTAGGATCTTGTCGATCACAAGATGCCTCGAGTACGAAAAGCAAAGCGGGGGGAGGGGAACTATCCGATTGTCGATCGCTATTCGCTCGTTCACGGGGTCGTGGGAGGGATGATGGGGTTGGCCGGAGTCTCCTTTGGGACGGCTTTTGTGACCAGTGTTTTGTGGGAATTGGCCGAGCCCACCATGAAGAGGAATATCCCCGAGATCTTCCCTAAATCGACCATCGATACGCCCCAAAATAAAGTTGGAGATACGGCGTCGCTTCTTTTTGGTTGGTGGCTTGTGAAAAAAGCGGCCGAGAAAAAGAGGTAAAAAAACGATCTAGATCTATGGCGGCGAAGTGCCGGCGGCGAATCGAGGAGATTGCACCCTGCGGCGGATGGCAGCCCAATGGTCCGTTGGCCCTACCAGCGGACCTCAAATCCCACCTCTCGACCTATTTGTGTTAGGATGACCCTAGAATTCAAGCCTCAGATTTCCAATCTCAGACAGGCCACGCCCCATTGCTACGCCGCGAACAGCGCAGCATCAGGCATCAGCGGAGCGAAAAATGACCGAACAATACTCTCCCCCAAACATCAACGTCCAGCTTCCTCGAGGGCAGCGAGCGGTGATTGTGACAGGGTCGGCGAACAACGACGACGACCTTGTCACGTTCGATTCCACCGCCGGCGCAATCGCCTTCACGCTGATCAGCGCCGCTCAGGTGCCCGGTCAGTCCATCAACTTGAAGGCTGATAACGCTGGTGCGACAGGTAATCTAGTTACCATTCTGCCATTTGCTGGACAAAATATCGACGGTCTAGCCTCGGTGATTTTGGCTCAGGACGAGGACGCGGTTACCCTAAAATCGGATGGAACCAATTGGCGCATTATGGGCGCCGGCGGAACGGCGGCGGCAGGAGGCCTGACGCCGACTCCAGCGGTCTTCGTGATTGGAACCACGGCGAATGTCGGTGATCGCGTTCGGTATGATGCCTCAGCTGGCCCCTTCATAATCACCGCACCAGCAGCACCGGTTACTGGAGATCTGTTCGCAATCAAAAACATGGTGATCGACCTTACGGTCATCACAGTGGGCGGAAACGGAAACAATATTGAAGACGTTGTTGCCGGAACTTTCGGGGCAAACACACCCGTGACCGGAGTTGCCATCGCCATCACGTTCCAATTTGATGGAACACAATGGTTGATCGTATAGTCAATCCGATTTCTAGAAGGAACAGAAAAATGACAAACATCCGACCATTGCGAAACAGAGCCTTCTCAATGCTGACCGTGGCCCAGGCGGCTAACAGGGCCCCCGCGGATCACGTGGAATTCGACGGTGCCTCCGCAGACATCCTGGGCTCGCTGATCACCCTTTCAACCGGCGCTGGCCAGCTCAGCGGAATTTTCGTACTCCAGCCTGCCACTTACAAAATTACTGCGCACCTGGGTGTCACTCTCACAGCCGGCACTGATGCGGCACTATTACGACTGACTACTTCCCCGGCCGGTGTGGCCATTGTTCCAACTTCCGCTGGTGATCCAGTTTTCGACGGCCACGCGTCCGCATTTGCCGGGTTTGGCGTTGGGGTAACACCCATAGAAGTTATTTTTGCCCCGGTTGCCGTCGCCACAATTGAGCTTCGAATTATCAGCGTTACTGGTACAATAGTAACTATCGATACTGGCAGTGAAATCCTGATCGAACAAATCGTCACATAAACGATTACGTGCGAATGGCTGATTTTCCGCCCAAAAAACTCCCCGATGGCTCTGTCGTAATCAGTGCTAAGCAGGTAAGGCTTCACAAGAAGACGGAGCTTTGGAGTTTTTTGTTGGGATCACCCTTGTTGATTTGGGCGGCCACGCGCAAACGACAGCTCAACGAGGCCGAGCGGGCGGGGCTGATGGCGCTGGGGATCGGTGCCCTGGTCGTAGACAGTTATCTGTATCGCCGATTCAAGAAGGCCAAGAGAGTTCAGCGGGCGGCTTAACGAAAAAGCCCCCGAAGTCGTCCTCGGGAAAATTCCCTGAACGAAATTGCCTTTCCCGTGACATGGTCCACGACCGAATCACGTTGGACGGCAATCGTTCGCACTTTATCGCCCCGCATTCCCGTCCCCACCTGCTGCCGAC
>SDBU01002094.1_pt1 | contig 27192 bp, 28 predicted proteins | sample 2277071 | NCBI WGS metagenome assembly SDBU01 (sample SAMN10397929, study PRJNA504765) | marine sediment metagenome | isolation source: marine sediment core GS08_GC12, 126 cmbsf | place: Arctic Ocean: Gakkel Ridge, Loki's castle | collected 2008 | reverse complement strand
ATGTACGAAGTAATTTCTAATTTATTGAGCAATGCAATCAAATATACTCCTCCAAACGGAAAAATAAATATTCAAACTGAGTTAAAAAATAATAATGTTATTTTCAAAATTCATGATACGGGAATTGGTTTCACGGAAAATGAAAAAACCCAAGTCTTCAAGCAATTCGGAAAAATTGAGCGGTTTGGTCAAGGATTCGATATTGAAATCGATGGAATAGGCTTAGGTTTATACATTTCAAAAAAAATCATAGAATTACATGGTGGAAAGATTTGGTTTGAATCAGCTGGTAGAAATGTTGGTTCGACTTTTTCTTTCTCACTTCCAATAAAAACTTTTTAATCTTCAGATATTCAAGCTGAAATCAGAGAATTAAGAACAAAAATCTTGTTCATAATCTTTACTTAGCTCTTTCAATAAATCATAATCTAAAACTTTGAGTATTATGTTTAGATATAAGACAGGAATTTAATGAGTTATATGATAAAAATATGCCATCTGATTTAACAATGGAAAGGATGGGAAATTATGAGAAATTAAGAATCAAATATATATTACGAGAATAATGAATCCCGATAAAAAAATAGGATATATTAGAAACTTCTCACAAGGGTATAACAGGTTAATAAATAGATAAAAAAAATTTCATGTAATGCTTATTAACACAATTTAGTTTCTAATAACCGGTTTTTCAGAGGCCATTAAGCGAAAATGAATTAAATAAAATTTGTTAAACTAAGGAACAAAGATGTATTCTTAGCTGCTTAATTAAAATTATGAAGAAATTTAAATCACATTTTTTCAAAAAAAATATTAATTTAGTAAATTGGCTTCTCAGAAACTAATAAACGAAAAATTCCTGTCGGGTCCAATTTTCTCTGGTGAATAATCTTCAAATTAGTACTTTCAAGGTTTTTGAGATGGTTCCTATTGATATGAAATCCAAATTTCTTGGAAGTAAGTGGATCTATAAAAAACAATAGAACATTGAGAAAATCAATTTGAGATAAGCCATGTTCAACCTGAATAAACTTTCCAGACGGTCGTAGAACTTTAAACACTTCTCTAAGCCCTAAAATAGGATCCGGAACAGAACAAAAGACACAACTAGATATAACATAATCAAAAGATTTTGGAGCAAAGTAATCACTGAGTTTTTGGATATCCCCTATAACGATATCCTTGACATTACTTAACCCATATCTTTTAATTTTAAGTTTAGCTTGTGAAAGCATCTCAGTACTCCAATCGAATGCAACAATCTTCGCTTCAGGATGATAATACACTAAATTATTTCCAGTTCCAACACCTACTTCTAGTATATCCCCTCTTAAATTTGATAAAATTTGCCTTATCTTAGAAATCCAACGTTCCATCATTTTATTTCGTTGATCATATGATTTAGCTAATTTATTATAAACTGCTAAAGTAGGGTGATAACTCATATCAACATTGTTTTTATTCGCTCTTTTAGATTTCACTTCGAGTGTCTCCCCGATTTAGCTAAATTTTAACACCACAATTAGGACAATATTCAAGTCCTCTGTTTGTATCTAATTTGTTTCCACAACTATAGCAAAAATTAGATTTTTCATTAGCTTCCTCATTTTGAGTGATATCATAAGCGACTAAATCATTTTCTTTACTCTTTGGCATCGGGATGTTCACTTGATCCTTAGATTTAGAATTACGAGCAGTCTGGATGGCAAAGTAAAGTAAAACAGAAATTACTAATAAAATAGCTCCCCAACCAAAAATCAGAGGAATAAAATGACCCATATCCCAATGCATCATATGATGTCCATTAAATACAGAATCATGAAAGAGCATTCAATCACCACTATTCTTCTTTTATTTTTAGGTATTAATTATGATATATACGGAATAGTATATATTTAAATATAACTATTACACAATGTATTATGATAAGATCTAATTTTTAACTGCTTTATGTAGGTTTTAAAAAGTTCTATAATTAAACTATACCAAACCAAAGAGAACTACATTTCATTATAAAATATGCAAGTTAATATTATATATATTCTCATGCATGATTCTATTATGAAGAGCATTAGCAATGTTAAATGTCCATTATGCGGGTTTATTAATATTGTTCAAATATTTGAAACACAATGACCTCAGAGTTATGAATGTAATAGTTGCAAAGAACTTTTCGCAGGACACCAAAATCCTCACGGGTGACCTTGAATATTATGCACTTACGGCGATGTTCCTTGATTTGGAATTCAACAAAAAGAAAACCTAAAGTAAAAATCTAAAAAAATCTATGAAATCGATAAAAAAATGATGGTTATCGATTGAGACGAGAATGCTATCTCGGATTGAAGCCTATTTTAAGATTATAAGGTTCTCCTTAAATATTAAGTTATTACCATAATACTTAAGAAAAAAAACTAAATTAGTGAAATAAAATCAAACCTACACAGATAGATTTATTAGCAAAGAATAAGGCAATCCATTGTAGTAGTTGTGAAGCTCGTATCCACAAAGTATTAGGTAATTCAGTAGGTATAATTAAAGTTATAGCAAACCACGAAACTCATGATATAAAAATAGTTTTTGACGAAGAGAAAATAAAATTACAAGAAATTAAACAAATCTTAGGAGATTTAGGGTTTTCTGTGAGATAAATAAGGAGATTTTAGGGGTGTTAATGATGAATTCAGAAACTATCGAAAAAATAAAGAAAGTGCAGTTAAAAATTGGAGGAATGCAATGCTCCTTTTGCACCAAAACGATAAACAAAGCATTATCTCGCATAACAGGTGTGAAAAAAGTTGATATTAGTTTAGCCCATGAAGAAGCTTTAGTTCAATTTGATCCTAATTTAGTGTCACCCATTAAATTAAAAGATACTCTTCGAAGTTTAGGGTTTAAAATTCGAGATCCTAATAAAACACGGAGCTTTGAAGAAGAAGACAAGGAACTGGGTTATGAGAGAAACCGCTTATTCATTGTTGCAATTGCAACCCTTATATCGTTAGGATTCATGATATTCATGTGGTTAGGTTTTAGATATTATTGGTTTCGTTGGGTAATGCTTTCCCTTGCTCTTTTTACCATGTTTGTTCCTGGTTGGTATATAAAAAAAATGGCTTATGCATCTTTACGCAGATTTATACTTAATCAACATGTGCTGTTGGAATTTGCAGCCTTCGGTGGTTTAATAGGTGGTAGTTATGGGTTCTTTTTGCAACCATGGCCAATGGCAGATTTTTTTGCTATTTGCGTGTTTGTTACCAGTTATCACATTTTATCAGGTTATGTATCGTTACTTGTAAGAACTCGGTCTTCTCAAGCTATAAAAAAATTAATGGGACTTCAACCCACTACTACTCGGATTATTAGGGAGGATAGAAGGGAGGAAGAAATCCCAATTGAACTTGTAAAGCCAGGTGATTTAGTAAGAGTGAGATCAGGAGAAAATATCCCCGTAGATGGGGTTGTAGTAGAAGGAGTTTCAACTGTAGATCAAAGCTTTGTTACGGGGGAACCAATCCCCATATTAAAGAGAAAGGGAGACGAAATTATCGGTGGATCTATCAATCAACAGGGAACTCTTATCGTAGAAGTAACTAAAGTCGGTTCTGAATCTTTTTTGCAACAGATCGCTCAACACATTCAAGAAGCTCGTGCTCTCAAACCAGGAATTGTAATTTTAATTGACCGTGTGTTGAAATATTTCGTCTGGATCGTGCTTACAGCCGCTTTCATCGCTTTTTTTATTTGGACCGTTGGTGCGTGGTTAATTGTGGGGGAAATTTATCTTGAAACTGCAATTTTCGCCATTTTAGCTGTATTTGTTATGGGGTATCCATGTGCGTTAGGAATGGCTACACCTCTAGCAATGATCAAGGGAGGTGGTATTGCGGCACAAAAAGGAATATTGATGCGTTCTGGTGAGGCATTTCAAGCGTTTAAAGATGTAAAAAAAATAATATTAGATAAAACGGGAACATTAACTGTAGGAAAACCTAAAGTAATTCAGGTTATTACCTATAATGAATATGACGAACTCTCCTTATTAACTATTGCAGCAAGTATCGAAATTGGCTCAGATCACCCTTTAGGTAAAGCCATTGTAGACCATGCACTTACACAGAATGCAGATTTGAAGCCCGTAGAAGAATTCCAAACTATTACTGGTCATGGCGTTCGAGGTATGATTCAAGGCAAGGAAATTTTAGTCGGAAATTCTCGTTTTATGGTTGAAGAAGGTGTTATAATAAGTGAATTCGAAGAAAAAATTAAAAATTTCGAGAATCAAGGTTTAACAGTCATAGTTATTGCAGAAAACAATATTTTAGCGGGGCTCATCGCCGTTGGGGATACCCTAAAGGATGACGCTAAAGAAGTGATTGAATTACTCCATAAGGAGGGATTTGAAACAGTGATCCTCACGGGAGATAATTGGCGCGTAGCTAACGCGATTGCACAGAAATTGAGGATTAAGGAAGTATTAGCAGAAGTTCTTCCTCAAGAGAAAGCTGCAAAAATTAGAGAGTTCCAAGCCGAAGGGTATAAAGTAGCGATGGTAGGGGATGGGATAAACGATGCCCCAGCACTCACTCAAGCGGATATTGGTATTGCGATTGGTGCTGGAACCGATATTGCGATAGAATCGGCAGATATCATCTTGGTAAGTGAATCTCTGAAGGGGATACTAGAATCATATTATATCGGAAAGTCCAGTTATTCCAAGACAAGACAGAATGTCGCATTAGCTTTCAGTTTTAACGGGATAGGCGTCATAACAGCCGTTATGGGAATAGTACACCCTATATGGGCTATGATTGCGATGGCTTTAAGCGTTTCAGCTATATTATTGAATTCATTTGGCAGTAGGAGTTTTATTAAGTCACAACGCTTAAAAAGAAAAAATAATCATAAGAATCATTAAGAATTCCCTAAAAAATTAAATAATGTATTAGGTTAAACGAAAATGTATGATTTAATTATTATTGGTGGTGGTGCTGCGGGATTTGCTGCCGCGATGAAGGCTAGTGAATTAAACGTAAGAATTTTGATGGTGAATAATGATACATTAGGTCTCGGCGGGACGTGTGTTAATGTTGGCTGTGTGCCAACAAAATATTTACTTAATATATCTAAAATAATTCATGAAGCAAAACTTCAGAAGTTTACTGGAATAGATTCATCAACTTCATTTGATTATACAAAAATCATAGAGGGAAAAAACCTATTAGTCAAAATCCTTCAGGACGAGAAATACGAGAAAGTACTGGGTAATTTATCAAATGTTAAATTGGTTAAGGGAAATGCACAATTTGTATCCAAATCAGAGATTATAGTTGATGGAAAAGAAAGCTACAAAGGAGAAAAATTCATAATCGCAACGGGCTCCTCTACATTCACTCCTCCAATAGAAGGCATTGACAAAATAAATTATTTAACTAACATAACCGCCTTACAACTTAAAAAAGCTCCAAGTTCCTTAACAATTTTGGGCGGTGGTGCTTTAGGAGTCGAGTTTGCTCAGTTATTTTCTCGATTTGGGACTAAAGTACGAGTATTTGAGATGATGGATAAAATAGTTCCTGCAGAAGAGCCTGAAATATCTGATTTTCTCCATAAATATCTTTCCGATGAGGGAATCGAGATACTGGTAAAAAGTAAAGTTACTAAAGTTGAAAATGAGAATGATAATTTAAGAATAACTGCTAAAATTGAAGGAAAAGAAAAAATCTTCAATTCAGAAAAACTTTTAATCGCCGCAGGAAGAAGAGCTAATAGTGAAAACCTTGGATTGAAACATCTTGATATCGAGTTGGGGAGAAAAGGTGAAATTATTGTCGATGAGTTTTTAAAAGCTTCAGATAATATCTGGGCTGCGGGTGATGTTATTGGAGAACCCATGTTAGAGACTGTAGCTGCAAGAGAAGGAATGATTGCTGGAAATAATGCTATTTCAGATAACCAAAAAAAGATGGATTTTCGAATTATTCCTCATGCGATTTTTACTGATCCTCAAATAGGCAGTGTAGGGTTAACAGACTTAGAAGCTAATCAAAAGGGTTTTGTTTGTAACTGTCGTACCATCCCTCTTGAATTAGTACCAAAAGCTAGTATTATTCATGATACACGAGGAGCTATAAAAATGGTTATTAATTATGAAACCGAGGAAATCTTAGGGATACATATTCTTTCCGATGGTGCTGCAGATTCAATTCATGAAGGTGCAATGATTATTAAAAATAAAATGAAGCTCGACGATGTCATAAACACTCTTCATGTTTTTCCAACCCTTTCAGAGGGAATTAAGCTAGTCGCTCAATCTTTCAAAAGAGATATTAGTAAAATGACTTGTTGTGCAGAGTAATAGTGAAAATATAACCTAAATTATATTTTATCTAGTTACAAAGAAACTCTTAGGAACCTTCTCTAGAATATGAAATTTTTAGTTTTGTTATTCCTTTTGTTCCAGAACATGCACCTTATAATTTATTATCATTAAGTAGATTATTGAAATAAATCAATATTCAACTGGATTATGAATAAATATGAAAAAATTAACGCTGAAAACCTCTACTTTTCAAAGGCAAGTAATAGGCATCCGGCTAACACCTACTTTCACTTTTCTTTTGCAAATTATCGCGATCCGAGAAACGAAAATTTTGGAGTTCTACGAGTACTAAACGATGATGAAGTCAAGCCTAATAGCGGTTTTAACACTCATCCGCACCATAACATGGAGATTTTCAGTTATGTAGTTAACGGTAAACTAACACATCGCGATAGCGCAGGTAACCATGAAGTTCTTAGTCGGGGACACGTACAATACATTTCAGCAGGGACAGGAGTATCGCACTCTGAACTGAACGAACAAGATGACTGGTGCCGTTTTCTCCAAATATGGATTTTACCTGAGACAATGAGTCTTCCAGTTCAATACGTCCTTCATAAATATTCCTATGAAGAAAGGAAAAACAAATTTCTACAAATTGTATGCGGTTCCAAAAGTAAAAATAGAGCTCCTATTAACATTAATCAAGATGTTAACGTCTTTGTGTCTGAATTAACTAACAAGGATGAAACATTGTCGTTCGAATTAGACAGTGATCGCCAAGCGTATATTTACTGCTTTGAAGGAAATTTAAATCTTGGTCAGTACTCTTCTTTAGGAGAACGAGACTCTTTGAAAATATATGGTCAGACCAAAATTGAGTTTGTTCTTAACTCTGATAAAGCTCACGTCATTGTCATTGAGATGCTGCAATAAATTGCATTTCCAAGGCTGCATTTAAGACTAGGTTCATACTCAAGCGGATGACACAGAAATTTTCTATTTCTAAAAGAAGTTATAGAAAACAAGGTATCGGAAGAAAGTCTCAGATTAATGCTTTAATTGTAAGCTGAGAAATATTTTATCCTATTATCGTGTTAGATCCTATTATAAAACTCATTTCAAAATTATTGAGATGAAGCACTAATGTGTAATTCGTCAGTTTTATAAAAGGCGAGTTGTATATTAAAAATGCCATCAGTGTTTTCCAGCATGTTATTTTTAACAGATTTTTATTTAAAAAGGTGATTAGCTATCTCTAATGTACTTGTTGCTGACAATGATCGTGATATGATAAGGCTGTATAACTTAATTTTAGAAGAGTTGGGTTTCACCTCATTTGAATCTGCAAATAACGGTAAAGAAGCGATAGAGAAATACAAAAGCTTATTGAATAAACCTGATATTACAATATTGGATTATAGAATGCCTGTTATGAACGGATTCGAAGTTATGATCGAGATGTTGCTTACTGATAAAAGCTGTAAGATAATATTGGCAAGCGCCGATTCGTCAATAAAAGAACAAGCTATTTCAATGGGAGCAATTGCGTTTCTTAACAAACCTTTTAATATTCCTGAATTTATGAATATCATTAAGAGGGCATTAATCACCGAACAATGAACATGTATTGAAATGAAGATGAAGAAAATACTAATTTAATATCAATAAGTTATGAAAAATAATCAAAAAATAGAAAAACCGGATTTAAAGATTGGATTCATCCCAATTATTTGTTCCACTCCACTAATATATGCTCATAGTCATGGTATATTTGAAAAAAATGGTCTCAATGTAGAGTTGACCAAACCATCAGGTTGGAGTGGAATTAAAGAACTCTTGGTCTACGATTATATTGATGCGGCCCACATGCTTTCACCATTACCACTTGCGTGCGCTTTAGGCATAGATGGCAAGAAAGCAGAACTTCGGGTAGCATCTATTCAAAATATTAATGGACAAGCATTCATTCTTTCAATTAAGCACTTAAGTATAAGAAATGTGCGAGAGATGGAAGGATTTACACTTGGAGTACCATATAAATTTTCAATGCATTATTATTTGTTGTGTTATTATTTAGCAGCAAATGGGCTAAATCCTCTTAAAGATGTTATTATCAAGGAGGTTGTACCACCATTGATGCCATACTATTTAAGAAAAGGAATTTTGGATGGTTTTTTCTGCGCAGATCCTTTCAATCAGATACCAGTTCATCAAAAGACAGGATTCATTTATATTTTATCCAAAGATATATGGTATGGCCATCCTTGTTGTTCCGTTGCAACTTCTCAGAAATTTATAGATAAATACCCTAATACATACAAGGTATTGTTACATAGTATACTGGAGGCCGAATACAAATTACATTATGCTACTGTGGAGGAAAGGAAGGAGATCGCTAAAGAAATATCTGCCCCATATTATATTGATCAAGAAGATTATATTCCGGTGGCTCAATCCCTTTCGGGAGAGTTTCCAGATGGTAAAGGGGGTAACTTCTTCATTCCTGACAGGATTGATTTTATTCCTTACCCTTGGCCGGAATATGGGAAATGGATGCTTTCTCAGATGCAAAGATGGTCTCAATTACCAGGAAAGGTAAATTACGATGATATCGTTGAAAGCGTATTTGAAACAGAAGAAAATATAGAGCTTGCAAAATCCCTTGGATTCAAAGTGCCGTATAAACCAAATCTTGGGGGCATTAAACCATTTACAGGCAAAGATCCTTTTAATTACATGATAAAACAACCTTTCTGCGCATTTGTAGAAGAATCTAAGACATTAAGACAAAGAACTTCAATCGAATCATATAATACTTATTTTACCGATTTTAATAGACATATGGCTTATGTTGCAGGAGGAAATCTTGACGAACAAATGGAAATAACAGATTCTGGTGAAGTTGGACAATCTCAACAACTCTTTAATGAATTAACCCTTAATATGAGGTTTATGAAAAATAAACTTCAAGAATCTAATGAAATGCTAGAACAGCGAGTCAATGAACGAACTGAAGATTTGAAAGAATCCTACCATAAAATAGATTTCTATAAGGATCTCCTTGCACACGATCTGGGCAATATACTTCAAAATATTCAATCATCGGTACAATTAATGGATATCTTGAAAGATGACCCTAAAAATTCGGATAAAATGACAGAATTAAATAAAATTATCAAAAGACAATTGGAGAGAGGATCTTCATTGATCACGAATGTAAGGAAGCTTTCAGAAATAGAGGAGAGAGAAATTACTTTAAAATCCATTGATGTTAAGAAAATAATTGAAACCGCAATTGAACACGCTCAGGTACGATTTAATAATAAATCTTTAGAAATAAAATGGGAAATGCCTATAGAAACCTACAATGCCAAGGGGGGTGATCTGCTTCTGGATGCCTTCGAAAACATATTTTTAAACGGTGTTTTACATAATGAAAGCAATAAAATACTATTGTGGGTAAATTTGGCTAAGATTCAAGAGAATGGAAAGAGTTTCATAAAGATAGAGTTCAAAGACAATGGCATCGGAATCATTGATGAGAGAAAAAAGGAAATTTTCAAAAGAAGCTATAAAAAAGATAGGAGCACGGGTGGGATGGGTATCGGTCTGTCGCTCGTAAAGAAAATAATTAATGATTATAACGGATGGGTGGGAATCGAAAACCGTGTAATGGGAGACCATACTAAAGGAAGTAATTTTATCATCTTGCTCGAGGAAGCAGAATGATTACTAATTCTCATAAGTATGTGTGTGAATTCATTTGATCAATTATAAATTATCTTTTTCCTTTCCAAGAAATTATATATAAATAATCATCAGACTCAGAAATAAATGGTTCTTCGAAAACCCAGGTACCTTCAACACCCAACTCCTTTGAAGTAAGATCGAAATGACTTACAGCTATTCCAATGTCAAGCCGACGAAATTTCATGTATCGCAAACCGATACCAGTTTTTGATTTAACTATATAAAAGTGAAAGATTTTCTTATTAAACTCTTTAACAACTCTCCATGGCTGTTGATTGCTAGCAGATGGTGCTAACCTAACGCTTTCAAGCAATATTGTATATTCCCCCAGATTTTCACGTGAAACTGGAGTAATAAAATTACTCTCAAAAAACAATTTTTCCCATGCGAGTCTTTTATTAGCTCTTATAACTGTACGAGTTATCTTTTCTCTTACTTTTCTTTTAACAGAATATCCGATTGGAGTAATCGCAGGTACAATCTCATCTGGTTCGCAGTTAATTTTAGCAGAAAAGAGACTTTTATTGAAAAATCCCCCCAACCAGCAAGTACCTAATCCTATATCAGTTGCTGCTAAAATAATTGACTCAAGTATATATCCAAAATGTTCTCTATTATAATTCGATTTTTTTACTGCCCCTACAATAAAATATTGGGCTCCTTTTATAAATCCATAAGTTCCTAAGTTTTTTCTTTCTCTTGGGTCAAATTCTGGTACCGATATGAGCTCAAATCGTATTTTTCCAACAAATTTACTAAAGGGACTTTCAAAATCATGATTTTTTAATAAATTTATAATCCATTCTCGTATTCTTTCCTCAAATTCTTGTTTTATATATGTTCTGCGTGATGTACGCTCTCTGATTATATCTACTACTGACCGAGTAAAATTCATTATATGATCCTAAAAACCCTTCATTAGATAATTATTTTCTTATTTGATTTATTTTAGTTGGTTAGAACTGATGTTAGGTGACTATAGGAATTGTGATCCTCATTGGTAGACCGGTAGAATCGTATTGATATTTCTCTGGAAGAAATCGAAGTTTTAAAGAAGCAGAAATTGCTAAGATCCAACTATCTAAAATATCGTCCTTTGAAACTGTCTTACGATAAAATTTTTTTAAAGCACTTTCATAGAAGGAACTATCACAATTGCAATAATCCATTATTAATTTTAACCGGTTTTTTAGTCCTTCTTCAGTTTTTTTATAATGGTTAAAAGACTTATTTGCTAATGTCATAAAACATAATTCAGGACCAGCTTCACAAAAAACATTACGAGCTTCTCTATCTTCTTGAAGTAAGATATCAACCTCTTTAATTTTTCTCATTATATTCCATGTTTGTTTTGATAATCCTTTTCCTGTTTTTTCTCGGTTAATCTGATTAGCCTCAACGTAGGAGGACTTCAGTAAAGCCGCACGACAAGGAGTAGGGAAAATAGAAGATGAATGTTTTCCGCCTAAGTACTTTCGAGCCGCTACATCAGCAGATCTTGGGGAAGGACCGCCATCAATCAATCCAATCGGAATGTCAATAAGAACCACTTTTGCATCTGAATGGGTATTCCAAAACTCCTTGATTGTGGTAAATATTTCGATCTCCCATTTTAATTGGTTTCGTTTATAAATACTTACCCAACCTGCCTTACAGCCATCGATTCCAAAATAGTTCATAACTAATTATTATTAGCTCTCGTCGTAATTTTTCCTAACGAAAACATATAGCAGCAAACCGAATAAACCAAGGATAAGACCGATTAATAACCAGAATTCACTATTTTTAATTCCTCTCCTTATGGCATCTTTATGGATATACTTAGCAATGAACAGATTTAAGACAATTAAAACTATACCTCCTACTGCCATGAAAATCCACTGAAATAAAGTGAGGGAGTATGTGTGTAAGATCATTTATTCAAACCTTTTTGTTTAGTTTTTTTTATATTATGTAAATTATTTTGGTTTAAGAATAATTCTATTACATTCTATAATATTCATGATAATTAATTTTTTTATTGTCTAATTTTAATTAGGCTTTTTTTGCTGGTATAACTTCCTAATACTTTAAAAGGCTAATGGTAAAAATCTAAGTATTAAATCAGCAACAACTTCTTCTTCGTGAATGTGATGTTGAGATTTTATTAGATTTTAAATCATTTGTTTCTCTCTTTAAAGGCAATTCTGTACCACAAAATTCACAAAATTTAGAATTAGTATTGTAAATTAGTGCTCCACAATTAGGACATTTCAATTTACCAACCTCGAATAGTTTTCAATTATCATATTATCATCTTTTAATAAAAAGCAGAAGCTTTGTTTTTTAAAAATAATTCCTTATTGTTATAAAGAAGAAATATTGTTTCATAAATTAAAGCATGACTAAAACCATAAACAAAATTATAACTATAATAATCAATAGAAGTCCTTATGGGATTGAATATGTTTTCGATGCACTACGATTTGTAACAGGCCTTTTATTAAATAACGTTCGAGTTAACATTTTTTTATTAGGAGAGGGCGTTTATGTTGCTGTAAAAAATCAAAAACCTCCCAAGGGTACTACAAATATTGAAGCGATGTTACAAAAATTCATAATAAATCGAGCCGAAATTAAAGTGTGTGGTCTGAGCGCAAGGAGCAGATGTATAGAAGAAAGTTTAATAGAGGGGTGTTCGATAGGATCTATGTCCCAGCTCGGGGAATGGGTTGCAGAGAGCGACCAAATCATTAATTTTTAATAAAAAAAACAATTGATGATATATGAGATTTTTATATCCTTTATCTTGATATTAGTATATACTACTATGTGCTAATTTTTAAACTCATGAAGCTTACCAAATTAAAATCTGTTGTAAATCAAGTTATAAGAACCTCAGCCAGTGTCAACGGAAAATACACCCTAGATCCATTTGAGCACTATACTCCAGAAATTGAGATTGAAGTTGATCTGATCACCGGTAAACTAACACCAGATATGGAAGGAGATGACGTTGAAAAATTTTATACTTCAATTTCCAAATGGTTCTGTGAAGTACTATCGAAAGAGGGAATCCCAATAGAGATTATAGATAAAGCAATTATCAAAATATCTCCTCAAGGCAAAACATGTATAATTCAAGCTCAAGGAAGAGAGTTTAAAGCAACGATCAATTATAAGTAGAATCTACGTAAAGTATCCTCTTCATTAATTTCATTCTATTTTAAGTCTCGAAATCAGTGTCAGATGTTTTTAATAACGATTATAAGAAACTTTAAAAAAACTTTTTTCTATGTTGTTATTAATCAAATTCAAAATTATAATTGAAAAAAGTATGAAATTAATAGAAATAGTAGGGTTGGAAGCTCAACAGGCAAAAAAATTAGAAAAAGAGGGAATTCTCTCTGTTGAAGATCTCATTCCACTTTCAAGTTATGATATCAAGAAATTAGCTAAAAAAACGGGCATATCCGCAAAATTAATTGATACATGGCAAGAACATGCAGATTTAATGCGAATTGAGGGTATCACTCCGAAATATGCAAATATTTTAAATTTATCGGGAGTTAATTCTGTCAAGCAACTTGCACGGAGAAATCCAGAGAGCTTATTAGAACGTATCGTCAAATTAAATGAAGAACAACCCGATTTGATTACTAAAGTCCCGGCTCTTAAACAAGTAAAAGAATGGATCTCTAAAGCAAAAGCTGATGAAAATGGACAAAATGGTACTCTCAAAACACCTAAAAGAAAAAGGAGTAGTAAAGGTTCAAAAGTAAAGGTATGGGAGCAAGATCCGACTGTTTCAGAGCCTACTTTATCTTATATACACACACTGATCAAAGATGGACCAAAAGATGACGATATCAACATATTAGGCTTAAATATTGCCAAATCAGACAAAAATAATGATTTTTTGTTTGACGCTGTGAAAAATCCGGAAAAGTTTGATGCAGTGCATACATTTACAGTTATTCGTCAAGTTTTAACTATGTATAATCGCGCGATATTAAAACAGAATGAAAATTATTCTGGTTTTCAGTGGCAATGGGGAAAAGACCCAATTAAGGTATATCCATATGCGGAGTATGGAGCTAATGCATACTACAGTAGAGATGAACGGGCATTGAAATTCTTTTATTTTAACCCTAACAATGATGAATCCAAACCTTTAGTTTATACCTGCCGTTCCTTCGATATTGTTGCTCATGAGACCGGTCATGCATTCCTTGATGCATTATGTCCTGAGTTGATGGTTAGCTGGCATCCTGAAACAGGTGGATTACATGAAGCCTTTGGGGATCTTACCTCAATATTTGTGCTATTGTCTCAATTAGATATATGCGACGCAATAATTGCCGAGTCTAAAGCCGATCTCCATAATAAAACCTTTTTTCCTGTGATAGGAGAACAATTTGGTGAAGCAATCTTTGGAAAACCCACAGGGCTACGTAATGCAGATAATGACCTTAAAATGAGTGAGGTTTCTACTGAAGTTCACGAAATTTCACAAGTCTTTACTGGTGCAGTTTACGATGTTCTGGCGGATATGTTCGATTCTCATTTAGATATGCAGAGATACGATCCTGCCGAGACTCTTTATCGGATTGGTTATCATGTCGCCCTGCTTGTCATTAATTCGTTATTCCTCAATAAAAATACGAATGCTACATACCAAGAAGTCGCTCAGACGATGATAGAGTTAGAAACTAATGAAAAATATAAAGCTTTAATTGAAAAAGAATTCACTAAAAGAGAGATATTGGGTGTACCTCCCACTAATTATGATATGAATCTTGTATTCTCGTATAAAGGATGTTGTCAAACAATGCAGAGTGAAGAGTTTAGGGAGCTTATCAAGAAGGCAAAATTGAAGTGAATACTTTAGGAAAGAGTCATATGGAATTCCACTTAAAACTATAATATAATGTCAGAAGGAGATACTTTTTGATAAATATCTTTTGTCATCTTTGAAGGAAAACCTGGATTTAACTTCATAACAACTGCAAGATGAAATACTCCCCAAGATCCACATAAGTCGCAATCAACATCGTTCCCATAACAACAGAATGGAGTTTCGAACCCATTCTCTCCTAAGTAGAGAGGGAGCATAATTTTCTTTATCGGACAATCAACTGTTATTTGAGGTGCATGTTGAGAGAATAAAAGGTTAAGGGCCGTTCTATTATTAAGAATGAAGTTCGGGTATTTTTTCTTTAAATCTATTATTTTTTTCACAGCAAAATCTCTCTCTTCTAAGGATTTCCAGGCAAATTCGGACATATCATTTTTTTTGGGCACGTAAAATGAAAAAGTTATCCCTCTAATTGGAGTTTCCGTACGTAAAACATTAATAAGTTCTTCGTAACAACCTTCATTCATTTTTGAGACAACACAGTTACATTGGAGATCTCCCGTGAAATCCTCAGGTAAATTATTTAAATTTCCAATAACTCTCTCGAAGCTCTTCTTTCCCCTAATTTCATCGTTAATATCTTCAGGACCATCTATTGAAATCGTCCATTTTACCTTTGGTCCTAAATTTATTAATGGTAATGTCCCATTAGTAGCTATGACATTTTGTGAGAACAATTTAATGCCTTTCTTTAACACATCTTTTCGAAGAAGCGGTTCTCCTCCCATCCAAAGCATTCTGAAAATTCCATACTTTCTCCTATATTTTTTAATTTCTTTTATCATTATATCTGTTGCCATTTCATTTTTCTCAGTAGGGATATTAGGATTGCCTTCCCGAAATACAAAACAGTGCTTACATTTTAAATTACATCTATTCGTTATATTAACTAAAGCCAAAGGATATTTCTTTTTCTCTTCCTTCATCATAATTTTAAAAAAGTGAACAGTGTATGTAAAAAGTAAATTAAGTTCTTATAAATTCTGAGTATCATTTATCTATTGACGAATTACATTAAAATTGAATTTCTCAATAGATCAAAAGCCACATTGATATTATGGAATCTTAAAGAAGTTGTAATAATCTATTTTTTTTGTTAATATTCTTTTTAACTGGATGAGTAAATTTTTTTAGGAGTAAGACATCATGGGAATTATTAATCTATATTTTTATGGAAAAAAATAATTAATTTTCTTTAATATAACAGAAGGTTATCACCTCTATGAAACACAAATTTTTTATTGTTTATTTTTCGTTTGTTTTAACCATAATAATCTATATAAATATATCCTTTATAGCTTCAGAAACCCAAGAACAATTCTATTTTTTACTAAGTTTTGGATTGAGTATTGCGATGTTTATTTTCTTATGTGTTCTTGCTACCCTCACTAATGATTAGAGTTAACTTTAATAAAAAATATTAAAAAAAAAAAAAGATTATGATAAAAAGAATTGTACACTTTAATGTTGTCTGTTCAGATATTAAAAAATCGTTGTATTTTTATAGCGATCTGCTAGGAGGGCATATACTCGGGAATGTAGAGAAGGAAACGATTATTAATAGGAAGACTGAGAGCCGTGGCGTCGGAAAAGCCCTTGGATTGGGGGAAATAGCAGAGTGGAAAGGTTGGCTTATTAGGTTTGGTCATGATAAAAATTATACGGTAATAGACCTACTTCAATGGACTAAACCACCTTCCATGGGCAGACCTTATGAGAAATTGAACAATGTGGGTATAGCCCGAATGGCTTTAGAAGTGGATGATATTGATAAAATGTATCATGAACTGAAGGCAAAGGGTGTCGAATTCATCAGCCCTCCTCAAGATGCTGACCTGGCTCCTGAGAGACCAGAAAATGGTCTAATTAGAATCGCTACATGCTGGGATCCTGATGGGGTTGCAGTAGAATTGGTACAATTTATCCAACCATAGCTTCGGAGATTAATAGAAAACATTCAATTTCCATGTTCTTTATAATATTCAATTACTTTTAGTGCAAACCTACTTGATACTGTCGCAGGTCCACCCCCCATTTCAAAACCTACTTCGATAGATTCAATTATCTGTTGTTGATTTGCACCACTTTTCAAAGCTTCATGAGTATGCCATTTAATTACTGAAGATTATAAATTGACAGTTTATAATGGGTTGCCAAGTTACGGGGATCTATTTAGTCGTAAAGATGATCCACTTGAATTACATAATTTATGGAACGATGAAAATTATAGTGAAATTCGTAATAAACTAATAGAAAAAATATTTCATGAGAACCTTAATGCTCAAAGTCGTTATCCAAAGAGATTAGCTATGTCATAAATATAACTCCAGTAAGGTAAGAACCCGCCACACTACATCTTACTCTTTTACTTTTTTCTTCAATTCTCCAATTTTAGGTTTAAGAACCGTATGAATTATGATATTATTGACTCAATAGATGAGATTGAACCTCTCATAGGGAGAGGAATAGTTTTAATTTATCTTCTAAACAAGAAATTGGATATAATCAAGAATTCGGACGTATCCAAAACTAATATGTTGGGAGAGGATTACCTAGAAGTTTTTAAGTAAAATAAATGAATCTTTTCTGCTGTGGTCCTTAGGATTTTAAAAGTCATATTTCAGAATCTTGGGAATCTTTTCTTACAATATTTAGTCCAGGCATTAAATTCAATTAACATTGTTCATTATTTATTCAGAAAAGCAAATTTTAAGAGATTAAACTAAAAATAATTTAAGGTTTTAGTTTAAAAGAAAAAAAAATAATAGCTCTGCTGAGTTTTAAGAGTTTAGATTTATTTAAGGATAAATATAAATATCATTATTATTATTATTAATACAGACACGAATAAATTTGAGATCCTTAAAATCTTTAAGTTTTAGATTTGTTTTTAAATCATATCTCATGCATCATTGCTGTTTTTGATGAATTCGATAATAGAAGTGATAATTCTCTTATAGCTATTTTAACAGAGACTCTTTAAAATTGAAGACATGATGAGATTCGAAAAGGGATAATCACTCAAAATAATAATAAATTATTAAGGGAATAGAGCGAATTTTCTAAGAATTAATCCCTCATTTCTCTGGTCACCTAATCTAAAATTGAAAAAAGGTTTAAAATAAATGACAATACATACAGAAAGTAAATCTAATATTTTGAGAAATTACCCTTTCTCATTATTAGATATGGATGGTTTATTGGGAGTATGGCAGAAAATATATAATCCTTATATAGATTTAATCGAGAGTAAAATTATTCTATCAAAAAATGATTCTATTAGTACAATTAGAAATCACAATTTTGCCTTTAATAATAAACATCAGCAAAGGATTGCTGATTTAATAATTAGTAAACTTGAAGAACATATTTCTAATCCAGTTTCTAAGAGTTCAAGAAATAATTTGAATAAACCAAGAGAAAAAATCGAAGATCAATATTCTGATGTGGTAGAAAAAGAAAATTATAATCTTCAAATTACCTTTGTTTTTACAAATAAGAAAATACGACCTTTAAAATTAATACAGATGCTTAAATTAACAGATGAAGTAAAGAAATACACTCAATTACTACATAAGAAAGAGCTTAAGCAAAATACTATGATAATTCCGCAGATTATTTTTATATCACTTTTTGGTTTCGAGAGTTCAATAAAAGACTATCTAAAAAATAATCTTTATGGTGAATCAAATAGTAATATATCAATCATGGTTGTTCCTCCCATTGATAATAAGTTATGGAATAATTATGTTGTGGAGAATTCAACAGAAAGTAAGAATAATAATAATGAAAAGCATAAATGGGGCTTCACTTTCGACGAGTATAAAACTCTGAGGAAAAATGGTGCCGTTAATCAACGACAAGTAAATAAAATGGAAACTTATTATAATGATTTAAAAGAGTCTAAAGAGATCTTAGAATATAACTATCAACAGTTAAATATTTGGTCAGATACCTTGAGCATTAAAAATTCTTCTGCACTATTAGATGTAATAAGTTCAAGAAAGATGATTAAAGAACTATTAATTAAGTAGTTTTTAGTCTACTAATTTTTTTTGTTTTGTTTTGCATTAACTTTTTTTAAATCTATACGTTTTATGAGTAGAATTTGTTGGGGGCGATGGTCGGTATTCCGAATAATAAGTTTGTCGTTTTCAATATTAAAGGATCCTAAGGAGAGAGTAAGGGATTTTTGCTTAGTGGAACACGATGAAGAAATAGAACAATTTAGAACTAATATACGAATTCGGCATTTAATTACAGAAAAATACAAATTGACACTATACAATGGATTTCCAGGCTACGGAGATCTATTTAGTCGCATAAATGACCCTCTGGAGATACAGAATTTATGGTATGATGAAAATTATAGTGATACACGTAATAAATTAGTAGAAAAGAGATTTCATGAGAATTTGAACGCTCAAAGTCGTTATCCAAAGAGATTAGCTATGTCATAAGTATATCGCCAGTAAGAATCAACCACACTAAAACAAATTAGGTTTAATTGTCAAGGAAAATCCTTGATCTGCAATGTATGGTATCTAAAATTTAAAATCAAATTATTCTATTCCAAAAATTCTTTTTGCATTCCCACCAAGCATGAGATCAACTTCTTCTTGAGTAAATCTTAGTCCTTCAGGAGCTTTCGAGGGTAGATCCTTAATTATTTGAATCCAATCTTTATCAGGCAATAAACCTCGGAGATATGGATTATCAGTTCCCCAGAGTACCCTTTTTGGAGAAAAAGAATCTAAACATTGGCGGAGTGAAGAACAAAATTCGTGATAAGAATTTAGAGCGGTTTCTTGCCACCCGGAGAAATCAACAGTTAAATTCATTTTAGTGGAACCCATCCGAGATAACTCATGAAGCCAGCCAAAACCCATGTGAGCTGCTTGGATCATGAGATCCGGAAAATCTACGCAAACATCGTCAAGATATATAGGATCACAATATTTTGCTCTTAAAGGTTGGATTATATGACCTGTATGGAAAAGAACAGGTTTTTTAAATTCATTTGCTATTTCCAATAGCTTATAAACTTCCTTACTATTAGGATAAAATCCCGTAGAAGGGTGAAATTTTAATCCTCTCATATTCCACTCCTCAAAACATTTTCTGATAAGTTTTTCTGCATTTGGTCTCCTCGGATCTACGCTTGCATAAGCCAATATTCTTTTAGGGTACTTTTTTTGAATTTCTCCGTGAATTTGGTTCTGTTCTTCTATTGATATCTTTGGTTCTCCTAAAGCAAGACCATAATCTAGCACACATATTACAGTCATATCGATATTAGCTTTATCCATGGCATCTATCAATTTTTCTCCAGAAGGATCTGAAAGGAAGCTAGATATCCCTTCACTCATAGCACTTAAATCCATTTTGTTGTAATTCCCAGATTTCTGAAGAGAAAATTTCGCTATTGAAGACCACCATTTCTCAGGATACCAGTCTCTATCAACAATATGGGCGTGAGCATCAATAATCATTTTTTTTACCTTTATAATAGGACATTGATTTTTTGAAATATAATCTCTTTTTACTTTTTTACTTTTTCCTTTAAATCTCTAATTTTTGGTTTAAGAAGTGTAATACCATTATTCATAATATTAGTTGCAATAAAAGATGTCTGTTCCCCTGCTCTCTTTTTTAATACTGTTGATTTTAAAGAATATGCTTCTAAAAGAAGTTCATCATTATTTTGATCAGTTCCTTTAATAATCACATCTAATAGATGCAAAGCTAGCTGTAGTTTACCCTCTTCGATATTTTTTTTCGCTTGATTCATATATTTTTGTTCATCAGCTACTTGTAAAAATTCTCTAGCAATATCCTCTGACTTCGCAGGGAATAAATCTGTTGGATTTCCAGTATTATACCATCCATGATAAAGTCTATGTACAGCGTGTATCGCAAATTCGAAACAACCATATATTGGCCTTAAACTTTCATGATTTTTCAATTTATCAGGATAAATCTCAACCAACTCATGAAAAATTTGCTCAAACCATTTTCCTTCATTCATTATTTTCACTACTTCATCATGAACAAAATTCATAGCTTCAGCAGTGATTGATAATACTTCTTGGACTTTTTCTTTTCCTTCTATCAGTGGACCATGACCTGGAGCTAACCACTCCGCATTTTTCTCAAGCATTTTTTCCATCGCTATGGCCCAGTGTTTAGGATACCTTTGAACTTTAAACGGATTTCCTACATTTGGAAAATGACTGACCATTAGATCACCCGCAAAAATTACTTTCTTATCAGGAATCCAAAGCCATAGGGCATCATCTGTTTCTCCCCATTCGGGATAAATTTCTAAATCAAAACCACCAAATTTGAATCGATATACATCATTTCCTTTAATAATTATGGTAGGTTCTAGTTCTTCATGAGCAGGGAACATTTTTCCTCTTCCTTTTGTTAATGCTGAAAATTGCTGTTGATTAAGCCACTCATGATAATTATCTAACATATTATACTTTTTAAACCTCTCAACGCAATTTTCATGTGCGATGATTTCTGGCCTATTCCATCCTTTTTCTTTGGCTTCCTTTATGATTGGCCCCATTCCAAATGCGTGATCAATATGTCCATGTGAATAAATAACAAATTTCACTTTTTTATCAGTAAGGTCACGAAGCTTTTGAAGAGCTAGAGGTGCCAGTGGTTTAATTGGAGTATCAAAAATAATTAAACCTTCCTCAGTCTCAAAAACAGAGACGTTTCCAAAAGCAGGTATAATATGACAACTACCATTTGCAAATGTCGATGGGGGAATTCTACCCGGAATAGCATTTAATGACATCTTTTAACTTTCATACTTCTTTACTTTTTAAATATTCTTCCCACGTTGGGGGATAATAAGTTATTTTCTCTCCATTTTCATCAATTTTTTTAACAAATTCTTGACCTGCCTTATCAAGAAATACTTTACCAGAATTCTTAAGCATATTATATAATTCAGTACGCTTCTTTGGGTCGGCAACACATATAAAATTACAATTTCCACATCTTGGATTAGTATCTTCAATTGGTCTTATTCCAACATTCTAAGTTATTCCAACTTTACTGAATGACGCACCTATTATCTGATTGAATCTACGAATAGTTATAGGAGTCTCCTTACCGCTAATAAGTTTACTTAACATATCCCGAATGAATTCCCTATTCCAATCTTCAACAGGTATACTTTTTAAGCATATATGATTTGGTGACCAGATACTCCATTTTTTATCGATCGATAAGCCCGTGTATCCCGCACATCCAAAGCCACATTTCATGTATAATCCTCTCTTGCCATAAATTTGTTTGATACCTCCAATAATTACTGGGTTTCGGTCCTCTGGTTCATCTTTTGATACGTAACCCGTAGTACATACCTTTTGGCAAATTTTACATTTATTACAATTATTTTCTTTAGCCATTGGATCTGCTGTAAAAGGAGCTGTCGTAAGTACTCCATCAAGGTAAATTGATCCACCATATTCTGATGTAACTAAGTTCCCCGACCATCCAATATGACCAAGTCCCGCAGCAACACCCCCATAACGAAGAGAGAAATCTGGAAAAGCCTCACCATCCTTTGCAATACTTTTAGCACCTCCTCTATATTTTCCATTTGGAATGACGGGAAATGCTTCATATTCTGAGTTAGTTTCAATAAATTCTACTATATTTAAAGCTGTTTTCCAACCAGTTGCGTAACCTATATCTTGCGATATCTTAATACTCATCCTCTCTTTCTTAGAAAAATAATTCTCTAAAGCTTCTAAATCGTTTGAGTAAGCCCAAATAATACAACTCTGAGCTCCAGGTAGACAATAATCCATATCTCCTGAAAGTGGAGAATCTTTAAGACGCTCTTTAGACCCTACACCAACAAGTTTTGCTCCTGAATTGAAGGCTATTTTTTTTACACCTTGCCTTAATTCTATTAAATCCATTTTTTTCACCATTTAAGTAATTTTAAGATTTTTTCTCGCCTAATAAGATCCAATCAGAACAACTTATATAAGAAATTAAAACAAATTACTATTTACAAAAATTTTCAAATTAAAAAAGATTACCTAATACCTAATGAATTTAAGGTAAAATGTTGATTTAAATTATGATTATGCAAGGAAAGAATTGTTTAATAACAGGAGCGAATTCCGGCATTGGTAAAGCTACAGCTATTGGCTTAGCAAAGGAAGGGGCAACGATAATAATGGTTTGTCGAGATAAAGAGCGCGGAGAAAAAGCAAAAAAGGAAATCATAGAACTCACTAATAATAAAAATGTGGAAGTATTTTTATGTGATTTATCATCTCAGGAAGATATACGGAAATTTGTTTCAGAATTCAAGGGAAAATATCAAACTTTACATGTCTTAATAAATAACGCAGGAGTTATGATTTCGAAACGTATAATCTCCGATGAAGGTCTTGAAATGAATTTTGCGGTAAACCATCTAGCACCATTTTTATTGACGAATTTATTACTTGATATTTTAAAAAAGAGCGCCCCGAGTCGTATTATAAATGTAAGTTCTGGATTACATAAAAGGGGAAAAATAGATTTTGAAGATCTTCAGAACGAAAATAAGAAAACTGCACTATTCAAAATGTATGGGGATTCGAAATTAGCTCTGATGCTTTGGTCCTATGAATTAAGCAGAAGATTAGAAGGGACAAATGTAACAATTAATACAGTGCATCCTGGAGTAGTTAATAGTAATTTAGGTCGGCATCAATCCAAATTTAGCCAAGGATTTGGTAAACTCTTTTTTAAAAAACCAGAAAAAGGTGCAGAAACCTCAATTTATTTAGCATCTTCTCCAGAAGTAGAAGGTATAACAGGAAAATATTTCGTAAAAAAAGAACCACGAAAATCCTCTAAAGAATCATACAACGAGGAGTACGCTAAACGGATATGGGACATCAGTGCTAAAATGACAGGCTTAGAGTTTTAGGATACATTAAAAAGATTTCTTTATGTTAAGTTGTAGCTCCTCCGATTATTCCTAATAATCCGCCCCCAATCGTTAGAAAATAACTAATCCAAATTCCCCACTGGGCTCCCGCGCCATTCCCAAAAAGGAGATTAAAACTACCTAAAAGCGGAACTATTTCCAAAAAATCTTCAATAACTCCTATATGAGCAATTAACTCAAGCATAAATAATAATGGGCCAGCTAATAAGATGACACCTCCCAGAATTCCAAGTATTTTACTTCCTTTGACACCAGCAATAATTGATAAAGCACTCCCTCCAACAATCAGCAAACTTACAATCAGTAAAAATATATCATCAGAAAACCTTATTCCAAGATTAATTGGTATTTCTCTTAACCAGGATCCAAAACCTCCAATGTAAATAAACACATTTGACCCCACATCAACAAATCTCCATAGATTAAATATTTCAGGCATAAAATAAAATAGAACCATACTAAGTATTCCTAATATACCACCAATTATAGCAAGAAATCTACCTACTCCCATACAAATAACCTTCGATTCTTCAAATTTAGCTAAGAACTCTATTTAATATTATTTAATGTAATTACTAAAAAAGGTTTCTATAATTTTTTATGCTTTCTAGCTTAGATAAAAGGGATTAAACCAACAATACCGTAGGCAGAGAGCAAGATCTCAATTCCAATGTATAACATAACTACTGCAAATATTTTATGAATTTTGGAGCCCAGCTTTATTAACTTAACAAGAATTCTTTTTCGTATCATCCCAATAAAAGTCCCAATCATGATAAATGGGATCATAATACCGAGAGCAAAAACAAAAAATATAACAATCCCTAGCCAAAAATCTGCCTGATTCGATACTGTCAAGATGATAATAATGTAAATGGGTGTATTGCATCCAATCCACACATAGCCTTGTGAAAAACCAAGTATAAAAGAGCCTGAAAATCCTTCATACTTATAAACAGGTACCTCTTGCTTTTCAACTGAATTATTCGTTTCAACAGTTGTATTGGTAGAAGTTCTCGTGTATGGTTGTTCTCCAGAATTATTGGAAGACATATCGTAAATTGGAAGAGAACGCTTAAAGGATTTAGAAAAGAAAACATAAATTGAGAGCATTATTATCGTAATTCCCGAAAAGATTTTGAACCAGACAGAGAATCTAATGAATCCAGATATGAAAATGAATAAAGTAGAAATTAATCCAAAAGTTAAACAAAATCCTATTGAGAAGAAAAGGCTCATAAATAACCCCTTTTTTATACCATTCGCTTGACTTCCAATATAGGAAATAAAAGTGGGTAGTACAATAACATTACAGGGGGCTATGAATGAAGCAATTCCTCCTACTAACGCTAAAATAAAAATAAAAAGTTCTGGCATATTATTAAAACTAACTCTTGCTCCTGATTTTATAGGTGGGTATCAATTTTAGATCTCACAGTGCTATTAAAGTTTGTGATTCCCAACAATTTGATAATCAAATTTCCATTTTTATCATAAATTAGAGTCGTAGGGGTAATTGAAATATCGTATCGACTACCAATAGAGTGGTCAATATCGTCTCTAACTAAATCCCAAGTTGCGTTGTGATTACTCCTCCAATTATTTAGCTCTCCATTAGTGTCGACTAACTCAATAGTTATAGTAATAATATATAATGAGTTATTTGAATAATCATCTTCTATTTTTGCCAAAAGTGGCGTAGTTATCGCACACCAGGAGCACTCTAAAAAGTGGAAGTAAATAATAACAATCTTACCTTTTTGATCCGCTAAATCAATAGTCTCACCACCAATCGTCTCGAATGTATAATTTGTAGGATTTTCGATGTTTTCTGAATTTAGGATGCTAAAGGAAATTCCAATCACCATTCCGATTAAAATTATCCCCAGAAAAATGAAGCCCACCGCTGATTCTCTTTTAAAGAATTTTTTTCTATTCATTAAATAAGACCTTGTTTCACTTTTAAATTGTTATTTACATGTTATTTGGAATTACATGTATCAATGATAATAGGCTCTACATTTGAAAGAAATAGACCTTTTTTGATCATTCCTCCGACGTCTAACTGAAACTCATCTAATCTTCCAAATTTAGTAATAAAAGGTTTGGAAATATACAAGGTTAATTCTCCATTAGAAACCCGTGGGAGATTCTCAAATTTGTATAAGTCTCTATCTTTAATAGTTCTTACACGAGGGTCATATATTTGTGCACAATTTTCTTCAATATAATCAAGATCGATTATAATATTCTTAATATTTTTTTTTTCTATAAATTTTTTTGAATTTTTTGATAAAAGCAAGATTGACATGATTAAATTGAGAACTCTTGATTTATATAGTCATTAAGAAATCACTAACAAAAATAACTTTTTGTTTTAGATTATAAATATTTTAAACAAATTGAGATGATTTAATAATTAAGAAGAAATAGTAAACAAGTTTTATTTTAATTCAAATAAAATTGGAATTGGGGATCATTTTAAAAAATAGCTAGTGATATATTGCAGTCCTTTCATCTTATTAATATTTGGATCATCAAATTCCCACCTTCCCGACATTTCTAATTCTCTAGCCGTATGATTAAAGTGGCTAACCGCTATCCCAATATCAAGGCGCCTAAAAGTATTATAGATCTTTCCAATTTTGTCATCAGTGTATAGAACATAGAAGTGATAATTATCTTCATTGGGCTCTTTAACAATTCTCCATGGTTGAAAGTTGCCCGCAGAGGGTCCAAGGCGTACATTTTCAATTAAGGTGAAAGATTTTTTTTCTTTTTCTGGTAAGAGAGGGGTTGAAAAATCACCTTCAAAAAAGAGCTTCTCCCAGGGAAATCGCTTATCCGCTTTTGCATATGAGCGAATCATTATTTCTTTAGATGTTCTGGCTGCCGGATACCCTAAAGGGGTAATAGCTGGAACAACTTCATTTTCTTTCTTTTTAATTTTTGCTGAAAATAAACTACGATTGAATGTGCCTCCCAACCAGACTGTACCCAGTCCAAGATCAGTTGCAGCTAATATAAGCGATTCTAATACATACGCAAAATGTTCACGATCATATTCAGAATTTTCTACCGCCCCAACAATAAAATCTTGAGCTCCTTCAATAGTTCCATAGGTTCCTAATTTTTTCTTTTCTGAGGGATCAAATTCTGGTATGCTTAGGATCTCAAATCGGGCTTCTCCCGCTTGTTCACTAAATGGACTACCAAAGTCATTATCTTTCATTAAAT
>SDBU01002093.1_pt1 | contig 27200 bp, 46 predicted proteins | sample 2277071 | NCBI WGS metagenome assembly SDBU01 (sample SAMN10397929, study PRJNA504765) | marine sediment metagenome | isolation source: marine sediment core GS08_GC12, 126 cmbsf | place: Arctic Ocean: Gakkel Ridge, Loki's castle | collected 2008 | reverse complement strand
GCTTGTAACGCCGTATCTGTGTCTGCATTAAGGCTGGAGGCATCAGCTACCACTAACAGGATATGAGCATGAACACCTATATAGAGCTGCTTTAGCTTGGCAAAGAGAGTTGTCAGGTCGCCATTATCTGTACTCTCCCCTATCCGTGTCTCAATCTCATCCACAAGGGTTTCAAGTGCAGCTAGGCCATGAGTACCGTGGGCCAGGTAGTCCTCTACTATCTTCCTGATCCAAGCACCTAGAGAGGTTTCACCCGCAGCATGGGCATCGCTACCGTGTTGCTGTCTTATCGCTGGGTCTGTCATGTCAGGTCCACCTCCACTTTATCAAGATTGTTTAGTGCTAAGGTTTCTCCAGCACCATCCCCGCCGTCACTAGACCTGAACTGGAATTTATACCCCTTAGCCGTAGTAACATTGATGGGGAAGGTGAGCTCATACTGGGTGCCGCTGACAAAATCAGTGCCTTGCACCAGCTCATCCCCGAAGGGCCAGAGCTTATTGCCACTACCATCTGTAATCCTTATCTTAGCATTACCAGCCCATGTACCAGCCGTAGTGACCTTAAATCCGCATAGCATGGTCTGGACGGAGAGGCTAGACAGGTCTTTGAGGTCAACCCACGTTGTGCCGTTGGCATCAGTAGCCCCGGCTGTCTCTCGCCCGAAGGTCGTTGTATGCTCTAGTATTCTTGGGTTATATAATGGGTCCATTAACCTCCCCCTTTACTGTAATTCCTGATACGCAGCTACCTTATTACCTGTAGCCGCATGGATACCGGCAACTAACTCAGTTGAGAACAGTGTGCCATGCCGGGATAATACTAGAGTGCCACCCTTGGCATTTAACCTGATGCCTTGGTTGACTACCGCCGTCTGGCCTATAGCCACCCACATCGCCGTGTCGCTGTCATTGACAATCACCAAACCTCGCCGACTGGTGTTAGCTGCTACTATCGTTCCGCTAGTTGTGGTGACGTTGGTCCCACCCGTAGCTTGCCCGGCCATCGCCTCAGTCTGGGTAATGGACTCGACTAGCCTGATAGCATAATCATCCCCTGCCGCTACTACCTTACTAGCACCGAGTGCTGCCATAGTCAGGGTATTAGCTGTGTTGCTGGCGATAACCCGGAAGTAATAAGTAGATTCAGTTTCTACATAAACCTCCAGCACCGCATCCTTCCACATATTAGTAGCCCAGCTCTTAGCGCTATCAACCAGGGTAGTCTCTGAGCCCCCTGTAGCCGTACCGGTATCAGAGGCAAACTCACTAAAGCGGGACAGGACTTCTTCCAAGTCTGCCTTAAAAGCTGCCCCTATAGAGGCTATCCGTACTTCCTCTTGGCCATTTATTCTAGGTAATCCCCGCATTATAAGCCTCCCTACTTATTAATAAGCTCATAGGTTGCCGTGCAGCCCCAAACCGCGCTGCCGGTATTAGCACTCAAAGCCACCAGGATAATATCCCCTGGTTGGAAATCATCGTCAAAGGGTATGTCCGCGTCCAGTACAGAGTCAACAGACAAATCCCTCTTATATAGGATCACATCATGGTTAGCCCCGTTAATAGCATCAACCGATATCGTCAAAGTCTCGCTGGTGGCTAACCCCTTACTGAACTTAATCCGCAGGTTCTTCAGGTGATACGGCGCTTGAGGGTCCAGACTCAGCGGGTCTGTCTCAGTGGACTCGCCGTCAATGTCCATCGCAAATATAGGATGGCGCTGCGCCAGTTCCTCGGCTGAAGGCTCCAAAGGTATGTATCGGTTATTAATCTTCAACTCAGATACCCACACAGGGTCGAATGTGCCTGTGGTGTACCAGCCATACTCAATGGATATCCGGTATATCTTCCAGGTGCTGAATACCGCATCTAGCTGGAACTGCTCCCAGGTATAGAGTGTGCCCGCTGTCGCGCAGATATCAGGGCTGCCCGCATTCTCACCATACCAGAAGAACTCAGCGTCACCATCGGGGAACTCATGGGCATTCCAGTATTGCGCTTTAGCTAACCCTACGGCTGAGCCTGATTGTGTGACCTCAACACGCTTATCAAAATCATCAGGGTCGTGCATCCAGATAACAATGTTTACCCCATAGACCTCAGCATTAGTCATGTAGTAAGCCCACTTGGCTGAGCGCAGGTCGGTCACCGCTAACTCATCGACGGGTACAAAGATGGCTCCCCAGTTAGCACCTGCTGACCAGGGTGTGCCACCAGACTGGTCGCCGCCTATGAGGTTAGCTTGCCAGCCTGAGCCTTTCTGCCACTGGCTGCCATCATTCTGCTTGGTCCACCGGGCACTACCGGCCCCGGCTGATCTTAGCCGTGGGTATCCGTAGCCTGATCTGATATCTACCAGCCCGGCATTAAAGTCGTTACTATGCCACAGCTCGGGAGTTTCTTTATCTGATCTAACTATATGGACTAGATTGATTCCATTCATGTTAGCTCTCCTCTACCTTGGGGCAATCCTTATGGCGATACCGTTTTGGTTGCCCGGCAGGTGCCTTAGCATGGTAATGAGGCACCAACTCCTCATCCAGGTCTATTTCCTTATTGCAATATACACATATCTCCATCAAGAACCTCCTTAGACTGGCTCATTAACTGTAGCTATGAAATTATCAATGTAGCTAACCCCGTTAGCCGCTGCATTACTCAGCACCTTGATTCGTACCGTAGCATGAGGGTTTGTAACCACCGGCGCTGCTATAAAGCCCACAAGCGGCTTGACCGTCGGGTCAAGGTGGTTCAATGTGAACCTGTGGTACTCGAGGGTAGACGGGTCAAACACCACCTTCATCAAGCTATAGTTCTTATCGTGTGCATAAGGGGTTACTGTAGAGCCCACATTGGTCCAGGTACCTGAAGCAGTTAGAACCGCAGCCGTGGTATTAGTGAGGTCATACTTGACTCCGAAGGACGCCTGTATAGCCCCGGTGTAATAATCGAACAAGCATTGTATCTCGTCTACATTAGTGTCCAGTGACGCCGCCAGCTCAAGCCCCATCGGGGTAACATTGATAGCCGGAGCCATATAATGTAGTATCTGGGCATACTGATCGTTATCTGAGCCGCCTACCAGCTTCACACTGGTTGAGCCTCGTAACGAACTGAGTACCGATAAGGCCACGCTAGACCCTAAACCTGATTTACTGGCCACCCAGTTATTAAGCCCATTCTCAAAATCATCCATGAAGATGGTCTCGCCGCGCCTGTCATAGACATTTATGGAGCCTGACCTGGCCGCCATCTCTGACCGGGTTATACCCGCGCCGTAGAGCTGAGGCATTAGCGGTGCGCCGGTAGTGAAAACCAATATCAGCTTTGTCCGGCCAATCCTGACATCACTGGTAAGCCACAGCTTTTCGGGGTTGTTTACTGGCAAGGGGTTAAATAGACTGAAGTACAGGGACGGGGCATCCTGCTTGCCTACCTTCACCGATATGCCGTCGAGCCCCCCGTCTGTCCAGGCTGTTATGTAGTCGCAACTACCGCAGCCTATCTCCATATTAGAGTGAGCAGTGGTAAGATCAATCTCCCTGAGCCTGATATCGGTGGTAAAGGTTGTAGGAGTACCGGGACCGAGCTGTACCTGTTGTGGCCCCGCTATCTTAAGAGTTAACTTCTCCAACGCATCTATATTGCGCTGAGTCAGTAAATTATTACGACCTACCAGTTCTTCGATCAAGCTCATGTTATTCCTCCACTCCCTGTAATCAGCTTTACTTATTAGAAAACACTACCATGTCCGGGCTGGCATCCCATGTGCCGTCCAGCAATACCTCGTGGGTTATAATATCGCGCTCTGTTACGCCAGCATAGGTCATGGGGTCAACTCCCAGTGGGGGATTGACTACCATCCGCACCCGCTCAATGCCTGCCTTTGTTACCGACTCTATTGTGAGTATCCTAATCATTCCCGTGCCTCCTTATGGCATAATCCAGTAAACTTCTATGGTTGCCGCACCCTGGGACGGGGAACCACTAGCAACGCCGAATACACCGAGAACTGTGACATCGCTACTACCTATTGATCCCCTTGCCGCATCGGGCATATCACCACCATCACCGCAACGATTCATCCCTGCTGTGCCACCAGCCACATCGTCCACGTAGTCGTCAGGTGGAGTGCCGGTATGTCCTACATTTACTATAGGCGTAGTACCGTCAAAAAGTTCGGTTATATCCAGGATTATATCTGTAATAATCGCTGTTGCCGGGAGGACAAAAAGTGTCTTGTTGCTCGTCTCCGTATAAACTATAGTATTCCTCGAGCAGTAAACAAGGGCATGATTGGTCGCATTGCCGATTACCGGGGCAACCTTGCCTGTGCCCTTTGGTCGGAGTTCCAACGGGATATTGGTATCACTACCAATAGCCTCTATTGCTACTGCGTCACCAGCAACAGACTCAACCAGTTTTATCTCGTTGACAGCATCATCAACTGCTTCGAGCTTATAATAATCGCGATCAACTTCTCTGCTTACCATATTTTATACACCTCCCTCAAACTAACAGGGTGCATTTCCTTTTATTTGGAGACTGCACCCTGTTCATTGTCGCTTATTCCGGGCAACCACTTACGCAGTCCCACTAGTGCTATATTCTGTTGTTAGCTCCCATATGGCACGAGTACATCGTACCAAATGTTCTCAAGGTCGCCACTGGTATATGCGCCGATTGTCAGACCCAGTACGATGTCACCGGTCTGGAGTTTATCCCTCACGGTGTCGATACCGTAGTCATGGTCAGCTACCTGTCTTAGGTCGAGGCTGAACAGACCCGGCACTGTCCAGGGCTCTGCTGTATTCGGCGTATCCACCGTAGCCATACCATCAAACCAAGGCTGTACCAGTTCGGCTGCCTTGGTTCGGGTTACTATAACCCGTTGATTGTTTTTGGTCAGTAGGACACCCATCTCAGTTACCTGATCATCCTTCAGCAGTGGTCCACCGGCTGTTTTAGTCTGGTGGTCAAGGCACATAATTACGATGCGCCTCACTGAACCACCTGTAGGGATATTGCGCTCGCCACCCAAATCAGACTGAGTAGTTGTCGGGTTATACTGCTCTGATGTGCTGCGCGGTACCATCAGCCGGGCTTTGTTAGCCCCTAATACATAATGTACTGTGGCTTTCATAGTAGCCGCTGAGATGGTGATTGTGTCGTCCATCACAGTGTTGGCGGGGCAACCCCAGATCAACTTGAGATTATTCTCATCCTCTGCCGGAATACCGGCGGTGAGGTCAAATGGGTTATCCCTGCCATATTCATCGCGTGGCCTGGAGCCGAAATGCAATCGGTAGCCTACTGCTTGAGTAGTTGCTACGATCTCCCTCCATGTAGTGCTAGGGAAATCCAGCAGGTTGATATAGTGCAGCATAATACCGGACTGTACCAGCCCCATGCTGAAGTAGGTAATGCCTGAACCGCCCTGAATCTTGAGAGTATTCAGCACTCTCCAAAGAGCCTGAACACTCGCGGCACCAGCCATGCCTCCCGAGCCTGTAATCGACATTTCCAGGTCGACCCTGGTTATGATGCCTTCAGTAGGGAGGTCAATTTCCTGATCGGTACTAGCTGAGTATGTCAATGTCTGTACCACTGGTTTAGTTAAATTCATTTCATAACCTCCCTTATCCTGCCCACGACTGCACCTGGTCAAACCAGATGTGCTCGATTTCTGCCGAGGCATAACTGCCTATTGTGAATGATAGTTTTACATCGCCGGTCTGCAAGCCTATGCAGTTCAAGCCGAAGTCCCTGTGATCGTACTGCCGCAAGTCAAGGACATGTAAGCCGGCCTGGCTAAACGGGTCCTGTGTGTTGGGTGTGTCTACAATGATACCGCCGTCATATACCGGGCTGCCACAAACCTCACGAGTTTTGGTGCGCGTGTGAATCAGCCTGATATTGTCCTTGGTCAGCTTCAAGCCTATCTCAGTAGCCTGGTCCCCTACAATAAGGGGTCCATTGCTGCCAGCAGCCGTATCATCCTGGGACATAATGCCGATGCGTCTTACGTATGCCCCGACCGGGACATTGACCTCACTTTGTAGGTCAGAGGCAGTCGCTGACGGGTCATGGGCTAGGGTTGTCGAGGTCGGCACCTTCCGTCCGAACCTGGCCCACTCAGCATCCTCATCCTTTACACTATGGACTGTAGCCCGTATGACAGCGGCGCTAATATCCACAGCACCGTCAATCGTATCAGCAGCCGCCGTTGTCGTCCAGATGAGCTTCAGGGAGTTGTTCCCTTCAGCAAAGGCCGGTATAGCTACTGTAAGATCAAACGGGTTGTCCCGTCCGTAAATGTCCCGGGGTCTGCTCCCGAAGTGCAGCCTGAAAGCCTGATACTGTGATGTAGCTACGAGATCCTTCCAGGTTGTTCCGGGAAAGTCCAGTAAATTCAGGTGATGAAGCAATTGCCCCATCTGGGTACCTGACATACTGAAAAAGTCTTTGCCGGCACCACCCTGAATCTTCAGGTTCTGTATGATTCTCCACAGACCGAGGGGAGCCAGGGCTCCTGCGATTGCTGAGCCTCCGGTGGTATATGCCTCCAGGTCTATTCTGGTAATCAGCCCGTCATTCGGCAAATTGATGCTTACATCTGAGGAGGCTGCCCAGATCATGGTATCTGTAATCTTTCTAGTCGTCTTCATATCATCCTCCTCTAATATGCCTGTAACTGGTCGTACCAGATATATTCACTGTCGGCGCTTGCGTAAGAGCCGATTGTCATGCCCAGCTTGACATCGCCCGGCCTCAATATTCGTGCATCCAGCCCGTAATCGGGGTGGAAGTACGGCCTCAAGTCCAGGTTGTAGAATCCGGGGACTGTCCAGGGTGATAGAGTATTAGGAGTATCCACTACCTGGAAGCCGTCGAACTTAGGGTTATTCAGTTCAAGCTGTTTCGACCTGGCATAGATTACTTGTCGGGCTTGGGGTTTAATCAGTCTGACACCCAGCTCGGTTACCTGGTCGCCTACTACTAAGCGGCCTTGTGCATTGAGAGCCGTAGCGTCCTGGCACATCAATAGTATGCGCCGGACCGACTTGCCGGTGGGGATATCTACCTCGGCACCCAAATTGTCCTTAGTACCGCCGGGGTTAAATGTTTCAGTGCTGGAGAGCGGGTACTTTCGGCTCCAGGCCTTTTCTCCCCCTAAAACCTCATGGATGGTTACACGCATGGTGGCGCTGCTGATATCTTGGGCGCCATCAATTGTGTCCGCAGCCGCTCCCGTAGTCCATACGGCATTAAGGTTTGACTCATCCATTGCCGGGATAGCCGCACTCAGGTCATAGGGATTATCCCTACCGTAGATATCGCGTGGTCTGGAACCGAAGTGACATCGCCAGGTTAAATACTGGGAGGTTGCCACAAGGTCATGCCACGACTTACCAGGGAAGTCCAGGATGTTCTGATAATGCCAGAGCATCCCCATCTGTTTTCCTACCATGCTGAAGTATTGTCGCCCTCCACCACCTACAATCTTGAAGTTCTCTACTGCTCGCCACAAGCCGTAAGTCGCATTCTCAGCAGAGATTGCTGCGCCAGCGGTGAGGTATAATTCAAAATCCACTCTGGTTATGAGGCCCTCAGTTGGGAGTGGAACTTCCACATCTGAGCTTGCTGCCCATGTGAACGTGTCGGTTAGTTTCTTCGTTACGTTCATTGTTTAATCCCCCTTATCCTGCCCTGTTGAATATGCCAGCATAACTACTGCCGACTGTGGCAGGGACTCCACCGCCGCCCTGGTTCCCCATGCCCGCTTTACCAGCTAGGCCGGCACCTGGCATGATACCAGTAAGGGTACTGGCGATTCTGTTGCCCCACTCATCGATGGGAAGCAAGGACCTTATGCCGTCATAGGCGAGGACGAGTGTGATAGCCGAGGCGAGTCCTGCGCCGAGCCACCGCTTGCCGAATTTATATACGCTACCGGCAGCGATCAGCTTAACGAAGCCCTTGGTGGTGTTTGATTGACTCACCATAAAGCCGTCTACCAGCTCACTACCGACTACAGCGCCGAGACCACCCAGGGCTGCTTTGCCCAGGGGTATGCCCCATACTTCCATATCGGTAACAGACTTGGCGATGGCTGCCTGCTCAAGGTCCGCGACCTCTTCCTTAGTCTTTACCTCATCAGGCTCTTTGGCAGTTACTTGGTCTGACAGCTCAGCTATAGCTGCCTTCATATCTGTGATTGCTGTGCCGATTCCTTCTAATCCTTCCATTATATGTACCTCTCTTGTGATGTAATCCGGGTTATTTCCTCAAGCAACGGGACATACAAGCGCGGTATCCTTTACCTTTACCCTTGCATGTACTTTTAGCGCATGTTCTAAACTTGCTCTTCTGGCTCATGTTACCTCCGCGCTCTCTTAGTCTTGAGGCACTGGCCTTTTCGCGGCCCGGACTTTGCTACGCCGAACCTGCATTTCCGTTTTCGTTCCAGGGTTGCTACTAGCATACTTTCCACTTTATTGACCTCCGTGTTATTTTGTTTGCTCTACTACTTCGAACTTAGCGCTTACGCCGTTTGCGGCATGGACCGGCCTTGGTCCGACCGTACTTGCAAGCTTTGCGCTTCCGCTCTAATTTCGCTATAACCACAAGCCTACCTCCTTATTTTATTTTTGGGGGGTAGCCCCGGAATAAAAAGAGGCCGGGGGGCCTCAGCTCTTTACTCTGAAGCTACCCCCCGGCCTAAATTGTTGGTGGGAGACAACCTTGAAATAACAGAAGGGAGACCCCGATTATCTCAAGGTTGTCTCCCTTCTAACTATTTTTAGTAGTAACATAATATTTTTATTTTGTCAAGTATTAGTCACTACCGGGTATTTCTTCTATCAATGGCTCCCATGCTGTTAAGCGAGCCTTAGTTACTTGCTCAAGTGCTTTACCCTGCCCTGCATAGTACCATTGGTGGTCGGAAAAGTGACCACAATGTGCTCCGCGCTCATCCTCTTCTGTTGGTGCAATGAGGTCAGGCAACTCCCTCTCCACCTTGATGGCTACACCTTGAGAGTGGAGATACGCTAGAATTTCGTCGGCTTTAGTGATTAGGAATTCTCTACCCTCTGGTGATACCTTGTCCCAATCAGCAGGTGCTATCATCAAGCCAGTTTCGTTCAACTGAATAGCCCAAAACATTCGAGCTACACCCTCTCTTATCTCTTCCTGCTTACTTGAGCTAGTCACCGTTCCTATTACAAACTGAGATAAACTATCATCTTTATTAGTCATATACCTCTTCCTTCTTAGCCCACCAGTATGGGCATTCATCAATAGGTACCTGGCACTTATCACAGTTACCCGGCTCAGGACATATATGGTCGGGTTCTTGTCCTTTGCACGGCTTAGTCGCCACTTATCCCTAGCCTTGCCTGGGGTAATACTTACAATGCTCAAAGTCACCGAGGCAATAGTCTATAGCGTGCTCATTATCCAGCATGGGGTCATCGGCCAGGCAGCTTTTGGGCCTGCAAGTAAGGTGGCTATGTTTGCCGTCCCCGCACTCAAGTAACAGGAGGAACGCACAACACAGATTGGTCTTTGTCTTTTCCATCTATGGCCTCCGTACCCTGTAGCATTTGGTCCCGTGTGTCTCGGTTTTAGTGCATACAGCCAGGTCATGCCTCTGAGCTGTCTCCTTATCCTTGCCGGATAATAGATGACTACCACTTGGGTGATTATGCGTAAGGGCAATAGGCGTAGAGCCCTTGGGACACCCGATAGGGATTGATACCTTATCCTCAGTACCGCAAGCCCCTGAACCCCGTACTAACAACCCTGTACGTGTCCGGCAGACAACAAAACCACATTCCTTTTCCATTATGATTGCTCCTCTGGTGGCTGCTCCTTCTTCTTAAACAGTACATTGAATATAAAGTAGGAGACAACCGACATCAGCAACCAGCGTGTGAGGTTCATGCACACCTCCGACGAGAGGACTTAGGCATCATAACAAACCGACGTGGGCGAGGTCGCCTTTGCCTTCGTACTACCTTCCATGATCGATTGTTCATGGAAACACCCTGAAAATGCGCTTGCAACGTCCTACTGCTACGCGCCATAGCCCAAGTTTCTTCATACGCTTACGGCGTGCCTTATTATGGAGTGTGCCGAACTTCTTATGGATACGGGCTTTATCCTTACCCCGCTCCTCTTTGGTAGGCTTACCTTCTAGCTTAGGCACTTATTACCTCCACCTTATCTAAGGCTCGGACTACTTCGTCAAGCTCCTTATCCCTAATCTGAGTTACACAAAACTCCTTGAGTTTGCGTGTGCTCAAGCGCTTGGCTATACCGGCGGCTTTAACACTAGACTTGGGGTCCCTCCGCCCTTCCTTTATATCAAGAGCCATACAGAATAGCTCCCGCTGTGACTGCGACTTAGCCGGGTGGAGGGTAGCTGTATCAAATAGCTCAGCTACCTCAGCTTCAATAGTATCGGCAGCTAGGGGAGTATCGGAGAGTTGCACAGAGTACAGCCCCGCATTGAAAGCTAACCTTATGATAGCCCGAATGTCCCAGACAGGAATACTGTGGAAGTCAAGTTCATCACTGTTCTTTCTCTTTAAGGTGGGTATGCCAAGAATATCAATAGCCAAACCTTCCACATCTTCAATGCTCCTCGGAGGGGTATTAAATAGTATGTCCTTAGTGGCTAACTCACTACCTGTTATCATATCAACTCCTGAATTACTGTTACTCCCGTTTCTGCCAGAATATGGCTGCAATTCCTTTGCCTTCCCTCCTTTGAGTTTCTTTGTGATCCAATCAACTGCTCTAAAGCCTATATTCAATCCAATTCCGGTTGCAACTGCCGGATATATGGATGTCGGGAAAGTAAAACTAGATAGGGGTGCTATTCCGAAGAGGCTCGCTACCTCTTCTTCTATATCTGGCTCAAATAGTGCTGGTGCTAGTTCTCTTTCAGGTTCGACTTTCCTTATAGATAATTGCCACAACTCCTCTTTGCTAAGACTCTCCCCAGGGAACATAACTTGCTGTGATGGGGGAGGGGAGTCAATAACCGCCTGAGCATAGGCCGAAATTATCATTCCTAGCTTCTTAGCTGAGCGGCGATGCTTCTCAAAAACGCGCAGGATATCCTCCTGAAAGTCGGTTAGCTCACGCTCTAGTAATTGTCCTTGATCCAAGTATTTCTGCACTGTTAGCTCTGGAGTGCGCTTTATAGCTGAGTATACCGTTATTGTCTGGGCCAGATCATCGCCTATTGATAATTCCGTGTCTCTTTCCTCAGACCGGATAAGCGACTCTGCTTGAGCTAGAAGACCGAGACTCTTGGCAATACCATTTATGATATTGCGCACGTCCATATCAACACTCTCGAATGCCTTTTCTGCTACTCTCAGGCCAGTATCGCCCTGGAAGGCGAAAACAAATATCGCCATAGCCATGCGGTGAACGCCATCTCTGTTTAGATATCCCTTGGCATCTACCAAGGCAGCCTGCATATTCTCGGGTAATGCTTTCAGGAACCTCCGGGCAAAAGGCTGATTGCCCGGTGATCTCAGAGCATCTTCTAAACTCTGATTCTCGCCTATTACAAGGCTCATCAGCATATCCGTTGTTATTTTTTGTGAGTCAGTCCGGGCATTCTCGATGGCTGATGGGGCTAATGTGGCCGCTGCATTAGATTCTTGGGTGAATGCAATCCGGTCAACTTCAGTCATTCTAACCCTAACAAGGATAGGATTCTTGACAGATTCTACATCTTTGGCTCTCAAGCCAAAGTCGTGGATACGATTCTTCAATTTCGCTATGTAGTGGCTGTACTTGGCCGGATACTTTTTGGCAGCAAGAGAAATACCCATAACACGGCCATTGCCTGCCTCCACAATCATGTCCGGCCCTACTATTGGCGATCCTCTATCCAAGGTGTGAAAGTCAGTAATAAGAGCATCTGGTTCTAGGTTGGCGGCTATCTTCTCTACCTGAATTTTTGTCGCAGCACGGCCCCTTAACCGGGGCTGCAATTCGTCGGGATAGCGCGGGTTCGCCTCAAAGGTGAATGGGTCATGTGACACAATCAACTTATTAATGCTGACAACACGGAACTCAAATTCGTACCTAGTGAGGCCATCCATGCCTAGCGCGGTTGTAGTTATACCAACAGGTTCAAAGCCGCACTCCTCTGAAGCAGTCCAATGGCCTGTTTTGGGATCACGACATCTGCTACCATACGGGTCTAGGGCTGCCTTTTTCTCTGATTGAAATAGCTCAGTTTGCCCCTTGCACATATTGAGAGGTAAATCTAATTCATTTTGTAGCTTCTTAGCTTTGTGCTGGATAAAACCTAAGTCCTTGGCAAACTTGCCGAGTTGCTTATTAACTGACTTAACACTAAAGCACCACCGGGGCTCCTCTTCCTTAAACAGCCTGCCTACTTCTTCCTCAAGGCTCTGGGTATCATGCAGGGGTTCCTCAGAAAGGGTAGTTACCTTGGAAAAAGCTATAGACTGCCAGTTCATTTGATATTCAGGCACTCTAGCTAAGTTTTCATCCAACATCCTTTTTCGCCAAGGCTCCAGGCTATAGCCTTTAGGTTGCAGAATATCCAACATCCTTTTTACCTCTGCTGAAGAGAAAAATCTAGGGAATGGTCTTGGGTAGACCTGAACCCCGTATTTTAAGGAACCTTTGCCTGCTCTAATAAGTAACTTGCCGAACTTGGTTCCCAAAGCATGCTGTACTTTCTCAGCATCAGCTTTTGTTACTACAGCCATTGAGTATCTATGCTGTTTTCCAGCTTCCATATCAGCTAGTTTAATCTTCACCTCGCAAGTCCCTACCACAAGCCCTTCGAAGTACTTCCGCCAGTTACTAGCCCAGGTTATAGTAACCATATCGCCCTGCTTAACCTTCGAGCCGCAGATAAAGTTCTCTTCGCCCTGTAGCCACAACTTAGCCTCTACTGCTAGCTGGTCAAGTTTATCTACCTGTAGTTTGTCACCTTTATCCCGGACCAGGATCGCTATGGTCTCCGTCGCATAATCCTCTATCAGGCGCAGATGCTTCCTTGGGCAGTTTTCCCCCTCGCTATTACAAGGACAATCCGAGTCTGTTAGGTGTTCCTCCAACAGGCCCAAGTTGCCTTCCAGCTTACGGTATTGCCACTTGATTATGGGCTTCACTCTATAACTCCGCTAGGATTTCCTCGTCGGTTTTGTGGGTAGTATCAGAAAGGGTTTCTTCCCTTGCTACATCTATCCCCCCCAGTATTTTGAGCCTAGATTTATCATACCATTTATCTAATGAAGCTAATTCTCTATCCAGCTTTTTATTAAGCTTCCCTCGTTCCTGAAGATAGCGGTTGCTGTCAAAAGGTTTATTTCGCCAAGATTCCCTCTGTGCGTTCAGTTCTGCTAGGTTCTTTGCAAATATAGATTCTCGCCTCTGAATATATTCTTTATTAAGTGCCGTTATCCGTAGCATTTGTTTAGTTGTCAGTGACTTTTCTTCTATATTATCTTTCATCTCTATAACTCTTCAAGTATTTCCCTATCACTTCGTCTCTTGATTTCTGGTATTCCTCTGTTCAGCTTGTACAAATCTTCTCCCAATTCGGCGCCAGGGTTTAGAGATACTTTTTGTACTAAAGGGGCTGTTTCTGCTACACCTCGCTGTACCGTTGTCCTAATCTTGGCACCTTCCATCATAGCACCACTGATGAGCTTTACCTGATCTTCTACAGATGGGCCTGGCGGAGCATATTTGTTTACTGCTGCACTCATCTTGCCATAAGCCTCCCCTAGACTCTCAGCAGCTTTTATGGCGCTTTCGTAACCACCACCGACACCACCACCAGCTATCTTATTTATTATTGCCGGAATTGCGGCTTCAATAGCCGCACTTAAAGCGGCAGCTTTAGGACTAGCTGCTTGAGTGGCTTGGGCTACAACCGGGGCACTATGGTTATCACCAGGGACTTCCCCTTCTATTACTGGCTCATTACTTGGTCCTGGGTTGCTGGCACCCTTAAACTGAGCTATCACATTGGCTACCTTGGCTTCGACTATATCAGGGAGCTTATTCCCTATGTCTTTGATACCATCGTGGAACTCGAGGTCAATCTTCTCCAGGTGCTCTTTAAGCGTAGCACCCAGCTCAGTGATTTGTTTATTCACGTGTGCCTTGATTTCCTCATTATTACTCGCCGGCATACTATCTTTGACTACACCAATGAGCTCATTAACCAATAAGTCGCCATCAATGCCAAAGCCTGATAGAGCCTCCTTGAGCTTCTCTACCTCAGCCATTATTCGCCCCCATCAGTAGGCAGTTTTTCCGATGTATTGCTGGGCTCGTTGTATGTCCAGCCCGGCTCATCTACTCGGCCTTTTCGATACTCAGGTACCTGTGCCGGTACAGGCTCGGGGGGCTGGAACAGGTGGCCCTTACCTGCCTCATCTACCAGTGACCGTACACTATTATCGCTGGCGTGCTTGAGTACCGCCTTGGTAGCCCTGAGATAATAATCCTTTTTGGTCTCTATGATCATGCCGTCAATAGCTTCCCCGGCTTCAGCAGCCTGGGTCTGTACTTCCGCGAGCTCCGCCACCTTATCCTCCAAGGATGCCGGGGCTTCCTCTACTACTGCCGTAGCTTCCTTAATATGTGCTAGCTCAGCTTCTATTGCCTCTACCCTAGAAACTGTCGAGGATTTCGTCGAGTCTGCTAGGCTCGCTTTCTCCTCCAGTTTCGTCAGCCTGTCCCGTATCTCCGTTATTTTGTCCGCCAGTTTCTTTTCGTCCATTGTCTGCCTCCTTCAAATTTACCTCTTCTAAATGGGTAATAGCTCCTGGACTTAACTTTAAGGCTAAATCTAAGTGCTCGGTATCATCCGGCGAGATATGCCATTTGCCGGAACAATGCTTTCTTAAATTATTGACTTCCTTTGCACAAATGGGACACATTTTCATAATTACACCTTACTTTGTCTGTTACTGCTTGCTTACTTACTTCCTACTTACTTTCTTTCCAGTTACTTACTAGTTTAAGTACGAAAATAGGTTTTGTCAATTTTCGATGAAATTCATTGCAAAAAAAGTACTTGACAAACTAAAGGTAGGTAGCTATAATAATAAATAACTATACTATATAATAATATAACCCATTGGTACCCACCCTTGATGATTTTACGCCTGAAGGAGGAAAAATGGTAAAACCTGATGAAGAAAAAAGTGCAGAAAATGAGGAGGAGGGATTGTCGTTATTTATACCAATCAAAAAGCGGTTAGAAAGTAGAGTAAGGGTCTATGCCCTGGGTTCTAGTTTCGCGGTGCTGATTCCCAAAGCGTGGCTGGAGATATTCCGCTGTGATGATGAGGAAGGTAAGTTTTGGGTTGAGCGGGATATTGACGGTGCTACTATCACAATCAAGCCGCCGGAAAGGAGTTAGCCTTGATTGAGACCAAACCGTTAGAAGACATAATATCTTTGGCCATGTGGAGTGCGTATTTAGAAGATGATCAGCCACAAAGCCTGATAATACTATGCGAGGTAGAGGGTGGTAAGTCGGCGCTAACTTCCCAGTTTGCCGACAATGATGGCGTAGTATTCCCCCATGATGTAACTGCTTACGGTATACTTAAGGCTTATAGGAAGAAGCTGGAGGCAGGTACTATCAAGCACTTCATCTTCCCCGAGTTTGTCTTCCCCTTAGCCCGGCAGAAGGAAACGGTCCACACGTTGTTGGCTTTCCTTAATGGGCTTATGGAGGAGGGTATCAGGGAGATACAGACCTACGCTACGAGCTTGACATTCAGTCGGCCTATCAAAGCCGGGGTTATAGCTTGCCTAGCTGCTGATGAGTTCGAGTGGCGCAAGTCTTACTGGGTCTCAATAGGATTCCTGTCTAGGTTCTTACCTGTATCCTACAGCTACTCTGAGAGTGTAATCGAAGGCATATTCCAATCTATATTCAATAGCGAGAAGGATACCAGGAAGATTGAGTGGCAGTTCCGCAATGGCAAGATTCACCTGCCACCTAGTATAGCGCGACAGCTTAGGCCCTTGGCTAAGAAGGCAGTTGAGGATATGAGGAAGAGGAAAGTAGCAAAAGGCAATGATGCAACTGAAGAGGAGCGAACCAAGCTGGCTGGCTTTAGAGCCCAGAAGTCGTACCAGCGATTGATTAAGGCCCTGGCACTTAACCGGGGCAAGGATGAAGTAGACGAGGATGACCTAGCCAAAATCATAGAGCTCAGCCGGTATATCAATTTGAAGTATAATAAGATAGGGGAATAGGGATTTTTACCATTTTTCATAAAAAAGTCTAAAAAAGTCATAAAACCCCTTGACAAACTGTTAAAGAGTGTTATACTACGTGTAGGTTAGTTAATAAGGGTTAAAGGAAAAGGAGAGAAGGAAATGGAAAAATACAGAAGCTATCAAAACGGGATGAACGAAGGAGGAGATGGATACAACCCCTACTCGCCAAAACTGGAAGCTGAACCAGTTACATGGATGACATACCTAGATAGGCGAGACAGTCTACAACAGAAACTAACTTATATTTCAATAGATGACCCTCGCTACAAGCAAATAGAAGACAAGCTAGCAATAGCAGAAACTGAACTGGCAGAGCAAATCAAAATAAGAGACCAAGGGAGGCAGTAAGAATAATGGTAAAGTTACATCCCCATTTAATCGCAATCGTCCAAGGGCTGATTTCAGAAGGCAAAGCTGGCCCTTGTCCGTTTGGAATCCGGCTTGCTATCTGGCGGCAAGCAATTAAGGAATTAAACCAGACCATCGACTAATTAGCCCATTCACACACAGCCTCTAAGTCACGGGCTACTGAGTCTTGTACTAACGGGCCGACAGGAACTTGGGGGCTGTAGTGAGTAGGTTAAAAGGAGGGAGACAATGGGGAGGAAGCTAACTCGTGAGTTTAAAGAGGATTATTGCTGGAACTGCAAGCACGCCGACAGGAAGGCAATCAAGAAGGGCCGGGACCACTGTAGCTCGGAGTATGAGCCACGCGGTGGTCAGTGTACCAGCTTTAGGGAGAGGTAGGAGTAAGTCATGAGGATTATAATACATGGAACATGCAAGGATGGCATCGAGGATAGCATCGTTATAAAAGGCGAGACAATAGATGAATTGTCTAAAATTGCCAAAGCGGAAACTGACAAGAGAGGATGGGAAGATTGTTGGAGTGAGGAAATAAGACCATGAACACCTTTGACCCGATATTCGATGCCCTATACGATGATTACGACGAAGAAGAGGAGGAAGTATAATGATAGAAATAACAACAGGTAAGCAAGCACTGGAATGGACTAAGACACAATGGTTTTATTATAAGGAAGCGGGAGGAAAGAAAAAGGACTGGCCTGGATGGAAGGACTTTGGGAAGATAAAAGACCAGTGCTTCCTGCGCCACTTCTTTCTGGTCAGCAATGACTGCTTGAAATGCCCTTATCACAAGAAGTTTGGGTTTTGCAATACACAGGGCTTTCCCTTTAATAAATGGCTAGTTGCCGACACCAAGGAAGAGCGGATGGAATATGCCTCAGACTTCTATGACCAGCTATGTGAACTGGAAGTAGAGGAGGAGAGACCAGAGCCTAAGTTCAAGGTGGGGGATAGAGTCAAGGTAGGGAAAGACGACACAACCTATGATGAGGTAGCTAAGGTTACTTGGGGAGAAGATGACAGGTTTATGGGAGAACATCGACACTACCACTTCCATCTAAACAGAAGGGGAATTTGGAATGAAGATGACCTTGAATTAGCTCCTACTAAGGAGCCAGAGGAGTGGGTGGATGTGACAGAGGAGTGTACTGATGTTCGGATAATGGACTCAATGCGTCATCGTGGCTTTAAGTGTCTGTCTATGAGAATAGGCAACTATGGACATTCAGTTTTATTTGGCGATAAGCCTTACGTTTCTGGTAACTATAAATTGGAATTTACCAATGATGAAGCCTATGTGCAGAGCTTTAAGGTCTGGAGGAAGAAATGAAAGATTGTCCGCATTGCCTAACGAGATACGGTATTAAGTCTAAGCCAGTGCCTATTAATCCAGAGGGGGCTGCGCTCCGGTACCAGCGCTGCAGGTGTCCCTACTGCAAGGAGGTATATAGATGCTAACAATACGTGAAGTGGCCGATAAGCTCGGCGTTCACCCCATGACAATCTACCGGTTGATTAAAGCCGGGAAGCTACGGGGACATAAAGTAGGCTCAGTATGGCGCATCTACGAGGTAGAAGTAAATACATATCTGGAGAATAACAGGAGGTAGAGTAATGAGAAGGCACAAACATACAAGAAAAGAATTTGCACACCTAAGAAAATTACTTATCCAGGACCTAAGAACAAATCCGGCTCTAGATATGAGTAGGTGGGCAAGGGACCATAATGTTGGTAAAACAGCAGTGCATGATTGGATAAACATAGCAGAAGGTCGCCCCCCTGCCTACCAAATTGCTAAGGAGAAAAAAGCACGAGAAGGGAAACCCAGTGTTACATTTTATGAGGTTCCAGAGGAGGAGACAACTACAAGGGCAGCTCCTACTGCAAAAGCCCCGGTAGGTGTCCCGGACGACATTAATGTAGCTATCGCGGAGTGGACCAAGATACTGGTGGCGGCTCGGAGTGTAGAACCTCTGGAGGCTGATAACAAGAACCTGCGGAACAAGCTGGCGGCAGCTCTCAATGACCTGGCTGTGATACAGCATGATGCAGCAGAGAGGAAGCAACAGGCGAATGCCTATCGTATCGCCTTAAATCAAGGGGCCATAAATAAACCCCTTGAGTAGGGTAATGACAATTACAGAAGGGAGACAAAGATGGCAACAGCTATAAGGTACGAAGGCAGTAACGGTACCAAGCGCCAATGCACTGCTAGGTGCCATGATGCTAAAAGTCCTAAGTGTACCTGTGTCTGCGGTGGTGTCCTGCACGGGTCAGTCAGGGATAAGACCTTCGGCCAGAAGCTCCAAGAGTACTCTGACAATTTAGTAGCTGGTAGAACAGTGCTGCCAGTGCAATTAGTAATGAGGGAGAAAGATAATGCCTAGAGAGATTAAGTTCAGGGCTTGGGATGAAGATGGGTTTATGTTCTACCCAACCTCAATCGAGTTCATAAATGGGGGAATACGACTACGAGACAAGGAGAACTTTGGGGACCTTGGCTCAGCTATAATCGCCCTCATGCAATACACTGGCCTCAAGGATAAGAACGGCGTGGAGATATATGAGGGGGATATAGTCAAGGCTCCAGACATCTTCAGTGACAACAAGAATATCAGCTATTCTGTACAATGGAATGAAAGTTATGCTAGGTTTATGACTTGGCACGAAGCGGTAGGATGTTGCCACTTTCTCTATGCTTTTGAGGGCAATCTTCTACCTATTGGTATAGACAAGGTAGAGAGTGAGCTTGATGCTCGTAGTATTGAAGTTATAGGCAATATCTATGAGAATAAGGAGCTATTGGAGGTAAAGGATGCCTAGTTACACTGACTTACAAACATACCGCAAATGTCCCCGGCTGTACGGCTTTGGGTTGCTCGGTTACAAGATGGTGGAGATACCGGCGGCTATGCTGACAGGACAGCTCGTGCATACTGTCATAGCTGCACACTTCAAGGGTCAGGATATTAGTAAAGCTGTCGCTGAAGCCCTAGGTGATAACCTAGAAGCCTTAAATGGTATGGCCGATGCCGATAAGCGCTACAAGGCTATCAAGGCAACCTACACGGCAGCGAAGAGGGCTACTGATTTATATTCTCGGTACATACCACAGTGGGCCCAGGATTATACAGAGTGCCAGGCTGAGACAGAGATTAAGTCCGGCAGCGTAGTATGTCACCCCGATCTCATAGCATACTATGATTGGAAGCGGGTTATTGTGGATTATAAGACTAGCAAGTCACCTGATATGCGGTGGTATGATGTATCGGGCCAGCTAGACCTGTATGCGTGGGTACTACAGTACCAACAAGCCCCTGTTGAGCTCATAATCTACGATGTTATCAGTGACGAGGGCATATACAGACATACCAGGCCCCCCCGTACTGAGCTCGGGCAAGACCTTTACTTCTGGGTGGATAGGTTGAAGCATCTCCGGTATCAAGGTTGCTTGGATGAACCTCACCTTACCTGGGATTGCCCGCAGCGGTGTGCATTCTGGGAGCCCTGTTGGCTAGCAGAGACAGGTACGTGGTCTGACTGCGAAGATTACCTGGGGCAGAATTATTTGAAGGAGGGAGACAAGAATGAAGCTGAGTGATATTGAGCAACCCAAGAACATCCTGGTAATGGGAGGTAGCGGCAGTGGTAAGACACGGCTGATAGGTACACTCCTAGAGCTTATGCCTAAGACACTGGTGGTTACCGCTGACCCGCAAGGACTTGAGACATTAACCACTATGGGACTTAACCCAGAGGTAATACTACTGGGGGAGTGGACTAAAATATGGGACAGCTTCAAGCAGATAGTGGCTCTTTCCAAGGATATGGACTGTATAGCCATAGACGACTTCGGCGCTGTGCAGAAGTCAGTTGAGCACAAGGTCATACTCGGCCCCCGGGGCTACTATGACGAGAAGATGGTGAAGTCCAAAGGCATCGCTGAGTTCCAGCGCAAAGCTAAGGAGGATATGCTGCTGGGTGAGAGGCGTATGCAGATACAGCAGTGGGGTGAGCTGTTCATAGCCCTGGAGGCTTTTACCTCCGAGGTACTGAAGCTGCCCTATAAGGTCAAGATGTTTACTACTCTGGAGGGTGTGGCCAAGAATCCCCGGACACAGGAGGATCACATATACCCTAGCTTATCTGGGCAAGTACGTACAACCTTCCCGGCCCGGTTCAGCTTGGTAGCCGAGATGTTCCTGAGTAATCTGGATAGCAAAACCCACTACTGTATGACTTGCCGCAGTCACCCACGTATAGAGACTAAGAGCAGATTCGGTGCTGGTAGGACTTGGGTAAACCCCGATATGACCAGGGTACTAGCTTATGTGAACCGCAAGGGTGCGGAGGAGTCTGAGCTTGAGACCAGGATAGGGACGGGGTTATGAGCGAACTAAGTGATTTGATGAAAGGGGTAAAAACTAAGGAAGATATAAGGAAAGTATGGAGTTCAGATACTTTCTACAAGGCTGGTGGTATAGAGGGCGAATGGGCTTCTTTAATTTTAGGCGCACAGTACAACAGGCTTTCTACAGAAGAACTTGAGACTAGGCTGAGGGTTGTAGAAAAGAGGCTAGGCATAAGCCTTGAGGGAGGTAATATATGAAGTAGAAAAGTAGAGTTGTATACAAAGGTTAAAATAAGTTAAGGAGGTAGCAGGTGATAGAAACTAAATTTGGGTTAGCAGAATTGGATGCCCTCACGGAGAAAGTAGGTAAGATAAAAAGTAGGGATATTCAAACCCTACGGATGATTCTGCTGGTAGTGAAAATACCTAATGTCATAGCTTTAGAAGCTAAGGAAAGAATTGCAGAAGGGAGGAAATCAATTCTTAATTTGAATAGTCGCCTTGAAAAGATACACAAGGAAGCTGTCGGAATCGGCAGTGAGATTTCAAATGAAGAATATCGAGTTTCCGTAGCTGAAAAGGCTATGTTGAAATTTCCTAACTGAAGGAGGTGATACCGACACAAAATAACTTAGCGCAAGAACCTGCAAGCCTACAAATATTAAAGAAGGGAGAAACGAACTGTGGCAACAGAATTAGAAAAGCTCGTAGCGCTTAATGAAGCGGGTATGACCAGTGATGAAGACAAGGCCCGCCTGGCTGAGCTCCAGGGGCAAGCCCAGGCTAAGCTAGAGCCGCCAGCGCCAGCAGCTAAATCCGCAGCAGCGGCTAAAGCACCAGCTAGCACCACTGTAAACTTCGAGGACATTGTTGATATCGCGAAGTTCAATGAGGGTGGCGAGCAGTATTTCATGCCCTCGGAGTCCGGGTACTGGAAGTCCGAGCTGGTAGCGGTAGATAAACCCAGCTTCGGTTCCAACGCCGACAAGGACCTCAAGATATTCAACTTTGTCACTAATGACACGCGGTTAAAGGCCCAAGGCCGGGCTGCTGTGTGGTGCGAGATGGGCAAGGGTGCGTTCCAACTCAAGACCATCCTGGACGGGATCGGCATACCCTATACCGTGGAGGGTAGTGTGGTCAAGTATAGCATTACCTTCCCCCACGCCTGCTACGCCGACTGGTCACGGGACCCGAAGGGCAAGGCTAGCGGCGGTGTACTGCTAACCGGGCTACGTACTGTTGAAGCCGGCGCCTCAATAGAAAAGGCGATCTGACCTAATTACCCAGCCCCTTAGCCGGTAGGGGGCTGGAATAAGGAGGTGAGGTAGAATGGAAGCTAAAGATACTGTGATGGAAGATACTTGGATGGATATGGTAGTACCATCAGTTCTGTTTGGCGGCAGACGTGGAAAGGTTGATGTGTTGGAAAAGATTCAAGCCCAAGCCGAAGTCACCTGGGATATAGCTGAGAAGGAAGGGATGAAGAAAGTGGTGGAGTGGATGAATGAGAACTGTTTAGGTTGTTCCACTAATACCCCTTGTAATACGGATAAGTATTTGGGGTTAGATGAAGAATCTTGGCAAGTACAACTCAAAGAATGGGGACTCTAAGAAAGGAGGGTAGGCTTGCTGGAGTGGCATTCTCCGAGCCAGAGCTGAGCAATATCGGAGCGGTAGAGAAGCTCAAATTCTCCAGCAGGCAGCCTGAGACCGAGGGGTGAGAAGAGAACAAACCTTGACGGTGGTGGCACGCAACGGGTTGCTGTTCTGCAAGGATGAGAGGCAATCTGGATAAGCGAGACCTGGATGGTAAAGCCCTTGATAGGAGATTGTGTAGGTTCTCAGGCAAAGGTTCTGAGGGTGGGGTGAGTGGACTTGATTTCGAGACCAGCCCCACTCCAGAGCAGGAAAGGAGAGAGATGCATAATATAACTTGGAGGCACCTATAATGAATAGGACGAGTATAGAATGGGTTCGCAACCCTGACGGTAGTCAAGGGTGGACATTCAATCCTCTGACCGGCTGTCTATATCACGTCAATGGTATGTGCCAGGGTGGTAACTTCCCCTGCTATGCCCACAGGCTGGCTACTACTAGGCTGAAGGAGAGGTATCTGGCGAATAAGAATATAGCTATGAGTAATAATCCTGAACCAGAAGAGAATTGGTATTATGACCCCTTCTATCCCCGGTTCTGGCCTGAGAGGTTAGATGTAGTTGACCAACTCAAGAATCGTCGTTATCCTGTTGGTATCTTTGTGTGCGATATGTCCGACCTCTTTGGTAGAGGAATACCTGAAGCATGGACTGAGCAAGTCTTTGATGTCATAAAAAGATGTCCTCAGCACCGCTTTTACTTATTGACAAAGCAGCCACAGAACCTACCCAAGTTCTCACCGTTCCCTGATAACTGCTGGGTAGGAGTGACGGCTACGAATAGGATTATGCTTAACAAGGCAATAGGCTCATTGGCTCAAGTTAAAGCAAGAGTGAAGTACATATCGTTTGAGCCATTACTTGATAGTGTTGATAGGAATATAGCAGGTGCAAGCTACTTATCCATGCTACTCATGGAGGGTCATCTTAATTGGGTAATCATCGGTGCCCAGACAAAGCCAACAGTTATGCCTCAGATAGCTTGGGTACAGGAGATTGTTGAGGCTGCTGATAAGGCTGGGGCCAAGGTGTTTTTGAAGAATAATCTGGAGCCCTTGTTGCGTAAGCCCTTTGCTGCTGATACAGACACGGATATTATCCAGCCATTCTATCGAAAGCAGCCCGATGGTTGCTGGAGATTACGCCAGGAGATGCCTAACTAAGGAGGAGAGAGATGATAAATAAATTTAAGCACACCATTGGGTGGTATAGGTGGTACAGACGGAATGGCTATCCTAGACTCAGTGCGATGTGGCACAGTATTCGATATTGCTGGCTATTCTGGCTTTGAGACTAACTTTACAGAAGATTAAGTGTGCGGCCCAAAATGGAGGAATAGTGAGAATACAAAATACAGTAGCTCTAGTAGTATCGGTCTTAGCACTCGTATTTGCCTTTGTAGTATTAGGACTTATACTCCAGGGGTCAGAGCCAGCAGATATCCCTGTAGATACCATCAATAAGGCTGAGGCTATAGAGCTACTGGAGGAAGCAGAAAAGGCTAAAAGGAGGAGAACATGAACATGGCAGCAGGGGAAGCAATAGAGCATTTCGAGAAGGGGGCTGAGTGCCATGCCAAGGTACAGGCAGCTTTGGATGCCTTGGAAGATAAACACAGGAAGAGGATGGAGAGAATAATATTTAAGGTTGAGAAGCGAAGCCATCAGATGAACACTAACATGTCAGGCATATCATTGAGTCGGGATGATTGGGGTGCTATCAAAGAGGATGCAAGGAGTGCAAAGGAAGGAGTAAGTGATGTATAAAGAGACAATAGTAGAGATATCCCAAATTCTTCAAAAGTATATGTCAGTATCTGATATTATATCTGTGGAGATTCTTGATAAACTCCACGAACTCGGCTACTGCAAGCCACCAGAGGGGGAACCGTCGCTGCTGAGTCCTATGGAGATAATGAAGATAGCCCGAGTGCCTCCAGAAGATTATGGTGCCCCTCCTTATTGGTGGCTAAGAGCAAATCAACGAGTAGCCAAAGCCCAGCATCAGGCTGATATTAAGTGGTTTAAGGGGGAATGATGGAGAGATTACTGACCGTAATGCAGGACGAGACTGAGCCTTTAGTGAAACGGCAACAGGCAGCGTACCTATATGGTCTGTTACTTTTTGCTGAACCGATTGACGATGAGACTGTACGGATAACCAATGAAACTGCACAAAAACTAGGCACGTATGTAGATATGTTGAGGTCGAAACAGGATATGGAGGGGTAGCATGAAAGAGGATTCCCATGAACTCCACGAGTTATTAAAGGGGGAATAAATGAAACCCTTAGCACCGGCTAGAATAGATGACCTGGATTCAAGGCTCCTTGAGCTGCTGAAGTGTCCACGCTGCCTAGGCCGTGTGTTTCTAGAGAATGCTGAGTTTGCCAATGAGTGGGTATGTATCAACTGTGGTTGCCGACAACCATACGTAAATCGAAGGGAGAAATCATGCCGAAAGTAGATACCAGGGAACCGTCTGATATTACTACGCCGTTGATTAGGGCTGGCTGGACACCTGAAGCTTTGCCCTCCGGTGACTTCGAGCTACAGGATGTAGTCGGGGAAATAGTATTGATAGAGCGTAAGACTGTGAGCCAGCTCCTGACTGACCTACAATCCGGGCAGCTACAGCGCCAATGCCGGGTATTAGTTGAGTCGAGCAGCTTCCCTATATTATTGCTGGAGGGACACTGGCAACAACAAAACGGGCACCTGCTTGATACCCGGTATACCTGGGAGCAGGTCTGGAATGCCTTACAAACCCTCCAGGACTTAGGGTGCCGCTTGCAAATCACCACAAGCATCCAGCACAGCATACAGCGGCTATTTGAGTTGGCCGAGTATTACTCCAAGGAGTTCCATGCTAGTATAGCTCGCAGCCCATCAGGGGATGTATATGTAGCGTGCCTGAGCTTAATCCACGGTATATCGGCGGCTAAGGCCCTAGAGCTAAAGGCATTGTTCCCAGACTTAGCCTCAATAGCTAACGCTGACCAAAAGGCGATTAGTCAAGTACCTGGTATCGGTAGCAAACTGGCCAATAGAATATATGAGTTTTGGAGGAAGTAATGAACATAACCTTACCACCGTGGAAACCGGGGTATGAATCTAGCATAACTAAGGAAGCCTATGATAAGGTTCTGGGGGAAGCCCAGCCCTTGCTTGATCGGGCTATTGAGATATACGAGGCTTACCTCCGGACAGGCAACGGGGTACTTTACGATGTTTTTGATGACGTAGTAAGTAAGCTGCACTCAAAGCTCGGTATCCTGTCTCAAGTAGCCTGGACTGAGGTTAATAAGGCAGCTATGGCTATGGAGTATGCCGCTGAGTTGAATGTTTTTAACAACGGCTTACCTTATAAGCCCACCATGCTGTGGGACTTGGCCGGGGCGCTGAGGTAAGCTATGAACTATAGTAGAGAGTGGGAGGTGAGATGAAACCATACTATCAAGATGAATTTGTAACACAGTATTGCTCGGATGCTCTAGTAGCCCTAAAGGAACTAGAGGCTGATAGCATAGACCTGTTATGCAGCGATCCTCCATATGGCCTATCCTTCATGGGCAAGGCGTGGGACAAGGCTGTGCCGGATGTTAATATTTGGAAGGAGTGCTTGAGGGTGCTGAAGCCCGGGGCCCTTGCTTTCATCATGTGCATACCACGGCAGGACTGTTTAGCAAGGATGATAGTCAACCTACAGGATGCTGGGTTTGAAACTGGGTTCACAAGTATCTACTGGGCTTATGCCTCAGGTTTTCCAAAGGCACAGAACGTAGGCAAGGCGGTGGATAAGAGGTTGGGGGCTGAGAGGGAAGTTATTGAGAATAATCCCAATTCAAGAAATAGAACTAAGCACAACGCTTCCACAATCTTAACAAGCCAAGATATAGAGGGATGGCAAGAAACAAGAGCATCATCTCCCCAAGCCAAAGCCCTAGATGGCAGCTATGGAGGCTTCCAGCCCAAGCCCGCAGTTGAAATTATCATAGTCTGCATGAAGCCCTTATCAGAAAAGACCTTTGTTGACCAAGCATTGAAGAATGGGAAGGGTATTACCTGGCTTGATGATTGCAGGCTGCCGTATGAGAGTGAGGGGGATAAAGAATCGGCAAGGTTTGGCGCCCAAATGGATATCCGAGGAGGTAATCTCAAGACTCCTCAAGGTGTTTATGGGAGAAATGTCCTAAGTTCTCAATAACAACTACTTGTCCATAATTTGGAACGGAGACCTGTGTTGTTGCATTAATAACCACATTTTGGAAATAACAAGTCGTTGGCACTTGCCTAAATGAATGCAAGCTGATTGCCACATTTAGTGCAGGTGTTATAGTCCCATCGCGTAAATATCCAAGTGCTAGATTTTGATGTGGAAAGGCTAAATCATTCCCGACATATGTACCACTTCTGCCCAGCGCCGAGCCGCCAGAAATAAAGCAGCGGTATAAAATATATGATGCCGTCCATTGCAAATCAGGGCTTGCTGATATATTCGCC
>SDBU01002092.1_pt1 | contig 27206 bp, 29 predicted proteins | sample 2277071 | NCBI WGS metagenome assembly SDBU01 (sample SAMN10397929, study PRJNA504765) | marine sediment metagenome | isolation source: marine sediment core GS08_GC12, 126 cmbsf | place: Arctic Ocean: Gakkel Ridge, Loki's castle | collected 2008 | reverse complement strand
ATCTTCCCAATAATCAGAATACTTCCAAAAATGGTCGCCTTTTGGAGGAAGCACCATTTGTTTTTGAGTCTTCATGTAAACTTCTGCAATATCCTCTCGTCCCCGTTCATTGGCTCTTTTCATACGACTAACAACTGAACGTTTGATTGAATTCATCTGGTTCCAATAACTGCAGTCATTGGGGTCTTTCTTGGCTTTTTCCAAAAAAACATTAAATCTTTTGACTAGTTTGTCAGCACTGGATTTTGCAATTTCAATATTGTTTAGTGAAAGGTAATAAAATTCTTTTTTAATTTTTGGCATTTTCATTCCCTTTTTTACCCCGTTTTTCAGGTCATATCATATAAGACTGTTCTTCTAACTGTTCCTGAATCACTTCAATCCTCTCTGATGTAGATTGTGCTTTCAATATCCCTATTTCTGGAAGATACACAAGCAGAACGGAAAAAATCAGTAATAGAGCAAGTGTTGTGATTTTCTTCATGTGATACAACACAACAGTTCATTTATGGCGAAAGAAAACTAAAAGGATTTTTGTAAAGATTTCTTGACTAACGGTTATTCTCCCGCAAAATCCCCCTTTTTTAAAGGTTAAACTTTAGCCCAAAACCCAAACCCTAAGTGCGGGGAGTGGGATTCGAACCCACCACACAATGGAGATGTCACCCAATCTCCTCTTTTTTTGAAAATTAGGATTAAAATTAGAAGTTCTTCATGATTGATGATAATTTTCATTTGTCTAGGGCGCGTTCCTATTAAAAAAACAAACATTCCATGTTTTACAAAAAATTTGGACAGATAGGTGTGGATTAATGTGGGAAGTAACGGAAAACTTTTAGAAACGCTCTACTTAAACTTGATTTTCCAAACTTGATCTGGACTGTTTGGAGTATCTCTTGGTATGGATAAAGATAACTAAAAAGTTGGGTCAACCAAACGAAGGGTGTCTCTTCCAATTTAGAGAAATTTTGAAGGTAAAAGAGCCATGCTTGTTTTCGCGTACTAAAATGGGGAAGAAACATCTCAACTCTATGCTTCTGACACTGGGAAATGAATTTTTTAGCTAAGCTATACAAGTAGAAATCATCATCTGGATAATGACAGGGTCTATCTATTGCGTACATTCTCTCGTACTTAGGCGCAAATTTTGCAAAATGCTCTTTCAAAAACGTCTTAAACTGAGTTGGGCTCCTCATGTCAAAAACCGCGCCCGCAACAAACTTTGCTCCATTTTCAACCGCAGCTTCAATTACTCTTCCGATGTCTTCTTTAGTGTCGGTCCAATACGGAAAGATAGGAGCCAACCACACTCCAGTTGTTACACCTGCATCCGAAAGCTTTCTCACAACCTCAAGGCGTCTCTTTGGAGAAGGAGCATTTGGTTCCAGTAACTTTGCCAATTTATCGTCAAGAGTTGAGAAGCTCAAAGCTACACAACAATGATTTTTGTCAGAAGCTTCTGATATTAAATCTAAATCACGTAAGATAAGGTCAGACTTTGTACCAATTGCAAAAGGGAATTTATATTCTTTTAATACTCCCAAAATCTGCTCTGTTACTCGATATTTTTCCTCTGCAGGTTGATAAGGATCCGCCCAAATGCCCATTCTAAGAACCCCTTTTCTCTTGAACCAAGTTAATTCTCTCGCTAATACCTGCGGGGCATTGGTTTTTATGTAAACTGGAGTAGGTCGGGAACCGTCGTATTTGATAGCACAAGAGTTACAATATACACAGTTGAATCCGCAATTATTATATGGATCAAAGTTGTAACTCGTCCAAAATCTTGTACCCAAAATTCCAAAATTGCCTAAGACTGTTTTACAGGTTATCTCTTCGTATTGGGTAGCCAAGGTGACCTTCAACTATTGTCCCTCTTCAGATCGATCAATTGTTACATTTCACATTTCATATATATCAGTGTTAGAATAAGGGATTTCTGAGGCCGTAGACCAACCGGTTGTTGATGGTTTCAGGTCATCTCCATCAAGCATTTGAGGGGGATGAGAATTCCTGATCCGTTGTTCTAAGCGTTTTCACTCCCTTATTCCTTTAAATGTTTACTCCAAAAAAAGTGGAGGGATTTGGTTATTTTTGTTTTCTGAGTAAGCTAACTATACCGATAACGATGGCTATTGCAACTGCTACTAGGATAACTATGTCTATTGTAGTGTATTCTGGAACTACAGTGGGTTCTGGATATTCAGGCATTTGGTTTAGAATCGCTTGAGATACTTCTTCAGCGCTTGGAGCTTGTGGATATGCTGGAAGTTTATTTATTGTCGCTTGAGCAACTTCATTTGCAGTAGGACCTTCTGGAGGAAGTTGATTCATGATTACCGCTGCTATATCAGTAGCGCTAGGACTCGTTGGAAGTGCATCTACGACTTTCTGTGCAATTTCTTCTGCGCTAGGCCATGTTGGTGGAGGTATTGGAGGGCTTATTATTTGTGGTGGAGCTTCTTCGTAGCAGAAGATGTTCCCGTCCCAGCCTCCGATGTAGACTTTCCCGTCGTATACGCCTGGTGAAGAAGTTGGTAGTGCGCCCAATTCGACGAATGATAGTTTTTCTCCTGTAAATGCATCCAGAACATATAATGCCATCATTTGACTGGCGACGTAGAGTTTCCCACTAGAATGGGCATATGAACTATATATTTCGCGTCCTAAGAATTGAGCCCATATGACGTTAGGATCCGTAAGATTGGCGGCACCAGTCTTAGAGTCGACGGCAATCAAAGCGAACATATCTACGAGGTAAACCTTATGATCAGCGTAAAGCGGAGAGGCTCCGATAACCACCCAATTTATGGATCTATAAGTCCATACTGTCGAGCCATCGGTCGCGTTTATGCCGTAGTGATTAAAGCCGTCAATTGATTGGAAGACCATACCGTCTGCCACAACTGGTGATGCCCAGGGTACGAGGGGACCAGGTCCACGCTGATAAAAGAGCATTTTACTCCAGAGGACTGACCCGTTGTTTGCGTCAAGCTTGTAGAGTCTTCCTGCTGGGCGTCCGTTTGCTGAGGCGACATATACTGCTCCGTCAGCGACTGCTGGGGATGAATATATATATCCTCCGGTGTCGAATGTCCAAAGAGTAATTCCAGAATTGGCGTCAATGACGTAAAGCATTTTATCAAGCGAACCCACATAGACCTTACCGTCAACAACCGTTGGTGAAGACCGTATGGTAAATGATTGCAGGGCTCCATGATTTATCCAGTCGATATCTCCAGGTTCAGAGTTTTCCCATATTAGAGCGCCGGTTTTTGCGTCCAAACAATAAACGCTACCGTCGTCGGTGCCCGTGTAGACTTTACCGTTTACCACAGCGGGTGAAGCGTAGACTTTATAGCCGGTATCGAAAGTCCATATTAAACTGCCGTCTTCTGCATCGTTGGCATAGATCTTTTTGTCGATTGAACCCACGTAAACTATTCCATCTGCAATAGTTGGCGAAGAGATTATTGTGCCTCCGGTTTTGTATTTCCATTTGAGTGCCAGATTAGTTGGGCCTGCATCGCCATCGGCTTGATGCGTTGGATCGCCAAGGAACTGAGTCCAATCTTTGGGCGCATCACTGATACAATAAAGGGTGTCGCCAATAGCTCTTCGTGAAAATACTCCAGCAGACACCGTCTCTTCGGTTGTTGCAAATTGTGCGTAGAGGTTACCGTAGGCTATGCAGTGATTACCTGATGGAGCAGCGACTCCGTATGGAAGCTCCCATATGAGTTCTCCAGTTGTAGCATTGAGGCATACATACAAATCTCCGCCACGCATACCCGTATCTGGGTCCCTGTATTCGACGTCACCTATTTGACCGTACACTTTGTCATCTGCGACAACTACGTGTCCCGTGTAATAAACTCCGTTATTTGCGTCCTTGTATTTCCATATTAATGCGCCAGTATATGCGTCCAAACAGTAGACATAGCCGTCCTGATTTAATGAGTATACTTTGCCTTCATAGGTGGAAATTCGGCCTGCCCAGAAATGCCATCCACTGCCTGCTACGAACTCCCAAAGTAGCTCGCCAGTTGTAGCGTTGTAGCAGACGAAATCACCGTCCATTTGGCCCGAATAGAGTCTGCCTTGGTAATAGGAATTGACTTTTGTTGCGTAGTCGCTTGATGGGGCTTCCCATACTATCTCTCCGGTTGAGGCGTTAATTGCGTGAACTGTTGCAAATTTTATTGTGAATATCAATCCTTCACCATAAGCATACATGTACTCCTGTTCCATCGTATCCGAATTGTCCCAGAGTAAGACTGGTGGTTGCATTGGATCATTAAGGTACCAACAAGAGCCTCCACCCACGCTTTGTTCAATGAACAAATTCGCGTCTGGAACGAAGCCAGCACTTGCTGGTTGAGAGCCATCCCAAAGTTTTGTTCCAGTTGCAATGTCATACCCGTCGGATCCAATCACCATAACGGTATCAGAAACCTTAACAACTCGACCACCACCACCAGCACCCGGGCGGCCACCGCCACCACCACCACCGGCAAAAGAGATTTTATAGACGATTTCTCCGGTGAACGCGTCGATGGCATAATTTGCGCTGGTAGCTCTAGGGAAGACCATTCCGTTGAATGCTACTAGATCACCACTTTGACTCCCATATGTTAATCCTGGTATCTGGATTTTCCAGAGGACGTTTGGTTTGTTAGGGGCTGGGCCATCACTCGAGTAATTCAAGGCGCCTGATGTACCTGGCTGGGTCCACTCGTATTGTAGTAAGTTGTCATCTTGGGCATTTACAAATAATATAGGTAGAATTAAAGATGATATCATCGCTGTTAGTATTGTTAATGTTAGTAATGTTGCTATTCTTGATTTCATTTTAATTTTTTCTCCTTTTATTATTTTATTGGTATTTATATTGCACGATTATAATTTAAAACTATCTATAGTTAAATTTACACTGATAATTGCAAAAAAAATTTTTCCTCAAACCTCAAGAATTTAAGTTATATACAAGAATTAGATAATGAACAGATGAAATGACCAAGAAAATAGACGAGTTCTATTGGATCAAAACATTAAGTATATTATTGCTTTTTTTCGTTCATAGTACATTGTTTTTTGCACAAAATCCCATAATGGAATATGTCAATTATTTTATGCTTTCAAATTTTTTTTTCATTAGCGGTTTCCTGTCATTTGCTAGTCAAAAAAAAGGTTTGAAACGATTCTGGAAGAACAGATTAGTGCGTGTGTATATACCATTTTTGTCGTTTCTCGCCATTTACCGATTCGTGGATTGGTTCATTAGTTCTTTTACGAGCGAATTTTCTTATCCATCGGCAACACGAGTCATTGATTATATCTACACTGCAGCATTGTTAAACACATTTAAGCAGAACATCTTTCCCATAATTGAATTGACTCAGCTATGGTTTGTACCTGTTCTATTCGCCTTCATGCTATTGATGATGACCATAGAGAAGGCAACAAATCGGCTGATCATTCAAATATGTGTCATACTCTCATTGATCATACTAAACGGCTTTCTTTTCAGTTCAAATGCACCTATCGCACTTTCTGAGAGATTCATGCTTTTCCTCATCAACTTTGCCGCAGGGTTCTGGATAGCAAAAACAGGAAAAATTAACACGATTCAGAACCCATGGATATTACCATTAGGAGCCATTTTATACTTGTCACTCTTTCTCACTCCAGAAAGGTTAAGTCTTGAATTGTACTGGCTAAGGCATTCAGTTCTTGCACTCTTAGCCACCATTACTATTTTCAGTTTCTTTGCAAGAATTAGGAGTTTCTCTTGGACTAAACTCATCGCAGGCAGCGCATTAATGGTCTATTTAAGCGAACCCTTAATCAGATATGGAGTTGGAAAGATATTTGGAACTGATTTCTATTCAACTAGTTTATATGTTGTGGCTCTGCCAATGTTTTTACGAATCGTGATAAGTTTAATTGTAGGTATTACAGCCCAAATTCTCTTTTTAAAGGCAACCAAGAAGTTCTCCCATTATCTGAACAAAGAAAATGGAATCCGAGAAAAGATCACGTTATAATCAGAACATGTTTGGTTATCACAAAAATGAAAAACAGGAAAAGAAAAAGAATTCTGGCCCATATATTCCTTGAATTGAGTGTTATCGACGATCTCAAAGAGTGAAAAGATTAACCTCCAAAAATAGTGCATAATTAAATAGTAGCTCATAGCTTTGTCATATTAGTCTTAACATTAAGAGGAATTGTTAATTCTCTTGGCAAAAACAGTTCATAATCACAGGAAACTGGATATTTTAATTAAGGTAACACCATTAAAGATGTACTCTTGACTCCAACCGCGTCGGAGGATAAAACCTGGTGCAAAAACCAAAACTATCCACTATTGAACTGGTTTTCGTCCTAATTGCCGCATCCATACTCTTCATTGTCACAGTTCACCAGCTGTCTACAGATGGAGTTCTCCCAGGAAACGACCCATCCGTACACCTACTAAGAGCTAAACAAATCATATTAGACGAAAAAATCAGCTACAGCGAAATCTCATGGTACCCCCCCCATTCTTTCATACAATAGTAGCGACGATTCAAATTTTTGCAGGAACCGTTAATGTCATGGCTGCATCGTTTATACTAAAAATGCTGATTGCAACCCTCAACGTGCTACTCATGCTGTCCACATATCTACTAGCTCGAAAATTTTTTGGAATAGGCACCGCCATCGCTTCAGCAGCAATAGACAACAAAATATTCGTAATCGCTGAACAAACTCTACACATTTATGATATAGAAACTGACCGTTGGAGTTATGGAGCTGATTTGCCAACTTACATAAATGGTCTTGCTGCAATTGCAACATCTGGGGTTTTAGCGCCAAAAAGGTTGCATGTTGTAGGTCCTGACGTTCATTTTGTCTACAATCCAGAAACAGACGAATGGACTTCTGCAACTCCAATACCCAATTCTCGTTACCAGGTAGAATTAGCTGTAGTAAATGATGAAATATACGCTATCGGAGGAGGCAACAATCAAGGAGAATATGGATACCAAACCCTAAGCACAAATGAAAAATATACACCAATTGGTTATATTCCAGAGTTTCCATCATGGATAATTCTGCCACTGTTCTTAACAGTAACATTGATTGGGATTCTAGTTAGAAAGAAACTGAAAAAAGTGGAACATTAACTTAGTTCTACGAGAAGGGCTGTTCGTTCAATGGTGGTCCTATTGTCCACTTGTTCTTTTGGAAAACTCCCCCTTTTTTCAGGTGCGGGGAGTGGGATTCGCACCCTAATTTACTAGTAAAATATAAAGTGTTTAGAAATAAATGGTCTAGGTGAGATTTGAACCCATGATCAGCTATCAGTAGTGTTGTTTACAGGAGTTCGGTGTGTCTGCTTCTTGTGAAAATTTTGAATACTACAAAGCTAAGAAAGAAACAGGTCGCGGACGCTATGAATGTGTAAGCGAAACCAAAGTTTTCTGCCATTATGGGTCCAATTAAACATCCAATGCCACTACCTGCACCTAATAACGCGGTGAATATTCCAGTTTTGCCTCGTGGAATCACTTCCATAGAGAGGGAAAGCACAGATATTAAATAGAAAGCGTAAACGAACCCGGTAAGAGCTAAAATAATCATCGATAGAATCATCGCCCACGTTAATGAGAATAAGCCGACAAACAGAAATGAGAAAACCAGTATGCCTCGGACTATAGCAACTTTTGTTGTTATTGATGTTTCTTTTAGGGTATTATGGTTCCTTTGTGTCATAACATATCCAAAAAGGCAGCCTAACGAGTTGACTAGAAACAGTGCAAATATTGTGCTTGTGGGAACAACTAAAGTCTGAGCGAAGAAAACTGGCAAAGGAGTGAAAAACATGCTTGTGGCAAGAGAGAACAGCATTAAACCAAAACATAGAGCATACACGTTCTCTCGGTTAAGTTCGCCTGAATCATACTGGTCAAAATTCAGTTTTGTTAGCAACTCTACGCCTCTTTGAACCAAACTAAACGACCTTTCTATTGTAACTAGTCCTCTCTCGAAAGTTAACGCTGGATCATTCACGAAAATTGCTGATAATATGAAAGATGCAAAACTCAGGGCTATGCAAATAGTCAACAAAGTAACGCTAGTGAAACCCCAGAGGGTTAAAAGGAAACCCAGAAACAGCCCTGTAACCCATCCAACTTGGGTCAAGGCAGCATAGGACGCAAATCCGCGTTTCCAGTCTTTGTGGAAATAGTTTTCGGCAATCAGCACGTTTTTTGCGGGTTCATAAGCAACCTGAAACACAACAATGAACACGTATACAATCCCTAGTAATAATAGATCAGTTGTTAAGGAAAATAGGTAAAGCAAAGAGGTTACAGCTGCAAAAGATAGCAAAATAAAGAAACGGTAACGTTGCGTAGCGTCACAAAGGTAACCCCACAGAAAAGAAAAAGGAATTGCAACAAACGTAGCCACAGACGCAATTAAACCCCAAACCGACAAATTGCCTCCGCTGATGGTCTGAGTGATATAAAGGGGCAACAGAACCGACAAAAGTCCAAAAGATATTTTGTGAAAAATGAAACCAGTAAACAGACGCATAGCCAGTGGTTCAACAGATGACCCGAACAAAAAGCTTTCTCCAGGAATATTTCAAACCAGAAAAAGGTAACTAATAATTTGGTGCGGGGAGTGGGAACCCCACCCTAATTTACCAGTAAACTATAATAACTTTACAAAATCCCTTTTTTAAGACCTTAGAAACTTGCCACACCTTTCTTGTGACTATACGCGTACCATTTCAAAATCTCTTTAATGACTTCTGAAGAATATTTATTCTCGGAAAGAAGTTTTTTACAATCATTAAGATCTTCAACTTCTTTCATGTTCTTCACCTGTGCACGTGCATTTAATCTCAAACTAAAACTAATTAGAATTGATTTGCGAGTAAATAAAAATAAAAAAGAAGAGGGTGTTTATTTGGGTTTTCTGAAAAGCTTAACAAGCTAATATTTTGAGGTTAGCCTCTTTGATGAATCCACTAGATTTTCATTTTTTAGTCCATACTAAGTTTATCCTTGAATACCTCGATGAACTGACTTTTTCTATTTTCATTATAAAAGGGCATACCCACCAATCTAAATTCTTCATTTTCAGCAAAAATTTCCAGTTCGTAATTATGTTCAATTTTTTTTAAGGAACTTGAGCTTCCTGCTCCTGATATTAATTTGGATATCAAGAGTGGTAGTCACTCTAGTCAAACTGCGAAAGCGATGATTAGCTTAGAGGATTTATTTTTTCGGATTGATCCTTCATTAATTGTTGCTGAGGGGGATACAAACACCGTTTTGGCGTCCGCTTTGACTGCAAATAAATGTCAAATTCCTTTTGCTCATGTTGAAGCTGGTTTACGAAGTTATGATAAAACAATGCCCGAAGAAATTAATCGAATAATTGCTGATTCCTGTTCTGAGCTTCTTTTTGCACCAACAAATTTGTCTTTTCAGAATTTGGTTCATGAAGGAATTTCTAGAAAAAAAATTTGGTTGACTGGAAATACCGTTGTAGATGTGGTTAAGAAATATGAGACTGTTGCGAATGAACGTGCAATGGGTATTTTAGAAGAACTTGAAATAAAATCCAGAATATATACGCCAGCGTACCATCCAATTATGGGCATGATTGCCTGAAAGAATCCAAAGAAGGCTGATATCTTGAGGGCTTTGGTGGTTTTGAATGTTTTATTTGCCAATCCATTTGCTATGGCTACTGAAAACGAGTCCATTGCTAATGCTAAAGCGATAAATAGTGTTGTTATGTCCATTCATTTTCACTTTTGGAACCGTGTAGTCTGTGAATAAACATGTGTTCCTAAAAACATTTCTGAGCTAGGCTATTGAACGCGTAATATACTCTGCTCACATATTACCAGCACTAACGTCAGGACAACTAACAGGTAGTGTGAACTATAAACGGCAGACGCTTCTTTTTTGTTCCATTAAGTCGGAAACTTTTGTTCTAGACAACATATCGGTAGGACACGTATCTTCCTGCAGTCTTACTTTTTCTGATGACTCTAACTATGTCGCCCGGATTGCCGCCCACAGCTATGATGGCTGGGTCGGAAAAGTTTATGCGAGGCAACTTGTACGCTTGCATTTTGTAGTCTTCCAGAAATTTTTCTTTTTCCTCGGGTGCGAGAAGTTCATGTTTTGACACAAAATCGTGGTCGAAAATTTGGAATGATGGAAAGATTTTTGGAATCAGTTCTATTCCGCTTATTGTAGAGCGGCTCTTAGCTGTGTGCGTGTATTTTCCGATGGTGGTGATGATTCCGTTTTCGATTTTTGCATCGTCCATGGCTTTCTTGAGTTGCGTGATGTATGCGACTCCTACCGTTCCGTCGGTGGTAACTGCCCAGAGAATCGCCTTCTTTTTATCTTTCATTTTGATGCTGTAGCTGATGGCGTTCTTTATCTCTTCTTTGCTTAGTACCTTGTAACCACGAAGTTTTATGAGAACCTTTGTTTTCTTCTCTACCAACGTTTCTTCAGAACTCAACTATTCATTCCTCACGCTAGACAAGTATTTAGATGGAAAGCCGTCTGCGAACCCTTAAACTTTACGCTATTTTTGCCCATTTTACAACTCTGTTACGGTGATGATGGATACTGGACAAGAATCTTCTGCTATTCTAGCGTTTTCAATCTCATCATCATCGAAAACTCCTGAGGATGCATTGGCATCAGTTTCTCCCCCAGACACGGTTGACTTTCCTTCTTCATCAGATTCAAAGTGTGAAGGATCTGCGCTGTAGCACGCACCACAGACAATGCATCCCCCACGTTCAATCTCAATCTTATACTTCACTTAGAATAACCACCTACACGCTTAGTAACAGTTCGACACTAGAGCAATTAAATTTTTGCTGTCTAACCAACGTAACATTCCAAGAGTATACCACATAAAGCAGTTTACACGTATGAGCTATTTTGATCATCCACAGAAAAACTGAAACTACTGGCACAACAAACAGCAAGCCCCCATTCATATTAGGAGACTAATAACAGCTGATTGTTGAAAACCGCCTGTAATCTGATTTAAAGTCTACTATGACTAAAAGTTGATATACCTCTAAAACAAATAAGAGGTAAAGCAAAATTGGGATTAAACTTGAGTGTAAACGAGTTTTTGGATAGCCTATCTTCAAAAGGTACTAAAAAAATCTATAAAATGGGATTGAAAAAATTCTTTAACTGGTCTGGAAAAACAGGTGATGAAATACTAAAAGACCGCAAAGACGATTTGACTCAAAGACCAAATGAAGACTTAGTTACATACCGAATCAGGGCTTCAAACTATTCAAAAATCATTGAACACTTTCACGCTTACCTCCTAGATGAAGGCTACAAAATCAACACAGCTAAATCATTAACAAATGGAATCCGTCAACTTTTCCGTTATTACCAAATGGACATCAAAGTAAGAAACGGCTCAAGCCTTAACCGAACAGTACAAACACAAAGAAATTTTCCCCTAACAATTGAACATGTTCGAAAAATGTATGGCGTAGCTAACTTTCGAGAAAGAATTATTCTTAGCATGGCTACCGACTTGGGGCTTAGGATTTCTGATTTTCTGAAAATAAAAAAACAAGACCTACCAGACCTGCATCTTGAAGCTCCAATTGGCTTTGACATTATGACCGATAAAGAAGATGTAATCGCAAGAGGATTTCTTAGCCAAGAAACCGTTGAATTACTAAAAAAATACCTCGAAACTCTAACTAAAAACAATCCCTATCTGTTTCCTTCTAGTCAGAACAACCCAAAACCAATTAGCCGATCACAAATCGGAAACATACTAAACGATTTAGCTAAAAAAGCTGGATTAAAAATCAACAACGGAAAAAGCCTAACATTTCACTGCTTTAGAAAAATGCTACTCTCAGCCTCAATCGACTCAGGAATAGGATTAACTGCAGGAAAAAAGCTCGTAGGAAAAAAAATCCCACAATCAGACGACACATACCTAACAACAATCAACCTAAGAAACAAGTTTATCCAAATCAAAAACTTCCTAACAATAAAAGAACAACCCAAAATCGAAACAGAAAACATTGAAACCCTAAAAAAAGCAGTAGTTAAACTTCAAGAAGACCTTAGAACTCAACAAACAATAACAAACACCATTTCAGAAGAAAACCAAAAAACACAAAAAATCATCAAAGAAATGGATGAAGGGCTGGCAGAGAAATTTGTGGAAATGATGGAAATTATACTAATATCAACTAAAATAGTAGACCCAATAGCTTATCAAAAAATAGTAAAAGCAACCATAAAAAAATATTGGGCTCGAAAAGAAGAAAACAAGGCCAAAAATCAAGATTCCATAGACTAGCTTTTTTCTGTTCTATTATTCATTCTTAATTATTGCCAATAGTTGTCTATGTTTTAATGATTTTGGAAATAACGGCAATACAAAACGATATTTGTCTCTTTGGTTTTTATATGTCGAAAAAGTAATCTTAAAATCTTTAAACCCAGAATGTTCAAACAGTTGTTTAAGTTCTGGTTTTTCGTATGTTTGAATATGTCCGATTGACGGACTATATGTATTTTTGAAAAATGATCGTATTATTTTTGGTGCAGATAACGCGTTTGGTGTTCCTATTATTATTTTTCCGTTGTTTATTGTGACTCTTTTAATTTCTTTTAGTGTTTTTGTTGGATTTTCTACGTGTTCTATTACGTCTATAAAAAATGTTTTTTGGAATGTGCTGTTTCTAAATGGTAAATGGTGTGCGTCTGCTAACACGAAGTTTGGAAATTCTTTTTTTGTGTAGGCCTGATAACATCGATATTAATTTGGCCCCGATGAAAGCTCTGGGCCTCATATTCTCCGGTTCCACATCCAATGTCTAGTATCATTATTGTTATTTCCTTCTGTATTTTTGGTGTGTTAAGATATTGAGTATTGCGAACAAGTTTCTTATTGAAGTCCAGAATATTTTAGCCCCGTATAGTTTTATTGTTGGTTCTTTTTTGTATATATATGGAAAGAACCATCTAAGATAATTTTTGTAAATTCTGGTGTATGCTCCGTGTGTGGCTAATACTTTGGCGTGTTCATACATCATTGTTAATGCTCTTTTTCTGTTATGTTTGAATCTTATTGGATGTGGATTATGTCTGTATATTTTTTGTGGCAAGTAATAGGGTATTAAGCCTTTTTTTATTGCATTCATAAAAAATTCTCTATCTTCTCCGCTTGCTGTAATTTTGTTTTCAAATCCATTTACTTTAAGGAAGTCTTTTTTGTATATTATTAGAACTTGTGTTATGGGTTCAGGTGTTCCGCCGTGTGCTGATCCCCCACTTGCCATAATAAAAGTTCCTCTTTTTATGTTAATTATTGTATTCCATATTTTGGGATATATTGTTAGATCATCATCAAAGAATACTAGTATTTTGGAGGTTGCTTTGTTGGCCCCAGAATTTCTTGCTTTTCCAAGACCTTTGGTTTTGGAAATTATGAGTTCGTATTTGTATGGACAAAACTTTAGACTAGACAAAGTCTTACTTTTTATTCGTTCAGATGTTACGATTATTGAGATTTTTTTCATACATGACCCGCCATTTAGGAATCGAAGATTTAGGATACAAACGATCTATTACTTTTTGAAGGTTTTTAGCTTCTTCGCTTACTTCAGAAAAAGTGCATTCACACTCATAATAATAAACTACATAACCAGATTTTTCCAATAAAACCTTCACAATCTCTTTGGCAGTTCCTCCCTTAAAGGTGAAGCATGAAAATTCATTACTCGGTCATACCCTTGATCGCCATTTCTGAGTATCGTCATTATAAGATGTGTGAATTCAGAATAAAAATGATTCAATGAAAATTACGTCAGAACAAATTCAGCAGGGGGATCGGTTGTTCCATAAGAAGAAAATATGCCAAAAACAAGGATAAAACAGGCTAGTCCTTTTTCTTCCCTTAATCGTAGTTGAGAGGGAGGGCGTAGCCTGACCTCTCTTTCTTTTTGTCACAAGTTCTACGGGTAACTTGACTTCTTTTGCGTTGCAACACACACAATGAAGCACTCCTCAAACGTCGTTGCCCGCGCAAGCTCTCGGAAAAGCCGAGCAAGACTATTTCTCGTCGTCGAGGCTTTTCCCGCCCGACCCCCCGCCAATATGAAAAATATTCGGAAATCGCAATACGAAACCATACAAAAACTGTTTACAGCTTATGATTGCGTTTCGCAATATTTAGGCTGTTTACAGCCCGATTTCCAATATTTTTCGGTGGGGCGGGTGGGTAAAAAGCACGGTTGCTTTTTAGGGCGCCAGAGAGTTTGCGCCGTCCCGTCGTCGTCGCAAAACTTGAAAGCAAATAACGCCCATTCGTCTGCCTTAGATTCAAACGATTGTTAGACCGCAGTTTCTCCGCTGTGTAGCTGTCGGGTATCCTGCCTAAAGGCTATTCCAGCTTTCTAACTGCTTGTTTTAACACTTAAAAATAAGCCCAAATATACATTATACACGGGGTGTTTGAAATGACTCGAAGGTCAAAAAAGAAACAAAAGTCTAAGGTAAAGCCGATTTCTACAGAAGAAATATTATCTAATGCTGAAGTTGACTCTGAAAACATAGTGAGATTGAAACTCACGACACGTAAAGGCACCCGCATTGAGAGTGTTCCGTTAAAAAAATTAGAGAAATTAGCAAATAAGACAAGGCGTTACTGGGAATTAAAAGATGGATGGTTAATACTTACTGGACTCTAGCCGACTTGATAAAGACTAAGCATAACTCAAACTAAATAACCACATAATCACCGTTAATACCGTTAAATAAATCCCCAAAATTCTAGTATACACGGGGCGAATAATAGTTAAATATCTTTAAATCAACTCAATACACGGGGTATCTAATTTGGTTCGTAGGGGTAAAAAGAGAATACGGCAGATTTCTACAACAGAAGCATTGTCCAAAGTTGAGCTTGACTCTGAAAGCATAGTAAGATTGAAACTCACAACTCGAAAAGGCACGCGCATCGAAAGCGTACCATTTAAAAAACTAGAAAAACTAGCAACCAAAACAAAACTATACTGGAAATTGGAAGACTGTTGGTTGATACTGTATGGACTTTCGTAAACTAGAGTTGCATATTGATCCCAAACTCAAATTGTAACTAAAACCACCCAAAATAAAAAATGTATTGGGTAAAATGAAGTTCAACCTTACCACAATGCGTGCATTATTTTTGCTTCATCTTGATTATCTGAATACATTGTAAAGTAAACCACTTTGTTTGTTTTTAGTGTTTATTTGTAAAAAAACGTCGAATTTTGGTATTTTTTACTAGCGATGTCAGAATGTTTATATATTTGTCCAATGTATTACGATATTAGACATATGTCCGAGTATGGACATATTGTATGCGTGTTGAACTAAAAAACAGTTGAAAGGGAATGAAAAAATGTTAGAAATAATTATGGTAAGTTCCTTCGTTATTTTAGGGGCATACAGCATTTGGTTTTTTTTCAAAGCCCAAACCTACCAGCCGTTAGGATTAAATGAACTTGCTTTTTTGTGGAAAAAGCACAAACAAAATTCAGAGTGTAAAGCATCAAATATTGATACTCTGCTTTTAAGAAATAATGAAGTTGTAGGATACAAATGTGGATGTGGTAATAAATACTATCAAAAGCGGTTGATAACTCAAAGATCTCCCACATTAACTAGGAATAGGCTGATGCCACGCTTACCAAAAAGATACGCAGGTATTTGTGAGTTGAAAAACTCTATGGAGCAAGTAGGTCTGAATTGTTCACACATTAAAAATATTTGAAATGCCATTTAAGAGGGAAAGAAATGAAAGTGAAAATAGTAAAAGTTCACCAAAGTTCAAAATATACTCGAACAATGAAAAAGGACATAATGCTCGCGCAATCCAAAAGCAACCGTCATTCGAAATTGGGGGAAAACCCATGATAAACGAAAAAGAAGTTTTCATTGCAGGTATGGTAATTGCCCTTGTCATGTTGGCAAGTGGATTTTCAATGCTGTTTATCGCTTCCTACACGGGAGAGGGAGCAGTTGTCTTGTCACTAGGTGTTTTGACTATGGTGCTTGTTTTAATGATGAAGGTTTTAGTGGCTCAATTTCAAGGATGGATGGACTACAACAAGAGAATCGAAAAAACACTTTCAGAATTGCTTACTTTGGGAACTGAAACGAAAAAAAGTGGAGACCCAAAAACGCGAGAATCAGAAAAAGAGAATCCTAGTGGTTAAAATGAGTGGTTTAGACTCTTATTTGTCAAGTATAATATTGGGTGTTCCTTCCATTCATCTATCGGTCCGTCGTTTATTGATGGTAAATGTTTTGGAATGTAAACGTGAGCGGTTGATTGTGCGTGCGCTCTCATTTTGAGAATAGGCAAGGTTTGGGATCCATTTCTTTGGAAAACAAGCTGAGTAGAACTTTCCTCGATATTCTCGCTAACAGGAGATAAAAAAAACTTTGGATACTTTTCAAATACTTGTTCTTTTATCCATTGTTCTTCTGGGCCTATTTACAATCATTTTTTTTTATTTTTTAGTTAATAAAATGAAACGTCAACTTCGCACAATGCAGCAGAACTTGTCGGAACTCACTATAGAAAAAGGGTCCCCAAACTGTATACATTACTTAGGTTTCTTGAAAACGTATCCTAGAAATATACCGATTCCTGATGAATGTTTGGGATGTCCAAACGTTATGGAATGTTTTGAAAAAATGAACTAATTGGACACGTATAAATATTATAACTGGAATTCTAGGTTTTCTATGTAGCGTGCATGATGAGTGGGTATTCAGTTTTGGTTTTTTGTTCGATTTACAAATAATAACCCATAAATTTTAACCCCCAACCAAAACTAAGACGCAACTACGTTATGGGCTGTTAGTTCCATCTTTTGATGTTTTCTTCGTACCATCTTTTTACGGATGAGTCATTTGTATTGTCTTTTTCCAAGAAAACATTTATCTTAAGAAAATACCTATCCCTCAATAGGTATATCAACTAGTAACTTGTAAACTTTAGTTATAATTATCAGCCTTTTTTCTGAAAATCCAAGAGAACTAAAATTAAAGTTGCTAGCCGACTAATTCCTAAGATAATTCGTAGTTTAGACTGTTCTATTTGTCTATACCTGTTTAGATAAACCATACAAAATTGTTATATGACTCTTGAATGTCCTTAAGTGAAAACGTAACTTGGGTGAAGCAATCATGAAGACTATCGATGTTGCAATGATGGGGGTTAGCGCTGCGCTCTACGCAATAGTTGGAGTCTTAACAAATATGGGAATCGTAAGCCCAGTGGTCGGAGTAGTCAAATTTTGGCCAGCAGTTATAGTTCCCGCAATCTTTGCCGTGCTTTTTGGTCCTTGGGTTGGAGGAATAGGCGCAGCAATCGGAATCTTCGTCAGTGACATGGTTCAGCCTGGACACGGAATAGTTCTCTTAAGCCTTACTGCAGGTAGTACTTCAAATTTTGCAATGTTCTTTCTTATCGGCTGGATTTCAAAAAGAAACATAAATTGGCGTAACATTGTTATCGCATTGATTGCTGGAAGTGCATTGTTAACTGGAATGATGAGTTATCTATTCTTAATTAACCAGTTGACTTTGGATATTGTAGCCATGTTTTTGGGGGTACTCTTTGCTTCAGTTGCCATCGTGATTGGGTTTGGGTTATGGAAGCCTGAATGGAAAAGTTACGGCTTAGCATCTGTTATCGGACTTCTAGTGGGAAGTGCAATCATTGGTTTTGTCCTTTTTGGATACAGCTATTTCTTTCCATTGCCCATGACTGGACTCGAACGTAATGTACCCGTATATGCAAGTTTTCTCTGGATGGTTTGGACCTTTGCTACAGAAATTCCATTCCTTGTAATTATTGTTCCACCTGTTGTAAAAATCTGCTATAAGGCATTTCCATCTTTGGCTCCCAAACCTAAAAAATAGGAGGCAACAAAGCTGCTTAAACGAGCTAGAGCCTTTAGCCCTGCGGGGATTTCCAGTTTTTTTGAAATCTGTGACAGAACTCCTGACGGAAAACTGATTGCCGATCCTGAGCAGGTTGGTGCTCGTGGTGGTGGTTTTTCTCCAGACAAAGGAGTGACAACTGAGGTTGTCTTGGCTGAGGCTGAAGAAAAACGGATTCAAGTTTTCATCAACGGAGAATTTTGTCCAGAGGCTGAGACAACAAAATGTGTTGTTGAAACCCTTTTAGAAAATGTTTCCGAAGAATACAATGTTACTGTGAGACACCACGTAGAGGTACCCATTGGAGCTGGTTTCGGGTCTAGTGCCGCGGGTGCCCTTGGAACTGCTTTGGCTCTCAGCAAAGTTTTGGGTCTAAATCTTACATATAATCAGTTGGGTAGAGTAGCTCATGTGGCTGAGGTGAGGTGCCGAACGGGTTTAGGTACTGTTGGTCCATTATTGTTTGGAGGATGCGGATTGACCCTTGAACCAGGCGCACCTGGCTACGCTCGTTTAGATCGTATTCCTGTTTCTCCTGATCACAGGCTAGTTGTAGGCACTTTCAGGTCATATCCAACCAAGGAAATGCTTTTTTCCCAAGAAAAAAGGGAGATAATTAACGAGTGGGGACGAAAAACCCTCAAGACGATCCTTGCTGACCCTTCCCTAGAGAATTTTATGAAGTCTTGTAAAGAATATGCTGTGGAGACAGGGTTTGTTACGAGTCGTGTCAAAAAGTTGATTGAATTATCAGAGAAAGCGGGAGCTATTGGTGCTGCACAGAATATGTTGGGTGAGGCAGTTCATGCCTTGGTTACAGTTGACGCTGTGGAAGCTGTTCATGAGGCTTTCAAGAAGCTTTTGCCTGAAGAAAAGATTATAATGGCTAACATTGACATTCAAGGCGCACGCATAATCGGATGATGAGGTATCGTGGATAAAATGTTTGAGACCGTGGCTATGGGCGGAACCTTTGATATGCTTCACAGCGGTCACCGAGCGCTAATGACAAAAGCCTTCGAGGTTGGAAGCCATGTTCTCATAGGTCTATGCTCAGACGATTTTTTGAAGAAATTGAGGAAGCCTCGCGGAATTGCGTCCTACGCCCAGCGGCTTGAAGAGCTGAAAGCCTTCTTGAAAAAGAACGGGGTTTTGGAAATGGCAGAAATCACCCCCTTAAATGATGCTTACGGAGTCACCTTGTCAGATAAGCGAATTGACGCCATAATTGTTAGTAAGGAAACAGAGCCGCGAGCTCGCGAAATTAACGAAAAACGAAAGAGTTTGGGATTGTCGCCCTTGCCGATTGTAACCGTGAAGATGGTTCTGTCTGAAGATCATTACCCAATATCTTCTACTCGTATTTGGTTTGAGGAAATCGACAGGGAAGGCAATCTGCTATAGTTTCTTTTTTGCAAGTTGTGGGACTTTTTTTAAGCTTCTTTTCTGCATATTTACTGTGAATAAAAGGGTTATGTCTTGAAGAGAACAGGAGTTACGAAGCTTCCGCTTCATTACGGTAAGGCGCCAAGATGGCTTGTTTTCCGAATGCAGAAACTCGCTAAAGAGATGGTTACGCTCATCGTAAACGAGTATGGTCCCGACATGCTGCTAAATAGGCTCTCGGACCCTTTCTGGTTTCAGGCTTTAGGTTGCGTCTTGGGTTATGATTGGCACTCGTCCGGCGTGACTACTGTTTTAACTGGTGTTCTGAAGAATGCAATAAACTCTAGAGAGCTTGGTTTGACTGTGTGTGGAGGGAAGGGAAAGACATCCCGGAAAACGCCGGCAGAAATCGATCAGTTGGGAGACAAATACGGTTTTTCGTCAAGTAAACTCGACAGTTTGCTGTATGCTAGTCGAATGAGCGCCAAAGTTGATACCACTGCGGTTCAGGCTGGTTATCCCCTATGGAAAAAGAACTATTTCGTGATAAACCCTCCTTTTCACACCTAACTAAACAAACACTCCAAGAACAACACGCCTCTACACTATCATTCGCATGGCACATGAAAAAAAGAGGACTAGCAGACACAACAATAAAATCCAGAGTCTACAACCTAAACAGACTACTAAAAAAAGGCGCAAACCTAGAAAACCCAGAAACCATCGAAACACTAATAGCAACATCCAACTGGACACCATCAAACAAACGAATGTTCGCCGACTCCTACAAAACATATACAACCTACAAAAAAATAGAATGGACAAAACCAAAAATCACAGTTCCCCAAAAAGACCCGTTCCTACCACAAGAAGAAGAAGTAAAACAACTCATAGCAGGAACAGGAAAAAGAACAAGCACCCTACTACAACTACTATACGAAACAGGAGCCAGAATAGGCGAAGCCACCTCACTACAATGGACAGACATAGACTTCAAAAACAAAACAATCAGAATCAACTGTCCAGAAAAAGGAAGCAACAGCCGAACCCTAAACATATCCAATACACTAATAGCCATGCTAAATTCACTACCAAAAAGACCAGACAACAACATCTTCAACCCAAGAACTGAAACACCATCAGAAACATTCAGAAAACAAAGAAACAAACTAGCAAAAAAACTACAAAACCCAAGAATCAAACAAATACACTTCCACACACTAAGACACCTAAAAGCAACAACAGAATACAAAAAAACAAAAGACATAATGCACGTAAAATACATACTAGGACACAAATGTTTAGATACAACACTAAGATATGTCCACTACACAACATTCCAAGAAGAACAATACACCTGTAAAATAGCAACCAACCTAAAAGAAGAAACAGACCTAATCGAACACGGATTCGAATATATCCACGAAAAAGACGGAAACAGCCTATACCGAAAACGGAAATAGGCAACAACCCCTTGTTTATAACATAATATTCATACATGAACCACTAAAAAGAAAGCTAGTGCTTCGGGCTTCGCCCTACGCTCTCCCAAAGAAAAAATAAAAAAACAACATCAACGAAACCAAGAACAAAACTTTCTTTTTAAACACTTTCACGCATCAAACATCAAAAAAGACTAAGCATAACTCAAACCACAAAACAAAACAGACAACTTTGAAAGGAGAAATTGTTCAAGAATACCTGTATTATGTTCTAGGTTTTGTTTCTGGGGAGGTTATAAGTGTAAAAAATGATGTCTGGTTCACCAAATTGGATACTGAGCATATTAAAGCAGTTGAAAAAATTATAAACTCTAAAAAGAGTTTTTAGATTATTTTTTCCTTTGAAAAATTAATATGCACAATTCAATATATAAAAACATGACCTATAATAAAATGCTCGAGGATGTATCAAATGGATTCAATGGCATTGAAAGCAGAAAGGAAGTATCATATAGATTTTTCAGTTTCTGAATTGTTTAAAAGGGTTAACAAAATCCTAAATCCAACTAACCGCTACAACGGAACTTTTAGGTGGCAACTCCTCGATAAAGGAGATAACTATAGATTATATACATTGAATCCTAAATGGCATTTTTTAATTAATAGTATGGTTGATTTAAATGATATAACAAAAATAAAATCGGATCAGAAAAAATATGACGATTTTTCAATGCAAAAATTGACCACATATTTGCACGATTTTCTTGCAAGCTTAAGATATAATGTTCCTTTTTGTCTTCGCTTGATGATAATTAATTCCACTGGTTCAGACGCTGTTATAATAGCTGAATGTTTTTCAGTAATGTATGAAATGATTGATAGAAATATAGCCAAACCCAAAGACTTTCAGGATTTTGAAAAGGTTACCTGCAAATATGAATGTGAAAAATTTCTTGACCGCATATTTCTAAGTGAACGGAATGGAAAAATAATCATAGAAAAAAACAATCAAAAATTTGAAGATAAACTGTTTGTAAATAATGGTTGCAGGGAAATCACACCGTTAATTGATTCTTTGCTGACTAATGCAACAGGAGAGATTTTAATATGCGGTTGGATTGGCACACAGTTTATTCCCCAAATGATCAAACTCATTAATGATGGAATAAAAATTCGTTTAATAACTCACCAGCCTTCCGAAGCAAAAAACCAACCATGGAGAAGCGAGATCCAGAAAGCATTTCAGCAATTATGTGATAACCTTGGAAAAGAAAATATCTGTGTGGATCCCACAATGCATGGTAGAATACTTATTGTGGACAACAAAGCTATAGTGGGATCAATGGATTTAACCTCTGCAAGTTTAATCGGACCACATACAGAATTTGCCATTTATACTGAACGACCGGAAATTGTGAAAAGACTAAGACGAATTTTTAATTTCACATTTAAACCAATGAAATTATCATGATGATCTGTAGGCGCGCGCCGAACATTACCAAGAAAACGCAAATAACAAATGCCCTCTTTTTATAAGTCAATCAGACAAAACAATCTTCCAAAGAACAAAAACCACACCACGCGAGGTAATTCCCTGATGACCATACGCGAGGAGATAAAGAGCTGAGGTCGAACACCCCAGCCTTTACAGGTAATCTTCCATTCTGCTAAACGAAAATGTTAGAGGAGTGCTGGGTGTGTGCTTTAATGACGCGAGGTAATTCAACACACAACCAAACACAACCAAGAAACAACACTTTAATATCATAACACTATAAAATATAGGATAGTGAAATATAAAATGAAAACCGAATTCATAGTAAAAATACGCCAACTATCCAACGAAAGCAAAGGAATAACCATACCAAAAGGCATAGCAGACCTCTGGGAAACAGGAACAAAAGTAAAAATAACAATGGAGAAATACCAAAAATGAAAAACCAAAATAAAATTCAACATAGATTCAACATCAAAAATGAAAGAGACTATGTTACAGAATATTACTTGTCTATAAGGCTGGTTATCCCCTATCAGACCACGAAATTTCACCGATCAGCACGCCTTTTTAGTATCCTTTACATACCACATGCAAAAAATGGGATTAGCAAAAGAAACAATAAGAACCAGAATATACTATCTAAAAAGACTAATTGAACTAGAAGCAAACTTAGACAAACCAAGCACATTAGACACCATATTCATAACATCAAAATGGAATCCAGCATACAAACGATTATTCATTGATTCTTACAAAGCATACACAATTTACAAAGGTATAAACTGGATTAAACCAAAAATCAGAATACCCGAAAAAGAGCCTTTCTTACCAGAAGACGAAGAAGTAAAACAACTTATCGCAGGAACAGGAAAAACAACCAGCACACTACTTCAACTACTATACGAAACAGGAATCAGAATAGGAGAAGCCACAGCTATAAAATGGGATGCCATAAACTTTATCACAAAAAAAATTAGAATCAACGCACCAGAAAAAGGAAGCAATAGCCGAACGTTACCAATATCAGATACCTTAATTTCCATGCTAAATTCTCTACGAAAACGACAAGATAACCATGTTTTTAATCCAAAAACTAGAACCCTACAATCTACATATGCTAAACGAAGAAACCAAATAGCAAAAAAATTAAAGAACCCACGATTAAAACAAATCCACTTCCACACATTCAGACACCTAAAAGCAACAACACTTTATCAAAAAACAAAAGACATCATGCACGTAAGATATATTTTAGGACACAAAAAATTAGACACCACATTAAAATACACACATTACACCGAATTTAAAAGCGAACAATACACATGCAAAACAGCCACCAACGCAAAAGAAGCGATAAATCTAATAGAAAACGGATTTAGATACGAAACAGAAATAGATGGAATAAAATTATTCAGAAAACGCAAATAACAATTCCCTCTTTTTTCATTAAGGGTTAAATTTTAACCTCTCGCTCTCGATATAAATACATTGCACGCATGATTGGAATCAGTCTTGAAGCAGTTGCGGACTAATACACAAATGAAGCATCTCGGTGACTATATTATTCAGCAAACTCGGATCAGGAGTATTTTCATACTTTTTGATTTTCTTCAGTAATCTCTTCAATCTTTTTGCTTGTCTAGATCTTAGAGTAACCTGAACTCCAATATACTTCTTCACTTTGGGTAGGAGTTCTTCAAGGCCTTCTAGACCTTTATCTATGCAGAAGGCATCTAGCTCAAATCGCCCTCTCATTATCATGATTTGCTGAATAGCTCCTGCAACTTCGAAAGGAATAGGTATTATTCGTGCGTTTGCAGAATTCACACACTTCCTCATTTTACACTCAGCTTCATCTATCTATCTGCGTATGCTTCCATAAGAAGCTCATAGCTTCCTCTTCCAATACCTGCAAAAGAAATACCAACGCAACTCTTTGATGTTGGTGTTTCATGCGAAGGAATTCGAACTAGATATATGAAGGACTTTTTCATGCTCACATTCCTCAATTGTAAAAAGCATATGTATCCTAAGCCAAATAAGGATTTGAAGAGGATACTCGGGGATAATTGCATCGAGTCAGAAGCTGAACTTATGAAGGGACTTGAGATAACGCGATCCAGTTTCAGTGAGCAACGGGGGTTTGGGGTTAAAATTTAACTCTTAATAGACCTAACGACGACGGCAGCCTTGAAGCTCGCTCAGGATGATTTTTCGGCAGAGACCGCTCTTTTGATTTTTCGCCTTTTTGTAGTTTGATTCCTTATTTCAATAATCTCCAAAATGTGCCCAAGAACATCGAGAGTGTCTGATAGATGAAAACTAGAGAACCCTGCTTTTTCAATCATGTTTTCAAAATAAATCTTGTGTCCAGTAAGGGTTTTACCTGCAAGGATAAGGACATTTCTAACTTCTGCTAATTCGGAGGGATGACCAAGAAGTGATGAATTATTGCTAGAAGTGTGAATTTTTTCAATCTTTTCATTTACTAATACAGTCATTTTTTTTAGTTTTTCGATATCTACGCTCATAAATAAACATTGAAAGTAAGTGTTAAAATAGTTTTATGTGTCTTAGACGGCAGCCTCGAAGCTTGCTCAGGATTGTTTTCGGGAGACTACCTTTCTTCTATAATCTATTAATTATAGAACGAGCAACCGAATGCACTACATCTGGCTCAACTGTAACAATTCCTGCTTCATATGATGCTCCCCCCGAAGAGTTGGCATAAAAATTCATGGAAGATACAATGGCAACAGCACGATCAACCACGATTAGTTTTGCATGAACTGAATCGTCATAAGTTATTGATACGCCCTCTTCTTTTAGTTTTGAGTGATACTTTTGCCTCTGTATCTGATGATACTTATTATGGGTGGGTGAATGGGTTACTAATCGTACACGGGTTCCTTTCAATCTTGCTTTAATTAGCATGTTGCTAAGATGACACGTCTCTACATATGGACATGCAACTAGAACATCGAGATTGGCGTTTTCGATTAGTTTCTCGGACAACTCATCTAGAAGCTTATCATCAAGAAAAAAGTGATTTAGTATACGGTTTATTCTCGTATGCTCTCTCCATCCGTTAAGCCAATCAATAAGACTCCCTTGTATTGTTTTTACGAATTCTCTGTATTCATTACAAAGGTCACGCGAATTTACCCAAAATCTATCAGTATCTATCTCTTTAAGGAGATCGTCAGTGGACAATGCATCACAGCCGGTCTCAAATTGCTCTTCATTAAGTCCAGTTGTTTTTAGGATCTCATTCTTTGTATATGCACCATCTAGAACAATCGCACGAATTATTTGTCATTTCCATGAATCCCAATGTTCTGGCTTTTTGAACAAGACATCTCACCTCATCATCAGTCTATTATTCCTTAAATTGTCACTTTCATTTGTTCTCTTATGCTTAGATTCGGGTTCGTTGTTACATAGCCCATAATAGAAGCTCCTATTATTGTGCCAATCACAAGAAGAATATAGGCACCCACTTTCTGCATGATATTTCGTCTTTCAGAAAGAATATTTCAGTATTGTTAATCCAAAATAAATAGTAAAACTATACTTCTTTAACGGCAACCTCGGCACTCGTAAAAAAACCTACAACTTTAATGTATTTTCAATGAATGGTACACGAAAATGCTATTTACGTGTATACAAAAATCTGAATGATTAACATATCATCTAAAAAACCTGTTTTGTTTTCTTATTTTGAAGATACTGCAAATGTCATATTATCACAATATAAACGAGCGGGAAAACTAAAATCTTCAACAAATATAGGTAAAAATAGAGAATACTTTTGTAACAACTTTTTAAAAAAAGTGTTGCCTCATAGATTATCAATCACAACTGGAGAGATAATAGATTCTGAAAACAATCAGACAGGACAATTAGATTTAATAATTAATCGTGATACCTGCCCAGCTCTTGAGTTCGGTTCAAGCAACTCTTTTTTGGCTGAAGGAGTTTTTGCGGTAATTGAAGTTAAATCTAATCTAAATACGAAAAAACTTATCGAAGCTGGAGAATCTCGAGAAAAAGTTCGAAAAATGTCAATTAAAAACAAGTCAAGGTGTTTGGCAGGTCCAAATCTTAATAGACATTTAAGAATTGTTTTCGCTTATAAAGGAGCTACTTGGAAAACCCTCGAGAGAGCAACTGCTGAAGGAAACTTTTGACCTCATTTGTATACTTGAAAGGGGTGTGGCAATAAAATCTGGATTATTAATAAAATGGACAAATGAAAAAAGAGATAGTTTTCTAACATGTAATGGAAAAGCCCCAGCTTTAGGTTTCTTATATTACTATTTAGTTACTTATGGAACAAATTTTACACTCGGAGAAATTAATCTCGCTCCATATTTTAAGCCAATTAAGAATTGGATGATAAATAATTCAGAATGATGGTTATGCTTATTTTCATCGAATAGAAAAAATGGGGTTGTCTTTTACTTAAATTTTAAAAAAGAAAGAGAGATGTTATAATTTAACCCAAAGCACATTTTTTCGTTTCCAGAAACTTTTCTACTGATTTTATCTGTTCATCATATAACTTGCTGAACCATACATCTTTTTTTATTCGCACTTCATCGGCAGGAACAAAGCCTAGCACACAGTAAGCATATTCTTGGACGATTTCTCCTTTTAGTGTGGTTTGTTGTGTTTTGTGGTTTGAGTTATGCTTAGTCTTTATAAATTCCCACTTGATAAAAAAACTAACGCAACATATGGCGTTAATAGCAAAGAAATGTTTGACAAAATAGTCCATGACAAACAACTTAACAGAATCTATTTACACTGTTCTAAGTAGATAACGGTAACAATTTGAGTGACTATGTC
>SDBU01002091.1_pt1 | contig 27217 bp, 17 predicted proteins | sample 2277071 | NCBI WGS metagenome assembly SDBU01 (sample SAMN10397929, study PRJNA504765) | marine sediment metagenome | isolation source: marine sediment core GS08_GC12, 126 cmbsf | place: Arctic Ocean: Gakkel Ridge, Loki's castle | collected 2008 | reverse complement strand
GGATCGGTGACCCCGGCGTTGAGCAAGTCGCTCAAGCGAATGCCCTGGACGGTCAACTCGAGTCCGTAACGGCCCGAGTCTGCCAGCTCCACCTCCGCGGCGCCGCTGATCCGCCCCTCGTAAGCCTTGGCGGACAGGTTGGTAAACGACAGCAGCGGGGCGTCGGGTGTCTTGAGGATCTCGCCGATTACATGGGTGATTCGCCGAGGCCCGATCCCCACGGTACCCAGGTCCATGGTCGCTCGCACGGCGAGCCGCTGCCCGCCGGTGTCCCATTGGGCGTCTCCTGTGATCCGGCCGGCGATGGGGCCGAGGAGAGTAGCCGACCCGGCGGGGAGGATGTCCAAGGTCATCTGGTCCAGGTCGATGTGCCCTTTGATGCTCCACGGCTGTGGCCGGGCCGGGCCGGTGGTCGGGGCCGCCGTTCGCGTCGAGGCCGGTTCCGGTGGGCGTGTGTAGGTCAGCGGGTTCAGGACCACGTTGCAGCGTCCCCCGGGCCGGATGTGCCGGGTGAGGGTCTTGAGGCCCGGTGGCATGATCTCCAGCAGGCGCGGCTCGATGGGCAGTCGGTGGACGGACAGGATGAGGTAAAGCGAGTCGAGCTGCCCCTCCTTGTCCGTGCGGATCTTTCCGTCTATCGCCACGGGCGTCTCGCGGGTACCGGCCCGTATCCCCTCCAGTTCGATGATCCCCGGGCGGGCCTTGATCGTGCCGCGGACGTCCCGGAGCGTGTGGGGGAACGGCTGCCACGTGACGGTGGCGCCCTTGACGTTCAACAGCAGGTCGTATCCGTCTTCACTCCCGTCGGGTGCCTCCCCCGGGATCGTTTCGTATCGGATGTCGGCGGTGCCGATCGGGCCCGCCGCCGCGGCGGGGGCCGTGTCGGGTCGGTCGGGGGTGGCGGGGGCCGGCAGCGAGAGTGATCGCCAGACCGCTTTCACTTGTTCGGGCAGGGCGTGATACATTGTCAGGTCCAGTGGTACATCGGTCGCGTCGAAGACCATGGCGACGGCCGGGGAATCACGATCCAATCGTACCTCCCCGGTGATGGTGACCTTGCCGCCCCGGTCGGCCGAGCCGAAACGGCCGGTCAACGGGACGGCCGGATCGATGCGGACGGCCTCGGGGGTGATCCTCAGCGACCCGGCGAGGCCCCACACGGGGTAGGGGAAGCCTTCGTAGTTCATCTCGGCACGCCGCAGTGTCATGGTCACGTCGAATTGCAGTGGCCCGGTCGCCGGGTGATGGATCAGGCCGGCCACGTCGGCGGCACCGCTAAGGCGGAGCGCTTCGACCGTCTTCCAGGCGCCCTTCGGCAGCGCCTTGGCCAGCGCCTTGGCCAGGTCGTCGTCGCCCAACGGCACGTTCCGTGCGGTGAAACCGACCTTGATGTCCGGTCGCGGCCGTCGGATGCCGATGACCGCCCCGCTCAAGGTGACCTCGACGCCGTCGTGTCGCCCTTCGATGTTGTCGAAGATCGCCTGGTCCCCGGCGATGACGATTTTCCCGGCGGCGTTGGTGATCTCGTAGGGAAAGTATCGGTACGTTATGCTGGCCTGGCCGGTCAGCTCGATGGTGACGCTGACGTCCGGCCGTCTGTTCTCCCCGACGGACCGGATGAGCACGGTGGCATCGCCGACGCCCTCGGGGGCGAACTGATCGTACGCCCGGCCGGCCGAAGCGGGCATGGCCTTGCGAAGCTGCTCGTTGAACGGTGCGCCTTTGACGTCGATGGTCAGATCGTACGTGGGGGACGCCAGGAGCGCGTGGATCTGGCCAGTCAGCTTCACGGTGGCCGGCCCGCTCCGGCCGGTCAGTTTGCAGTCGATCCTTGCATCGGCGTCGAAATGGATGGTCCCGGTCACGTCGTGCATGCGGTAGGGAAATGCGCGGTGAGCGAGGCTGATTCCCAGAGGGGTCACCGTCCCGCGGCAGGTGATGTCCCCGCCATCCTTGCGGCCGACCTCGAACGACACGGCCACGGGCCCGACGGGGCTCAGTTGGCGCTGCAAATCGGCCAACCGGGCCCCGAAGTCGCTGTTGGCCGACGGGGTCAGGGGGAAGCGCAGATCCTTCGTGTCGATCTTCAGTTCGAAGGCGCTGTCCGCATCGTAGCCGTGGAAGTCGCCGCTCACCTGTATCGTCGCGCCGCCCAGTTCCGGCAGTCGGCCGGTGAGCTCTTTGACGTGTACGCCCTCGTTGTCGAAGGTCAATTTCCCGTGCAGGTCCGCCAGCACCAGGCCGCCGTCTTTCTGCGGCAGGGTCATCGAGACCTTGTCCAACGTGGCCACCAGGCGGCTGCGATCGGCCTCGGCGGCCATCTCGCCGCGGAGCTTTACCGTGCCGGTGACGTTGAGGCGCTCGTACCACTCCCGGTACTTGCGAGGCAGCGCCCAACTGATCGAACCGAGGGGGACCTTTCCGGACCAGTTGACGGTCCCGCTGCGGAGATCCAGGATGCCATGGCCCTCCTGGCCCCCGCTGCCGGCGATGTCGAGTTGGTAGGCCCCGCCCCCGGGCACCGGTATGGCGCTGCCGCTGAGCTTCCACCGGCCCAGAGAGAGCATCACCCCACCGTCGATCTCCTGCCGAACCAAGGTCCCGCTGCGCAGGTGAATCACCGGCAGGTCTGTGCGCGGCGCCCTCCCCCGGCCGAACCCGGTGCTCTCGAAGATGCGTTGGCAGTTCCACAAGCCGGTGTCGACGTCCTGGGTGAGGGTCAACTCCGGCTCCACGCACACGATCTCCGTGACGTGCAGCTTCCCTCCCGAGAGCAGCTTGAACGCCTGGTGCTTGAGCAGCACCTCCTTGGCCCGGAACAGGTCTCGTTGTCGGCCGCCGTCGCGGAGGAAGATACGCACTTTCGTCAGGCGAATGCCCTCGAAAAGCGAGAACTTCGCATGCTGGATCCGGACCTCGGCCCCGGTCAGCCGGCGGAGGTACTCGACGGCCTGGGCCTCGACGTGGCGGTCATTGGTGAAGTGCCACCAGCCGTACATCAGCACGATGATCAGGGCCGAGGCGGCGATTCCCACGCGATGCCGCCGCCCGCTGACGTACCGCCACGACCGCCGTTGCCGACGGGGCAGGTGCTGCCGGACGCTGGTGACGATGTTCTTCATGGGCTGTTTCTCACGCCCGGTGTCACGTGGCGACGCCGCCGGGCGGGCAGGCGCACCTTCAGAGCTTCGGTGGCGCCGCCGATGGCTTCCATCAAGGCCGTCGGGGTGACCTCGCTACGCCGAAACCACAACCCGCGCTCGGGCTTTCTCGAGAACAGGTAGGCCGACACGATGGCCATGCGCTGGCGGTCGGGGGCGGACATCTCGGCGTGTTCAGCCGACAGGGCGTCGCACGCGTCGCACACGGCGGCCAACTCCGTCGACACCGGAGGATACTGCAGCGTCCCCGCGGCCGCCACGGCGCCGCGATCGCACACGAAGGCGCTCATCTGCCGGAAGCTCGCCCCCCGCTGGATGCTGACGAAGCGCAGCGCCCGCGTGTCGTGGACGTCGGCAAACTTCGGCGAGTCGAACGCCGCCAGGCGGGCCAGCCGGCTTTTCATCGCGGCGGCCCGCTCGTAATCCATGGCGGCGGCGGCTTCCCGCATGCCCGCGGCCAGCCGTTGCCGCAACGGCTGTCGATCGCCGCCGGCGAACCGCACCGCCTCCTGCACCGCGTGGCGGTAGTCGGCCATCGACATCGAGCCGTCGCAAGGGGCTCCGCAGCGGCCCATCTGCTTGTACGCGCAGCCGTCGGCGACGGGGATCTGCCGGCCGCCGGCATAGCAGCGGCACAGATCGAACGCGTCGGCCAACGCCTCGGCGAACCGGCCGGCCAACCGCCGGGAGGGGAACGGGCCGAAGGCGTCGGCGCCCGGCTCGGCCTCGCCGACCAGCGCGAGGTGAGGGAATGCCCCGTCCACTCTGGATGCCACGAACCACACCGGCCGGCGCGGGAGCAGGTTGGTGTAGCTGTCCGGCCAGATCGCCCGGGCAAGCTCGAAGAACTGCCAGTCGGTCTCGAAGTGGCTCCAGGTCAGCCGCCAGCAGACCGCGGCGGTGATCTCTCGCAGGTCGGCCGTTTTGCGGCGCCCCCCCGCATCGGGGGCGGTCAGGCGGTGGCGGAGCCGCCTGCGGATATCCGCGGCGGTGGTCAGCAGGATCGGCTGGGAGTCCTCCGCGAGCAGGGCGAAGACCCCTCGCTTGGCCGGAATGGCCTTGAGGGCCTCGTCGTCGAGAGGGGGCGAGACCGGTATACAGCCCTCGAAGCGTTCGACGATAGCGGCCATACGGGACTCCTCCCGGCCGTGGACCCGGCCGCGTGGGCGGCGTCCGGGCCCTACATGGGCACGCCGGTAACCTTCCCCTCGAACACCATACGCCCGTCGACAAAGCCTTGCGTGTTGCCGGCCGCGCGGCGGCGGCGAATCTCGGTCATCTTGCCCAGCAGCAGGAATCGACAGCCCGGGGTTACCGGCTCGCGGAACTTCACCTGATCGACCGCCCCGAAGCCCAGGAACCCCTCCAGCTTGGCATAGACCTTGGTGAAGTAGCCCACCATCTGCGCCGCCGATTCGATCATCAGCACCCCCGGAAAGAGCGGCCGACCGGGAATATGCCCCCGCGCCCAGAAGGCGTCCTCGTGGATGTCCACGAAGGCGGCCATCTCCATCGCTTCGAGATCGAAGTGGCAGAACCCGTCCAGCAGGGCGAACTCGTGACGGTGGGGATTGACTTGGTAGATCGCCTCATGGGTGACGGCGATCTTGTTCGGGTCGATCTGACTGAGGTCCAGCAATGGTTGCGGGGGCATAAAACTAAGGTCCTCTGGCCGCAGGTTTTCCGGATATCGCGTTAGGGACAACTCGTTACGTTAGCAGGTCGGCCGAGCCCCTGTCAAACGCAAACCCTCTCTCGGCCGGCCGGGGCGGGTCAACTCCCCCGGCCGAACATGACGCCGCGTACGATTGCCGGCAGGTCCGTGACGGCCGGGTCGTCGGGGGCGTCCAGCTCGCACGTGGCGGCCAAGATCGCCTGGTCCGGCGGGGCCACGTCGATCAGGCCGTGGCTGGCCTTCACCAGCGCCGGCTCGCACGGGATACAGCGGCGACGCGGGTCGATGAACAGCTCGCACGGGTCGTAGCCCGGTTTGCGGTGGATGTCCACCGTCGCCGCGAACGCCGGGGCCCGGGTCGGGTCGGTCCACCAGTAGTAGGCGAACCACGCGTCGCCCTCGGCCAGGGCGACGAGCTGCCCGCTTCGCGGGTGGTCCAGGCCTGCCGCGACGAGCTGCTCGCCCGTCAGCACGGCCGCGATGCCGGGGACGCCGGAGAGGGCCTCGCCGGCCGCGGCGATCGCCGCCGCATCGGTGGCGTATACGTGGGCGATCTGGTGATCGACCATGGCGAAGGCCCGCGAGCCGGCGACGTCCAGTTCCTCGGCGGCATCCACCTCCCGCACGCCCAACAGGCCGGCCTCACGCAGCAATATGTTGGGCGTTACGCACCGCCCAACGGGCACCAGGCCGTACTCGCTGCAGATGACGCATTCCCCGCCGTCGTCGGTCACCGCGGCGATGATCTCGTCCAGCAGTTCGCCTACCACGTGCACCTCCGCCGCCATCCGCGGATCGTCCGGGCCCCAGCGCTGGCTGTCGTAGTCCAGGTGCGGCAGGTACACCAACTGCAGGTCGGGCCGTTCGTCCCGCCACACGGCCAGCGCGCAGGCCGTGATCCAGCGGCTGGACTCGATCGAGGCCATCGGCCCCCAGAAGCTCGACAGGTCGAACTCGCCCAGCTCGCCGATAAGCCGTTCGTACAGTCCGGCCGGCTGGCTGAAACACCAACTCACCGTCCGCCCGTCGGGTGTGTGCTTGGGTCGGGGGGTGACCACGATGTCGGCGGCGCCGTCCATGCTGTTCTGCCAGAACAGCATCGCCACGCGGGGCTTATGAGGCAGGTCGCCGCCATGCCAGAAGCGCTCGGCCGTCAGCAGCTCGTTGGACTGCTCCCAGAACCGCACGCCGCCCCGGGCGGGGAGGTACAGCCCGTTGGCGACGATGCCGTGTCCGGCCGGCGTGACGCCCGTGGTCAAGCTCGCCTGCACGCTGCACGTCACCGCCGGCAGGATCGACCGCATCGGCCGGGGACCGGTGCTCAGGCGGCCGGAGCCGAGGGCATCCCCGGCCGAGCCGAGCAGTCGTCCGCTGAGCCCGGCCACGTTGATAACGCAGGTCCTCTTCATGTCTTCGTCCTCGTTGCCCCACCCTCTCCGCCGGCGGATGCCCGGGTGCGTCGGGCATCAGAACACACCGGCGGGCATCCGGCAAGGGCTGACGCCGCGGCGGGACCACGGGTTTGGCAGCTGAAAATGTCTGGATCCGCCGATAGAAACCTTGGCAACCAGGGGGTATTTCGTGTATAAATACAGTAGATGGCGACCGCCCGCGTTGTGGCTGACGGGGCTGTCGCCGGCGTCCGGGCCCGGGTCAGAAACAGAGAGGTGTTTCCATGCGCAAGGGATTCACACTGATAGAGTTGCTGATCGTCGTCGCCATCATTTCTTTGCTACTGGCGATTCTCGTCCCCACGTTGGGCCGGACCAAGGACCTGGTTTACCAGATCATGTGCCAGAAGAACCTCTACGATTTCGGGGAGGTCATTTACGCCTACAGTCAGGAGAACAGGAGCTACCTGGCCTACTGTAACTGGCTCAGCCTCGACGGCGGCCGCAACAACGCCCCCGGATGGTTGTTCAAACCCCCCCGGCCGAACCCGGTGACCGAAAATGCGCTCAAGCTGAACCAGCTATGGCCGTACCTCGGCAACGCCAAGGTCTGGCGTTGCCCGGCGGAGGAGAAGCCGTGGAACCTCGGGCCGACCAACGCGATCACCAGCTACATGATGAACGGGTCCGTTAACGGCTATGGCGGGAAGAGGTACCCTTACTTCCAGTACCAGTTCGAGGGGAACGGCATCATGATCTGGGAGTGCGACGAGGCGAACATCGGCGCCAGCTTCAATGACGGCTCCAGCTACCCGAGGGAGGGCCTCACCAAGCGGCACCAGACGGGGGCCACCGTGGCCTGCTTCGACGGCGGGGCCGACTGGATCACCTACGACGAGTACCTGTATGAGCTGAACAGGCCAGGCAAGACCCGGCTGTGGAACACGCCGAATTAGGTTCCGTCGGGCGGGGCGGCAGGGGGTCCGACTCGATGCGGGGCAGGATGCCGAAGATTCACATCCACGTCACGCAAGGCGACATCACCACCTTCACCGTCGATGCGGTCGTCAATGCCGCCAACAACGACCTGATCCTCGGCGGCGGCGTGGCCGGCGCCATCGCCCGGGCGGGCGGGCCGAGCATTCAGGCCGCCTGCGACGCTCACGGACCCGTGGCCGTGGGGGAAGCGGCCATCACCACAGCCGGCGACCTGCCTGTGAAGTATGTCATTCACCAGGCTTCCATGGCGCTGGGGGGGCGGACGACCGCCGAGTCGCTGCGCCGATCCACCGAGGCGGCCTTGCGCTTGGCGGGCGACAACGACGTGAAGACCCTGGCTTTCCCGGCCGTCGGCACCGGCATCGCCGGCTTTGACACACGCCGCGGCGCCGAAATCATGCTCGATGCCGTCCGCCGGTTTGCCGACACCGACAGCAGCGTCACCGATGTGCACTTCGTGCTGTTCGATCCCCAGAGCTACCGCATTTTCACGGCCGTGGCCGCGGAGGAGTGAGCCGGCGGCCCCGCGGCGAGCAGACGACTACTTCTTCTTGCCCTTGTTGGTCGTCTTGGCGGGTCGCGTCCGTCGCGTCCGCTGTGGGGCGGGAGTGTTCGCAATCGTTCCCCGGGCCTGCGTCGTGCGGCGGGCCGAGGTCGTCGGGGGCGCCACCGGCCGGCGAGTGCGGGTCGGCTTCGGTGTCGGTCGAGGCGCGGGCTTGACGGTCTTGGCCGGCTTGGGTCTGCGAGTCACCTTAGGAGCAGGGGTAACACGCACCGGCGCCGGCTTGGGCGCCCTGATCACTTTCAGTTTCGGTGCGGGCTTGCGCGTCCTCGCCACAGTTGGCTTCGGTGCCGCCGGCGTGGACACCTTGGGGGTCACGACTGTCCGTCTCACCGCCGGCCGCGGCTTGGGCCTGACGGTCCTGGTCGGCGTGGGCCTGCGAGTCACCGTTGTCGGGGAGCTCACTCGGGTCGGCGCCGGCTTGGGCGTCGAGACGACCGGCGGCGTCGGCGTCGGTCGCGGCTTGGGCCTGCGAGTCTTGGCCGGCGTGGGCCTGCGAGTCACCGTTGTCGGGGAGCTCACTCGAGTCGGCGCCGGCTTGGGCGTCGAGACGACCGTCGGCGTCGGCGTCGGTCGCGGCTTGGGCCTGCCGGTCCTGGTCGGCTTGGGCCTGCGAGTCACCGTTGTCGGGGAGCTTACTCGAGTCGGCGCCGGCTTCGGTGCCGAGACGACCGGCGGCGTCGGCGTCGGTCGTGGCTTGGGCCTGCCGGTCCTGGTCGGCGTGGGCCTGCGAGTCACCGTTGTCGAGGAGTTCACTCGGGTCGGCGCCGGGCTGGGGGTCGAGACGACCGGCGGCGTCGGCGTCGGTCGCGGGCGGGGTCTGACGGTGGTGGCCACCGTCGGTCGGCCGGTGTTGACCGCGGGTATCGTGATGGGGGCCGGACCGATCCTCGTTGGCGCCGGCCGGGGTCGGTAGGCCGGCCCGGGGGACCGAAGCGGCCTGGACGGTCTCAGCGGGTCCGGGGCCGGCAGGGGCTTGGCCGGGGGCGCCGGGCGCGGCTGGCTGGGCGTGAACGGGGTGCCCCGGTTGGCCAGCAGCGTCCTGGGTGACTCGGCCGGCGGACGCAGGTTGGTCGGCGGCACCTTCGGCCGGGGAGCGGAAGGCCTGTGCGGCGGCCGGGGGGTGCTATCCGGCAGACGCGGGCGCCGCGGCCGGGAAGGCCCGCTCGGGCGATGGTGATCGTGGTGGGGAGGCCTGCGGTTGATGATGATCCGCGGCTGGATGTAGACCGGCTCGGGCACGTAGATCGGCTCCGGGATGTAAACAGGCTCCGGTACGTATACCAATTCCGGGACATACACCGGTTCGGTGACATAGACCGGCCCCATGTCGTATTGACCGTCGTAAGGCTCTGTCACGTAAGGTGCTGCAGTCTCATCGACGACCGGAGCATCGGCGCCCGACTCGATGCCGGCGATGGGGTTGCCGTCCTTGTCGAGGACCACCGCGTCGGTCCCCCGCTCGGCCTCGGAGGCCAGCAGTTCTAACTGCTCTGGCGACAGAGGGTTGCCATTAGCGTCGAGCATCGGAGGCACCGGTGGGGCTTGGGGCTGGCCCGAGGGGTCGATGGGGGCATCGTAATACACCTGGTAAGATCTGTACCTGCTCCGATGGCAGCCCATCGGACCCAGCAGGAGGGCGGAGGCCAGAATGGTCGATGCCAGAAGTGCAGTTTTCATAATGGATCTCCTCAACTCGATCCGCGACTGACATTATAGCTGACCCTCTGGCAATGGGAAGGTTTGTAGCGAAAGGGCCGGTTGTGCCAAATTCCCCCGCTCGCCAACAGGGGAGGAGCTCTTTCCCTATGGTGATCTCGGTCACAAGTCCTTATATTGGCGTGGCTGGCGGCTGCACGGGCGCTTGACAGGCCGGGTCGCTTGTGGGGGCAGAAGGCGTAGCGATGGCGAAATACACGATTGGACTGGACTACGGGACCAACTCGGTCCGGGCCCTGGTGGTCGAGGTGGCCACGGGGCGGGAAGTCGGCACGGCTGTGTGGAACTACGCCCACGGCGCCGATGGCGTGATCCTCTCGGACGCCGAGCCGCTGCTGGCCCGCCAGCACCCGGCCGACTACGTCACGGGGGCCGAGCGGAGCATCCGGCGAGCCCTGGCCGCGGCCCGACGGACGGCCAAGGCCTTCGCCCCATCCGACGTGATCGGCCTCGGCGTCGACACCACCGGCAGCACGCCGATGCCGGTGGACGCGGCCGGGACGCCGCTGGCGTTCAGCCGGGCCTTCGCGACGGACCCCGCGGCGATGGCCTGGCTGTGGAAAGACCACACCGGCGTGGCCGAGGCGGAGGAAATTACCGCCCTGGCCCGCAAGCGGCGCCCGCACTACCTGGCCAAGTGCGGCGGCACGTACTCGGCGGAATGGTTCTTCTCGAAGATACTCCACTGCCTGCGGACGGCGCCGGCGGTGTACGAGGCGGCGCCTACGTGGGTGGAAATCGCCGACTGGATCCCCGCGATGCTGACCGGCACCACCGCTCCGGACGAGTTGACCGTGGGCGTGTGCGCCGCCGGGCACAAGGCGATGTACAGCGACCAGTGGGGCGGCTACCCGGACCGGCGCTTCCTGACGGCGCTGGACCGGAAGCTCGGCGCCCTTCGCCCGCGCCTTCGGCCGACCGCGCGGGCCATCGACAAGGCCGTCGGGGGGCTGACCGACGAGTGGGCCGCGCGCACCGGCTTGCCGGCGGGGATTCCCGTGGCGGTGGGGGCCTTCGACGCCCACCTGGGGGCCGTCGGCTCGGGCATTGTGCCCGGGACGCTGGTGAAGATCATCGGCACCAGCACCTGCGACATGATGGTGGCCCCGGCCGGTGAACCCCTGGCCGACATCCCCGGGCTGTGCGGGATCGTGCCGGGCAGCATCCTGCCGGGCTACTACGGCCTGGAGGCCGGGCAGTCGGCGGTGGGGGACATCTTCAACTGGTTCGTCAACGTCATTCGCCCCGGCGGCAGAGCCGGCTCCCACGCGGCGCTGTCGGCCGCGGCGGGTGAAATCGCCCCCGGTGCCTCGGGCCTGCTGGCGTTGGACTGGAACCACGGCAACCGAACGATCCTGGTCGACCAGCGCCTCACGGGCCTCTTGCTCGGCCAGACGCTCTACACCACGCCGCCGGAGATTTACCGGGCCCTGATCGAAGCGACGGCCTTCGGGGCCCTGACGATCATCAACCGCTTCGAGGAGTACGGGCTGAAGGTCCGCCAGGTGGTCAACTGTGGCGGCATCGCCGAGAAGAACCCCCTGGTGATGCAGGTCTACGCCGACGTGACCGGTCGGCCGATGAAGATATCCCGCTCGTCGCAAACCTGTGCCCTGGGGGCGGCCATGGCCGCGGCGGTGGTGGCCGGGCGGGCCGCGGGGGGGCACGGCAGCTTCGCCGCCGCCCGGAAGGCCATGACGGGGGTGAAACCGAAGCTCTACCGGCCCGACGCCAAGGCCCACGCGGTATACAGAAAGTTGTTCGCCCTGTACAGTCAGTTGCATGACGCCTTTGGCGCCGCGGGCCGAGGCGACGACTGCGGCAACGTGATGAAAGACCTGCTGGCCATTCGGGCCGGCGCGAGGACGGGGACCCGGTGAAAGCACGGATGATGCAGACGGCGGTGCTCGAGTCGATCGGTACGCTGACGGCGGCCGAGGCCCCGGTGCCGTCGCTCGGGGCCGGCGAGGCGCTGGTGCGGGTGACGGCGGTGGGGGTGTGCGGGTCGGACATGCACCTGTTCAGCGAGGGGATGATCGGCGGGATCACCATCGCCGACGCCGCCGGGCCGTTCGTGCCGGGCCACGAGGCCGCCGGTGTGGTCGAAGCCGTCGGTCCGGGCGCCGACGCGACGCTCGTGGGCCGGCGGGTGGCCATTGATCCGGCCATCAACTGCGGGCGGTGCCCGTGGTGCCTCGCCGGGCAGCCGAACGTGTGCCCGTATCACAGTTTCCTCGGCCTGCCGCCGTGTGGGGGGGCGCTTCGCCAGTACATCGCGCACCCGGGGAGGCTGTGCGTGCCGGTGGGCGAGAATTTCTCCGACGACTTGGCCGTGCTGACCGAGCCGCTGGCGATCGGCATTCACGCCCTGGACCGGGTGGGCTTCGCCGCCGGCAACGGCGCGCTGGTGCTGGGGGCCGGGCCGATCGGGCTGACGATTATCGCCCTGCTGGCCGCGGCGGGCTGCCACCCGATCGTCGCGACCGACAAGCTGGATTACCGCCTGGGGGTCGCGGAGCGCTTCGGCGCGTCGGTAACGCTGAACCCCACCCGCGACGACGTCCCGGCGGCCGTGGCGGAGCTTTCCGGCGGACACGGGCTGCCGTACGTGTTCGAGGCGGCCGGGGCCGACGAAACGTTCGAGCAGATGATCGCCTGCGCCGCCCCGGCCGGCAAGGTGGCGGTGGTGGGCATCCCGGCCGAAGACCGGATGGCCATCGGCAGTTCCCTGGCCCGGCGGAAGGGGCTGGACGTGCTGATGATCCGGCGGTCGAACCTCACGTTGGGCCGCGCCATCGCGTGGGCCCGGACCGGCCGGCTGCCGATCGCCGAGTTGGCCAGCCACCACTGGCCCCTGAAAGCCGCCCAGCAGGCGTACCAGACGGCCGCGACATATGCCGACGGGGTCCTCAAGGCGATCATCAATCCGCATGCGGCCGACGGTTGAACATAAGGCTTTGTCCATAAATATCTTAAGGTGAAGACGAGACATGAGTGCTTTCGAGGAACTTAAAGAGCAGGTCTACCAGGCGAACCTGGCGTTAACGGCCGGGGGGTTGGTGGTGGGCACCTGGGGCAACGCCAGCGGGATCGACGCCGACCGGCGGCACGTGGTAATCAAGCCGTCCGGCGTGCCGTACGATACCATGAAGGCGGCCGACATGGTCGTGGTCTCGCTGGCCGATGGCAAGGTGGCCGAGGGCTCGCCGGCCCCGTCATCGGACACGCCGACGCACTTGGCGCTGTATCGCGCCTTCGAGACGGTGGGCGGCGTGGCGCACACCCACAGCCTCTCGGCGACGGCGTGGGCGCAGGCGCGGAAGGCCATTCCCGCCATGGGCACCACGCACGCGGACTACTTCCGCGGCGCCGTGCCGTGTACCCGGATGCTCCGGACCGAGGAGATCCACAACAACTACGAGGCCAACACGGGCAAGGTGATCGTCGAATGCCTCACCGGCGTGGACCCGCTGCAATGTCCCGGCGTGCTGGTGGCGGCCCACGGGCCGTTTGCCTGGGGCCGCTCGCCCGCCGAGGCGGCCTCGCACGCGGCCATCATCGAACACCTGGCGCAGCTGGCCTGCCGAACGCTCGAGGTGGAGCCGTACCCCAAACCGGTGCCGAAGGAATTACTGAACAAACATTTTCTCCGAAAGCATGGGCCGGACGCCTACTATGGACAGCCCGGCCAGCGCGACCGCGGCCGCGCGGACTGAGCCATGGCCTCGGTGGCCGGGGTCGGCGCGAACAGAGACGATAAGATCGAGAACCCCGAATGGGGAGGATGGCATGAAACGGATGCGAATACTGGCTCTGGTATCGATGGTGAACATGGTGGCCCTGTCGGCCGCGACGGCCGCGGAGTCACAGGACGAGGTGATTGAGAACTTCACGCGGCCCAGCAAGATCGTCAGGCTGAAGTTCGTCGCTTCCGGCCGCATTGCCGAGGTGAACGTCAAGGAGGGCGATCGCGTGACCAAGAGCGACACGGTGCTGGCCCGCCAGGACGACGAGGCGGAGCAACTGCAGTTGGCCATCATGAAGGTTCAGGCCGAGGACACCACGCGGGTGGACTATGCGACGGCATCGACGGACCAGGCCAAGGTCGACCTGAAGAAACGCCAGATTGCCGCCGAGAGCAACGCCGTTACGGCCACGGAGTTGGAGTACGCTCGCCTGAACGTGCTCAAAGAGGAAGCCATGCTGGGGCTGGCCAAGCTGGAGCAGCAGCAGCGGATAGCCGACTACGAGCAGTTGAAGATCCGGATCGATCGGATGCGTCTTCGCAGCCCGATCGACGGGGTGGTCGAGCGCGTCCTGCTGAGCGAAGGCGAGACGGCCGAGGTGAACGAGGACGTCATCGTGCTGGTGACCGTCGACCCCTTGTGGGTGGAGGTGCCGGTGTCGTTGGCCCGGGCGCAGAAACTCAAGTGCGGGCAGGAGGCCCGCCTGCAGTTTCCGGCTCCCACCGACGGGGGCGAGGCGCCGGTGCTGGTGGGTAAGATCATCCACAAGGCGGCCGTGGCGAGCGGGTCGAGCGGGAAGCTGGCCGTGCGGGTGGAAGTGCCCAACCCGACGCGCCGCCCGGCGGGGGAGAAGGTGAGAATCGAATTCCTCGACACGGGCGAGCCCACGCCGGTCGCGGCCGCCGGGACGCGGGGTCCGGCCAAGGCGGGGGCGGCGAAGTGAGCGTCCCCGCGGAATTGGCACAGGCGGATCGGGCCGAAGGCCGATACAATGGTCCTAGGTGGTCGCTGCGCGCGCAGGTCGCCGGCAAGGCGTGCGAGTCTGTCCGCCAGGCGGCCGCGCCCAAGGTGTTGCCGGCGAACGCCCAACTGGATAGCAGCCTATGACGCAGCATACATCGCAAGTGCCCCCGGGGGCCGCCGGGCCGACGACGGCCGATCTGGTCGATCGGTTAAGTCGCTTTGACGGCCCGCCGGAACTGTTCCTGGTGAACCTTCTGGCCGTGCAGTGCCATCTGGCCTCGGCGCGCGGCGGGGCGATCCTGCGCGCCGGCGGGCCGGACGGCAGGCCCGACGTGCTGGCGATCTATCCCCCGCTGGCCGAAGGGGCCGCCGCGCCGAGCTGGCTGGCCCAGGCGGCCGAGGCGGCGCCGGAGGTGCTGGCGGGTACGAACACTCACACCAAGGCGGTACACGAGCAGGAGGATCTTTACGGCCAAAAGGCCGGTCGCCACCTGGTGCTGGTGCCGCTGCGGGGCGGGCAGGGCGTTCGCGGGCTGATGGCCTTCGTGGTGGAAACGCGAAACTCGGCGGTCCTGGAGGCCTGCCGGGATCGGCTGGAGATTACCGCCAGCCTGCTGAGCCTGTACGAGATGCGCCTGACCGTGCAGCGTCGCCAGATGGACCTGCAGCGGCTTCGCGTGGCCATGGAGTGCCTCTCGGCGGTCAACGAGGCCGGTCGATTCACCGGCGCCGCGATGGCGATGTGCAACGAGGTGAACTCCCGCTGGCAGGCCGAACGGGTGTCCCTGGGCTTCCTCAAGGGGCGCTACGTCCAGGTCAAGGCGATGAGCCACACCGAGAAGATCAGCCGGAAGATGAAACTCGTGCAGGACATCGAATCGGCCATGGAGGAGTGCCTCGATCAGGACGTGGAGATTCTGCACCCGGCCGGTCCGGAGGTGACGTACGCCAACCGGGCGGCGGGGGACCTGTCCAGGCAGCACGGGCCCTGCGCGGTGGTGAGCGTGCCGATCCGGCGGGCGGGGGAGGTCCGGGCGGTGCTGACGGTCGAACGGGCCCCGGACCATCCGTTCGACCTGGAGGAGGCCGAATCGCTGAGGCTCGCGGCCGAACTGTGCGCGGCCCGGCTGGTGGGCCTCAGTGAGACCGACCGCTGGTTCGGGGCCCGGTTGGCCGGGGCGGCGCGAAAAGGCCTGGCCACGCTGGTGGGGCCCAAGCACACGTGGGTGAAGGTGGCGGCGATCCTGATCTTCGCGGCGGCGGTCTTCCTGATCTTCGCCAAGGGCGAGTACCGCGCCGAGGCATCGTTCGTCCTGCAGGCGGTGGAGCCGGAGATCGTGGCCGCCCCATTTCCCGGTCGCATCGACGAGGTGTACGTCGAACCGGGGGACGAAGTAAAAAAGGGCGATCTTCTCGCGAAGCTCGACACCACCGATCTGGGGCTTGAGTTGGAAGCGGCGACCGCTGAACTGAGCAACATCTTGAGCCAGATGGACGAAGCGAAGTACAACAGGGAGGAGGACAAGGCGAAACAGTTCGGCGAACAGGCCAAGAAGATCAAGGCGAGAATCGCCCTTGTTGAACTTCAGTTGAGCCAAGCGACGCTGAAAGCGCCGCGGGACGGATACGTATTCACCGGCGACTGGAAACAGAGGTCCGGATCGCCGCTGCAACTGGGGGAGGCGATCTTCGAGATCGGGCCGAAACGATCGCTGTGGGTGGAACTGGCCGTGCCCGAAGACCAGGTCGGCGACGTCATCGCGGTCATGGAGCGGACCGGCTCGGCGGGCGGGGAGTTGGCGACGGCGTCTTACCCGGGCAAGCGGCTGGACTTCGTGGTGATGTGGATCCGGCCGGTCGCCGAAGCGGTGGAGAAGGACAACGTCTTCAAAATCCGCGCCGAGTTCAAGGACGTGGACCTGGAGGGGGAGTATTCTTGGATGCGGCCGGGTATGGAAGGGGTGGCTAAGATATCCATCGACCGGCGGCGCTATGCGTGGATATGGACGCGCAAGCTGGTGAACTGGGTCCGAATGAAGCTGTGGTTGTAAGCCCATGCCCGTCGATCGCCCCACATTCAGCGAATCCTGGTACCGTGTGGCGGACCTGCGTCCGCGGCTGCGGAGCACGGTGCAGATTCACCGGCAGCACTACCGCGGGCGGATGTGGTACGTCCTGCAGGACCCGTCCAACAACCAGTTCTTCCGGCAGAATGAGGCGGCGTACCATTTCGTGGCGCTGCTGGACGGACGGCGGACGGTCGCGGAAGTCTGGCAGGCGTGCAACGAGGAACTTGGCGACGGGGCGCCCACCCAGGGCGAGGCCATCCAACTGATGGGCCAGTTGTACACGTCCAACCTGATCCAGTGCGAGTTGCCCCCCGACGCCGAAGGGCTGTTCGAACGCCATCGCAAGCGCGTCACCCGGGAGGTCCGCGGGTACATGATGAACCTGCTGTTCATCCGCATCCCGCTGTACGATCCGAACCGGTTCCTGGACCGCTGGGTGCGGGTGTTCGGCAAGGTCTTCACGCCCTACGCCCTCATCCTCTGGCTGGGCATCATCTCGGTGGGGCTGTCCTTCGTGGTCGACAACTGGGGCGACCTGACCAAGCAGAGCGAGAGCGTTCTGGACCCGGAGAACCTGCCTCTGCTGTACCTGAGCTTCATCCTCATCAAGGTCATCCACGAATTCGGGCACGCCTTCGCCTGCAAGAAGTTCGGCCAGCGCAGCGGCGGAGGCGAAGTGCACGTGATGGGCGTGATGTTCCTGGTGTTCACGCCGCTGCCGTACGTGGACGCCTCCAGCGCATGGGCGTTCCGCAACAAGTGGCACCGCGTGATCACCGGCGCCGCCGGGATCATGGTGGAACTGGCCGTGGCGTCGATCGCGGCCGTCGTGTGGGCCAAGACGCAGTCCGGCACGACGATTCACACGATCACCTACAACATGATGTTCCTGGCCAGCGTCTCGACACTGCTGTTCAACGCCAACCCTCTGCTGCGGTTCGACGGGTACTATATCCTGTCGGACCTGATCGAGATCCCCAACCTCTCCCAGCGGTCCAAGCAATACCTGTACTACCTGGTCCGGCGCTACGTCTGGTCGGCCAAGAAGGTGCGGAATCCCGCCCACACCGGTGGGGAGCGGGCGTGGTTCGTGTTCTACGGCATCGCCTCGACGCTGTACCGCGTGTTCATCTGTGTGCGCATCCTGTTGTTCGTGGCGGACAAGCTGTTCTTCGTCGGTGCGATCCTGGCCATGGTGGCCATCGTGGCATGGGTGCTGGTGCCGCTGGGTAAGTTCGTGCATTACCTGTTCACCAGCGGCGAGTTGGCGCGCGTACGCGGACGGGCGATCGCCTCGACCGTGGCAGTGCTGGTGGGGATCGTGATCGTCATCGGCCTGATCCCCATGCCGGACCACCAGCGCGCCAATGGGGTCGTGTACGTCTTTGACCCGCAGAAGAAGGTGTGGGTCTACCCGTATGTGGGCGGCTTCCTCCAGGAGTACAAGCCCAGCGGCACCGCGGTCCGGGTCGGCGACGCCGTGATGACGTTAACCGACCCCTCCCTGAACGTGCGACTGCAGGTCAACGCCGCCGACCTGGCGGCGGCGAAATCTCGGCTGGACCAAGCAGCGCTCGCCGGGGCGGACCAGAAACCCATCCTGGCAGACATCCGTCTGTATGAAGAGACCCGCGTCAAGCTCCTGAACGATAAGGCCCGGCTGATCATTCGTGCCAAGATCGACGGCATTTGGATTCCCCCGGCTGTCGGGCTCAGGAAGGGCCTGTACGTCCGGCCGGGAACAAGCAAGGAAGACCGAGTGGGGCAAATCGTGGGCCGAGAAAACTTGATCATCAAGTGCAAGGTGACTCAGGAAGCCTCGGCCATGTTGATCGACGAAGTCGCACGGGCGGGGAGGATCGACGCCGAGATCCGCGGCAGAGGCCGGCCGGATATGGAATTCGCCGGCATGGCTGAAGCCGAAGACATCTTGCCGAAGGCCGGGAAAGAGCTGGACACCGCCGCGCAGTCACAGCAGATGGGCGGGGGGATCCCGGTGGTGCAGGACGCCAGCGGCCTTAGGGCCGCCGAAGGTCTGTTCGATGTCTACGTCTGGCCCGATGTCAGCGCCGCCGATGGTCAGACCATCCCCTTGATGCCTCTCCAGCGGGTGGTGGTGCGTTTCTCCCTGCCGCCCAAGCCGCTCATCCAGCAGTGGTGGCGGTCGCTGCTGCAGTTGGTCCAGAAGAGGTTCCGTATCTGAGGTGACCTCGCTACCAAGCACAACCTGGCGGATGCTGGCCCAGCGAACGGGGGCGGGGGAACTGCCCAAGGGCCTCGACGCGGCCTGGGACGTCGCCGCCGGCTACATCGGGCGGATGGCGCTGCGGCGGCGCCGCTTTGCCCGCCAGGCCGTCGGTGTGCTCGCCCTCGAAAGCCACTTCGCCGAGATGACCGACGCCAAGCTGCGCGAAGCGGCCGTCGACATGCGGGAGGTCTTCCTGCGCGGCCGGGAGACGCCGGAGATCCGCTGTCGCGCCTTTGCGGTCACCCGCGAGGTGGCCCGCCGCCAGCTCGGCGAAAAACCGTTCGGCGTCCAGGTGGCCGGGGCGATGGCCCTCGAGGCGGGCCATGTCGTCGAGATGGCCACCGGGGAGGGCAAGACGCTCACCGCCACGATGCCCGCCGCCGTCGCCGGCTGGCGGGGGCGGGGCTGCCACGTGATCACCGTCAACGACTACCTCGCCAAGCGTGACGCCGATTGGATGAGCAAGGTCTACGGCTTCTGCGGCCTCCGCGTGGGCTTCGTGCAGGCCGGCATGCCCCCGCCGGAGCGCCGCCAGGCGTACCTGGCCGACATCACCTACGGCACCAACAAAGAAGTGACCGCCGACTACCTGCGTGACCGCCTGGCGCTGGGCCGGCTGCGGGGGCTGTCGTCGGCGCTGCTGACGAAGATCGTCGACGGGGCCGGCAGCGGCACCGACCGCCTCGTGCAGCGCGGGCTGGCCTGCGCCATCGTCGACGAGGCCGACTCGGTGCTCATCGACGAGGCGGTCACCCCGCTGATTATCTCCGGGGACGCGCCCAACCCCGAGCAGGTCCAGGCGTTCGAGCAGGCGGCCGAGTTGGCCGGGCAACTGGACCGCGGCCGCCACTACAAGGTCAACGAGCGCTACCGGGAGGTGGACCTCACCGGCGCGGGCAAACGCCGCCTGGAAGAGTTGGGCGAGCCGCTGGGCGGGCTCTGGCACGGGGCGCGGCGGCGGGAAGAACTGGTCGTGCAAGCGTTGACCGCCAGGGAATTCTACATGCTGGGCAAGCAGTACGTCGCCCTCGAGGGCAAGGTGGTGATCGTCGATGAGTTCACCGGTCGGCTGATGCCCGACCGGGAATGGCGCGACGGGCTTCACCAGGCGGTCTCGGCCAAGGAAGAGCTCGAGGTGGAGCCGCCGAAGGACACCTACGCCCGGGTCAGCTTCCAGCGTTACTTCCGGCTGTACCGCAAGCTCTCGGGCATGACCGGCACGGCGATCGAGGGATGGCGGGAGTTCTGGCAGATATACCATCGCCATGTGACGACGATTCCCACCAACCGCCCGTGCATTCGCACCCGCATTCCCGACGAGGTCTTCGCCACCGCCGAGGCCAAGTGGAACGCGATTGTCGCGGAGATCGAGGCCAAGCACGCGGCCGGCGTGCCGCTGCTGGTGGGGACGCGAAGCGTGCGAGCCAGCGAGCACTTGAGCGGGTTGCTGACGGCGAAGGGCCTCGAGCATAACGTTCTGAACGCGGTGAACGAGGAGATGGAAGCCCAGATCGTCGCCGAGGCGGGCCAGCTCGCCAAGATCACCGTCGCGACCAACATGGCCGGCCGGGGTACCGATATCAAACTCGGCACCGGCGTGGTGGAAGTGGGCGGGCTGCACGTGATCGCCACCGAACGCCATGAGGCCGGGCGTGTGGATCGGCAGTTGTTCGGACGGGCCGGACGCCAGGGCGACCCGGGGTCCAGCCAGGCCTTCGTCAGCCTCGAAGATGAGCTTATCACCCGCCACTCCCCGCGCATGGGGGCCTCACTCCGCCGCCGGCACGGCCACACCGATCGGCCAATCTCCTCGCGGCTGACCCGCCGGGTCTTCGACGTGGCCCAGCGACGGGCCGAACGTCTGTCCCTCCGCCAGCGAACGGGGGTGCTCCGGACCGATGACTGGCTGGACGAGTACCTCGGCTTCGCCGGCAGCGAGAAATGACCGCCGCACGCGTAGTGCCCTGCCAGCGAAAGAATTACCGCCAAACTCCTGCCTGACAGTACCTAAAGTGCCGCCCTCAGATCGCCGAATCAACTCAAAGGCCGGGGGGACACTACGGCAACGGCGATGCCGCTGTCGGGAAAGGAAGGTCGTCCGTGCAGGCCCCTATGTCGTCTGAGGCTGCGACGAGGAATCGCCAATGGCAGCGGGCCCCGCGCGCTCGGCGGGAGGGCTGCGCTGCACCCATCCGCTTGCTTAGGGGCCAGGCGGTTCGCTTGACCTTCGACGCCCCGACAAAAGGGACCCCCGGCTATGGGTAAGCTGGGACGATGGCAAACCCAACTGCCCGCCCTGCTCGCCGGGGTCATCACCGCGGCCCTGGCCGGGGTGCTCTGGTGGGGTCACCTCTGTTACAAGCGGGAGGCGGTAAGCGCCTTCCAACGCCTGCAATTGGCCACGGCCCGCGGCATGGCACGCGCCACCGAAGAGACAATCCATGAGGTCCAGCGGGACCTGCAGTTCATGGCCACGGATTCGGATGTGGTGGGTCGCGAAGAGGCCCTGCAACGAGAGTTGACCTCGCTGCAGGAGGCCCATGACGACATCCTCTGCTGCGTGGGGTTGACCGATGTCGAAGGGAATGTGATCAGCCAAGGCCCGCCGATGTCCACACGGCCGGACACGACCGGCTGGCCGGGCTTCACCTTCGTGCGCGACACGGGCGATCCCCACATCGGCTCCCCGGCCCCCTGCGCTGCAGACCCGGATCACAGGGTCATTCGGATCTGCGTTCCGGTGCGATTCGAAGGGCGGTTCGTCGGCATGCTGTACGGCACTGTCGACCTGGAAAAGCTCTGGGACAAGTGTATCAAGAGGCCGCAGACGGACCGCGAGAGCTTCTGCTGGGTCGTCGACCAGCGAGGCGAGATTCTCGCGCATCCCCAATCACGGTACGTGCATCGCACTTGGGAAGAAATCGAAGACGCAGAGAGCTCCGGTCGGCAGTGGGATGCGCAGGAGGAAGAAGCCGAGAAGCACCTCCGCCGGCGCGTACAGACCGGCGAAGAGGGGGTGGACGAGTACAAGAACAACAACGCCGGCGGGATCGTGGAACTCATCGCGTTCACGCCGATCAAGCTGAAGCATCTGCGGTGTGGTCTTGCGGTGGTGACCCCGAAGTCGGAGATCGCCGATGCCATCACCGCCAATGCTTGGCTGACCTACACGCTGCTAGGCGGCCTGGCGGCGTTGCTTTGCCTGGCTGGACTTCTGACGTATCGGGCTCGCGTTCGGGAGATCGAGGCCGCCCGCCAGGCGACGCTGAGGATGCTCCAGGACGTCGAAGAGAAGAAGAAGGCCCTTCAGCAGGCCAACGAACTCCAGGAGAAGCTCCTGGACACGGCCGCTACCGCCATCTTCACGGTGGACGCTGACAGGCGGATCCAAACGGTGAACGACGAGTTCTGCGCCATCACCGGTTTTGCCAGGGACGATGCGGTCGGCCAGCCGTGCAGCGTGCTGGAGGGGATGCCCTGCGATACCTCGTGCGCCCTGTTCGATTTCTGTACGGAAGGGCGCGTCGTCAAGAAGGAGTGCACGATCCGGGCCAAGGACGGTTCCCGGCTCAACATCCGCAAGAGCGCCACGCTGCTGCGGGATGAGTCGGGTCAGGCAATCGGCGGGATCGAGTCGTTCATCGATGTAACCGAGTTGGTAGAGGCCCGCCGGGGTGCCGAGGCCGCCGGCGCCGAGTTGGCGGCGACCAACGGACAGCTCCAGACCGCCATCGGACGGGCGCGCGCGATGAGCGTCTCGGCCGAGCAGGCCAACGCGGCCAAGGGCGAATTCCTGGCGAACATCAGCCACGAGATTCGTACGCCCCTCAACGGCGTCATGGGCATGATCGAGCTGACGATGGACACCGAGGTGACCGCCCAGCAGCAGGAGTATCTGACCTTGGCCAAGGGCGCCAGTGACTCGCTGCTGACTCTGGTGGACGACATTCTCAACTACGTCAGCATGCAGGACGGCCGGTGCAGCCTGGACGCCTTCGGCTTCGCGCTGCGCGATTGCCTGGACGGGGCCTTCCGCCCGTTGCTTCGGCGGGCCGACGCCAAGCAGCTTACCCTGAGCCGTTACGTCGCCGCCACCGTGCCCGACGCGCTGGTCGGCGACCCGGGCCGGCTACGCCAAGTGATCGCCAACCTGGTAGGCAATGCCATCAAGTTCACTGAGACCGGCGAGGTGACCCTCAGCGTCGAGTGCGAAGCCGAGGGCGACAATACCGTTGAACTGCACTTCACCGTGACGGACACGGGCATCGGGGTCCCCGCCGAGAAGCTGCCGGCGATCTTCGACCCTTTCTCCCAGGCCGACGGCTCGGCTACGCGTCGCCACGGCGGCACGGGGCTGGGGCTGGCCATATGTGCCGAACTGGTCGAGATGATGGGCGGGCGAATCTGGTGTGAAAGCCGCGTGGAGCGGGGAAGCACGTTCCACTTCACCGCCCGGTTCCCCCGGCAGGTATCCGTGGTCGGCGATGTCCCCCCCGGCGCCGGAGGGGGAACCTCGCTGTACGGCCTGCCGGTGCTCATCGCCGAGGCCGACTCCACGGACCGGCATATTCTGCGGCAGACGCTCGACAACTGGCAGATGGTGACCGCCGCGGCGGAAGACGGCGACGCGATCGAAACCGAACTGAAGCGGGCCGCCCGCGCCGGCCGACCGTACGCGCTGCTGATGTTGGGCCTGCCCATGCCGGAGGCCGACGGCTTCGAGGTGGCCCAGCGGCTCATGCAGGACCCGAAGACCGCTTGCCCGCCCGTCATGATACTCTCCTCGGGGGGGCGCCGGGGCGAAGGGCCCCGCTGCCGCGAACTGGGCATCTCGGCCTACCTGACCAAGCCCGTGCCTCGCCCGGACCTGCTGGCGGCCGTCACGGCCGTCCTGGCCCCGGCCTCGGTGGGCATGGCCGGCCAACTCGTCACGCGGCATTCGATTCGGGAGGGCCGAGGCCGCCGCCGCATCCTGCTGCTCGCCGGGGCCCCCGAGTGCCAGTCACAGGCCGAAACGGTCCTGGCCAGGCACGGCTACTCCGTGACCGTCGCCCGCGACACCGGTGAGGCTCTCGCCGCCTTGGAGGCCGGGCCGCCGAATGTGATCGTCATGGACGTGCCGATACGCGAGGGTGGCGAACGGGAACTCACCGGCGCGATCCGTGCGGCCGAACGGGCCGCGGCACGGCGAACGCCCATTGTGGCGCTGGTAGCCGAGGACGCCGAAGAAGACCGCCGATGGTGCGCCGACGTGGGCATGGACGCCTGCCTGCCCAAGTCGGTCGCCGGGGCGGAGTTGATTGAGACGGTCGAGACACTGATCCACGCGGCGGACGACCACGGCGATGCCGACAGCCGCCCGCCGACGCCGGGGGCCGACACGGGCCGTGCCGCCGTGCTGGACGTCGAACAGGCAACTCGGTCGGTCGCCGGCGACATGGAACTGATGAAAGAGATCGTGGCTCTGTTTATCGAAGATAGCGGAGGGTTCCTTTCCGACGTCCGCCAAGCCGTGGAAGCCTGTAACCCGGAGCGCCTGCAGCGAGCGGCCCACTCGCTGAAGGGGTCGGTGGGCAACTTCGGGAACACCCCCGCCTTCATGGCCGCGGCACGGCTGGAGGCGATCGGGCGGGACGGGACAATGGACCAGGCGCCGGCTGCGGCGACCACCTTGACAGAAGAGATGGAACGACTGTTGCCGGCATTGAAGGCGCTGGCAGATCGGGAGGAGTGATGCGAGTACTGATCGCCGAAGACGACTCGATTTCGCGACGAATCCTCGAAGCCACGCTGACCAAGTGGGGCTACGACGTGATCATCACCTGCGACGGCGAGGCGGCATGGGCGGCCATGCAGGGCCCCGAGGCCCCTCGACTGGTGATCCTCGACTGGATGATGCCGGAAATGAACGGCGTCGAGGTGGCCCGTCGGATCCGCGCGCTCGATCGCGAGGACTACAACTACATCATCCTTCTTACCACCAAAGGGCGGAAGGAGGATATCATCGAAGGCATGGACGCGGGGGCCGACGACTACATCACCAAGCCCTTCGTGGCTCGGGAACTGAAGGTTCGCCTGCGCGCGGCCAAACGCATCCTGGACCTGCACGCCGAACTGCTTGACGCCCGGGAGGAATTGCAGCGCCGGGCCACGCACGACGGGCTAACGGACCTGTGGAACCGCGCGGCCATCCACGACGCGTTGGACCGTGAACTGTCTCGGAGCCGGCGCGACGGCAACTCGGTGGGCGTGATTCTCGGCGACATCGACCACTTCAAGCGCGTCAACGACACCTACGGGCACGAGGCCGGCGACGTCGTACTCCAGAAGGCCGCCGAGTGGATGCGAGCCGCCTTGCGCGACTGCGATCTCATCGGCCGGTACGGAGGCGAGGAGTTCCTGGTGGTCGCCCCCACCTGTGGGCTCGATGCCGTCGGCGACGTCGCCGAGAGGATCCGCTGCTGCCTCATCGACAGAACCGTCAAGCTCTGCACGGGGGAGGAAATCTCCTTCACGATGAGCCTGGGGGGAATATCCAGCCTCGTGGCGCCGCCTTCGGCTGATGCCGACGCCCTGATCCGGATCGCCGATGCCGCCATGTATCGCGCCAAACAGACCGGCCGCAACCGCGTCGTCGTGGCCGACGCGGCCTCCGTCGAGGGCGCCAACGTGGCGTGACGCGCCCCGGGCGCCGCGGCGCCGGGCGCCTCAGGAGATCTTGAGTGTCCGCCCGCGGAGCGCGTGCCGGCGGTACAGCTCGGCCAGGGAGGAGACCATCCGGGCGGGTGAGTGGTGTTCGGTGAGGTAGGCCAGCGCGGCCTCGGCCAAACGAGACGCGTCATCGTAGTCGCCGATCAGGATCCCCAGTTTCCGCGCCAGGTCGGCCGCATCGTGCGACCCGTAACTCCACACGGTTTCGCCGTCGATGGCGAACCCCCCCACGCACGGCTCGCCCACCAGCACCGCCACTCCCGCGGCCATCGCCGTGAGGACCTCCATCTCCAACTGCCCGTCCGATCGCGGGAACACGAACACGTCAGCCGCCTGGAGGACCCCCGCCAGTTTCTCCGCCCCCAGCCGGTCCACGAAGGTCACGTGACGCGTCAGATCCAGCGACTTGGCCAGCGATCGCAGGCGTCGCTCGGCCCGGCCCCCGCCCAGGATGAACAGCACGCAATCCCGCCGCTGCTGCCGAACGGCCGCGAACGCGCGGAGAATGGTGGCGAACGGTTCGGCCGAGTCCATCGCCCCGGTGGCCAGGATCGACCAACTGTGATCCCCCGCCGGTCGGACGTGGGGGTGCCGCAGGTGGTGAATCCCCGGACGCACGAGCAAGATCTTCTCCGCCGGGGCCACCTGGTGGTTGAGCAGGTTCGCCCGGATCGGCACGCTGGCGGCCAGCACGGCCCGGCAGTGGGGGCCGAGGGGAGACAACTCGCCGGCGGCGCGCAGAGACAGCGCCGAGGCCAGGTATGGCCAGTTCCCGCGCCGGCTGAGCTCGCGCGTCAGGGCGTGAGCCGAGCCGTCCATCGCGTGGAGGATCTCCACCCCCCCTCCGGCCAGCTCCCCGGCCAGCCGCGATACGTCCCGCTGGCGGAGGTGACCGATTCGCGGGGGCGTGTAGCAAACCAGGCGCGCCGGCGGGCACGGCAGGGCACTCACCTCGGCCGAATCCGGCGAGACCACGGTCACCCCGAGGGGTTCATCCAACAGCCCGATCGCCAGCCGCCTTACCATTGGGCCAATATGGCCCATCGTCCGCGGCCCGATCACCAGGGCCACGTGCGCCGCCGTGGGGAGCTTCCGGGCACCGTTTTCGGCAAGCTCTGACATCCGCCGTCCTTTCGGCGCGGGCTCGGAGTCCGACCGGTGGCTGCGGACGTGCGGGCAGGCGCACACAGGGCCGGTCCCATGGGCGGAGGCGCCCGGTCGGCTTCCCACCGGATATCGACGGCGGGCCGACGGCTTCGCCAACGCCATCACATACCAAACTCCAGCCTACGTGGCCCGCCCTGCCAGTGCAAGGAAACGGAATCCCGAGGATGGACCTGCCGGCCCCGTCAACCTATAATCAGTCGTTGAGCAGAGGGCCTGCGAGCTTCCGCAAGGCACAACGCGACGGTTGTGACCCGCGGGACCCGGGGCCGTGCTCGCCCAGCCGGGCGGAAAGGACGGAGACCATGAACGAGCAGTCCACTTCAAGCCCCGCAGCCCCCGAGCGTGTGGAGTGCCCCGCTTCCAAGGACCCGCCGGGTCGCATGTTCGCCGTGGCGATCATGCTGCTCGCGTTCGGCATTTACTGCGCCTACGATGCCTTCCTGGCCACCGAGGACGGCGAGGCCAAGTACAGCCCGGAGAAGAGCGCCGCCAGCTACTACTTCAATGCGATTGGCGGGGTGGTGCTGCCGCCGGTGGGTATCGTGCCGCTTATCTGGGGCATCGTGATGCTCCGCCGCAAGTTCGCCGCCGACCAGGAAGGCCTGGGATTCGTCGGCAGGGAGAAGGTCGCTTGGTCACGCGTCAACAAGCTCGTCAAGCGCGGCGCCGGCCGTCTCGATGTGTTCTACGATGTCGCCGACGAAGAGGAAGAGGGGGTCCTGGAGCTCGACTCCTGGAAACTCAAACACTTCGCCGAGTTGGTCGCCCTCATCGACGCCAAGACGCCTGACGTGCCTGTCGAAGAG